>Ga0272446_1003873_pt1 | contig 18329 bp, 17 predicted proteins | sample YNPCB0061_FD_194587 | JGI IMG/M metagenome (GOLD analysis project Ga0272446, IMG submission 194587) | Hot spring microbial mat communities from Yellowstone National Park, WY, United States - YNP-CB-006-1 | ecosystem: Environmental > Aquatic > Thermal springs > Hot (42-90C) > Sediment | place... | reverse complement strand
CAGCCCGGCCAGGATCAGCGCGGGCGCGTGCCAGCCCTGGATCATCAGGGCGCTGTCCACGGCGCGGCGCTCAGCGCCGGCGAAGCCCGCCGGGGCGCCATGCGCGGCCCAGGCGGCAAGCCCCACCACGACAAGCCCGGCGATCGCGCCGAGCGCCATCCAGATGCGATGCATGGCCGCCCGCTTACGCCCCTCAGGCGCGGAGGAACAGCCGCCGCACCCGCTCCGCCGCCCCCGCGAGGCGGCGGCGGAAGGCGGCGTCCAGCTCCTCGATCCGCGCGACATGCCCGGGCCAGCGGTTCCGCACCCAGTCGCAGCGGCGCGCCGCCCAGAGATGCTGGTCCCGCAGGACGAAGACGCCGGCGGCGAGGAAGAGGAAACCCTGCAGGAAGGGCAGCACCAGGCCCAGCACGCCGAGCACGAGGAAGGCCCAGCCGGTGACCTTGCGGGAGAGGGAGGGGCGCAGGATGACCATGCCCGGCAGATGGCTCGGCCGCCGCGCGGGCGCAACCGGCGCCCCGCCGCGCGCGGCCGGCCTCAGATGTGCAGGGCCCTGTCCCAGGCCGCCATCGCCGCCTCCTTCACCGCCTCGTTGAGGGAGGGATGGGCGTGGCTGACGCGGGCGATGTCCTCGGCGGAGCCGCCAAACTCGATCGCCATCGCGATCTCGGCGATCAGCGTCCCCGCATCGGGGCCGATGATGTGCGCGCCGAGCACCCGGTCCGTCGCCTTGTCGGCGAGGATCTTCACGAAGCCCTCGGTCGCGCCCATCGCCCGCGCGCGGCCATTGGCCATGAAGGGGAACTTGCCGACCTTGTAGGCCCGCCCGCGCTCCTTCAGCCGCTCCTCGGTGGCGCCGACGGCGGCGACTTCCGGCCATGTGTAGACCACGCCCGGAATGGCGTCGTAGTTGATGTGCGGCTTCTGCCCGGCGAGCATCTCGGCCAGCGCATAGCCCTCATCCTCGGCCTTGTGGGCGAGCATCGGCCCGGCGATGACGTCGCCGATGGCGTAGATGCCGGGGACGTTCGTCGCGAAATGCGCGTCGGTCCTGACCCGGCCGCGCTCATCGAGCGCGACGCCGACGGCCTCGAGCCCGAGGCCCGCGAGATGCGGGCGGCGGCCGATGGCGAGCAGCACGACATCGGCGCGGATCGCCTCGGCCGCGCCGCCCGCGGCGGGCTCGACCGTGAGCGTCACGCCGGTGGCATCCGCGGTGGCGGCGGTGACCTTCGACTTCAGGCGGAAGGTCATGCCCTGCTTCGCCAGGATGCGCTCGAACTGCCTGCGCACCTCCCCGTCCATGCCGGGCAGGATGCCGTCGAGGAACTCGATCACCGTCACCTCGGCGCCGAGGCGGCGCCACACGCTGCCGAGCTCGAGCCCGATCACGCCGCCGCCGATCACGACGAGGTGCTTCGGCACGGCGTCGAGTTCGAGCGCGCCGGTCGAGGTGACGATGCGCTTCTCGTCCACGTCGACGCCCTTGAGCGGGGTGGATTCGGAACCGGTGGCGATGACGATGTGCTTGGCGGCGTAGGCGGTCCCGGCGACCTCGACGGCGCCGGGGGCGGTGATGCGGCCCTCCCCCTTCAGCCAGGTGACCTTGTTCTTGCGGAACAGGAACTCCACGCCCTTGACGTTGGCGGAGACGACCTCGGCCTTGCGCGCCTGCATCCGCGCGAGGTCGAGGCTCACCTGCCCCACGCCGATGCCGTGCTCGGCGAAGTGGCGGGCGGCCTCCTCGAACACCTCGGAGGAATGCAGCAGCGCCTTCGAGGGGATGCAACCGATATTGAGGCAGGTGCCGCCGAGCGTCTCCCGCTTTTCGACGCAGGCGACCTTCATGCCGAGCTGGGCGGCGCGGATGGCGCAGACATAGCCGCCGGGTCCGGCGCCGATCACGATGACATCGAAGCTTTCAGGCATGAACAGGGTCCTGCGCCAGGGGTTCCGTCGAGCGGGGCGGAAACTGCCCCCTCGGCGGGGCGGGATCAAGGCGCGCGGAAGCGCTTGGGGACCGCCCCCTCCCGCGCTTATCCTCCTCCTCAAGGGCAGGCGCCGGCAGATGCGCCGCCCGGCAGAAGGACGACGCCCGATGACCGACCGGGACACCCCGCCCGCCGCCCCGACGCGGCGCTGCTCGTCCTGCTGCCCGCCGTCGCGGCGGCGAACCCGCTCGCCGGAACCTGGCGCGGCGTGCAGGAGGGCGAGGCGGTCGAGATCACGCTCGGCGCCGGCGGGCGCTTCGCCCGCCACGACGCCGCCCGCGACGGGACCGTCATGACGCCCAGCGGCCGCTGGAGCATCGCCGACCGGGACGGCCGCTGGCTGCGCCTCGCCATCGAGGACGGGGCCCCGCGCCGCGCCTGCGGCCTCCTCGGCTGCACGCCGGTCCGCATGCCGCCCGGCGCGACCTGCCGCTACCGCCTGCAGGGGGCCGATACCCTGCTGCTTGAGGACGCGGGCGGGCGCATCGTCCTCCGCCGCGCGGGGTGAGGCGGTGACCCGCCGCGAGGCCCGCGCCCCGGCCGCCGCCTTCGCGCTCGCCGCCGATCCCGCGCAATGCCGCGCCGGCTTCGGCGCGCTGCTCGCGCGGGCGGACCTCGGCCCCGCCGCGGCGGCCGAGGTCGCGCGCCGCTACGCCGAACCCCATCGCGCCTACCACGACGCCGCCCATGTCGGCCTGCTCTGGCTGCGCCACCTCCTGCACGGGGGCGATGCGGGGGACCGCGACATGGCGCTCGCCATCCTCTTCCACGACGCGGTGCGCGAGCCGCTCGCGCCGGACAATGCGGAACGCTCCGCCGCGCTGCTCGCCGCGCTGGTCCCCGGGGACACGCTCTGGGCGCAAGCGGCGATCCGCGCGACCGCCGACCCCCTCGGCCATGGCGGGCAGGATGGCCGCGTGCTGCGGCTGCTCGACCTCGACCTGACGCCGCTCGCCGAGACGGCCGATGTCTTCGCCCGCAACGCCGCGGCGCAGAGGCGCGAATGCGCCGCCGTCTCCGACGCCGCCTGGCGCGCCGCCCGCCGCCGCGCGCTTCAGCGCCTCGCGGGCGCGAGGCCGCTGTTCCGAACGCGCCTCGGCGCGATCTACGAGGCTGAGGCCCGCGCCAACATCGGCGCCGAGATCGCGGCCCTGTCCGCCTTCAGCGGGGCGGCATGAAGCGAAAGACGCCGGCGGTGACGAGGCCGAGGGCGAGCCCCTCCACCGCACCGCCGAGCAGCGCGCCGGAGACGAGCCCCATCGGCTCGCGCGAGGGCGGCAGCAGGACCCAGCGCATGGAGGCGAGCAGCGCGCCGAGCAGCCAGCCGAGCAGGACCACGCGCCCCCAGGAGGCGCGCTCGGCCACCACCCGCGCGAGCACCCGCCCCTGCAGCGCGCCGAAGGCAAGGCCGCTCGCCACACCCTTGACGACCGCCCCGCCGAGCACGAAGGCCATGACCGGCAGCCCCTCCGCCCCGGCCGTGAGCAGGGGGAAGGCCAGCGTGACCACGAGCGCCGCGAGGAAGCCCGCCGCCGCGCTCATGCCGACCCAGCCCGCCACCGGCAGGCCCCGGTAGGCCGGGCGCAGCGCCCAGGCCTGCGCGAGCCCGAGGCAGGCGCCCATCACCGCGCCGCCCAGCGCCGCCGGCGCCGCCGCGAACGGCCCCGCGAGGCCGGGCAGGGCGGCGGGCAGCAGCAGCGCGTTCCACAGCGCGCCGAGCGCCATCCCGAGCGCGAGGCCCCCGGCGCAGGCGAGGATCCACCGTCCGGCATGCCCGGCGGGAGGGGTCCAGCCGTCCATGCGCTACGCCTCCTCGGGCAGGGTGAGGGCGAGCCAGCCGCGCCCGTCCATGCGCGCGCTGTCGCCGGCGAGGAGCAGCACCGTCGTCGTGTCGCTCTCCACGATCGCCGGCCCCGTCACCACCTGCCCCGCCGCGAGCGCGCCGAAGGCGAAGACGGGCAGCGTCACCTCGGCGCCATCGAGGCGGGCGCGGCGCAGGGCGAAGGGCGCGGCCTCCTCCTCCGTCCCGGCCGCCCGCGGCACCGGCATCGGCGGCAGGCGGCCGATCACGGCGAGGCGGGCATTGACCAGCACCACCTCCTCGTTGCGCAGGGCATAGGTGAAGAGGCCCTCGTGGCGGGCGTGGAAGGCCTCCCGCACGCGCTCGGCAAGGCCGGGGGCCTCCCAGTCGAGATGATCGAGGGGCACGGCGATCTCGAAGACCTGCTCGCCATAGCGCATGTCGGCCGCGCGCCGCGTCTCCACCGCGCCCCCGAACCAGCCCGCGACGCGCGCGCGCCCCTCCTCCTCGAGCCCGGCCCAGATGGCCCGCAGCGCGGCATCCTCGGGCACGCCGGCCGAGGCGAGTTCGCTGCGCGCCATTTCGTAGCGGAGGTCGGTATGCAGCATGCCCCAGGCCGAGAGCCCGGCGGCGAAGACCGGCACCGCGACGCGGCGGATGCCGAGCTCGCGCGCCACCGCCGAGGCATGCAGCCCCGCCGCCCCGCCGAAGGAGAGCAGGGTGAAGTCGCGCGGATCGACGCCGCGGCGGACGGTGGCGACGCGGATGCCGTCGGCCATGCGCACATTGGCGAGGCGGTGCACCCCTTCCGCCGCCGCCATGGCATCGAGGCCGAGCGCCGCGCCGAGGCGCTCGAAGGCGCGGAGCGCGCCCTCCCGGTCGAGCCGCCGCGCCCCGCCGAGGAAGTTGTCGGGGTCGAGGTAGCCGAGCACGAGGTTGGCATCGGTCACGGCGGGTTCGGTCCCGCCCTGGCCGTAGGCGACCGGCCCCGGCACCGCGCCCGCGCTCTTGGGCCCCACCTGCAGCGTCCCGCCCGCCCCGACATGGCCGATCGAGCCCCCGCCCGCGCCGAGGGTGACGATGTCGAGGCTCTCGAGCGCGATGCGCTCCCCGCCCACGGTGCGGCCGCGGCCAAGCGCCGCCTCGCCCTCCTGGATCAGCGCGATGTCGGTCGAGGTGCCGCCGACATCGAAGGTGATGAGGTCCTGCCCGAGCCCGCGCGCGGCCAGCGCCATTCCCGCCGCGACGCCGCCCGCCGGGCCCGACAGCGCCGTGCCGGCGGCAAGCCGCGCGGCTTCCGCGATCGGCGCCACCCCGCCATGGGAGAGGATGACGAAGACCGGCCCGCCGTAGCCCGCCGCCTCGAGCCGCCCGCTGAGCCGCGCGAGATAGCGCGAGACCACCGGGCCGACATAGGCGTTCACGCAGGCGGTGGAGAAGCGCTCGAACTCCTTGATCTGCGGCAGCACCTCGGCCGAGGTGGTGACGAAGGCGCCAGGCAGCGCGGCGCGCACCGCCTCCGCCGCCGCGCGCTCATGGCGGTCGTCGCGCCAGGCATGCAGGAAGCAGATCGCGACCGCCTCGACCTGCTCGGCCTTGAGCGTCGCGATCGCGGCCTCGAGCGAGAGGGGATCGAGCGGCACCTCCACCCTGCCGTCGGGGCGCAGGCGCTCGCGCACCGCAAGGCGCAGCCGCCGCGGCACCAAAGCCGGGGCGGCGGGCAGGCGCAGGTTGTAGCGGTCGGGCTTGAGGCCCTCGCGCATCTCGATCACGTCGCGATGGCCCTCGGTGGTGAGCATCGCGACCTTGGCGCCGCTGCGCTCCAGCAGCGCGTTGGTCGCCACCGTCGTGCCGTGCACGATGCGCTCGGTGCGCGCGAGCAGGTCGGCGAGCGGAAGGCCGAGCCGCGCGGCGAGCGCGCCGAGGCCGTTGATCACGCCCTCGCTCTGGTCGGCCGGGGTGGAGGAGGCCTTGGCGAGCGTCGTCGCGCCGTCGGCCGCGACGCAGACCACGTCGGTGAAGGTGCCGCCGACGTCGATGCCGATGCGGTAGGTCACAGCAGCCCCTCCGCCGCATCGGCCGCGCGCGCGGCCGGATCGCGCCTCTCGGGCGGTCCCCATCCCCCCCCGCCGCCGGCGCGCACATGCAACACGTCGCCGGGCGCGAGCGGGATGCCGACCTCCTTGGTGCGGAGGTCGCGCGAGGTGCCGTCGGCGCGGAGCAGCGTGTAGCGGTGCGGCGCGCCATCCCGCCCGCCCAGCATCCCCGCCGCGCCGTGGCGCACGCCATCGCCCGCGGTGTTCGCCACCGCCGGACCGTCGGTCTCGAGCCGCAGCTCGAGTTCGCCGCCGAGCCCGCCGCGGAAGGTGCCCTCCCCCGCGCTGCCCGGGCGGAACTCGTGCTTCGCGAAGAACAGCGGGAAGCGCGCCTCCGCCATCTCGACCGAGCCGAACTTCAGCCCGCCGGCCGAATGCCATTCCCCGGCCGAGGACCAGCCATCGCCCTGCGATGAACCGCCGCCCCCCGGCCGGGCGTGGAACATGTGCCAGACGAAGTCGCGGCCCGGCCGGCGCGGGTCGCGGCCCTTGATGGCGACGCGGAAGCGCCGCCCCCAGCCGCCCATGGCGCGGTCCGGGCAGGCATGGGCGAGCGCCTTGACCACCGCCTCCACGATCTCGTTCGCGCAGTGGGAGGTGCACATGGTCACCGGCGCGCCCTCGCGCGGCAGGACGATGGTGCCTTCCTTCGCCTTGATCTCGATCGGGCGGAAGCAGCCGTTGTTCTTCGCGACCTCCGGGTCGAGGAGGAAGGCGATCGCCATGCGCACGGCGCTGACGGTGTTGGGCCAGGAGGAGTTGAGGAAGGAGGGGACCTGCGGCGCCGAGTCCGAGAGGTCGACCGTGATCGCATCGCCCCGCTTGGTCACATGCGCGCGGATCGCGATGTCCTCCTGCCCGAAGCCGTCATCGTCGAGGAAGGCCTCCCCCGTCCAGGCGCCGTCCGCCCAGGCGGCGATGATGCGCCGCGCATGCGCCTCCGACAGCGCGAGGATGCCGGCGGCCGCGGCCGCGGCCTCGGCCGCGCCGTGCCGCGCGATGACCGCGTGCAGCCGCTTCTCGCCGAGATGCGCCGCGCCGATCATCGCCATCAGGTCGCCGCGCACCTCCCGCGGCAGGCGCGTGTTGGTCACGATCATGCGCAGGAGGTCCGCGCGCGGCACCCGCCCCTGCCCGAGCAGAATGGGGGGCAGGCGCAGCCCTTCCTGAAAAATCTCGGTCGCGGCCGGGTTGTAGGCGCCGTGGGTGCCGCCGCCGATGTCGGTGTGGTGCGCCCTGACCACCGAGAAGAAGAGCAGCCGCCCGGCGGCGAAGACCGGCACCACGATGGTGAGATCCGGCAGGTGCGACCCGCCATGATAGGGGTCGTTGAGGAGGTAGATGTCGCCCTCCGCGATGGCGGCGCCGAAGGCCTCGCGCACGGCCTCGACGGCGAAGGGCATGGCACCGACATGGACCGGGATGTGGTCCGCCTGCGCGAGCAGCCGCGCCTCCGAATCGCAGAGGGCGATCGAGAAGTCGCGCGAGGAGTTCAGGATCTGGGAATAGGCGGTGCGCAGCATCGCCTCTCCCATCTCCTCGACGATCGCGCGGAAGCGGTTGTCGAGGACGGCGAGCGTGACCGGATCGGGCGTTGTCATGGGGCGAACGCTCAGGCGCGTCGCGGCCGGCGTCAAGGCTTCGCAGCGCTGCGGCGCCGCGCCATGATCCGCCGCAACGAGACCGAGGAGGACGCGCCATGCCCGCCACCGTCGAGACGCCCGACCTGAGGATCCTGGCCGAGGGCCTGCGCTTTCCCGAAGGCCCCGTGGCCATGCCCGACGGGTCGGTGGCGCTGGCCGAGATCGAGGCCCGGCGCATCACCCGCATCGCGCCGAACGGGGCGAAGAGCACCATCGCCACCCTTGCCGGCGCGCCGAACGGCCTCGCCCTCGGGCCGGGCGGGATGCTCTATGTCTGCAACAATGGCGGCTTCTCCTGGCACGAGGAGCCGGGGATGCTGCGCCCGACCGGCCAGGCGGCGGACTATTCGGGCGGGCGCATCGAAATTGTGGACCCCGCGACCGGGGCGGTCGAGGTCCTCTACCGCGCCTGCGACGGCCGCCCCTTGCGCGGCCCCAACGACCTCATGTTCGACCGGGCGGGCGGGTTCTGGTTCTCCGACCTCGGCAAGGTGCGCGCGCGCGACCGCGACCATGGCGGGGCCTACTGGGCGGCGGCCGACGGCTCGCGCATCGTCGAGGCCGCCTTCCCCATCTTCGGGGGCGCCAACGGCATCGGGATCAGCCCGGATGGGCGGACGCTCTATGTGGCCGAGACCGAGACCGGCCGCCTCTGGGCCTGGGACATCGAGGGGCCGGGGCGGCTCAGGAAGGAGCCCTGGCCCTCGCCCCATGGCGGGCGGCTGCTCTGCCAGTTCCCGGGCTTCAGGCGGCTCGACAGCCTGGCCATCACCGCGGCCGGCAACATCGTCGTCGCGACCCTCGTCGCGGGCGAGATCACCACCGTCTCCCCCGCCGGCGAGATCCTGCGCGTGGTGAAGATGCCCGAGCGGATGCCGACCAACATCTGCTTCGGCGGCCCCGACATGCGCACCGCCTTCATCACCCTCTCGACCAGCGGCCGGCTCGCGGCCATGGCATGGGACGAGCCGGGCCTGCGCCTTCCCCACGGTTGACAGCCGCCGGGCGCAGGCCGACGCTGCGCGCAAAACGGAACCAACGCCTGAGGGAGTAACGTCCATGACCGGTCCGCTGCTCGCGCGCCGCGCGCTGCTCGGCACGGCGCTCGCCGCCCCCTTCATCCGCCCCTCCTTCGCGCAGGGCGGCGATCCCTACGTGATCGGCACGCTGTTCCCGATGAGCGGGCCGAATGCCGAATACGGCAAGCTCTTCACCGACGGCGTGCAGCTCGCCATCGAACACATGCGCGCCGACAACATGCTGCGCCGCCCCGTCCGCCTGCAGTCCGAGGACAGCCAGGCCCTGCCGCAGCAGGCGGTGATCGGCATGACCAAGCTGATCAACGTCGACCGCGCCTCCTGGGTGCTGGTCGGCTTCACCGCGGTCTCGAAGGCGGTGGCCCCGATCGCCGACCGCGCCAAGGTGGTCACCATCAACGGCGGCGCGGTGGGCCCGGATCTCGAGCGGCTCTCGCCATATTTCTGGAACGTGATCCCGCTTGCCCATCTCGAGACGCGGGCGATCTTCCCCTTCCTGATCCGGCGCAATCTCAAGCGCGTCGCGCTGATCTACGTCGACGACCCGTTCGGGGACGCGATCCTGCAGCTCATGCAGCGCGAGTTCCCGGCCGCCGGCGGCACGGTCGCAGGCGTCTTCTCCATCCCGCGCGCGCAGCAGAACTTCGGCGCGGTGGCGGCGCGGGTGCGGCAGGCGCGCCCCGATGCGGTCTACATCGCCTCCTTCGGCGCGCAGCAGCCGCAGATCATCAAGGGCCTGCGCGACAACGGCGTGACCCAGCCGCTCGTCTCCTATTCCGGCATCAACATCGGCTCCGTCCTCTCCCTGCCCGAAGCCGAGGGGCTCATCTTCACCAGCCAGAAGTTCGACTTCTCCGGCGGGGATGAGGTCACGCGCCGCTTCGCCGCCGACTTCAAGGCGCGGCATGGCACCGACCCGGCGATCTACAACACCAACTACTACAACGGCACGCGGCTCTTCGCGCTGCTCGCCCGCGAGCTCGAGCGCGAGAACAGGCCCGTCAACGGCGACACGCTGCGCGAGACGCTGCTGCGCCTGCGCGAGTTCGACCTCGTCGGCGGCAAGGCGAGCTTCGACGAGCATGGCAGCATGACCGCGGCGATCCAGATCAACGAGATCCGTGGCGGCAGGATGACGCCGATCGCGGGCTGAGCCCGTGCTGCTGCTGCAGCTCCTGCTCCAGGGTCTCCAGACCGGGGCCCTCTATGCGCTCACCGCGGCCGGCTTCGCCCTGATCTTCGGGGCGACGCGCATCTTCCACTTCGCCCATGGCAGCGCCTTCACCCTGGCGGGCTACACCTTCCTCCTCGCCTCAGGCGCGGGGCTGCCCTGGTGGGCGGGGGCGGCGGGCGGGATCGCGGTCGCGACCCTCTTCGGCATCGGCATGGAACGCCTCGTCTACCGTCCCATCCAGCGCCACGAAGGGTCCTTCTTCACCGTCTTCGTCGCCGCCTTCGGCGTGGCGGTGGTGGTGCAGAACCTCGTCGGCATGCTGGCCGGGCGCGGCTTCGCCTCGGTGGACACGCCCCTCTCCCGCGCCAGCGAGGTGCTGCCCGAGGTCTTCCTCGCCCCGGTCTTCTGGATCGCGCTCGGCGTCGCGGCCATGCTGTTCGCCGCCCTCTCGGCCTTCCTCGGCCGCCATCCGGCCGGGGTGGCGCTGCGGGCGCTGGCGCAGAACCCGGATCTGATCCGCACCTACGGCCTGTCCTCGAGCCGGCTCTCCGTGCTCGCCTTCGCGCTCGGCTCCGCGCTCGCTGCCCCCGCGGCGATCCTCGCCGCCATGACCTCGGGCCTCAACGAGGCGATCGGCCACCACGCCATGCTCATCTCCATCGCCGCGACCATCGTCGGCGGCGTCGGCTCGCTGCGTGGGGCGGCGCTCGCCGGGCTGATGCTCGGCGTGGCGGAGAGCATGGCGCTCGCCGTGGTGGACACCCAGTGGGCGGAAGGGGTCTCCTTCCTCGTCCTCTTCGCCTTCATCCTCTTCCGCCCGTCGGGCTTCTTCGGTGTGGTGCAGACGCGATGATCGCCTATGCCGCCAATCTCGCGACCATCGTCGCCATCTTCGGCATCCTCGCCGCGACGCTGAACTTCCTCATCGGCTTCGCGGGCATCTTCTCGGTCGCGCATGCGGTCTTCTTCGGCCTTGGCGCCTATGCCGGGGCGCAGGTGGCGCTTCTGCTCGTCCCCGATGCGCTGCTCGCCTGCCTTGTCGCGGCGGCGGTCGCGGGCGGGCTCTCCCTCGCCCTCGCCCTGCCGGCACTGCGCGTGCGCGGGGAGTATTTCGTCGCCGCCTCGCTCGGCCTGCAGATGATGGCCGCGACCCTGTTCGCGGAAGCGAAGCCCGTCACCGGCGGCATCGGCGGCCTCGTCGGCATCCCGCGCCCGACGCTGCTCGGGGTCGAGGTCGACGTGCTGCCCGCGGCCCTCTCCGCGCTGGCGCTGATCCTGGTCCTGACCGCAAGGCTGCAGCGCGGGGCCTTCGGCCGCAGCCTGCGCGCCATCCGCGACGCCGAGAGCGCCGCCGAGGCGCTCGGCAAGAACGTCGCCGCGGCCAAGACGCTGGCGGTGGCCTTCGCCTGCGCGGGCGCGGGGCTCGCCGGCGCGCTCTTCGCGCTGCACCTCTCCTTCGTCAATGTCGAATCCTTCACCATGGACCAGTCCGTGCTGGTCATGGCGATGGTGATCATCGGCGGCACCGGCACGCTGTGGGGGCCGCTGATCGGCGCGGTCATCCTGCTCTCGTTGCCTTCGGGCCTCGCCTTCCTCCCCTTCATCCCGGCCACCGAGGTCGGCGCCGTGCAGCAGATCATCTACGGCCTCGCCATGACGCTGCTGATGATCTTCCGCCCCGCCGGCCTGGTCGGCGACCTCGCCAAGGGCAGGAGCACGGCATGAGCGAGGTCCTGCTCCGCTGCGAGAATCTCGCCCGCTCCTTCGGCGGCCTGCAGGCGGTGGCGGGCGTCTCCCTCTCCCTGCCCGCGGGCCAGGTCACCGCCCTTGTCGGGCCCAACGGCGCGGGCAAGACGACCACCTTCAACCTCATCACCGGCAATCTCCGCGCCGATTCCGGCGCCGCCTTCATCCGCGGGCGGCCGATCATGGGGCTCAGGCCCTGGCAGGTGGCGCGGCTCGGCGTCGCGCGCTCCTTCCAGGACCTCAGGCTCTTCACCCACATGACGGTGCGCGAGAACGTGCTCGCCGCCACCGAGACGTCGGCCTGGTTCTGGCAGCCGGGGGGGGCGGCCGCGCGGCGGCGGCGCGAGGAGCGGGCCGCGGCGGCGCTGGAGGCGACCGGGCTTGCTCCGCTCGCCGAGGCCCGGGCCGTGGATCTCGCCTATGCCGAGCGGAAGTTCCTCTCGATGGCGCGCATCCTCGCCGCCGAGGCCGAGATCTGGCTGCTCGACGAGCCGGCCTCGGGCCTCGATCTCGCCTCCCGCCTCCGCTTCGGAGAGTTGCTGCGCGCCGCGACCGCGCGCGGCGTCGCCATCTGCCTGATCGAGCACAATCTCGACGTGGTGGTGGAACTCTCCGACCGCATCGCCTTCCTCGACCAGGGCAAGGTCCTCGCCGAAGGCGCGCCGCAGGCGATCCTCAGGGACCCGGCGCTCGCCGCCATCTATTTCGGCGACCGGCCGCAGGAGGCAGCGTGAGCGACTTCGCCATCCAGGCGCTCGGCCTTTCCGCAGGCTATGGCGGGCGGGAGGTGCTGCAGGACGTCTCGCTGAGCCTCAAGGCGGGCGAGATCCTCTGCCTCATCGGCCACAACGGGGCCGGCAAGTCCACCCTGCTGCGCGTGCTGTTCGGCCTGCACCGTCCCTCGACGGGGGTCATCCACATCTTCGGCCGGGCGCTGCCCGCGCACAGCCCGGCCGCGCTCGGCGCGGCGGGGGTGGCGCTGGTGCCGGAAGGCCGCGGCGTCTTCCCCGACCTGACGGTCGAGGAGATCTTCGGCCTCGCCCTGTGGTCCGCCGGCGTGCCGAAGGCGGGCCGGCGCGAGCGCATCGAGGAGGTGCTGGAGGTGCTGCCCCGCATCCGGGAGTTCCGCACCCGCCGCGCCGGCACGCTCTCGGGCGGGCAGCAGCAGATGGTCTCGATCGGCCGCGCGCTGCTGACGCGGCCGAAGGTGCTGCTGCTCGACGAGCCCTCGATCGGCCTCGCCCCGAAACTCTTCCAGGACCTGATCCGCCCGATCGCGGCGCTGCGCGAGAGGCGGGGGATGTCGATCCTGCTCGTCGAGCAGAACGTGCGGGAAGCCTTCGCCGTCGCCGACCGCGTGCTGGTCATGCGCTCGGGCCAGTTCATCTTCGAAGGCGCCCCCGCCGAACTCGACGACCATGCGCGGCTGATGGAACTCTTCTGAACGGGCGGGCCGGCCGCGCACCGTGCCCGGCCCCGTCATCGCCGGTGGCCGGAGACCTCGGCCCCCGCCTCGGCGGGCAGCCGCGCATGCAGCGGCACCGAGGCCAGCACCACCGCCGCCGCCACCAGGAAGCCCGCCGAGAAGTCGGCCGGCATCAGCGCCTCCCGCCCCGCCAGCGCCTGCGAGACCTCGAGCGTCGCGGCGGCCAGCACCACGCCAAGCGCCGGCGTCAGCTGCTGCAGCGTGCCATAGAGGGCGGTCGCCGCCGACATCCGCTCCGGCGGCACATCGGCGAAGGCGAGGGTGTTGAGCGCGGTGAACTGCAGGCTGCGCGCAAGGCCGCCCGCCGCCAGCAGCGCGAAGATCGCAAGCCGCGGCCAGCCCGGCCCGAGAAGCGCGAGTGCTGCCACCCCCGCCGCCGCGATGACGCCGTTGACCATGAGCACCCGCCGGAACCCCGCCCGCCGCAGGAGCGGCCGGACCAGCGGCTTCATCGCGAAGGCGCCGAGCGCGGTGGCGAAGGAGACGAAGCCGCTCTCGGTCGCGCTCATGCCGAAGCCGATCTGCAGCATCACCGGAATCAGGAACGGCACCGCCCCCGCGCCGGTGCGGAACAGGCTGCCCGCGACCGCCGGATCGCGGAAGGTCGCGATACGGAACAGGCCGAGATCCACCGCCGGGCGCGCCACGCGCCGGCAGTGCCGCACCGCGAGCCCCGCCGCGGCCAGGCCGAGCAGAAGCGCGCCCCAGGACATCCAGCCGGGCACGACATGCCGCCCCACCGTCTCGAGGCCGAACATCACCGCCGCCAGCGCAAGACCCGTCAGTGCGAGCCCGGCGAGGTCGGGCGGGCCCGGGCGGCCCGGCGCCACGGGCGGGATCTTCCACGCCGCCAGCACGACGCCGAGAAGCCCGATCGGCACATTGATCCAGAACACCGCCCGCCAGGAGAAGAGGTCGGTCAGCAGCCCGCCGAGCGGCGGGCCCGTCACCGGCCCGAGCAGCGCCGGCATGGTCAGCCACGCCATGGCCGAGAGCATGTCCCTCTTCGCCACCCCGCGCAGCAGCAGCAGCCGCCCGACCGGCACCATCATCGCCCCGCCCAGGCCCTGCAGAATGCGGAAGGCGATCAGCTCCTGAAGCCCCCGCGCCCGGCCGCACAGGAGGGAGGCGGCGACGAAGACCAGGATCGCCAGCACGAAGACGCGCTTGGCCCCGAAGCGGTCGGCGATCCAGGCGGAGAAGGGGATGAAGACGGTCAGCGCCACGAGATACGACGTGATCGCCGCCCCGAGCCGCGCCGGATCCTCGTTGAGGTCGCGCGCCATGGCGGGCAGCGCGGTGGCGAGCACGGCGCTGTCGAGGTTCTGCATGAACAGCGCCGAGGCGACGATCAGCGCGAGGCCGCGGTGATCGGGCACGGCGCTCACGGCCTGAGGATCACGCGACCGGCGCTGCGCCTTGCGCGCAGCTCCGCCATCGCGGCGCGGAACTCCTCGAGCGGGTAGGCCGCGTGCACCTCGGGCCGCAGCGCCCCCGCCTGCCACCACGCCACCAGCTGCGCCCAAAGCGCCCGCGCCCGCGGCGCGTGGAGGCGCCGGCCATCCCCCGGCGACCAGCCGACATAGGTCCCCCAGTTCACGCCCGCGACCGCGATGTTCTTGAGCAGCAGGATGTTCGCCGCCACCGTCGGGATGGAGCCGCCGGCGAAGCCCACCACCACCAGCCTCCCGCCATCGGCAAGGCTGCGCAGGCTGTCCTCGAAGGCCTCCCCGCCGATGGTGTCGAGCACGCAGGCGACGCCCTGCCCGCCGGTCGCCTTGCGCACCGCCTCGCGGAGGGGCTCAGCGCTGTCCAGCACGACGTCGGCGCCGCGCGCGCGCAGCAGCGCGTGCTTCGCCGCGCCCGCGCGGGCGATGACGCGGCAGCCCGTGGCCCGCGCGATCTCCACGCCTGCGAGGCCGACGCCGCCTGCCGCGCCATGCACCAGCACCCACTCGCCGGGGCCGATCCGCCCGCGCCAGAGCAGCCCCGCCGCGGCGGTCGGGTAGGAGATCGGGAAGGCCACGGCGGGTTCGGCGGGCAGGCCTTCGGGGATGGGCACGACATGGATGTCGTCGGCGACCGCCTCCTCGGCATAGCCGCCCCAGTCGAGCACGGCGAAGACGCGGCTGCCCGGCGGCGGGGCCTCGGCGTCCGGCGCGGCCTCGAGCACCGTGCCGACCACCTCCGTCCCCGGCACGAAGGGCAGCGGCGGGCGGCGCTGGTATTTTCCCGCCACCACGAGTTGGGTGGCGAAGGAGACGCCCGCGGCCTCGACGCGGATGCGCACGCCGCGCGGGCGCAGTGGCGGCGGCGGGATGTCCTTGACCTCCAGCGCGTCGAAGTCGCGCCAGGACTCGCAGAGGATCGCGCGCATGCGGCCTCAGGGCATGGTGATGTTGGCGGCGCGCACGATGGCGCCGAACTTCGCGTATTCCCTCCGGCAGAAGGCGTCGAAGGCGGCGGGCGGGTCGGCCACCGGGTCCGCGCCCAGGGTGGCGAGCCGCGCGCGCACCTCCCCCTCCTCCACCGCCGCCGCCACCGCGCGCTGCATCCGCTCCGTGATCGCCGCCGGCGTGCGCGGCGGGGCCCAGATGCCGTACCAGGTGGAGATCACGAGGTCCGGGAAACCGGCCTCGGCGGTGGTGGGCAGGTCCGGATGGACGGCGATGCGCCGTTCACTGAGCGCGGCGAGCGGCCGCAGCAGCCCCTCGCGCACCGCCCCCGCGCCGGCCGGCACGCTGTCGAACATCACCTGCACATGGCCCGCGATCAGGTCCTGGATCGCCGGCCCGGCGCCGCGATAGGGGATGTGCACCATGTCCACCCCGGCGATCTGCTTGAACATCTCGCCCGCCAGGTGCTGCGCGCCGCCGATCGAGGAGGACGCGTAGGAGACGCGCCCGGGATGGGCCTTCGCATGCTCGGCGAGTTCGCGCAGCGAGCGCACGGGCAGGCCCGGGTTCACCAGCGCCACCAGCGGCACCATCGCCATGTTGGTCACCGGCGTGAAGTCCTCGAGCGCGTCATAGGGCAGGTTCCGGTTGATGTGCGGGATGATCACATGCGCCGAGGTATTGACCAGGAACACGCTGCCATCGGGTGCGGCGCGGGCCACCTCCGCCGCCCCGATCGTCCCCGACGCCCCCGGCCTGTTCTCGATCACCAGCGGCTGGGCCAGTTCCTGCTGCGCGCGCTGCGTCACCACGCGCCCGAGAAGGTCGGTCGGCCCGCCCGGCGGATAGGGCACGATGCAGCGCACCGGCCGGCTCGGCCAGCCCTGCGCCAGCGCCGGCGCGGCCCATGCGGCGCCGAGCGCCGCGCGCCTCGTGATCCTCATGGCGTCCCCTTCCCTAAACCCGCCGTCGCGTCAGGATAGGCGCGGATCCGGGCGGGAGGGAACGCGATGGACGAGGCGATGCGCCCCTACAAGGGGCTGAGGGTGCTGGATGCCGGGCAGGGCATCGCGGGCCCCTATTGCGGCATGCTGCTCGCCGCCTGCGGCGCCGATGTCGTCAAGCTCGAACCGGCCGAGGGCGACTGGTCGCGCGGCCTCGGCTCGGCCAAGGACGGCGTCTCGGTGATGACGGTCTGCTTCAACCGCGGCAAGCGCTCGGTGGTGCTCGACCTGAAGTCGGAGGACGGGCGGGCGGCGGCGGCCCGGCTCGCCGCCCGCGCGGACGTGCTGATCGAGGCCTTCCGCCCGGGTGTCGCCGCGCGCATCGGCCTCGGCCCCGAAAATGCGAAGGAGGACGCGGTCTGCCTCTCCATCTCGGGCTTCGGGCAGTCCGGCCCCTATCGCGAACGCCCCTGCACGGATTCCGTGGCGCAGGCCTTCTCGGGCTTCGTCGCCCTCAATGCCGGGCCGGACGGGACGCCGCACAAGGCCGGTCCCTTCATCGCCGACATGGCGACCGGCATCTTCGCCTTCGCGGCCGTGCAGACCGCGCTCGCCGCCCGCGCGCAGGACAGGGTGAAGCGCCGCCGCCTCATCGACATGTCCCTGATGGCCGCGACCTCGGCGCTGCTGACGCACCAGATCGCCGAATGGGGCTATCAGGGCCGGCCCGCCGCGCCGCCCAACGCGCCGGCCGGGGCCTATCTCTGCGCCGACGGCGCCTGGGTCATGATCACCCTGGTGCGGGAGGCGGAATGGCTCGCCATCTGCGACGCGCTCGAGATCCCCGAGGCCAAGGCCGATCCCCGCTTCGCCACCTTCCCGCTGCGCTGGGAGAACCGGGAGGCGCTCTACGCCATCATCCGCGCCGCCTTCGCCAAGCGCCCCTCGGCCGAATGGATCGCGCGGCTGCAGGGCGCGCGCCTGCTCGCCGACCGGGTGAACACCCCGCTCGACTGGCTGGCGAACGAGCATGTCGTCGCCTGCGGCGCGGCCGCCCGCGTGGCGCAGCCGCAGCTGGGCGAGGTGCCGCTGCCGATGCTGCCCGGCCTCGGCCACTGGCACGCCCCGGCCCCGGCGCTCGGCCAGCACACCGAAGAGGTGCTGGCCGAACTCGGCGGCTGAGACCCGCGTCAGGCCGGCTGCACGCCGAGGCGGCGCACCAGGGCGCCGAAGCGCTCCCGCTCCCGCGCGACGCGGGCGGCGAAGGCCGCGCCCTTCTCGAAGAAGGGGGACATGCCCATCGGCGCCATCCCCCGCGCGGCGGCGGGGTCGGAGAGCGCCTCGCCGATCGCCGCGGCCAGCCGCTCGGCCACCGCCTCCGGCGTGCCGGCGGGCGCGGCCACGCCGTACCAGGGCACCACCACCGCCTCCGCATGGCCGAGTTCGCCGAGCGTCGGCACCTCGGGCAGGTCGGGGTTGCGCCGCTCGCCGATGGTCGCGAGCGCGCGCAGCCGCCCCTCCTTGATGGCCGGGATCGCCACCGGATCGAAGAGCAGCTGGACCCGCCCCGCGAGCAGGTCGGTGAGGGCGGGCGCCGAGCCGCGATAGGGCACGTGCTCGATCCGGATGCCCACGGCCTCGGCGAAGACCTCGCCGGTGAGCTGCGTGATCGTCCCGTTGCCCGCCGAGCCGAAGCGCAGCTGGCCGGGATGGGCGCGCGCATGGGCGATGAGGCCGGCCAGATCGGTGAAGGGGACTGAAGGGTGGGCCGCGATCACATTGTGGGCGATCGCGGTCATCGCCACCGGCAGGAACGCCGTCGCCGGGTCGAAGGGCAGGCGCATCACGTGCTGCGCGACCGTCATCACCGCGACGGGAAAGGCGAGGAAGGTGTGGCCGTCGCGCGCCTGCGCGACATGATGCGCCCCGATCGTCCCGCCCGCCCCGGCGCGGTTCTCGATCACGATGGGCTGGCCGAGGATGCGCCCGAGCGGCTCGGCGATGGGGCGGATCGA
>Ga0272446_1003870_pt1 | contig 18334 bp, 17 predicted proteins | sample YNPCB0061_FD_194587 | JGI IMG/M metagenome (GOLD analysis project Ga0272446, IMG submission 194587) | Hot spring microbial mat communities from Yellowstone National Park, WY, United States - YNP-CB-006-1 | ecosystem: Environmental > Aquatic > Thermal springs > Hot (42-90C) > Sediment | place... | reverse complement strand
TGGGCGGCGGCGGGCGTTCACAACGACGATGTGAGGCGGGTGCGGACGTGCTCTGTGGCGGGCCGCCGCTGGCTGGGTTAGGCTGGCGGGGTGACGATCATGCGCAGTCCCAACGCGGCGGGCACGGCCGGCCCGGGTGGCCGCCGTCCCTCGCGGCAGCGGCTGCGCCGCCTCGCCATCCTGCCGCTCGCGCTGCTCGCCGCCTGCGCCTCCGGCGTGCCCGCCGCCCAGGGGCCGGACCAGCAGGCCCCGCGCGTGGCCGGCACCTATCGTCCGTCCGGCGCGTTCGGGGCATACCTCGCCGGCCGCCTCGCCGCCTCGGAAATGGACACCGCGACGGCCTCGCAGGAGTTCAATCGCGCGCTCGCGGCCGACCCGAACAACCCCGAACTCCTCCAGCGCGCCTTCCTCGCCACCCTCGCCGACGGCCGCGATGCGAGCGCGCTCGCGCGCCGCGTCCTCCAGCGCGACCCGCAGGCGCTCGTCGCCACTCTCGACCTGGTGGTGGAGGACGCCAAGTCCGGGCGCTTCGACCGGGCGGAGACACGGCTCCGCGCCATGCCGCGGCAAGGGGCGGGGCAGCTCCTGCAGCCGCTGCTGCTCGCCTGGGCGCAGGTCGGCAGGAACCAGCCTGACGCCGCGCTCGCGACCCTGCGGCCGCTGACGGAAGGCGTGCGCTTCCGCGGCACCTTCGCGATCCATGCCGGGCTGATCGCCGACCTCGCCGGCCGCCCGGCCGAGGCCGAGCGCTTCTTCCGCCTCGCGCTCGCAGAGGGCGGCGGGCAGAGCCTCAGGCTCGCCGAGATCGTCGCCGGCTTCGAGGCGCGGCAGGGCCGGGCGGAGCAGGCGCGCAGGCTGCTCGCCGAGCTCTCGGCCGGCTCCGACGATGTCGCCATGGTCGAGGCCAACCTCGCCGCCGATCTCGGCCGGCGGGCGGTGCGCGACGCGCGCGACGGGATGGCCGAGGCCCTGCTCGGCCTCGCCGGCGCGCTGCGGCAGCAGGAGGCGAGCGAGTTCGCGCTCCTGCTGCTGCGGCTCGCGCTGGAGCTCCGGCCGGATTTCGGGCCGGCGACGATCATGCTCGCCGACCTCCTGGAGAGCGACCGCCGGTACGAGCAGGCCTCCTCGGTGCTCGCCACCGTCGGCTCCTCGAGCCCCTACGCGCCGATGGCGCAGCTTCGCGCCGCGGTGCTGCTCGACCGGCTCGACCGGACGGCGGCGGCGCTCTCCGCCCTCGAGAGCCTCGCCTCCGCCTATCCCACGCGGCCGGAGCCCTATGCGCGGATGGGCGACATCCTGCGCGCGCGCTCCCGCTTCGCGGAGGCCGCCCGCGCCTATGACCGCGCGATCGCCCGACTCGGGCCGCCCGAGCGCGGGCAGTGGACGCTCTACTACGCCCGCGGCATCGCGCATGAGCGCTCCAAGGACTGGCCGCGGGCGGAGCGCGACTTCCTCACCGCCCTCGACCTCTCGCCCGACCAGCCCTACGTGCTCAACTACCTCGGCTATTCCTGGGTCGAGCAGGGCAAGGAGCTCGAGCGGGCGCGGCGGATGATCGAGCGCGCGGTGGAGCTTCGCCCGCATGACGGGCACATCGTCGACAGCCTCGGCTGGGTGCTGTTCAAGCTCGGCGACCATCGGGCCGCCGTGCGCTGGCTCGAGCGCGCGGTCGAGCTCGAGCCGCGCGATGCCGTGATCAACGACCATCTCGGCGATGCGTACTGGGCCGTCGGCCGCCAGGCCGAGGCGCGGTTCCAGTGGCGTCGCGCCCTCAACCTCGGGGCGGAGGCGGCGGACATCCCGAGGATCGAGGCGAAGCTGCGTGACGGGCTCACCGTGCCGCCGGCCGCCATCGCCGTCGCGCCGGCCGCCCCGGGCCAGCCCCCTGCCGCCACGCGCTGAGACGCCGGCCAGCGAGCAGGCGCCGGCCAAGGTCAACCTGTTCCTGCACGTGACCGGCAGGCGGGACGACGGCTACCACCTGCTCGACAGCCTCGCGGTGTTCGCGTCCCTCGCCGATACGGTCTCGGCCACGCGCTCGGATGCATTCTCGCTCTCCGTCACCGGCCCGTTCGCGGAAGCGGTCGGGGCCGGCGACGACAACCTCGTGCTGCGCGCCGCCCGCCTGCTCGCGCCCCATGGCGCCGGGGCAGCGCTCTCGCTCGACAAGCGCATTCCCGTCGCCGCCGGCCTCGGCGGCGGCTCCTCCGATGCCGCGGCCGCGCTCAGGCTGCTGTCGCGCCTCTGGGGCGTGCCCATGCCGGCGCGCGAGGCGGCCCTGCGGCTCGGCGCCGACGTGCCGGTGTGCCTCGCCGCCGCGCCGCAGCGGATGCAGGGGATCGGCGAGGTCGTCTCTGCCGCGCCGCCGCTGCCCGTCGGCCTCGGCATGGTGCTCGCCAACCCGCGCCTGCCGCTCGCGACGCCCGCGGTGTTCCGCGCGCGCTCGGGCTCCTTCGACCCGCCGGCGGAGCTGCCCGCGCACTTCGCCGACGCCGCCGCGCTCGCCGCCTGGCTCCGCACCACGCGCAACGGCCTCGAGGCAGCCGCCGTCTCGCTCTGCCCGCCTGTCGCGGATGTGCTCGCGGCCTGCGCAGCACTTCCCGGTGCGCTGGTCGCGCGGATGAGCGGCTCCGGCCCGACCTGCTTCGCGCTGTTCCCGACCGTCGCCGCTGCCGAGGCCGGAGCGGCCGCGTTGTCGCGCGCCGAGCCCGGCTGGTTCACCTGGGGGGCTGGGCTTTACCGCGAGGGCGCCGGCGGCCTATAGGCGGCGGCGGCTGGGGCGTCGCCAAGCGGTAAGGCAGCGGATTTTGGTTCCGCCATCCCAGGTTCGAATCCTGGCGCCCCAACCAGCGGCGCGGCCGCAGCGGGTTCTCCCGCGGTTTCACCTAACGTCACGGCCGGCCCGATCGGGCGCGGGCATCAGCCGGTGCCGACGAGCCCAGCGAGCCGCTTCGTCTCCACCACCGCCTCGGCGGCGTGGTGCATGTAGTGGCCGGCGAGCTCCATGATCATCGTCGTGCCCTCGCGCGGGCGCAGCGCGGGCAGAAGCCGCTCGAAGGGCGTGTCGCCCCAGCCGGGCGGGGCGTGCAGGTCGCCGGTGCCGTAGGCGAGCTTCTCGGCCTTGCCCCAGGTGCGCACCGTGTCGGGCCGGCCGAACATGTCCTGCAGGTGGATGTGCACGATGTGGGGCGACAACGCCGCGAGGGTGGCGGCGAAATCCTGCTGCCGCACCGTCGCCTGCATGTAGGCGTGGCCGATGTCGAGCGTCGCCCCCACCGCGGGGTGGTTCACCGCCGCCACCTGGGCGGCGAGCGCGAAGGCATCGTGCGTGTGGGGAAGCGAGGGCAGGGGCGGCAGGTTCTCGAGCGCGATCGTCACGCCATGCCGCGCCGCATGCTCGGCAAGCCCCGCGAGGCTCTCCACCTCGAGCCGCGCGAGACGCCTGATCTCGGCCTCCGCGAGCGGGGCGTGCCACACCCCGCCATGGACGACGAGCCGCGTGGCGCCGAGCGCGCCTGCCGCCTCGATCATCGCCGCGCACACGCGGCGGTGAAGCTCGAGATGCGCCTCGTCCATGAAGTTGGTCGCGAGCGGGCCGTGCGCGGTGTAGCGGAGCTTGTGCCTGCGCGTCACCGCCTCGACCCGGCGCAGTTCGGCGAGGTTCAGCCGCCCGCCGGCGACCAGGAACATGTTCTGGAAGGAGAGCTCGGCGATCTCGCAGCCGATCTCGGCGAAGCGCGCGAGCTCGCGGTCGAGCCCGTCGATGTCACCCGCCGCGCTCTCGGTCGACAGCCCCACACCCGCGATCAGCCCCATGTCACCCTCCGTGCCGTGATCCGCCGATAGCCGCCCGGCCGCTGCGCGTCCATGACGGTTGCGTGTCGTTGCCGCTATGGCACGAGCCAGCGTGCGGCCAGCGCTTCCCCCTGCCACTCGAACAGCGCACGCCGGTGGCCGGCGGCGGCGAGGAAGAGGAACTCCATCCGCTCGACCGTGACGGTGACGGCGACGAACGCCTCGCGCCCCGCCTCGGGACCGTCCCCGGCCTCCGCGAGCGCCGCATGGGGGTCCTCTGCCGGGGTGCCCGGCGGGGTCGCGAGCCGGTAGCAGGCGCGGCTGAACGGCCGCGTCGCCGCCCAGGCGGCGGCCGCGACCGCATCGTCGCGATGCAGCGTGGCGACGCCCGCGAGCCGGAGCTGGATCTTCGCGCCCGGATGGTAGGCGTGCAGCGCGACGCGCGGGTCGGCGGCGAGCTCGCGCGCCTTGCGGCTTCGCGCATCGGTGTGGAAGCGGAGCGTGCGCCCGGCGGGCGTGGCGGCGCGCAGCACCACCGTGCGCACCGAGGGCGCGCCGTCCTCGCCGATCGTCGCGACCTGCGGCGTATGGAAGGGATGGCGGCGGTCGGCCGCCCCGCGCACCAGAAGCGCCCAGGCCTCCGCCAGGCTGCCGGCGAGATCGTCGTACCAGGGCGGAAGGGGGGCGCTCATCGGCGCATGCTGGCCATGCGCGACGCCCGCGGCAACCCCGCCCTGCGACGCTTTTCCTGGCCTACGCCGGCGGGCCCGGCTACAGCCCGCCCATGCTGGGCAGCATGGACCGCGTCGCGTTGGCCGGCGAGATCGGCGCGACCGCGCGGCTCGCCTGGCCGATCGTGCTCACCAACCTCGCGCAGATCGCCATCACCACGACCGACGTGGTGATGATGGGCTGGCTCGGCCCCGACGCGCTCGCCGCAGGAACGCTCGGGGCCAACCTCTATTTCGCCTTCTTCGTGGTCGGGCTCGGGCTCGCGATGGCGCCGCCGGCGCTGATGGCGCAGGCGCTCGGGCGGAAGCGGCATGCCTTCGCCGAGGTGCGCCGGTCGCTCAGGATGGGGCTGTGGCTGGTGGCGGGCGCGATGGCGCCGGTGATGGTGGCGCTCTGGTTCGCCGGCCCCATCCTCTCCGCTCTGGGCCAGCAGCCCGCGCTCGTCGACGGCGCGGCCGCCTATGTGCGGGCGATGATGTGGGGGCTCGTGCCGTTCCTGTGGTTCATGGTGCTGAGAGGCTTCACCGCCGCTCTCGAGCGGCCGCGGCCGGCGCTCGCCGTCTCGCTCGCTGGCATCCTGTTCAACGCCTTCTCGAACTGGGTGCTGATGTTCGGCAACCTGGGCGCGCCCGCGCTCGGGCTGGTCGGTGCCGGCATCTCCTCGAGCCTCTCGGCGGTGCTGATGTGCGCCGCGCTCGGCGGGATCTGCGTCCGCGCCCGCCCGTTCCGCCGCTTCGCCATCCTCGGGCGGCTCTGGCGGCCGCACTGGCGGCGGCTCGGCGAGCTCGTCCGCGTCGGCACACCGATCGCGGGAGCGCTGTTCTTCGAGGTGACGGTGTTCAACGCCGCGGTGTTCCTGATCGGCCTGATCAGCGCGCGCGAACTCGCAGCCCACGCGATCGCCATCCAGCTCGCCTCGGTGACCTTCATGGTGCCGATGGGGCTCGGCCAGGCGGCGACGGTGCGCGTGGGCCTCGCCGCCGGGGCGGGCGATGCCGGCGGTGTCGGCCGGGCGGGCTGGGTCGCGCTCGCGCTCGGCACCGCCTTCATGGCGGCGATGGCGGTGCTGTTCCTGACGGTCCCGGGCGTGTTCGTCGCGGGCTTCCTCGACATGCGGGCCGAGGGCGCGGGGGAGGTGGCCGCCCTTGCGGTCAGCCTGCTCGCGCTTGCCGGCCTCTTCCAGATCGCCGACGGGGCGCAGACGATCGCCGCCGGCGCGCTTCGGGGGCTCAAGGACACGCGCGTGCCGATGCTGTTCGCGGGCCTGGGCTACTGGGTGTTCGGCCTGCCGACGGGCGCGGCGCTCGCCTTCCTCGCCGGCTGGGGCGCCTATGGGGTCTGGGTCGGCTTCGTCGTCGGCCTCGGCATCGTCGCCGCCCTGCTCGTGTCCCGCTGGTCGCGCCGCGAGGCGCTCGGCCTCGTCCGCCGCCGCCACGCGGCGCACGCTCAGTCCGCCAGCGGATCGGAAGGCGAGGGGGCCTTCCTCGAATACTCCATGGCGCAGAACCCGCCGCCCTGATAGCGCTCGGCCACCGGGTTGCCGCTCACCTTGCCGGCGAGCTGGCCCGCGAACACGTCCGCCGTGTCGGCCGGAGCCCAGCCGATGCGCCCGCGATGGTCGCGCCGCCACCAGGTGCGGCTGTTGTCCGATGCCCCCCAGATCACCGCGTGCCCCGTCCTCTCCGCGAGCGTGCAGCGGAGCACGAGGCGGCAGAGATCGGCATAGGAGAGCCAGGTGGAGAGCATCCGCGCATCGATCGGCTCGGGGAACGAGCTGCCGATGCGGAGGTTGACGTTCTCGACCCCGTGCTTGTCCCAGTAGAGCCTGCCCATCAGCTCGCCATAGGCCTTGGCGAGGCCGTAGTAGCCGTCGGGGCGGAACTGGCAGTCGGCGTCCAGCGTCTCTTCCCGCTCGTGGAAGCCGATCGCGTGGTTGGAGGAGGCGAACACCACGCGCGCGCCTTCCCGCCGCGCCGCCTCGTAGACGTGATAGAGCCCGCGGATGTTCGGCCCGATCACCTCCTCGAATGGCCGCTCGACCGAGACGCCGCCGAAATGGAGGATGGTGCCGCAGCCCTCCGCGAGGCGGAGGATCGCCACGCCGTCCTCGATGTCGGCCCTGGTGAAGCTGGCTCCTTCCGGGATCGGGTCTGGGAAGGGCGCGATGTCGGTCAGCCTCAGCGTCAGCCCCTCTGCCGCGAGCGCGCGGGTGAGCTGGCGCCCCAGCGCGCCGGAGGCGCCGGTGAGAAGCACGGGCCTGGTCGTCATCGCGTGGTCCTCCGTCAGTCGGCGAAGAGGGGAACGGGAACGCCCGCAGCGGGCGCAGGCATGACGAACACGGCGCCGGAGAGCGGGTTGGCGCCCACCGCGTCTGCGCCGAGGGGGTGGCGCAGGCTCGTCCAGTAGAGCGTGCGGAGGTCCGGCCCGCCGAAGCAGGGCATGGTCACGCCCGGGCAGGGGAAGGGGTCGGAGCCGAGCAGCGTTCCGTCGGCGGCGAAGCGGTTGATGCGCCCGGCCCGGACACCGGCCGACCAGTAGGTGCCCCCGATGTCGAAGGCCGCGCCGTCTGGGCGGCCGATTCGCTCCGCGTCGGGCGTGTGGATGCGGCGTCGGTTCGAAGCCGCACCGGTCGCGGGGTCGAGATCCCAGGCGTCGATCCAGGGCGCGCCGCTGTCGCTGTGGACCATGGTGCGCCCCTCCGCCGTCCAGGCGATCCCGTTCGCGGTGTAGAGGCCTTCGGTGACGCGGCTCCACCGGCCGTCGGCCGTGACGCGGTAGAGCGAGCCGGTCGGCTGGCGGGGATTGCGGTCGTCCATCGTGCCGACCCAGAAGGCGCCGTCGGGGCCGATCTTGCCGTCGTTGAAGCGGTTGTGGCCTGGCTCCAGCCCAGGCGCGCAGAGCGGGGAGATGCGCCGGGCGCGCCAGTCGTAGAGAACGATCCGGTCTCGCAACGCGACCACCCATCGGCCCGACCGGCAGAGGCCGAAGGAGCCGACCTCGGAGGGGAAGTGCCAGACGTTCAGCACCACGCCATCGGGGGAGAGGGCGGTGATGGTGCAGCCGATGATGTCGGCCACCAAGAGCCGGTTCATCGCCCCGTCCCACACCGGGCATTCGCCGAGGGCGGCGCGGAAGTCGGGGTTCAGGACGGCGATGTCGGCCATGCTCAGTCCACCATGCGGATGAGGTTCCTCGCCGCGAGGGCGGCGATCGCGGGCGGGTCGGCGAGCCCGTCGGCGACGCTCGCGAGGATCGCGCGTTCGGCAGCGAGCACGCGTTCGAGCCCCGCAAGCGCCTCCTCGATGCGCGCGGCGGGGACGACGACGACGCCGTCGCGGTCGCCGACCACGATGTCGCCGGGGGCGACCGCGACGCCGCCGCAGACCACGGGAAGGCCCGCCGTGCCGGGGCCTGACCTCGCGCAGCTGTCTGGCGTCACCCCGGCCGCGAACACGGCGAGCCCCACCTGGTCGAGCCCCTCGAGGTCTCGCACCGCGCCATCGGTCACGAACGCGGCGAGGCCGCGGTTGCGCGCGATGCCGGCGACCACGTCGCCCGAGATCGCCGCGTCGAGGAACCCGTCGGCAGCGGCGACGATCACGTCCCCCGGCCCGGCGACCGAGAGCGCGCCCATCACCGCGAGATTGTCGGCAGGCCCGCAGGAGCAGGTGACCGCGACGCCCACGAAACGCTGCGCAGCCGCGACGACCGGCTTGATCGCGGGCCGCATCGCCGCGCGGCCGCCGAGCGCATCGGCGAGGTTGCCGGTCGGAACGCCCCGGAACCGCGCCACCGTCTCGGCAGGCGGGCGGGCGAAGCCGCGGCGGATCGTCAAGAGAGGCGGGTCCTCGATCACAGGTCCTTCTCCGTGGTGGTGCGGGTGCGGCCGCGCGCGAGCACGTCGGGCTGCAGCGCGAGCCCGAGGCCTGGGCCGGGCGGGACGGTGATCATGCCGCGCTCGACCGGCGGCAGGGCGGTGACGAGGTCGCGATACCAGCCCGACCAGTAGGCGCGGACGCTCTCCATGAACACCGCGTTGGGCAGGTTCAGCGCCAGATGCGTCGAGGCGGCGAACACCACCGGGCCGGTGCAGTCATGCGGCGCGACGGGGCGCTGATGCGCCTCGGCGAGCGTGGCGATCTTCTTCGCCTCGGTGAGCCCGCCGCACCAGCCGATGTCGAGCATCACGTAGTCGACCGCATCGGCGCGGAGGAGGTCGAGGCACTGGCTGCGCGTCGCCAGCGTCTTGGAGGCGCAGACGGGCAGGCCCGACATCCACCGGTAGTCGGCGAGCGCCTGGGGGTCGGCCATCTTCAGCGGGTCTTCCATCCAGAACGGGTCGAAGGGGCGCATCGCGCGCGCGACGGCGAGCGCGGCCGGGCCGTCCCAGAGCGAATGGAGCTCGACCATCACCTGCATCGAGGCGCCGACGGCATCGCGTATCTGCCGGAAGGGGGCGAGCGCGCGGTCGATCTCCCCGGGGCGGATCATCTGGCCTGCCGTCGCGGCGGCGTGAGCGTCGAACGGCCAGATCTTCATCGCGCCGATGCCCATCTCCTTGAGCGACAGCGCGAGCGCGCCGGCATCGCGGGTGAAGGCGATCTGGTCGTCATGGGGGCCGGCCGCGGCATCGCCCTCCGCCACCGTGCGGCGGCCGCCGCGCGCGTTGTAGGCGTAGCCCGCGCAGGTGTTGTAGGTCGCGATCGCGGCCCGTGTCGCGCCGCCGAGCAGGTCGACGATCGGCCGCCCGAGCGCCTGGCCGGCGATGTCCCAGAGCGCGATGTCGACGGCCGAGGCAGCGCGCATCTCCGCTCCCGAGGAGCGGAAGCCGACATAGGGGCGCGTCAGCTCGTGCGCGATCGCATCGATGCGCGAGGGGTCGGCGCCGATCAGCCGCGGCGCGACCTCGGCGTGCAGCTGCGCCTCCACCGCCGCCGCCCCGCGGAAGGTCTCGCCGAGGCCGATCAGCCCCGCGTCGGTGTGCAGCCGCACCCAGAGGATGTTGTCGTAGGGCGGCAGCCGCACGGTCTCGAGCGCGGTGATCCTCATGTCCCGTAGCCGAGCAGCAGCCGCGGCAGGGTGAGCGAGAGGGGCGACCAGTAGGTGGTGAGCCCCAGCGCGACGAGGATCGCGGCGTAGAACGGCCAGATCGTGCCCATCACCTCCTCGATGCGCACGCGCGCGATCGCGCAGCCGACGAACAGCACCGCCCCGACCGGCGGCGTGGTGAGGCCGAGGCCGAGATTCATCATCACCACCATGCCGAACTGCACCGGATCGAGGCCGATCTCGGTCGCGACCGGCAGGAAGATCGGCGTGGTGATGAGGATCAGCGCCGCCATGTCCATGATGCAGCCGAGCATCAGGAGTGCGGCGTTGATCATCAGCATCAGGACGATGGGATCGTCGGAGAGCCCGAGCATCGCCTCGGCGAGCAGTTCGGGCACCCGGTGCAGCGCGAGGATGTAGGCGAAGGCGGTCGCGGTGCCGACGAGCAGCAGCACCACGGAGGTGGTGCGCACCGATTGCGCGACCGAGACGACGAAGCCCGCCCAGGTGAGCTCGCGGTAGATGAAGACGGTGCAGAACACCGCCCAGAGCGCGCCCATGGCCGCGCTCTCGGTGACGGTGAAGACGCCCCCCAGCACGCCGCCGAGGATGATGATGGCGGTGAAGAGGCCCGGGAAGGCCCGCGCCGCGGCAGAGGCAAGCCGGCGGAAGCCGGGGAAGGGGTCGCCGCGGTAGCCGCGGCGCGCGCCGATCACATAGGCCGCGATCGCGAGCGACAGGCACATCATCACGCCAGGGGCGACGCCCGCGAGAAAGAGCGCGCTCACCGACACGCCGCCGCCGGCGGCGAGCGAGAACAGGATCATGTTGTGCGAGGGCGGGATCATGATTCCCGCGATCGAGGAGGTGACGGTGACGTTCACCGCATAGTCGTTGTCGTAGCCCTTCGCGCGCATCGCCGGGATGAGGATCGAGCCGAGCGCCGAGGTATCGGCGACGGCCGAGCCAGAGATGCCGCCGAACAGCATCGAGGCGAGCACGTTGACGATCCCGAGCCCCCCTCTGACGCCGCCGACCGCTGAGGAGGCGAGGTTGATGAGCCGCGTGGCGATGCCGCCGTGCAGCATGATCTCGCCGGCGAAGATGAAGAACGGGATGGCGAGCAGCGAGAACACGTTCATGCCGCTCGTCATCTGCTGGAACGCGACGGCGAGCGGCATGCCCTCCCACCAGAAGGCCGCAACCGCGGACATGCCGAGGCTGAACGAGACCGGCACGCCGAGCATGAGCGTCAGCGCGAACACGCCGAAGAGGACGACGAGGCTCATCGGGCCAAGGTCACTCCAGCCCTGCCGCGCGCTGGCCGAGGGGGGGCAGGCGTGCGGCGCGGCGCAAGAGGTGCTCGGCGGCGAACAGCGCCGTCAGCCCGCCGCAGACCATCATCGGCACGAACTGCATCCCCTGCGGCACGCCGAGCAGCGGGATGCGGAAGCCCCACATCATCGTGGCGAGCGTGTCCGCCCAGGTCAGCATCACGAGGCCGAAGCCGAGCATCAGGAGATCGACGATCACGCCCGCGCCGCTGCGCAGCCCCGCCGGCAGGGCGGCGACGACGATCTCCACCGCCATGTGGAACCGCTCGCGCACGCCCACGGCGGCCACCGGCAGGGCGACGAACAGGATCGCGATCAGGGCGGCGCGCTCGACCCAGGTGGGGGTGTCGTTCAGGACGTAGCGGCCGAACACCATCCAGCCGGTGATCAGCAGGAGCACGACCAGAGCCGCGCCGGCGAGCAGGATGACGAGCTTCGCCACCCAGTCGAGCACGAGCGAGAGGGCGGAGACCGCGCGCGTCATGGCGACGGCCTACGCCCTCCTGGTCCTCTCCGCCTCACTGCACCGCGCGGATGCGGTCGACGAGCGCCTTCATGTTCGGCGTGCCGGCGTACTTCTCGTAGAGCGGCGCCATCAGCTGCTGCCACGGTCCGCGGTCGGTGATCTCGGTCACCGTCACGCCGGCGGCGATCACCTTGTCGCGGCTCGTCTTCTCCCGCTCGGCCCAGAGCTGGCGCTGCAGCGCCGAGGCCTCGCGCGCGGTGGCGCGCAGGATCTCGCGGTCAGCCGGCGAGAGCCTGTCCCAGCGCGTCTTGGAGACGACGACGATCTCGGGGACGTTCGAGTGCTCGGTGGTCGAGTAGAAGCGCGCGACCTCGAAATGCCGCTGGCTCTCGTAGGAGGGCCAGTTGTTCTCCGCCCCGTCGATCACGCCGGTCTGGAGCCCCGTATAGACCTCGCCGAAGGGAAGGGGCGTGGCGTTGGCGCCGAGAGCGCGGATGAGGTCGACCCAGAGGTCGGAGGTCTGCACGCGGATCTTGAGCCCCTGCATGTCGGCAGGCGTGCGGATCGGGCGGCTGCGCGTGTACATCGAGCGGGCGCCCGCGTCGAACCACGACACGACCACCATGTTGAGCCGCTGCTCGATCAGCTTCGCGAGCTCGTCCCCCACCGGGCCGTCGACCGTCTTGTGCACGTGCGAAACGTCACGGAAGATGAACGGCAGCGTCAGCACCTGCGTCTCGGGAACCAGGTTGTTCAGCGGCGAGAGGTTGAAGTTCGCGAAGTCGATCGCGCCGAGGCGGAGCTGCTGGATCGCCTCGTCCTGCTGGCCGAGCTGGGCGGAGTGGAAGGTGCGCATGCGGATGCGGTTGTTGGTCCGCTGCGCCACGAGCTCGGTCCAGCGGTCGAGGCCGCGGCTGTTCGGATAGTCCGGCACGTGGATGTTCCAGCCGCGCCACTCCTGGGCGGACAGCGGCGCGGCGCCGATCACGAGCGCGGCTGCGGCGACAACCGCCGTGAGACCCTTCTTCGACATCGTTTCCCCTCCGGTTCTCCAAGCCCCGAGAAGCGGGCCGGTTGATGGCGAGACTGCCACCTGATACATCAGTGCGCAATGACCTCGTTGACGACGCTGCGGGGCAAGGGGAAACGCGCGCGGCCCTCGGATCACGAGGAGGCCCTGCCGGTGGCCGAGCGCGTGTACCGCCGGCTGCGCGACGCGATCGCGACGGGGGAGCTGCCGCCGCGCGGGCGGCTCTCCGAACGCGAGCTGTCGGCCGGGCTCGGCGTCTCGACCAGCCCGGTGAAGGCCGCGCTCGCCCGCCTCGAGGCCGAGGGGATGGTGGTGACGCAGCCCCGCCGCGGCACCTGGGTGGCGTTCGACCCCGCCAAGCTCGCCGAGATGGGGCTGATCCGCGCCGCCCTCGAAGGGGTCGCAGCGCGGCTCGCCGCGGGGCGCATCGCCGAGGCGCAGCTCGACCAGCTCCGCTTCATCCTCGCCGAACTCGGCGCGGCGACCGAGGCGCTCGACACCGCCCGGCTGATCGAGGCCAACGAGCGCCTCCACGCCACCGTGCTCGCGGCCGCCGACAACGTGTTCCTTGCCAACGCCGTGAAGGCGCTGCGCGGCTACTACCTGATGACGCAGAGGCGCATGCGCACCGCCCAGCTCGAGCCGCACAAGGCCCAGGCCGAGCACGAGGCGATCGTCGCCGCGCTCGCCGCCCGCGACGGCGCCGCGGCCGAGGCGGCGATGCGCGCCCACATCGCGCGCACGGTCGAGACGCTCTGGGCGGAAGAGCTCGCGCTCGGCCGCCGCTGACGGCGCGCTTCGCCCCGGCACGGCGCATGCGTTACCCTCGCCGCGAACGATGACGCGGGGAGAGCATGGACCCCTATCTCTGGGAATGGGGCAGCCTGCTGCTGCGCTGGCTGCACGTGGTGGCGGCGATGGCCTGGATCGGCTCGTCGTTCTTCTTCATGCATCTCGATGCGTCGCTGCGGTCGAGGGATGAGCTGCCGCCGGCGGTGAAGTCGGCCTGGCAGGTGCATGGCGGCGGCTTCTACGAGATGCGCAAATGGGCCGTCGCGCCCCCGGGCATGCCCGACCAGCTGACCTGGCACAAGTGGCAGGCCTACTGGACCTGGATCTCGGGCGCGCTGCTGCTCGGCTGGATCTACTACGCGCAGAGCGAGCTCTACCTGATCGACCCGGCCGTGCGGGAGCTCTCGCCGCTCGCCGCCGCGGCGTTCGGCGCGGGCGGCATCGTGCTCGGCTGGCTCGTCTATGACGGCCTCTGCCGCTCGCCGCTCGGGCGGAACGACGCCGCCCTGCTCGCCGCGCTGTTCGCCTACGCGGTGATCGTCTCGGCCGGCTTCGCGGCGCTCTATTCGGGGCGCGGGGCGCTCCTGCACACCGGCGCGGTGCTGGCGACGATCATGACCGGCAACGTCTTCCTCGTGATCATCCCGAACCAGAAGAAGGCGGTGGCGCAGCTCATCCGCGGCGAGGCGCCCGACCCGCGCTACGGCTTCGAGGGCAAGCAGCGCTCGACCCACAACAACTACATCACGCTGCCGGTCGTGTTCCTGATGCTCGCCAACCACTACCCGCTCACCTGGGCCTCGCAGGCGGCGATCCCGGCGGTGGTCGCGCTCACCCTGGTCGCCGGCGCGCTGGTGCGCGTGTTCTACAACCTCCGCCATGCCGGGCGCGGCGACGCCTGGTGGGCCTGGGGCGGGGCGGCGGCGGCGATCGCCGCGGCGGCGGCGGTCACCATCGGCCTCCGTCCCGCCGATCCGGAAGCGGAACGGCCTCGGGGCCGCGCCTCGGTTCCCGCCGCGGTGGAGGAGATCGTGGTCGGCCGCTGCGCGATGTGCCACATGCCCGCGCCCGCCTGGGCCGGGCTCGGCATGCCGCCGAAGGGGGTGGTGCTCGACCATCCGGAGGCGATCGCCCGCGAGGCCCGCGCGATCAGGCTCCAGGCGGTGCTGACGCATGCGATGCCGCCCGGCAACCTCACCGGCATGACGGCGGAGGAGCGGCGCGTGCTCGCTCTCTGGACGGCGGGGCGCTGACCCGGTCAGGCCGGGGTGCAGGCCTCGGCGAGGAAGGCGCGCAGGTCGGCCGCGCCGAACGGCTTGGCGAGTGTCGTCAGGCGTTCGAGGCCGTGGCTGCGGGCCACCTGCCGTGCCTGCGAGAGGAACGCATCGCCGTAGCCGGAGACGACGAGCGTCGGCAGGTTCGGGCGATCGGTGGCGATCAGGGCGAGCAGCGCGAGGCCGGAGCGGTCTCCGAGCATGCAGTCGACGATCGCGGCGGCAACGTCCTCCCGCTCGAGGAGGCAGGGGAACGCGTCCGGATCATCGCAGGCGGCGACCTCGAGGCCGAGCGCGTGCACCGATGCCGCGACGGCACGGACGAACTCCGGGTTGTCGTCGAGCACGAGCACGGTGCGTGCCGGCATGCTGCCTTCCTCACACGGGCGCGGCGGGTTCCACGCCAGCGGCCACCCTAGGGCGGGCGGGGTAAACGAGTGGTCAACCGCGCTCAGCCCGCGGCGCGAATCCGCCCTCCCTCGCCGAGCATGGCGCGGATGACGGCCTCGGCGACGCGGATGCCGTCCACCCCCGCCGAGAGGATGCCGCCCGCGTAGCCAGCACCCTCGCCGGCGGGGAAGAGGCCACGCGTGTTGAGGCTCTCGAGGCCCCCGTCGCGGCCGATGCGCAGCGGCGAGGAGGTGCGCGTCTCCACCCCCGTCATCACCGCGTCCTCCATCGCGAAGCCGGCGATCTGGCGGGCGAAGGCGGGGAGCGCCTCGCGGATCGCCTCGACCGCGAAGCCGGGCAGGCAGGCGGCGAGGTCGGAAGGCGCCACCCCGGGGCGGTAGGAGGGAACGACCGTGCCGAGCGCCGTCGACGGGCGGCCGGCGAGGAAGTCGCCGACGCGCTGCGCCGGCGCGGCGTAGGTGCCGCCGCCAGCGGCGAAGGCGCGCTCCTCCCAACGGCGCTGGAACGCGATGCCGGCGAGCGGGGCGGGCGTCGTTGCGGTGGCTGGATAGTCGGCGGGGAAGACGCCGACGACGATGCCGGCATTGGCGTTGCGTTCCGCGCGCGAATACTGGCTCATGCCGTTGGTCACCACGCGGCCCGGCTCGGAGGCGGCGGCGACCACCGTGCCGCCGGGGCACATGCAGAAGGAATACACCGACCGCCCGTTGCCGGCGTGGTGCACGAGCTTGTAGTCGGCCGCGCCGAGCCTCCTGTGCCCGGCGAAGGCGCCGAACCTCGCGGCATCGATCAGCGACTGCGGGTGCTCGATCCGCACGCCGACCGAGAAGGGCTTCGGCTCCATCGCCACCCCGCGCGCATGCAGCATCGAGAAGGTGTCGCGCGCGCTGTGGCCGACCGCGAGGACGACGTGGTCGGCGCGGAGCGTCTCGCCCGACGCCAGCACGAGACCGCGCAGATGGCGGGCGCCGTCGCGGCCGCGCTCGATCAAGAGGTCCTCGACCTTCGCGCCGAACCGGTATTCGCCGCCCAAGGCCTCGATCTTCGCCCGCATCTTCTCGACCATCGAGACGAGGCGGAACGTGCCGATATGCGGCTTGGCGACCCAGAGGATCTCCTCCGGCGCGCCGGCTGCGGCGAACTCGGTCAGCACCTTGCGGCCGAGATGCTGCGGATCGCGGATCTGGCTGTAGAGCTTGCCGTCGCTGAAGGTGCCGGCGCCGCCCTCGCCGAACTGCACGTTGCTCTCGGGGTCGAGTTCGGCCCGGCGCCAGAAGCCCCAGGTGTCCTTCGTGCGCTCGCGCACCACCTTGCCGCGCTCGAGGATGAGCGGGCGGAACCCTGCCTCGGCGAGGATGAGCGCGGCGAACAGCCCGCACGGCCCGCAGCCGATCACGACCGGCCGCGTCGCCTCGCCGCCGCGGGCGCGGCCGGCGGGGCGGTAGCGCGTGTCCGGGGTTGGGGAGATCGCGGCGTCGGCCGCGTGCCGGCGCAGCACCGACGCCTCGTCGGCGAGGCTGACATCGACCGTGTAGATCAGCGCGATCGCCGATCGCTTCCGCGCGTCATGCGCCCGCCGGACGACGGTGAGGTCGCGGACGGACGCTGCGGGCACGCCGAGGCGTGCGGCGACGGCAGGAAGAAGCGCCCCCTCTGGATGGTCGAGCGGCAGCTTGATGTCGCGCACGCGCAGCATCCGGCCCCTATAGCGGAGGCTGGCGCCCGCAGGAACCGGCGGCTCAGCGCGTGTGGTCGAACCGCGTCCAGCCGGGCACCTGGGCGGCGAGGTTCACCTCGCGCCATTTCGGGTGCCGCGGCGGGCGGAGGAACTCCTGGAACTTCTCGTTCAGCGCCACGACGAAGCGCGAGACCTTGCGGTGCCGCTCGGTGCCCGGCGCCCAGGCATAGACCGCCATGACGGCGCCGACCGCGATCGTCTCGACGGAAGTGCCCGCCGGGATCAGGTTCGGGTAGTCGGCAGAGGCAAGGCTGGTCGGCAGGTAGGTCTCGAGCAGGGCCGGCGCGGGCGTGATCGGCAGGAAGCGGAGCCCGCTTCCCGGCTCGATCGTGGTGAAGAGCCGCGCCGGCTTGCCGGCGACGAACACCATCGCGTCGATCTCGCCGCGGCGCAGCTTCGCGAGCGCGACGTCCTGCGGATCGTAGGCCGGGGTGATGCCGATGCCGAGGGCTCCGAACACCAGCGAGGCGGTCATCGCCGTGCCGCTGCCGCGGCCGTCCACGTTCACGGTCCTGCCGGCGAGCGCGGCGAGGCTCGGCGTGCCCTCGCGCGCGAGCACATGCACCTCCTCGTCGTAGAGCTTGGTGATGTACTGGATCAGGCTGGTGACGGCCGGGATCAGCTGCTCGCGGCGGGCGAAGGCGAGCGCGTCGGACTGGACGATGCCGATGTCGATGCCGCGGAGCAGCACGATGTCGCGCATGTTCTGGATCGATCCCTTGCCGACCACGGGGATGACGCGAAGGGTGTCGCCGTCGTCGAGCACCGCGGCGAGGTCGGCCGCGAAGCGGATGTAGGTGCCGTCAACGCCGCCGGAGATCACGCCGACCGTGCCCGCATTGGCGCGCGCGGCCATGGCGCTCAGCGTCTGCGTCAGGCCCTGGCTCCCGGCCGGCGCCGCCGTCTGCGCGACGGCGACCCCCGGCGCAGCCGCGCCGAGAACTCCGGCAAGGACGGCACGGCGGGAGGGCGGCGCGAAGGTGGGTTCGGTCATCGTGTCCCTTCCAGTGCTGCGATGCGGTCGGTCGCTCGGGCATCCCCGAGCGTCGCGGCATAGCGATACCAGGTCAGCGCGGCGGCGGGGTCGGGCGTGATGCCGCGGGCGCCGAGCGTGGCGAGCACGCCCGGGTCGAACGTGCCGCCCATCGCGAAGGCGGCTGCGGCGTTGCCGGAGGCGGCGGCGCGCTCGAAGAACCGGCGCGCGCCCGAGATGTCGCCGATCGCGAGCAGGGCCTCGCCGCGCAGCAGCATCGCGCCGATCACGGCCGGCGGATCCGGAACCTCGAGGCGGACGACCGGCGTCGCGGCCGGCGCCGGGGCGGCTGGCTGAGCGGCGGCTGGCTGAGCGGCGGCTGGCTGAGCGGGGCCCCGCAGAGCAGGAGCGGGTTCGGCGGCCGGGGGAGCGGGAGGCGGGGCGACTGTGGCGGCTTCGGCTTCCCGGGCGAGCGCGGCGAGGGCTGCGTCGAGGAGCGGCGCCGGGGGCTCCTCGACCGGCGCTGGCGGCGGTTCGGCTTCCCGGGCGAGCGCGGCGAGGGCAGCCTCGAGGAGCGGCGCCGGGGGTTCCTCGACCGGCGCGGGCGGCGGTTCGGCTTCCCGGGCGAGCGCGGCGAGGGCCGCGTCGAGCAGCGGCGCCGGGGGGTCCTCGACCGGCGCGGGCGGCGGTTCGGCTTCCCGGGCGAGCGCGGCGAGGGCAGCCTCGAGGAGCGGCGCCGG
>Ga0272446_1003869_pt1 | contig 18339 bp, 14 predicted proteins | sample YNPCB0061_FD_194587 | JGI IMG/M metagenome (GOLD analysis project Ga0272446, IMG submission 194587) | Hot spring microbial mat communities from Yellowstone National Park, WY, United States - YNP-CB-006-1 | ecosystem: Environmental > Aquatic > Thermal springs > Hot (42-90C) > Sediment | place... | reverse complement strand
CTTGCTCTTCGCCCCCTTTTGAAAAGGGGGCCGCGCGCAGCGCGGGGGGGTTTTGCGCGGCGCGCTGCGCAGCGGGCACGTGCGGCGTCACTCGCTCGATGCGCGCGTTCAGCTTCGGATCGAGCGCGTTGAGCTTCCACTCCGGCTTGCGGTGCCAGACGTCGATCGCGCAGCCGCGGCTGCAGCCGGGGCAGACCGAAGGGGTGGGCCTCAGGTACCAGACGCGCGCCCTGTACAGGAATTGCCGCGACAGCAGCGCGCCGACCGGGCAGATGTCGATCACGTTGTCCGAGTACGGGTCGCGCTCGAAGCCGCCGTCGCCGGCGGCGCGCACGAGCGACGTGTCGCCGCGGTCGAGGATGCCGAGCCCGTTCGACTTCGACACTTCGCGCGTGAATCGCACGCAGCGCGAGCAGACGATGCAGCGCTCGTTGTCGAGGATGATCCGCGACGACAACGGATGGAACTTCGTCGCGCGCACCTTCGGCACCGACGCGACCGACGGTGCGCCGTTGTACTCGTAGTGGTAGTCCTGCAGCAGGCATTCGCCCGCCTTGTCGCAAACGCCGCAGTCGACCGGGTGGTTCAGCAGGATGAACTGCAGGATCTGCTTGCGCCGCACGCGAACGGCCTCGGAATCGGTCAGCACGCGCATGCCTTCGGTCGCCGGCATGTTGCAGGCGATGTCCATCCAGCTCGAACCGCCGCCTTCGCCCTCGACCTCGACCATGCAGATCCGGCAGTTGCCGGCGACCGACAGGTTCGGATGCCAGCAGAAGTACGGGATGTAGAAACCCGCCGCGAGCGCGGCCTGCATCACCGTCTGGCCCTTCTCGAAGGCCACCGGCTGGCCGTTGACGTAGAACTCAGGCATAAGCGGCCTGCCCCACGGACGCGAGATCGACCTCGAGCCGGCCGCCGCATTTCGAGCGCTTGTTGGCGACGAAGTATTCGAACTCGTCGCGGTACTTGGCGATGATGCCGACCGTCGCGTAGCCCGCCGCGTCGCCCATGCCGCAGATCGTCGTGCCGTCGTTGGCCTCCGAGACGCGCACCAGCGTGTCGATGTCCTCGGGCCGTCCCTGGCCGGCGACCATGCGGTCGATCGTCCGGTGCAGCCAGCCCATGCCTTCGCGGCACGGCGTGCACTGGCCGCACGATTCGTGGTGATAGAAGCGCAGCATCACCTGCAGCAGCCGGACCATGCAGGTGCCTTCGGCGATCGCGATCATTCCGCCCGAGCCGAGCTGCGAGCCGCGCGCCTCGAACGCCTTGTGGTCGTAGGTGAGCCCCGCGATGTCCTCGCGCGTCAGCACCTTGGTCGAGATGCCGCCGGGAACGATGCACTTCAGCGGCTTGCCGCCGAGCATCCCGCCGCAATCGTCGAACAGGAACTTCTCGACCGGATAGCCGTATTCGACTTCGTAGACGCCGGGCTTCGCGACGTGGCCGGAGATCGAAACGAGCTGCGTGCCCGGGCTTTTCGGCGTGCCGATTTTCCTGAAAGCCTCCGCGCCGTCGCGCAGGATGCCGGTGACGTTGGCGAGCGTCTCGACGTTGTTGATCACCGTCGGCCGCTGGTACAGCCCGCGCACCGTCAGCCGCGGCGGCCGGTTGCGCGGATAGCCCTTCTTGCCTTCGATCGAGGTAATCAGCGCTGACGCTTCGCCGCACACGTACGAGCCGGCGCCGCGATAGACGACGAGGTCGCAGGAAAACTCGGTGCCGAGGATGCGTTCGCCGAAATAGCCGGCCGCGTACGCTTCCTCGACCGCCGCGGCGAGCCGGCGGTACGGCAGATCGAATTCGCCGCGGATGTAGACGAAGGCGTTCCTGACCTGCAGCGCGTAGGAGGCGATCAGCATCGATTCGAGCAGCAGGTGCGGCGCGTTCTCCAGGATCCAGCGGTCCTTGAACGTGCCGGGCTCGCCTTCGTCGGCGTTCGCGCACAGGTAGTGCGGCTGGCCGTCGTTCAAGTGCACGACCTGCCATTTGCGGCCGACCGGGAACGCCGCGCCGCCGTGGCCGAGCAGACCGGAGGCGGTGACTTCCTTGGTCACGTCCTCGGGCTTCATCGACGCCAGCACCTTGCGCAGCGTACCGTAGCCGCCGCGCGCTTCGTAGTCGGCGAGCAGGTGCGAGGTCGGCGTCACCGGGAAGGTCATGATGACTTTGGTTCCCGTCATGGCAGCCGCTCCAGCAGCGCGTCGAGCTTTGCCGCGTCGACGTTGTCGTGATACGCGTCGTTGACCATCACCACGGGCGCGGTGCCGCACGAGCCGAGGCACTCGACGGTCGACAGCGTGAAGCGGCCGTCGGGCGTCGTCTGCCCCGGGCGGATGCCGAGCCTGTCCTGCAGCAGGTCGATCAGCCGTTCGGCGCCGCGCATCGAGCACGACACGTTGCGGCACGCCTGCAGGTGCCAGCGGCCGATCGGCTTGCGGCGGAACTGCGTATAGAAGCTCAGCACCTCCTCGATCCGGATGCGCGGAACGCCGAGATACTCGACGAGCAGCTCGATGTCCTCGTCGGCGACGTAGCCGCGCTCCTGCTGGATGCGGCGCAGGCACGGCAGCGTCAGCGACGATTCGAAGCCCGCGGGAAAGCGGGCTTTCATCCGTTCGAACTCGGGCAGCAGGTGCCGCATCGAGCCGGTCTTGTTCGGGATCGGCGTGGCGACGAGCGTGCTCACCGGTCGCACTCCCCGCCGATCATGTTGATCGACCCGAAGGTCGGCACGATGTCGGCAAGCTGGTAGCCCTCGAGCATGCGGTGCGCGCCGCCCATGTGAACGAAGCTGGGCGAACGCACGTGCACCTTGTACGGCGTGCCGCTGCCGTCGCTGACGATGTAAAAGCCCAGCTCGCCGTTGGCGGCCTCGTGCGCGACGTAGCAGTCGCCGGCCGGCACGCGCGGGCCGTCCATGATCAGCTTGAAGTGGTTGATCAGCGATTCGATCTCGCGGTAGACGAGCTCCTTCGGCGGCAGCGTGCAGCGGCGGTCGTCCACACAGATCGGCTGGCCTTCGGTTTCGCGCAGCAGGTCGATCAACTGGCGGATCATGTAGACCGACTCGTCCATCTCGCGCATCCGCACGTAGTAGCGGTCGTAGTTGTCGCCCTTGATGCCGACCGGCACGTCGAAGTCCAGCTCGGCGTACGCCAGATACGGCGTGTCCTTGCGCAGGTCGCGCGGCGCGCCGGTCGAGCGCAGGATCGGCCCGGTGTAGCCCCAGTTGATCGCGTCCGCCGTCGAGATCACACCGACGTCGCGCATCCGCTCGATGAAGATGCGGTTGCGATCCATCAGTCCGTGCACGCGGCCGACGAAATCGTCGAACTGGCCGAGGATCCATTCGAGCCGCTCGATCCAGCCGTCCGGAAGGTCGCGCGCGAGCCCGCCGATGCGGCCGTACGAATACGTCACGCGCGCGCCGGTCAGGTCCGCCAGATGCTCGTAGATGTAGTCGCGGATCGTGACCAGGTACAAAAACGCGGTCATCGCGCCGAGTTCCATCAGCGCGGCGGCCACGCAGGTCAGGTGATCGGCGATGCGCGAGTACTCCGCCAGCAGCGTGCGCAGCAGCCTGCAGCGGCGCGTGATTTCGATGCCCATCAGCGTCTCGACCGCGTCGCAGTACGCGAAGTCGTTGATCAGACCCGAGCAGTAGTTCAGCCGGTCGACGTACGGGATCAGGTTGTGCCAGGTATGGTCCTCGCACTCCTTCTCGAAGCCGCGATGCAGGTAGCCGCAGTGCACGTCGACGCGCACGACCCGCTCGCCGTCCAGTTCGGTGACGATCTGGATCGTGCCGTGCGTCGCAGGATGCGACGGACCGATGTTGACGATCACCGTGTCGTCGCGCTGCGGCGTCGTGAACGCCGGGCGGATCGGGTTGGGGATCTTCATATCCATGAGCCGAGATCCCTCGCACTTGCGCGATTTGCACTCACCGCCCCAGTGCAAACGGGGCCGACATTCACTCCCCTTTCGCAAAAGGCGCCAGCAGTCACCCCCCTTTCGTAAAGGGGGGTGGGGGGGATTTCCTGCCGGCACACGGCGACGTTCACGACAGGGTGGAGAAATCCCCCCTGCCCCCCCTTTTTCAAAAGGGGTTCGTGCGGGGTCGCGAACCAGCGTCCGCTCATCGTCTTCACTCCGCCGTCCGATAAGGAACCAGCGGCTGCTCCCGCTGCTTCGGATAGTCCTTGCGCAGCGGATGGCCGACGAAGCCCTCGTACAGCAGGATCGGCCGCAGGTCCGCGTTGCCGCGGAAGTCGATGCCGTACATGTCGTGGCACTCGCGCTCCATGAAGCGCGCCGAGCCGTACAGCGTCACCAGCGAATCGACGGCCGGGTCGGCTTCGGGCGCCTGCGTCTTCACGCGCACGCGCACCTTGTGCTGCGTCGAGTAGAAGTGCCAGACGACCTCGAAGCGCGGCGTGCGGCCCGGCCAGTCGACCGCGGTCACGTCGAGGAACAGATCGAACGCGAACTCGTCCTTCAGCCGCCGCACCAGCGCGAGCAGATTCGCCGGTTCGATCGCGAGCACCAGAACGCCGTGCGCGATCGCCGTCTCGTGCACCAGCGGCGCCAGCGCGGGCTGCATGCGGTCGAAAACGTGCGCGGCGTCCATCAGAAGTCCTTCGTGAGGATCGGATGCCGCTGGCGCGCGATCTTGTCCTGCAGCTGCATGATCCCGTCGATCACCATCTCGGGACGCGGCGGGCAGCCGGGGACGTAGACGTCGACCGGGATGATCCGGTCGATGCCGGGCAGCGCTGCGTAGTTCTGGTAGAAGCCGCCGCTCGTGGCGCAGGCGCCGAAGGCGAGCACCCATTTCGGCTCGCACATCTGCTCCCAGACCTTCAGCAGGATCGGCGCCTGCTTGTGCGTGATCGTGCCGACGACCATCAGCAGGTCCGACTGGCGCGGCGAAAACCGCGGCAGCGCCGCGCCGAAGCGGTCGGTGTCGTACGGCGTGCCGCTGACGGCCATGAACTCCATCGCGCAGCAGGCGGTGACGAACGGGTAGGGGAACAGCGAGAACTTGCGCGCCCAGCCGATCAGTTCGTCCTTCTTCGTCGAGATGAATTCGAACGCGCCGCTGCGCTCTCGAGCGGACGCGCCGCTTTTGTCAGGGGCGATCGGGATCGTCCTGCGGTCCATTTTCATCGGGTCACCGCTTCGAGCAGCTTGGCGTGATACACGTACAGCAGGATCAGCACGAGCAGGAAAACGAAGATGAAGAAGGTCGCCAGCATGAAGCCGGTCAGCGGCTGCGCGCCGAGCGCCCAGATGAACAGGAACACCGTCTCCAGATCGAACAGGATGAAGACGATCGCGACCGCGTAGTACTTGATCGGCACCGCCTTGACGTTGGTCGGATCGATGACGGTGGCGCCGCACTCGAACGGTTCGAGCTTGACGTCGGTCGGCGCCGGCCGCGGCCCCAGCAGCCTGTTCAGCAGCAGCGTGAAGCCGACGAAGCCGAGGATCGCGATCAGGTACAGCAGGAAGACGGCATACGGGTTCATCGTGCCCTCCGCGCCGGTGCCGCGCGCGGCACCGGCCGTACGCGAGGCACGTCGACTCCCCCTGTGATCTGCCGGTCGGACATGGATCGCTCGTCGCGTGGCGTCGTGATGCCGGTTTGCTTCGCGCGCTTGGTCGGCGCGCACCGTCTCCTCAGGGCGCTAACGTAGGCGTTGCGGCTGTCGGCCACGTTGACGATCGTCAATCGCTGTCGAACGGGCGTCCAACTCGTGCGAGCCCGCGCGCGCCGAGCCGCGGCGCGGCCTGTCGACGCGGAAGGCATCGGCAAGAAGATGGAAATCGACGCCGGAAACGGCCCGGCCGCGCGGTTCGCGGCTGCGACGACCGCACGCACGGCCTCAGCCGTGCAGGCGCTCGTACTTGGCCTGCAGCTCTTCGCGCGATTCCTTGTGGTTCGGATCGGGAACGATGCAGTCGGCCGGGCACACGTCGACGCATTGCGGCGTGTCGTGCGCGCCGACGCACTCGGTGCACTTCGCCGGGTCGATCACGTAGATCGGCGAGCCCGCCGTGATCGCCTGGTTCGGGCAGGGTTCGACGCAGGCGTCACAGGCCGTGCAGTCGTCGGTGATCATCAATGCCATGGTGTCCTCCAGAGGCTGATGCAAGTTTGTCGAGCGCAACCGATCGAGCGTGAAGAGTCCCCGGTGACCCGCCGACCGCACGCACCGCCGAGTCGACTCGGCTCATCGTTCCGCGGCCACACCCATCGTCATTCCGAGCCCCGGCCTTGAGCCTGGGCGAGGAATCCCAACCGCACGCGAGGCCGAGATCCCTCGCTGCGCTCGGGATGACGAGCGTGCGACTCAGGACAACGAGCGTGCGACTCAGGACAACGAGCGTGCGACTCCGGACGAAGAGCGTGCGACTCCGGATGACGCGCGTGCGGCTCCGAGTGACGCGGGTCAGGCGGTTTCGCAACGGTGGCCGGTCGACGCGTGTCATCGGCGCTCGCAACGCCCGTCAAACGAAGGCGCTGGTGTACGAAGTGAGCGCCTTCATGTAGTTGGCGCGCTCGAAAGCGTCGGGGTCGGGGCAGGACTGCTGCGACAGCGAACCCTTCATCTGCGCGACCGACTCGTATTCGCGTTCTGCCATCCACGCCTGAACGCCGCGCACCAGCTCGCCCGCGTATGCCGGCCCGTTGCGCAGCAGGCAGCTTGCGACCATCACACAGTCGGCGCCGGCGAGCAGCAGCTTCAGCACGTCGTCGGCCGTGTGCGCGCCGCCGGTGGCGGCGAGGCTCGCGTCGATGCGGCCGCGCAGGATCGCGATCCAGCGCAGCGCCAGCCGCAGCTCGTCGGACGTCGACAGCACCAGACGCGGTGCGACCGCCAGCTCGTCGAGCAGGATGTCGGGCTGCAGGAAGCGGTTGAACAGCACGAGCCCGCGCGCGCCGGCGCGCGCGAGCCGCGCCGCCATGTTGGCCATCGCGGAAAAGTACGGCGACACCTTCACCGCGACCGGGATCGACACCTGCCGCGTCACCGATTCGACCAGCTCGACGTAACGCGCCTCGACCGCCGCGCTCGTGTCTTCGAGGTCGGCGGCGAGGAAATACACGTTCAGCTCGATCGCGTCGGCGCCGGCCTGCTCGAGCCGCCTCGCGATACCGGTCCAGCCGCCCGGCGTGTGGCCGTTCAGGCTCGCGATCACCGGCACCGCGAGCGCTTTCTTCGCGTCCTCGATCAGCTTCAGATACCGGTCCGGCCCGGTGCCGTACTGCTGCGGCTCGGGGAAGAAGCCGCGCGCCTCGGGCGACAGCTCCGCGCCGGCGAGCAGCAGGTCGTGCGTGGCCATCTCCTCGTGCTCGATCTGCTCCTCGAACAGCGACGGCAGGACGACGGCGGCGATGCCGGCGTCCTGCAGCCGCTTCAGGCTGTCGATCGAGCCGGTCAGCGGTGAGGCGGACGCGACGATCGGGTGCGCCAGCGCAAGACCCAGATACGAGGTGCGAAGGTCGACGCTCATGATTCGGTCCCCTGCGCGGGCGCGGCGGCGGATCCGGCGGCGGATTCCGCGCCGGTCGGCGCAGCCGGCGCAGCGGCGTCGGCGACGACGCGATGCACGCCGGCGATCTGCTCGTACAGTTGCCAGCGCGCGTCGGCTTCGGCCTGTGCCGCCTTCGCGAGCTGCTTCGCGCGCACCGGGTCGGCCTGCGCGAGCATCGCGAAGCGGCCTTCCTTCATCGTGAACTGCTCGAGCGGGACCGTCGGCTTGCGCGAGTCGAGCTTCAGCGGATGGTCCGCGCCGCCCATGCCGAGCCGCGGGTCGTAGTGGTACAGCGTGAGATACCCGCTCTTGACCGCGTCGCGCTGGTGGCTCATGCCGGTGGTCATGTCGATGCCGTGCGCGATGCAGTGGCTGTACGCGATGATCAGCGACGGCCCGGGCCACGACGCGGCCTCCTGGAACGTGCGCACCGTGTGCACCGGGTTCGCGCCCATCGCGACCTGCGCGACGTAGACGTTGCCGTAGGCCATCGCGATCATGCCGAGGTCTTTCTTGCCGATCGGCTTGCCGGCGGCGGCGAACTTCGCGACCGCGCCTCTGGGCGTGGCTTTCGACGCCTGTCCGCCGGTGTTGCTGTAGACCTCGGTGTCGAGCACCAGGATGTTGACGTTCTTGCCGCTGGCGAGCACGTGGTCGAGCCCGCCGTAGCCGATGTCGTACGCCCAACCGTCGCCGCCGACGATCCACACGCTGCGCACGACGAGGCTGTCGGCGACCGCGGCGAGCCGCGCGGCCTCCGGGGAACGCAGCGTCGCGAGGATCGCCTTGAGCCGCTTGACGCGTTCGCGCTGCGCGCGGATCTGCTCATCGTTGTCCTGCGGCGCGCCGAGCAGCTCGTCGGCGAGCGCTTCGCCGATTTCGGCGCGCAGCGCTCGCACCAGCAGTTGCGCCAGATCGCGCTGCGCGTCGATCGCCAGCCGCATGCCGAGCCCGAACTCGGCGTTGTCCTCGAACAGGCTGTTGGCCCACGCGGGGCCGTGGCCGTCGGCGTTCTTCGCCCACGGCGTGGTCGGCAGGTTGCCGCCGTAGATCGAAGAGCAGCCGGTGGCGTTGGCGATCACCAGATGGTCGCCGTAGAGCTGCGAAAGCAGCTTCAGATAAGGCGTCTCGCCGCAGCCGGCGCAGGCGCCCGAGTATTCGAACAGCGGTTGCCGGAGCTGCGAGCCGCGCAGCGGGTCGATCCGCTCGAACGGCGGGCGCACTTCGGGCAGGCTCAGGAAGAACTCGTAGTTCGCGCGTTCGGCCTCGAGGTGCTCGAGCTTCGGCCGCATGTTGATCGCCTTGTGCTTGACGACCTGCTTGCTGCGCGTCGGACACACGTCCACGCAGATGCCGCAACCGGTGCAGTCGTCGGGCGCGACCTGCAGCGTGTAGAGCATGCCTTCGAGCCCGCTGCCGTCCTTGCGCGACCACGGCACCGCCTTGAAGGTCGAAGGGGCGCGCTGCATGTCCTCGCGCGAAAGCACCGTCTGACGGATCGCCGCGTGCGGACATACCAGCGGACAGATCGCGCACTGCGTGCAGATCGTCTCGTCCCAGATCGGGATCTCGTGCGCGATGCTGCGCTTTTCCCATTGCGTCGTGCCGGTCGGGAAGGTGCCGTCGACCGGCAGCGCGGACACCGGCAGCAGGTCGCCCTTGCCTTCGAGCATCATCGCGGTCACGCGCTGCACGAAGTCGGGCGCGGCGCGCGGGACCGTCGGCCGGCGCGCGAGCTTCGAATCGGCGCGCGCGGGCACCTTGACCTCGCGCAGCGCCGCGAGCGACGCGTCGACCGCGGCGAAGTTGCGATTCAGCACCGTTTCGCCGCGCCTGCCGTAAGTCTTGCGGATCGCGTCCTTGATCTTCGCGATCGCCTCCTCGCGCGGCAGGATTCCCGAGATCGCGAAGAAGCACGCCTGCGTCACCGTGTTGATGCGGCCGGCGAGCCCGGCCTGCTTCGCGACCGCGAGCGCGTCGACGACGAAGAAGCGCAGCTTCCGGTCGAGGATCGTCTGCTGCGCTTCGCGCGGCAGCTTGTCCCACACCTCTTCGGGTCCGTAGGGGCTGTTCAGCAGGAAAGTCGCGCCGGGTCGCGCCAGCGCCAGCACGTCGAGCTTTTCCATGAACTCGAACTGGTGGCAGGCGACGAAGTCGGCGCGGCGGATCAGATACGTCGATTCGATCGGCTTCGGCCCGAAGCGCAGGTGCGACACCGTGATCGCGCCGGACTTCTTGCTGTCGTAGACGAAGTAGCCCTGCGCATGCAACGGCGTGTTCTCGCCGATGATCTTCACGGTGTTCTTGGTCGCTCCGACGGTACCGTCGGAGCCGAGCCCGTAGAACACCGCGCGCGTGACGCCCTCGGCTTCGGTGTCGAAATCCTCGTCCCATTTCAGCGACAGCCGCGTCACGTCGTCGTGGATGCCGACCGTGAAGTGCCGCTTCGGCTGCGGCTGCGCGAGCTCGTCGAGCGCGGCCTTGGCCATCGCCGGCGTGTATTCCTTCGACGACAGCCCGTAGCGACCGCCGATTGCGCGCGGCAGCGGCAAGTCGTTCGGCCAGCCTTCGGCGAGCGCGGTGACGACGTCCTGGTACAGCGGTTCGCCGATCGCGCCGGGTTCCTTCGTGCGGTCCAGCGCGGCGATCGCGCGCACGGTCTTCGGCAGCGCCGCGACGAAGGCCTGCACGTCGAACGGCCGGTACAGGCGCACGGTGACCAGCCCGACCTTTTCGCCCGCGGCGACGAGCTTCGCGACCGCCTCGCGCGAAGCGCCGGTGCCCGAGCCCATCTGAACGAGCACGCGCTCGGCATCCGGCGCGCCCGTGTAGTCGAACAGGCCGTAGCGGCGGCCGGTGAGGTCGGCCAAACGCGCCATCGACTCGCGCACGATGCCCGGCACGGTGGCGTAGAACGGATTGCACGCCTCGCGCGCCTGGAAGAACACGTCCGGGTTCTGCGCGGTGCCGCGGATCACCGGATTGTCCGGATTGAGCGCGCGCGCACGATGCGCGCGGACCAGTTCCTCGTCGATCAGCGCACGCACCTCTTCCTCGAACAGCAGATCGATCTTGTTGACCTCGTGGCTGGTGCGGAAGCCGTCGAAGAAGTGCAGAAACGGCACGCGCGCCTTCAGCGTGGCCATGTGCGCGATCATCGCCAGGTCCTGCGCCTCCTGCACGCTGGCGGAGGCGAGCAGCGCGAAGCCGGTCGTGCGCGCGGCCATCACGTCGCTATGGTCGCCGAAGATCGACAACGCGTGCGTTGCCACCGTGCGCGCGGCGATGTGGAACACCGCGGGCGTCAGCTCGCCGGCGATCTTGAACATGTTCGGCAGCTTCAGCAGCAGGCCCTGCGACGCGGTGAACGTCGTCGTCAGTGCGCCGGCCTGCAGCGCGCCGTGCACCGCGCCGGCGGCACCCGCTTCGCTCTGCATCTCGATCACCTGCGGCACGGCACCCCAGATGTTCTTCCGGCCGGCCGCCGACCAGGCGTCCGCGAGCTCGCCCATCGTCGACGACGGCGTGATCGGATAGATCGCGATCACTTCGCTCGCCAGGTGCGCGATGCGCGCGGCGGCTTCGTTGCCGTCGAGCACGTGCGAGCGTTCGGTCATGGCGTCGAAGCGCGTGCGTCAGAGGACTCCGCCCTTGCCGGCTTGCCAGCGGCGGAACTCGGTGGTGAGCATCGCGACGTGCTCGCGCTCCTCGGCGGCGAGCTCCTTGTACAGCTCGCGCTCGACCGAGCCGGCGGGCGCGGCGTCGGCTTCGCGCGCGAAGAAGTCGACCGCGCGGCTCTCGAACGCGATCGCGATCCGGAACAGGTTGGCCGGGTCCTCGGGCCTGCGGTCGACGCCGGCGAAGATCGCGGCGCGGTCGAACTGGAAGTCGGCCGAAGGCGGCGGCAGATCGGCGTGGTAGCGCTTCACGAGCGTCGCCATGTGCTCGCGCTCCATCGACGCGAGACGGCCGAACAGGTCGCGCAGCACGGCATCGGCGGCGTCGCGCGCGGCGCGCTCGTAGAACGCGAGCCCGCCCAGCTCGATCTCGAAGGCCTTGCGTATCGCTTCGCGCGCGGCGTCGCCCTCGATCGGACCGCGCTCGAGCAGTTCGAGCCGCCCCTTGCAGTGCGGGCACATGCCGTACGGAAACGCGAAACCCTCGCTGACCTTGCCGCACTCGCTGCAGCGCCAGCGCAGCTCGACGCCGGCGCAGCAGATGTACGGCTCCTCGTCTTCGAGCGGACGCTTGCAGCGGGGACAGACGCTCATTGGCAGGTCCTCATTCGGGGGGCCGGATGTTCACCACGGCGGCACAGACAAAGGCGCGCGTTCAACGTCATGCCCGTTTCGGGCTGCGCGGCGGTCGCGCGACCTTCGAAGGGCGTTGCATTCACCGCCGGGACACCGAGAACACCGAGGAAAGCGGGCGCTGCGCAGTCATCGCTGCGGCGTACCCGATGCGGCCGGGCGGCAAGCGAGCACATCGTCGGCTTTTCCTCTGCGGTGTCCGTGTCTGTGTGGTGCCAACGGCTTTTCATCGTTCGGCTTCGGCGGCGATCGGCTCCGGCGGCACGAAGGCTTCGGCGTCGGCCCGCGTGATCGGCCACGTGCGCTTGCCGCCCGCCAGATACGCGCCGATGGCGCGCGCGGCGCGGCGGCCGGCGCCCATCGCGAGGATCACGGTCGCGCCGCCGGTGACGATGTCGCCGCCGGCGAACACGCCGGGCACGCTGGTCGCCTGCGTGTATTCGTCGGCGACGATGTAGCCCCACTTGTTCAGCGCAAGCCCCGGCGTGGACTTGGTGACGATCGGATTGGCCTTGGTGCCGAGCGCGTAGATCACGGTGTCGCACGCGAGCTCGACGAACTCGGGCAGCGGCACCGGTTTGCGGCGACCTTTTTCGTCGGGTTCGCCGAGCGCCATTTTCTGCACCTTCATGCCGCGCACGTTGCCTTCGGCGTCGGTCAGGATCTCGACCGGCCCATGCAGGAAGAAGAACTCGATGCCTTCTTCCCTCGCGTGGCGCAGTTCCTCGACGCGTGCCGGCGCCTCGGCTTCGGAGCGGCGGTACACGCAGCGCACGGTCGGCGCGCCGAGCCGTTTGGCCACGCGCAGGCAGTCCATCGCCGTGTTGCCCGCGCCGATCACGATGACGCTCTTGCCGAGCTTGATCGGCGTGTCCAGATAGGGGAACTTGTCGCCGCCCATCAGGTTCACGCGCGTCAGGAACTCGTTGGCCGAATACACCTGCCCGGCGAACTCGCCCGGGATACCGAGGAAGGCCGGCGCGCCGGCGCCGGCGCCGACGAACGCCGCGTCGAATCCCATCTCGCCCAGAAGCTGCGGGATCGAGAAGGTCTTGCCGATCACCTTGTTCGTCTCGAACTTCACGCCGAGCGCGCGCAGCGCGTCGACCTCGCGCGCGATGATCTCGCGCGGCAGGCGGAACGAAGGGATGCCGTACTGGAGCACGCCGCCGACGACGTGCAGCGCCTCATAGACGGTGACTTCGCAGCCATAGCGGACCAGATCCGCGGCGACCGCGAGCCCCGACGGCCCCGAGCCGACCACCGCCACCTTGCCGAGCTTCTTCTCGAAACGCGGCGCAGCGGCAGCGCGGGGCCGCGCGTTGTCGCCGACGAAGCGCTCGAGCCGCCCGATCGCCACCGGCTCGAGCTTGCGGCCGACGATGCACTGCGCCTCGCACTGCGATTCCTGCGGGCACACGCGCCCGCAGATCGACGGCAGCAGGTTCGATTCGTGGATCACCGCGAGCGCGCCGTCCAGATCGCGCACCAGCACGTGCTTGATGAAGCGCGGGATGTCGATCGACACCGGGCAGCCTTCGACGCACGCCGGCTTGCTGCACATGATGCAGCGCTCGGCCTCCGCCAGCGCGTCGGCCATCGAATAGCCGAGGTTGACTTCGAGAAAGTTGCGCGAGCGCTCGAGCGGATCGCGCTCGGGCATCTTCGTCGCGTGCGGGGCGACGTCCTTGTACTTCTTGTAGTTGGTCTTGTTCTGCTCGAACAGGACGCGCTCGACCTGGCAGACGTGCGCGTAGTCGTTGTTCGCCGCGGCTTCTTCGCCCTTGAAGCGCTTCTGCCGCAGCATCAGCTCCCTGAAGTCGACCTGGTGGCCGTCGAAGTCGGGGCCGTCGACGCAGGCGAACTTGATCTCGTTGCCGACGGTCACGCGGCACGACCCGCACATGCCGGTGCCGTCGACCATGATCGCGTTCAGCGACACCATCGTCTTGACGCCGAACGGGCGCGTCGTCTCGACGCAGGCGTTCATCATCGGCAGCGGGCCGATCGCGATCACCAGATCGGGTTTGTCGCGCTCGAGCACTTCCTGCAGTGCGGCGGTGACGAAACCCGGTTTGCCGTAGCTGCCGTCGTCGGTGCAGACGATCAGGTCGTCGCAGTACGCGCGGAACCTGTCCTCCCAGAAAACGAGGTCCTTGCTGCGGAAGCCGATGATCCCGGTCGTGCGGTTGCCGGCCGCCTTGAACGCGCGAAGCTGCGGATACACCGGCGCCACACCGAGCCCGCCGCCGACCAGCACGACGTGCCCCGCATTGACGATGTGTTGCGGCAGCCCGAGCGGGCCGACGAAATCGGCGAAGCGGTCGCCCGCCTTGTAATGGTCCCGCATCTCGAGCGTGGTCTTGCCGAGCGCCTGGACGACCAGCGTGACGGTGCCCTTTTCGCGGTCGTAGTCGGCCACCGTCAACGGAATCCGTTCCCCGCCTTCGTGCAGGCGAAGCATCACGAAGTGCCCCGGCTCGGCGGCACGCGCGACGTCAGGCGCAAGCACCTCCCACAGGAAGGTCGTGTCGGAGAAGGCTTCGCGCCTGACGATCTGGTACATGGCGTGCGTCCGTCGAACGGGCCGCCATCGAGGTGTCGTTCATCCGCGGCCGCGAACCGGATGCTCGCACCACGCCGCAACGCACCGTTGACGGCGATCAAGCCCTTCGTAATGCGTGACGTGTGCCGCATTGCGCAACAAAACGCGCATGCAATGCGGGCGGACTTGACCGCTGTCAAGCCCGCGCGGATTCCGCGCGCGACACTGCGCGGCGTCGCATGCGGCACGTGCCGGCGGACCTCAAACGATGGATACCCGAGTCGATCTTGCGGCGGGCGTCGGTCTCGCCGACCGCACGCGCGCAAGCCGCTGGCCCGCGCGCATGGATTTCGCGCAGAGCGCCACGGGCCTCGTGCTCGGCCTGTTCATGTGGGGCCATATGTTCTTCGTGGCGTCCATCCTCGTCGGCAAGGACTTCATGTGGACGATCGCGAAGTTCTTCGAGGGCTACTTCTTCTTCGGTCGGTCGTATCCCGGCATCGTGTCGGCGATCGTCGCCGGCGTGCTGCTGCTCGTCGTTCTGCACGCGTTCCTCGCGATGCGCAAGTTCCCGGCCAGCTACCGGCAGTGGCGCACCTTCGCCGCGCACCGCGCGATGCTCGGGCACGGCGACACGACGCTGTGGTGGATACAGGTCATCACCGGCTTCATGCTGTTTTTCCTCGCGTCGGTGCACCTGTACCAGATGCTGATGCACCCGGGACTGATCGGGCCCTACGAATCGGCCGACCGCGTGTGGACCGGCCGCTGGTGGCCGCTGTATCTGGTGATGCTGTTCGCGGTCGAGCTGCACGGCGGCATCGGTCTGTACCGGCTCGCGGTCAAGTGGGGCTGGCTGCAGGGCGACGATCCGGCGCAGGGCCGCCGCAGGCTGCAGCGCGCCAAATGGGCGCTGACGGTGTTCTTCCTCGTGCTGGGGCTCGCCACGCTCGCCGCCTACATGAAGATCGGCTACGAGCATCGCGATCGCGCCGGCGAAATCTACGTACCGAGCTCCCGCACTTCACTGCACCTCCCCCTTCAAGGGGGAGGCTGGGAGGGGGATGGGGCTGGCAGCGCTCGAACCCATCCCCACCCCAACCCTCCCTTTGAAGCGGAGGGAGCGAAGACATGAAGATCATCTACACCGACGTGCTCGTCATCGGCGGCGGACTCGCCGGCTTGCGGCTGGCGATCGCGGCCGCGCGGCGCGGGCACGACGCACTCGTGCTGTCGCTGGTGCCGCCGAAGCGCTCGCACAGCAAGGCCGCACAGGGCGGAATGCAGGCGTCGCTCGGCAACGTGATCAAGGGGCAGGGCGACAACGAAGACGTGCACTTCGAGGACACGGTGCGCGGCTCGGACTGGGGTGCGGACCAGGAAGTCGTGCGCATGTTCGTCAACACCGCGCCGAAGGCGGTGCGCGAACTCGCCGCGTGGGGCGTGCCGTGGAGCCGTATCCGCAAGGGCGACCGCACGGTGATCATCAACGGCCAGAAGGTGCGAATCACCGAACGCGACGAGGCGCACGGGCTCATCGCGCAACGCGACTTCGGCGGCACCAAGAAGTGGCGCACCTGCTACGTCTCCGACGGCACCGGCCACGCGATGCTGCAGGCCGTCGGCGACCAGGCGATCGGCAACGGCATCCCCGTGCACGAACGCTGCGAGGCGCTCGCGCTGATCCACGACGGCGCGCGCTGCTACGGCGCGGTCGTGCGCGACCTCGTCACCGGCGAACTCGCCGCCTACGTCGCCAAGGCGACCGCGATCGCCACCGGCGGAGCGGGGCGGCTGTATCGCGTGACGACCAACGCCGTCATCTGCGAAGGCATCGGCCACGCGCTCGCGCTCGAAACCGGGGTCGCCGCGCTCGGCAACATGGAGGCGGTGCAGTTCCACCCGACCGGCATCTTCCCCGCGGGCATCCTCGTGACCGAAGGCTGCCGCGGCGACGGCGGACTGCTGCGCGACGCCGACGGGCATCGCTTCATGCCGGACTACGAGCCGGAGAAGAAAGAGCTCGCCTCGCGCGACGTCGTCAGCCGCCGCATGGAAGAGCACATCGCGAAGGGCAAAGGAGTCAAGTCGCGCTTCGGCGACCACCTGTGGCTCGACATCACGCTGCTCGGCGAACACCACATCAAGCACAACCTGCGCGAGGTCTACGACATCTGCCATTATTTCCTCGGCATCGATCCGGTGCGCGAATGGATCCCCGTGCGGCCGGCGCAGCACTACACGATGGGCGGCGTGCGCACCCAACCCACCGGCGAAAGCCCGACGCTGAAGGGCCTGTTCGCCGCCGGCGAAGCCGCGTGCTGGGACATGCACGGCTTCAACCGGCTCGGCGGCAACTCGGTCGCGGAGACGGTGGTCGCCGGCATGATCGTCGGCGAGTTCATCGCCGATTTCTGCGACCGCGAGGACCTCACGATCCCGCTCGGTCTCGTGCGTGAGGCGGTCGAGCGCGAGCGCGCGAAGCTCGATGTGTTGTTGAGCGGCAAGGGCAACGAAAGCGCGTCGGCATTGCGCGCCGAGATGCAGGCGCTGATGACCGACAAGGTCGGCATCTTCCGCACCGGAGAAAACCTCGCACAGGCGGTCGAGACGCTGCAGCAGCTTCTCGTTCGCAGCAGGAACATCGGCGTGCCGTACAAGGCGAGCGGCGCCAATCCGGAACTGGTGACCGCGTACCGCACGCAGAGGATGCTCAAGCTCGCGCTCGCGATCGCCTGCGGCGCGCTCGCGCGCACCGAAAGCCGCGGCGCGCACTTCCGCCACGACTATCCGCGCCGCAACGACGCGCAGTGGCTCAAGCGCACGCTGGCGACCTGGAAGAACGAGTCCGACACGCTGCCCACGCTCGCCTACGAGCCGCTCGACGTGAAGAAAATGGAGCTGCCGCCCGGCTGGCGCGGCTACGGCGCGAAGGATTACATCGACCACCCCGACACCGCGGCGCGGCTTGCGGAGGTCGAGGCGCTGAAGAAGAAGTACGCGAACGACCGCTTTGCGCTGCAGGCCGCGCTGCTGCCGTTCGAGCACCTGCTGCCGGCGCGGCTGCGCGGCCGCAACGAACGCATCGACGAACCCTTCGCGGCCGCGTCCGCGCGCAAGGTCGCATGATGGACACGAGAACGCAGCAGGTCATCGACACGTCGCGACTGGTCCGCGCAACCAACGGCGCCGCGAACGGAACGAATTCGCACCGGCGCATCCGCATCAGCATCCTGCGGTTCGATCCGCGGAAGCCGGGCGACGTCCCGCGCATGCAGACCTACGAGCTGGAAGATGCCGACGGCATGACGCTGTTCATCGCGTTGAACGAAATCCGCGACAAGCAGGACCCGTCGCTGCAGTTCGACTTCGTGTGCCGCGCCGGCATCTGCGGTTCCTGCGCGATGCTGATCGACGGCCGTCCGGGGCTCGCGTGCCGCACGCTGACGAAGAACCTCGGCGCCGAGATCACGCTCGCGCCGCTGCCGTACTTCGAGCTGATCGGCGACCTGTCGGTCAACACCGGCAAGTGGATGCGCGCGATGAGCGAACGGCTGCAGACCTGGGTGCACGCCGGCGAGCGGGAAATCGACCTCGCGCGCATCGAGCAGCGCATGGACCCCGACCTCGCCGAGAAGATCTACGAGTTGGACCGCTGCATCGAATGCGGCTGCTGTGTGGCCGCGTGCGGCACCGCGCGCATGCGCGAGGATTTCGTCGGCGCCGTCGGGCTCGCCAAGATCGCGCGCTTCCGCCTCGACCCGCGCGACGCGCGCAGCGACGCCGACTACTACGAACTGGTCGGCGACGACGACGGCGTGTTCGGCTGCATGTCGCTGCTCGCCTGCCACGACGTGTGTCCGAAGAATCTGCCGCTCGCGACCCAGATCGCGTTCGTGCGGCGGGCGATGGTCAGGCAGGGGTTCGCGTAGGCGC
>Ga0272446_1003866_pt1 | contig 18356 bp, 16 predicted proteins | sample YNPCB0061_FD_194587 | JGI IMG/M metagenome (GOLD analysis project Ga0272446, IMG submission 194587) | Hot spring microbial mat communities from Yellowstone National Park, WY, United States - YNP-CB-006-1 | ecosystem: Environmental > Aquatic > Thermal springs > Hot (42-90C) > Sediment | place... | reverse complement strand
CCAGCGCAGCAAGGGGGACTCGCGGTGATCGACCGAGCGACGGTACACCAGGGTGGCCAGCACGGGCACCAAAGTGATGGAAAACGACAACGCCCCGAGCAACGCTGCAACCACCGTGTTTGCCATCGGCGCGAAAATCCGGCCCTCCACCCGCTCCAGCAGGAAAATGGGCAGATACGCAGCAATGATGATCAGCAAAGCAAACACGGTTGGGCGAACCACACTGCGGACACCGGCTCGCACCCGCGCCTGCAACGTTTCTTGAGAAAACGGCCGACTGGGCTCTCCGCCCGCATGCAACTGCAGCAAAATACCTTCGACAATTACGACGGCACCGTCGACAATGATCCCGAAGTCGATCGCGCCCATGCTCAGTAAGTTCGCGCTCATACCCCGCAGGTGGAGGTAGACGAAGGCGGATAACAACGACAAAGGAATCACCGACGCAGCGATGACGGCCGCGCGCAGGTCGAGCAAGAAAGCGAAGAGCACAATGGTCACGAGCGTGGCGCCTTCGAGGAGATTACGGCCGACGGTGCGCAATGTTGTGTTCACCAGGTCGGTTCGATCGTAAAACGGAACTACCCGTACCCCATCGGGTAAGAGGCTCGAGTTGATTTCCTCCACCGCTTGGCGCACCCGCTTGAGCACGACGGAGGGGTTCTCGCCCCTTCGCATCAGCACGATTCCCTGCACGGCGTCGTAGGCTTCGCCGCGACTGACAACCCCTTGGCGTGGAGTCCAGCCATCCCGCACACTTGCGAGATCGCCCACGCGGACGGGAGTGCCATCGCGGCTTGCCACGTTCACTGATGCAATGTCGATCAAGCTACGGAACAAGCCCTGACTGCGAATGACAAATTGTTCTGCCCCGTGTTCCAGCACTCCCCCGCTCGCATTCACGCTCCCCTTGCGTAACACGAGCTCTAGGTCCTCCAGTGTGAGGCCGTACCCAGCAAGGCGCGCAGGTGACGGCTGAACGTGCACCTCGCGCACCAAGCCGCCGTACGAAACCACGTCGGCCACGCCGAGGACACGCAGCAAACGCGGCCGCACAACCCAGTCCTGAAGTGTGCGGAGCCGCATCGGATCGCCACCGGCACCTGCAAGCGTGTAGCGGTAAACTTCGCCGATCGGGGTCGCAAAGGGTCCGAGCTCCGGCGTGACTCCGTCTGGCAAATCGGCGCTGCGCAGGCGCTCCAGAGTCTGCGCCCGGGCGAACAACGGGTCTGCGCTGTCATCGAACGTCAGAGTCACGTAAGAGAGGCCAAACAGCGACAAGCTTCTCAGGCGAAGCAATCCGGGCGTTCCGTTCAGAGCCCGTTCGATGGGTAAACTAATTTGTCGTTCCACTTCTTCCGCAGGCTGTCCTGGGAAGAGCGTGATCACGTTCACCTGGGTATCCGTCGGGTCGGGGAATGCCTCGATGGTGAGGGAACGGAATGCATGCCAGCCAAACAATGCCCACGCCACCGTGAAAAAAAGCACTGCGCCACGATGGCGCAGAGAAAGTTCTACGATCCGCTCGAACATGCTCGCAGCGCTGGGGCAGCTCTATTCCGCCAAGTCGATGGTATTGGAAAGCAAGTTCGCCCCTCGGGCAACGAAGGTTTCTCCCGGACTGAGGCCACTGCGGATTTCAACGGAGGTCTCGTTTTGCCTTCCAATGATGACGTCGCGGCGAACGAATGTGGGCGGATCCATACTCTTCGCCACGAACACGAAGGCTCGCTGATCATCCGTCACGACCGCACTTGCCGGCACGACGACCACCTGCCCTTCCCCCGGGTCGAAGGTAACTTGCACGAAGGCATTCGGCCGCAACAAATGATCCGGGTTCGGCACGCGTACGCGCACGTTCACCATTCGCCTCACCGGATCAACGACTTCGCTCACGTACTCAATTTCGCCGTTCCATACCCGGCCAGGGGCTGCCACGCTACGAACCTCGGCTGCACCTCCGGCGCGCAACCATGTTGCCCGATGCTCCGGCACATCCGCGGCGACAATCACTTCGCTCAAGTCGGCGATGACCAAAAGCGGCTGCGGGCGTTCAGGACCAACTTCTTCGCCAACCAACACGTTGCGCTCCACCACAACCCCATCGCGCGGAGCCAACAACCAATACGCGCCATCGGGAGACACGACCATGGGGCGGCTACGCAGTTTCAATTCGGCAGCTTGCCGGGCGAGGCGCACTTCTTCGAGTTTCAGCTTCGCCGCCAGTAGATCTTTCTCCGCGGCTGCACGCAACCGCACGAGGGCTTCGAGACGCTCCACGGTTTTTGCGCGCACAGCTTCACTGGCCTGTAAGACTTCGATCTCGTGCAAGAGGTCTACGGCTGCAGCGGAGCGCACCGACAAAATTCGGTCACCAGGATTGACATGTTGGCCAAGGCGCACCGTCACGGTATCCACGCGACCGGCAAGCGGAGCAACGACTGGTTCCGCTCGTGTCTCCGCTACGGCAACGCGTCCGGCGACCGGCTCGGGCTTCAAGACAGGCTGCAATGTTGCGGTGTCAAGTTTCAAGTAGCCAAGCGTTGGCGCATGGGTGTCGATTTGCACGAGGTTTCCCTGCACCCGATACGGTACTTCGATCGATACCGGGTGGGGCCGCCGCACGCCCACCGCGAGCAATATTGCCCCTCCGAGGGCAGCCGCCATTCCCAACCATACCCAGGGACGTCGCCCCGCGATGGATAGACCGGAAAACTCTCTGCTTGGAACACCATGTACCTGGTGATCATGAGGCGATGCTTCAGCCGAACTCACGGTGCACGCTCCTCCTTCGAGACTCGTGGAAACACCCCCAGTAGTTTGCGGATCGCCAACACTGCCGAAAAAGCCTCGCCATCCAGCTCCGAGCGTTCCCGCAGCAAGTCGCCGTAATTGCGGCGCGCTACCAATACCTCGATCGCCGAAATTCCTCCTGCGCGTTGGGCTTCCACTAGTGCGTCGCGCATTCCCCTAGCCTTGGCCACCGCTTGGTCCAATTGTTCCATGCGCCGGCGCGCCAACGCGAGTTGTTCTCGGGCAACTTGCAATGCCGTTGGCAGCCCTTCGGTCAGCACACGCAAGACTTCCCGCGCGCGCGTCTCTTCCGCCCGCGCCGCCATTAAATCGCTCTGCCCACGGTCGAAAGCGGGGATCGGAATCTCCAAGCCGAGCGCCAAGCTGTTGCGTTGGTTGCCGGACCTCACGAACTGATCGTAGGTGTATCCGGCACGCACGGTCACGTCGGGCACGATTCGTCGCTGAGCTAACGCTGCGCGCTGTTCCGCCGCTGCAATGGCTGCCCGAAGGGCCTGGATGTCCGGTCGTCCGCGAAGCGCATCGTCGAGCGAGACGTCGCTCCGGTCTCCAACGGAATAGCCGCGCACCAAAAAGGCGTGTGCGCTTTCCGTGGTCGGGAATGGAGGGCATGGCAGAGCAAGTAGCGCGGTGCAGTCTGACTGCGCTTGTTTCAAGTCTGCCTCCGCGGCCTCGCGCAAAGCGCGCAGGCGCGCTTGTTCCACCTCGGCCACGTCCACGTCCAGCGGAGCGATTTCCCCGCGGGTGGCACGCGCACGGTCGAGCTCGAGGAGCTCCATTCCGTCGCGAAGCTGTTCTTCGAGTACAGCAATTCGTTGTTGATCGGCGGCAATGCGCCCCACCAGGCCAAGCAACGAAAAGAAGCGGTCTCCCAAAGTCGCCAACGCTTCAGCGCGCGAGCGCTCGAGCTCATGCAGCCGGGCCGCTTGCCGGGGAGCTCGCTTGCCGATCTCGAACAACTGCGCGAGCGCTGCCGAGTAACTAGGAACCCGATCGAGTCGATCCGCCAAGCCCGGAGGGTTGGTTCTGCCGACGGGGATCGTGTTCCACGCCGCTTCGAGCGACGGGTTTGGGTAGAGCAGTGCGCGCAAGTATTCGCTTTGGGCCTGGGTTACGGCGGCGCGTGCGTCGAGGACTGCCGTGGCGCGTTCCCACAACAAAGCGGCCAAAGCTTCCTCGTTGTCGTACGGTGGGACCTCAAGCCCAGCGACCGTGCTTTGCCACAGCAGCATGCAACCCGTCGCTGCGAGCACCCTCCACCACACCCTGTGCGTTCCCATCGCTCGCTCTCTCATTGCCAACTACAACTTGGGGCTAGACGACTGTTTCGCATGGCAATTCAAAAGGAGATTCGACGCCCTCGCCGTGCCTAGCTCGCGCAAACGGTGCGAACGGCAAGCGTCGGAGGCGAGGAAGCCGCCGTGGGCTCAGCCGTGCGCTTGTGACTCCAGCCAGCGTTCGGCGTCGATGGCCGCCATGCATCCGGTACCCGCAGCGGTTACGGCTTGGCGGTATGTCGGGTCCTGCACATCGCCGCACGCAAACACTCCTGGAACGCTCGTGGCGGTGCTGCGACCCTGCGTGCGGATGTACCCTGCCGCATCCATTTCCAGTTGTCCTTGGAACAGCTGCGTATTGGGCTGGTGGCCGATGGCAATGAAGACGCCTTCACAAGCAAAGTCCGACACTTCCCCAGTTTTTACGTTTCGCAAGCGCACACCGACTACCGCTTTTCCATCCGGGGTACCGTAGATTTCGTCGACAACGGAGTTCCAAATAAAGCCGATTTTCGGGTTTTTCTTTGCACGATCCTGCATGATCTTGGAGGCGCGCAGTTCGTCCCGCCGGTGGATGACCGTTACCTTCGAGGCAAACTTGGTGAGAAAAATCGCTTCTTCCATGGCTGTGTCGCCACCACCGACAACGACAACTTCCTTTCCCTTAAAAAAGAAGCCATCACAAGTGGCGCAGGCAGAAACACCGTGCCCCATCAACTTCCTTTCCGATTCCAGGCCGAGCAATTTCGCCGAAGCCCCGGTGGCAATAATCAGCGCATCACAGGTGAACTCTTCGCTGTGGGTACGCAGGAAAAATGGCCGGCGAGCAAGGTTCACTTCCACCACGTCGCCGTACACGTATGTCGTACCGAATCGTTCCGCCTGTTTGCGGAAGCGCTCCATCAACTCCGGCCCCAGCAACCCTTCCGGAAATCCGGGGTAGTTTTCCACCTCGGTCGTGATCGTGAGCTGGCCTCCAGGTTGGGACCCCTCGATCACCACGGGACCAAGGTTGGCGCGCGCTGCGTAGAGAGCTGCGGTCAGACCGGCTGGCCCCGAGCCCAGGATCATGATTTTGTGGTGTGCCATGAGAAAGCGAACTCTACTGTCTTCGAAACGGGCGCGCAAGGAATCTTCCACGCTGTCGCATATCGATGCACAAGGGCGCGCCCGGATGGTGGATGTCGGCGACAAGCCAGTGACGCAACGCGAGGCACGTGCCCGCGCCGTGGTGCGCATGCAGCCGGACACCTTGCGGTGCATTCTCGAAGGGCGAGTCCCGAAGGGAGAGGTGCTATCGGTGGCTCGAATCGCCGGCATCATGGCGGCAAAGCGCACTGCCGAACTCATCCCGTTGTGCCATCCCTTGCCACTTGAAGTGGCGGAGGTGGAGCTCGAGCCTCTTGGCCCCGATCAACTGGAGATTCGCTCGTGCGTCCGCGTATCAGCCAAAACAGGCGTGGAGATGGAGGCCTTGGTTGCAGTGAGCGTGGCGGCTCTCACGGTATACGACATGTGTAAGGCCGTGGATCGGGAAATGGAAATTGGTCCCATCTATCTGGTGGAGAAGTCGGGGGGGCGAAGTGGTGTTTTCCGCCGCAAAGCGAGCCATGCATGAGCGCACGGTGGAAGATGCCCGCCCATGCCCGCACTACCCTAGATGCGTGGGCTGCCGTCTCATCGGGCTGCGTTACACGGCACAGTTGGAATGGAAACAAGTTCGCCTGAAGGAGCTGGTGCAAACGGCTTGGTCCAGCGCGTGCCCATCCGTGGGTACGATTGTCGGTTCGCCCGAGGTCTTTGGCTACCGCAACCAGGCAAAGCTGGTGCTTCGGCGCTCTCCTCGGCGTGGGTTTTTGGCGGGCTTGTACCGCCCCGGCACGCATTCCGTCGTCGACATCCGCAATTGCCCGGTGCACCATCCAAGCATCACGTCGGCGCTCCAGCACATTTTACCTGTGTTGGAAAAGAGCGGGTTGCCCACCTACGACGAGCGCAGCGCCGCCGGTACGCTCCGTTATCTGGTCGTCCGATCCAGCCGCTGGGCACGTGCGGTGCAGGTGATCTTGGTCACGGCCACAGAGTTGGACCATGCGATCCGCGGCGTCCTACGGCAAATTGCGCGCCTCCCACGGGTCCGGAGTGTCGTGCACAACTGGAACCCGAGCACCGGAAACGTAATTTTCGGCGAAACATTCACACCGATCACCTCCGAGGAAGCTCTGGTCGAACGCATCGGTGACTTCCGGTTCCGAACTCGTGCGGGCGCTTTCTTGCAAGCCAACATCTTGGTTGCACGGCGCATTTACGAGTACGTCGCCAGGATGGCGGAGGTCGAGAAAAGGGATCTTGTGGCCGACCTGTACTCTGGGGCCGGGGCGTTAGCGTTCCACATCGCCAGCGGGGCGAGGATGGTGTTTGCCGCTGAAGAGTCCCCGATTGCCGCAGCCGATGCACGAGCCAACGTGCGGCCCAACGGGCTACACAACGTGCGTGTGCTTACAGCTCCGGCAGATCGCGCCGTCGCGCTGCTTCAGGAGCAAGTCGGGCACATCGACGTTGTCACTCTGAACCCACCGCGAAAAGGAGCGGACGAAGCCACGCGGCTAGGGATCGTGGGGCTGGCTCCGCGGCGCATCGTGTACGTTTCCTGTGATCCCAAAACGTTGATCCGCGACCTTCTGTGGTTCGAAAAACACCAGTATCGGTGTGAACAGATCCAGCCATTCGACATGTTCCCGCAAACGGATCACGTCGAGTGCGTCGCCACTCTTACGGCAATCAGACAGGCTTGAAGAGACCGGACGAGTTCGGCGACTTTGGGCCAAGCAGTTTCCAAAAGAGGGGGTTCCTTTCCAACGGTGACTGCGGCGTCGCTCCGCGTTCAGGAGGAAAAATCCGGAAGCTGCCGCTCCACTACTCAACTGCGGCTCTCGCCCCGCAAGAGCTGAAAGAAAGTCGGAGCCCAACCAATCCCCTGGAACCGAAGCTCCGCACAACAACTTCGCCAACGACCCCACCAGCAACCAGATTTGGACACCAACCAAATCTGGACACACACCAAACCTCAATAACCAAATCTGGACACACACCAAATTGAACCGAATTTGGAACCAAATTTGGGTGAACCAAATTTGGACACACACGATTTGGGCTCCGCAAACGGAACCGAATTTGGAGAGCCGAATTTGGACGGGCACCAAATTGACCCAAATTTCGCCAAATTTGCGCCAAATTTGGACACGCACCATTTGGGGAAATCAAATTTTGACCCGAATTTGGACACACACCATTTGCCGCGAATCACGGCTCGCAGTGAAACGCCGGTGCGTGACGGCTCCGCCACTACGCGTTCCCAACTGCGTGAACGATCGCCTTGGACAGCCGCGAACCCTGTGATTGGCTCGTAGTCACACCGGATCATCAACACAGCGGGTAGCGGGATCCGTTTCACGATCGGCGCACGCTGTCTGAGGACCCTCCACTTCGGCTTGAACACTGGAAGGAGTCAGGTTGTGCACATATCGAGGGTGCCCTCACCATCGATCTCGCGGTGATAGCAGGGCGGGAGGGCAACCGTCGTTTCTCAGGCTTAAATCGAGGAGGGGCTCTGGCCTGCCGGGAACAGGGGTTCCGCAGAACACCCTGCCCTCTGCGTGTGCGCCAAGCTGGTGCGTGAGTAAAAATTCACGTTGTCTTGGCGCGTACCGTTTCCCGTTCGTGGCCTCGACGTTGTCCGCACAAACCTGTGCCCACGGTCACCTTATACCGCCAGACACAAGCCACCCGGTGGCTTCGGCTCACCGTGCCGACATATGTCACAACTCGGCAGTGCCAAAAATTGTCATTTCCGGTTGCATCGGAACAGTTTAGGACCCAACGTCGCCAAGGATCCTGCTTCAGGCAGCCGCGCCTGCCCCCACTGAGGATCCGGGAGCCGCCCGACTCGTGGTGATGGATCGGGACGCGCCGTCGCGAAACTTCGTGTGTGTCCAGAATTGGGGTGCGAAACTTCGTGTGTGTCCAGAATTGGGGGTCAGAATCGGGGATGTCCAGAATTGGCGAGTCTCGAGACGAGGTGTGTCCAAGTTCGTGCGTGTCCAGAATTCCATGTCCAGAATTCCATGCGTGTCCAGAATTCCACGTGTCCAGAATTCCACGAAGAATTCCAAAACGCCGCATAGATGGTGCGTGTCCAAAATCGGAGAGCCGTAACGGTAATGACGCGTGGTAGCCGGCGTCCGATGGGCAACGTTCCGTACGACAACCAGCTGCAGTGCCGGGGGCGGGACTCGAACCCGCACGGGGAAATCCCCAAGGGATTTTAAGTCCCTTGTGTCTGCCGCTTCCACCACCCCGGCGTCAGGCTTCGTGTTTACCGCTCAACACCCTAGGCCTTCTTCAAGCTCAGCCAGCTTGCGTTTCGAAGTAGATGTTCCGTACTTCGCTGTACTGCTCCATCGCGTGCATTCCCAATTCACGGCCAAGCCCCGACTGTTTCATCCCCCCAAAAGGTGCTTGCAAATGCACGCTCGATGAAGAGTTCACTGACAGGACTCCTGTGCGCAACGCACGTGCGACCCGGAGGCCTCTTTTCAGGTCGTTGGTCCACAACGAACCCGACAGGCCGTACATTGTGGCGTTGGCCAGCTCAATGGCCTCGGCTTCCGAGTCGAAAGTGAGAACGACCGCCACCGGCCCAAAAATCTCTTCCTCCACGACCCGCATGCCGGGACGTCCACCAACCAGAATCGCTGGCCGTAGAAAGTACCCAGGCCGGTCCAGGCGCTCACCACCACAAATCCGGCGCGCGCCCTCTTGTTCGCCGATCGCAATGTATGTCTCGCTGGTTTCCCGCTGCTTCGCCGAGATCAACGGGCCCATTTGCGTTCGCTCGTCGAGCGGGTCACCTACGACGAGCCGCTCCGCTGCCGCCACGAGCGCGTCCAAAAAACGGTCGTGCACCGTGCGCTCGACGAGAATGCGAGACCGGGCACAACAATCCTGCCCCGCATTCGCAAACACGGAAGCCAGCGCTTCGCGTGCGACAAGTTCGACGTCGACGTCGCCAAAAATCACATTAGGAGACTTGCCGCCCAATTCGAGACCCACGCGCTTTATGGTTTGTGCTGCGGTGGCCATGATGGAGCGTCCCGTCGCGGTCTCTCCGGTAAAGCTGATCTTGGCCACGTCCGGATGAGCTGCCAATGCTCGACCAATTTCAGCCCCAGGACCTGGAACGATATTCAAGACGCCCGGTGGGATTCCGGCCTCGAGTGCAAGTTCACCGAGTCGGAGTGCCGTTAAAGGGGTTAGACTTGCGGGTTTCAGCACGACCGTGTTGCCACAAGCAAGGGCCGGGGCCAACTTCCACGTGGCAATCACCATTGGGAAGTTCCACGGTACGATTAGACCTACCACCCCAAGCGGTACGTGCAGGGTGAGGTCCAATCCGCCTTTCTTCACTTCGATCGTATGGCCAAAAAACTTGTCCGCAGCTCCGGCATAGTACCGCAAGGTCTCTGCCACGTGGTTGGCTTCCCACCGTGCATCGCCAATGGGTTTTCCAACGTTACGCGCCTCGAGCAGCGCTAGCTCTTCCGCGTGCGTTCGGACCAGATCGGAAAACCGATACAATAAGTCGGCACGCTGAACCGCTGTTAACGCGGCCCACTCCGGGAAGGCTCGCTTTGCTGTCGCCACGGCTTCATCAAGGTCGGCCGGGGACGCACAGGAAACCTCCGCAAACGGTTGCGCCGTAGCTGGCTCCACTACCGCGGTGACACCACCGCGCCCTACGGGGCGGCGATCGCCAATCAGCAGTCGTTCCATGATATCCACCCCTTGCTCATTCCGGAGTAACGTAGGCAGCAGTGATGCCGCCATCCACGAGAAACGTCGTGCCGGTTACGTACGAAGACTCATCCGACGCTAGGAAAACGACGGCATTGGCGATTTCGTCCGCCTCGGCCAAGCGCCCCATTGGGATGTGTATCAGTCGGCGCGCCCGCCGCGCTGGATCGGCGAGTAACGACTGCAACAACGGCGTGTTGACAGGCCCCGGGCACAAGGCATTGGCCCGAATGTTCTTCCGCGCGAACTCGACGGCTATTTCCCGTGTCAGCGACAGCACGGCGCCCTTGGAAGCCGTGTAAGCACTTTGGGAGGTCGCCGCACCCATCACTGCCACAAAAGATGCAGTGTTGATGATGGACCCGCCACCCGCGCGGATCAGTGCGGGAATACCGTACTTGCAGCCAAAGAACACGCCCTTCACGTTTACAGAAAGCACCCGATCGAGAATTTGTTCCGTGGTTTCGACCACCGACCCGTCCTCGTCCGGGAAAATACCGGCGTTGTTGAACAACACGTGCAAAGCACCAAAGCGCTCTTCCGCAAATCGGATCATATTTGCGCAGTCGCTCTCGCGACTCACGTCCGCTTGAAAGCATTCCACCTGCGCGCCCGACGCCCGCAGGCTGGCGGCCAAAGTTTCTAACGCGCTGGCTTGAAAGTCGACGAGCACTACCCGCGCTCCCTCGGCACAAAATCGCCTGGCGGTAGCCCCGCCAATCCCGCCCGCGGCTCCGGTGATCAGTGCCACCTTTCCCTTAAGTCGGTCGGCCATGAGTTCTCCTCGCTCGTTGCGTCGCTGCGTTGACAAAAGCTCGAAACAGTTGCCTTTGCTCCTCGCTCTCCGGATCCATCTCCGGATGCCACTGAACTCCTATGCACCAGTTGTGCTCCACATGCTCGACCGCCTCGACGAGACCATCGTCAGCCCAGGCCACCGCGCGCAGCTGTTTGCCCAGCCGATCAATGCCCTGATGGTGCCACGACAGAACCTCGATTTCATTCCGTCCGAGGATCTTTCCCAACCTGCTTTGCGGCTCGACAATAACGCGATGCCGGCAGGTTTCGCGCGGCGGGATTCGATGAGGAACGGTTTCGCCAAGACGTTCCGGCAAGTGCACGTGCAGCGAACCACCCAAAACAACGTTCAAGACTTGTAAACCGCGGCAAATGCAAAGAATTGGCAATCCCGGCTCACGAAGCGCCCCGCGGAGCAGATCGAACTCGCACTGATCACGCTCTTCGTTTACGGAATAAACCGTTTCGTGCCGCTCACCTCCGTAAGCCTCCGGAGCAACGTCGCCTCCTCCGGCGAGGATCAGTCCGTCAAGTCGCTCCAAGAGGTGGGAGCTTTCCATCGTCACTGCTGGAATCACCACCGGGACTCCGCCGGCGGACGCGACGCAATCTACGTAACCTGCTGGCAAGCTAAAGCTTGGCAGTTCCGAATGATCCCGGGCGTAGGACGTAATGCCAATCAACGGAGCGAGCATGTTCTCAAGCACGTTCCAGGTAACGTCTTCGTTCCCATGAAGTTACAGCCTCGTCGAACTTCCGTTGCTCCGTTCGGGCGAAATGAAGCAAGTGCTCCACGACTTCCTCCCCGAACGCTTCACGGAAGAGGCTCGACTGTTGGAACGCGTCGATTGCTTCAGGAAGCGTTTTTGGAACCGTGGGTAAGTTCTTCGCGCTGTACACATCGCCGCGGAACATCGCTGGCGGCTCGATACGATTTGCAATGCCATCCAGCCCGGCAGCGAGCGTGGCGGCAAAGGCCAGGTAAGGATTCGCGTCCGCCCCGGGGATGCGGCACTCGACTCGCAGGGACTTCCCGTGACCTACAACGCGGAACCCAGCGGTGCGGTTATCGTACGACCAAGCAATCCCGGTAGGGGCAAACGAACCCGCGCGGAACCTCTTGTAAGAATTCACGTACGGAGCGAACAGCAACGTGCACGCACGGGCGTGCTGCATCAAACCGCCAAGCCACCACCGAAAAAGATCCGGAGCCCTGCTCAAATCTCCATCGACCGGCGGGTCGCTCGCAAACAGGGCCTGCTCGCCATCGACCGACCACAGGCTCGAGTGCAAATGCATAGAGCTGCCGGCGTGACGTTCGTCGAATTTCGCCATGAAGGTTATGGCAAGGTTTTGTTGAATCGCGACCTCTTTGGCGATCTGCTTAAACAGAACGTGCCGGTCCGCCATTTCGAGAAAATCCGTGAAGCGCACGTTGATTTCGTGCTGTCCCGGGCCCCACTCACCCTTGGAAAACTCCACTGGAATTCCAGAGCTTTCAAGATGCCGGCGAATCGATCCGACCAAGCCTTCGACCTTGAATCCTTGCAACGTGTGGTAATCCTCGATGTACCACCCAAACGTTTCCAAGTTTTCGAAGTGCTTTCGTTCGGCCGACTCGTACGTTTCCCGCAAAACAAAAAATTCCAACTCCGACGCACCCATGGCCCGTAGACCCAGCGCTGCAGCGCGCGCTACCTGCTGCTTCAAAATCGTCCGTGGTGCGACCGCTACCGGGGCTCCGCTTTCTTCGTTCACAACGTCGCAAAGCACCACCGCGGTGCGATCGAGCCAGCTCGCACGGCGAAGCGTCGCCAAATCAGGAATGCAGCGAACATCTCCGTAACCGTCTTCCCAAGAAGCAAAACGGTATCCCGGAACCGGGTCCATCTCCATGTCGCAGGCAAGCAAGTAGTCACATGCGTGCATGCCTTCGTGGAGCACTTCCTCGCAAAAGAAGGATGCGGAGATTCGCTTCCCAACCAATCGTCCGTAAAGGTCCGGGAAAACGGTCAGGACGGTGTCAATTTCCCCGCTTTCAACGGCTCCGCGAAGCTCCGCTTCCGTCAGCATTCCGTGCACCGTACGCTCTTTCATGGCTGGCCGTCGTAGCATGACCACCGCACAAGAGGGAGTTGGATCCCTTCAAAAGTCTTCAATGACCGAGGGTCTCGTGCTCCCGTTCGCCTTCCCCCTAGGAAGGCAAGCGTCAGTTCTATGCCGCAGGATGTCCAACAGAGGCCAGGGGCAAATCCGGGCTACAAGAAGAGGACACATACTAAGAAAAGGACACACACGAACTTACCACGAATCTGGATCACGAATCCGTCACGAATCCGGACACGCACGAATCTTTAAAAACCAGCCACGAATCTGCACGAATCTGGACATGCACGAATCTGGACACACACGAATCTCTCAAAACCAGGGGGCAAATTCTGGACGGCAAATTCTGGACACGCACAAACTTAAACCCCCGATCTGAAGCACGGGCCAGCACTTCGATTCCAAGGTAGGCTCGAAGTCAAATCGCGGACGCGAGCTTGGCCAATTCGAGGCACGTAAGCATCCGAGGACGTCTACGGGCCAGCGCCGCGGTACCAACCGGGCTAACAACAGGACAGGCGCGAATCTCTATTGACTTCGGGTGTGGACGCAGAAAAGGCGGGCGCGCCAGGGGCAAGCTCTTCCTCCAATAAACCCACGGAGAGGGACAATCGCAGGCCCCGGGGGCATCTTACGTTCTGCAGCATCGGATCGGATTGGTGCCTACTGGAGCGCTGGGCTGCCGCTCTCAGCGACAACAAGCTTCCGCTTCGCGTCGGCGGATTATCGATCCGACGTGATCACGTTGATTGGCGCTCCCCGTCTCGCCGCACGGGCCCTGCCCGAGCCATCACTCGCCTTTGGCGCAGTAACGTTTGATCACCCGCCAGAGGTCTGGAATCCCCTCTCCAGTTTTTGCTGAGGAAAGCAAGACCTCGGCGCTCCGCCCGGCCAGTTGTTCTTGCAACCGGCGCATCCCACGAACGCGCTCGCTTTGAGACGTTTTATCGGCTTTGGTTGCGACGAGAACGAACGGACGACCCAACGCATCAAGCCAGTCCAACAACTTCTGATCCTCTTCTTCCAGACCCCGGCGAAGATCCACCAAAACGACGACAAGTTTCAGTTGCGATCGCTGTTGAAAGTAACTCTCCACAAGCCGAGCCCACTGTCGTTGCATCGCCAAGGGCACCTGAGCAAAGCCATACCCGGGCAAGTCTACAAACGTAACCCAGTTGTCGACTAAGAAAAAATTCACCTGTTGAGTTCGACCGGGGGTTTTACTGACCCGGGCCAGTTTCCTGACCCCCACCAAGCGGTTGAGCAGCGAAGACTTTCCTACATTCGAGCGCCCGCAAAAAGCGACTTCCGGATACGGAAGCCGAGGGAACTGGGCAGCAGAGGATGCTCCACAGATAAAGCGAGCGTCCAGTTGCCCCTTCATCGACCTTGAGCATCAGCCGGTCTTCGCACCTGCCTGCAACATCCGTTCGATACCGCGCACAGTGTTCACGAAGGTCTCCCGCCCCGCGCTATCCAGAACAGACCGTGGGAACGGCACCGCCACTTTTTCCCTCGCTGTTGTCGTATAAACCACGCGAGTTTTCGTCCCATCCGGCGAGGGCTCCAGGCGATATTCTCCCTCGATCTCCTGCGCCTGCGACTTGAGGGTACGGAAAGTGACGCGGTGTTCTTCGGGATGAAGCGTGAACTCCATCTCGTACCGCAGCAACGGCAGGCTCAAAGCCTGAATACCTATCTCAACTCGCTTGGAATTCCCTGACGCCTCGATCAGCCGAGAAATCTTAAAATTTGGCACGAACTCTTGTAGACGTTCCACCTGCCAAAGGAGCCTTTGAACTGTCTCCGCAGGCGCAGGCAGGATCGCAACAAAACGAGTGCGCGTGGTCCCATTGTCATGCTCGATCTTTTCTTCGAGGATCTCACGGAGCGGCCCCTGCCATTGCTGCGCCTGGCGGTGCAGCCGATACTGGTATGCTGCGACCGCGACAACGGCCACTGCGAGGACACCACCGGCCAGGACCCAGTAAGTTCTCTTCATCGGAAACTTACCGTCTCGTTCTTCGCCGACGTAATGGCTGATCGTCTTCCGTAGGACTGAAGTACAGAGGCTCTTCGCCTTTCAAGATCGCGGGCGTCACCACATAATTGCCGCCGAGCGAGGGCTGCCAGACCTTCTTGGCGGTATCCAAGTCCCCTAGTGTCACGACGTAAGCCAATGACCCTGTCACGCCGCCGACACCAGCCCACGCGAGCTTTGCCGGAACATAAAACACGTTGCAAACCACCGCCAAAGTACCCCATCCCAGGTCGCTCAGGAAACTATCCTCGGCTCTTGCTGGTAAAGCTCCCAAGGTGAGTCCTGCAACGACGGCGGCAACCTTCGCCCATTTCCGCAACATCACGCTCTCCTTTCGCCAACGAACTGCCGGAGACCTTACTCCGTCCGAACCACAAATTCCGGTGGAATCTGATCTAGGAGGTGCGCAAAAGCGCGTTCCAGGTAGGACGCATCCTTCGATTCCAAGGTGACGCGCACTTGATATTCTGGGTCGTTCCACTTTGGGTAAGAGCCTAGGAGCAACGACGGGAATGCATCGAGGGTTGCGTTTAAATACGGCACCATCGCAGTTTCGGGGACCCGCACGTACACTGCGCGCAGGAAAAACGGGGCGGACGCAAACCTTTGTCGGAGTGCCTGGAATTTCGCTCGGAACAGTTCCGGTACGCCGGGCAGGATAAAGATGTTCCGTACCTTCAGAACGGGGAACGCGAGTTCCTCGCCAAACACCAACTCTGCTCCCTCGGGTACGTCCGCCATCTTGAGACGCGCCTCGTCCGCCGAACCAGCACCATACTGGCGAATCTGACGCTCTAGGATCGGGTGTCGAACTACGGGGACTCCGAGCCCGCGCGCAACTCCAGCAATGGTCACGTCGTCGTGTGTGGGGCCCACGCCTCCGGAGGTGAACACGAAATCAAACTTCCCCGAGAAATCGGCCACCGCTTCGGCGATCGTCTCGATGCAATCGGGAACCACCAAGATTCGTTCTAACGAGACCCCCAAGGCGCGAAGCTCACGCGCAAGGAAATTCGAGTTTGTATCAGCGATCTTGCCGGACAGGATCTCGTTTCCGATTACGATGACGGCAGCAGTTGGGTCGTTTTCATTCATCCCGAACGGTCCGAAGCTGAAGCATGTACACTCACTATATCGAGATCGCGTCTTTACGAAACTCGCTAGAGCCGATCTTAATATTTACGACTGCAGGCTTACCCGATGCTAAGGCCCTCTCGATTGCTGGCCGAATCTCTTCCGGGCGTTCGCAGTATTCTCCGTGCCCGCCCAGAGCTTCCACGACGCGGTCGTAGCGGGTGTAATCCAGGGCTGTCGCAACGGCGCGATCCATACCGTAAAGTTGTACTTGCCCTCGGCGAATCTGCTGCCAGGCCGCATCATTACCGATGATGCCCACGACAGGGATTTTTTGCCGGACCATGGCCTCGAATTCCATCGCGTGAAGCCCGAAGGAGCCATCGCCGTAGATAATGACTACGGGATGATCGGGCTTTGCCAACTTTGCTGCCATCGCGTAGCCTGGCCCTACCCCTAATGTTCCAAGCGGGCCAGGGTCCAGCCAATGCCCTTGTTCATAAATCCGCAGGATAGAGGCTGCGGTCGCGACAAAGTCCCCTCCGTCTCCGATCGCAATTACGTCTTTACCAACGGCTTCGGCGATTTCCTTGCATGCACGCAATGGATTGATCGGAACGGCATCGGACTCGAGCTCCGGGCGCATTCGCTCCCACTTCTCCGCTTCACGCTTGCGCATCTCGTCGACCCACGGCTTGAACAACGTCTTGTCGTATCGCTCGGCTTCGGCCAACTCGGTCAACTGCTCCATCACGAGGCCGGTATCGCCGACGATCCCTACTTCGATTGGCCTGTTACGACCAATCTCCGCACCGTCTAAATCGACTTGGATGACCTTGGCGGCGGGATTGAAGTGCGTTTCGCGGCCATAGCCAAGACGGAAGTCGAGAGGCGTGCCAAAGATCAACACCACATCCGCTTGACGCAGCGCGTCCTTCCGAGTCTGGGAGAAGAAGTACGGATGGTCGGGCGGCAACGATCCCCGGCCCAGGCCGTTCACGTAAACAGGCATGCCGAAGGTATCGACGAATTTTAGGTAAGCCTCGCGTCGTTTGGACCAACGGAGCTGCGATCCGACTAACATCACAGGCTTTTGTGCGCTGCGGATCAGCTCGAAGGCACGTTCGATGTATCTCGGGTCACCGGCGATGCCCGCCTCGGTACGATATTTCGACGGGAACACAATGCGATCGACATCGTACGACTGAAAGAGTTGGTCGATCGGCATCTCCAAAAAAACCGGTCCGGGAAGCCCGCTGGTGGCAATCCGAAAAGCCATCGCAACATATTCCGCGAGCCTTCTGCCTTCCGGGACTGACACCGACCACTTGGTGATGGGCCGCATCAACTCCACGTGATTCATATCTTGAAGCGAGCCCATGTCGGCGAAGGGGCGCGGCCCCTGGCCGCCAATTAGAATCATCGGAACGTTCGCGCGATGAGCACTGGCAACACCCGTAACAGCATCCGTGACCCCGGGGCCCGCAGTTACGACAGCGACCCCGGGTCGGCCTGTCACCCGGGCCCAACCGTCGGCAGCATGCGCGGCCGTTTGCTCGTGGCGAACATCGATCACCCGGATGCCTTCGTCGATGCACCCATCGTAAATCGGCATCACGTGCCCGCCACACAGAGTAAAGATGTAGGGGACATTTTCCGCTTTTAATGCCTTTGCAACGACACGCCCACCGTGGATCTCAGCCATAAAAAGGTCCGATCGCTTGTTTTGGCGGCTTATAATTGCACTGCGGAGCCGGCGCAACCAAGGGATTCGCTACATAGCTCATTCTTCACGCCCGCGTCATCCGCGACGGTCGACACGTGCGACGCCGCGGCACAGTGCTTTTGGCGTTCGAATAGATTCGAGCCCGCTCCCCCCACCAAGTAATTTCAGTAATTTCAGGACACACACCACTTTGCTCAGCAAGTAATTTCAGGACACACACGACGTAATTTCAGGGGATGATTTCAGGGGGATGATTTCAGGACACACACAACTCTGGTCGGGGAACCTTGCCAAACTGCGTCTCCCAGATGATCACCCCAAAAGTCGTGTCGTCCCACCGTCTCTACGGCAGACCTGCCCCGCGTTTCCAAGGCAAGCAATTTCGGGACAGACATGATATTGACCCGAAATCTCCGCACGGAACTTTGGAGGAACTTTGGGACAGGCCGGATATTTGGCGCGCTTGGCCGGACGGCAAGGGCAACTCCGGCACAAACGGAAGTCTGCCGACATCGGCACAGTTCAAAGGGCGACGGCTTTGCCGCCACACGTGAGACCAGTAAGCCAGCGGCTTGGGGCAGAAACCTTGCGAAGTGAATTCAGCGCCGGCCAATCCAGGGCGGACGCATTCGCGAACGCCTCGAGCGACACGCGCATTTTGGGCCGC
>Ga0272446_1003865_pt1 | contig 18379 bp, 19 predicted proteins | sample YNPCB0061_FD_194587 | JGI IMG/M metagenome (GOLD analysis project Ga0272446, IMG submission 194587) | Hot spring microbial mat communities from Yellowstone National Park, WY, United States - YNP-CB-006-1 | ecosystem: Environmental > Aquatic > Thermal springs > Hot (42-90C) > Sediment | place... | reverse complement strand
AGCCAGGTGCGCGACGGCGAGGGCCGGCTTGCGTGGCTGCGCGCGACCGGGGCGGGCCCGGTGAGCCAGGAGACGGCAGACGCCTACGTCGCCCGCGCGCTCAAGCGCGACCCCGATCTCTGGGTGGTGGAGGTGGACGCGCCCGACCTCGAGCCGCCGTTCGAGGCGCGTCTCGTCTGACGGCCTACCACCCGATCGCCCGCGGCAGCCAGGTGGCAAGCCCGGGGAAGGCGTAGACGAGCACGAGCGCGAGCCCCTGCATCACGATGAAGGGGATCACGCCGCGGTAGATCTGCCCCGTGCTGATCTCCGCCGGCGCGACCGAGCGGAGGAAGAACAGCGCCCAGCCGAAGGGCGGCGTCAGGAACGAGGTCTGCAGGTTCACGCAGACGAGCGCGGCGATCCAGACGAGATCGACCTCCGCCTTCAGCAGCACCGGCAGGAACAGTGGCACCGCGATGTAGCTGATCTCGATCCACTCGATGAAGAAGCCGAGCACGAAGATGATCAGCATCATGAACCAGATGTCGGCGCCGACGCCGCCCGGCAGGAAGGCGAACATGTCCTCGACCAGCCGCTCGCCCTGAAGCCCGCGGAAGGAGAGGGCGAAGACCTGCGCGCACATCAGGATGAACATCATCATCGCGGTGATGCGCGCGGTCTGCTGCACCGTCTCCTTCAGCACCCGCCAGCCGAAGCGGCCGCCGAGGGATGTGACGACGATCGCCCCCAGCGCGCCCATGCTCGCCGCCTCGGTCGGAGCGGCCACGCCGCCGATGATCGAGCCGAGCACGGCGATGACGAGCCCGAGCGGCGGCGCCACGACCTTGCTCAGCTTCGCCACGAGCTCCGCGTTCGAGATCAGCGCACGCTCCTCCGCCGGCACGGGCGGCACGGAGGAGGGGCTGAGGATGCCGAGCGCGATGATGTAGAGGCAGTAGATGCCGGCGAGCATCAGGCCGGGAACCATCGCCGCAGCGAACAGCGTGCCGACCGAGAGGTTCAGGATGTCGGCGAGCAGGATCAGGATCAGCGAGGGCGGAATGATCTGCCCGAGCGTGCCGGAGGCGCAGATCACGCCGCAGGCGAAGCCGGGGTCATAGCCGCGGCGCAGCAGGTTGGGCAGGGTGAGCAGGCCGAGCGTGATCACCGTCGCGCCGACGATTCCTGTGGTCGCGCCCATCAGCACGCCGACCAGCACGATGCCGAGGCCGAGGCCGCCCCGCAGGTTGCCCGCGAGACGGCCGACCACGTCCATCAGGTCCTCTGCCATGCGGCTCTTCTCGAGCATCACGCCCATGAAGACGAAGAGCGGGATGGCGAGCAGCGTGTAGTTGGTGACGACGCCGAAGATGCGGTGCGGCAGCAGGTTGAACAGCATCGGCCCGAAGCCGAGCCAGCCCCAGACGAAGCCCGACACGGCGAGGGTGAGCCCGACGGGGATGCCGACCATCAAGAGCACGAAGAAGCTGCCCAGCATGGCGAGCGCGTAGATCTCGGTGATCGGCATGATACGCGTCCGGAACGGGAAGGGTCAGGCGGTGCGGAGCCGGCGAAGCGCGTGCAGCAGCATCGCGAGGGACTGCAGCGCGAGCAGCGCGAAGCCGACCGGGATCAGCGCCTTCAGCGCCCAGCGATACGGGATGCCTCCCGGGTTGGCGCTCCCTTCGTTCTGCGCCAAGGAGATGCCGACGTAGCGCAGCGAGAAGTGGATGATCAGCGCGGCGACCACGATGGCGGCGACCGCGGCGACGACGTCGACCGCCGCCTGGACGCGCGGCGGGAAGCGCGAGAACAGCACATCGACGCGGACATGCTCGCCATGGCGGAGCGCGTAGCTCATGCCGATCAGCGCGATCGGCGACATCAGGTGCCACTCGAGCTCCTGCGCCCAGACCGTGCCCGCGCTGAACCCGTAGCGGGCGAGCACGTTGCCGGCCATCACGAGCACGAGCGCGAGGCAGCACCACGCGGCGTTGCGGCCGATCACGTCGACGGCCGCATCGATGCCGCGTGCGAAACCTTCCATCGCGTCAGCCCGGGACGCGGATCCTGGTGTGGTACGGCACCTCGCTGTAGCCGGCCCAGGCGTCGAACTTCGCCTTGTAGGCGAAGAAGCTGTCGGCCACGCGCTTGACGACGGGGTCGCGCGCCGAGGCCTCGTCGAGCACCTTGACCGTCTCGGCGCGCAGCCGCTCGACCACCGGCCCGGGAAGCTCCTGGGCGATCACGCCCTGGTTCTTCACGAGATCCTCCATCGCCTCGGCGTTGTTCTTTTGGCACCAGGCCTCGCTGATGACGTTGCAGGCCGCGGCCGCGTTCTCGACGATCGCCTTGAGGTCGTTCGGAAGGCGGTTCCAGGCAGCCTTGTTGATGATGAGCTCCGAGGCCGTCGCGGTCTCGTGCCAGCCGGTCGTGTAGTAGTGCTTGGCGACGCGCTGGAGGCCGAGCTGGCGGTCGAGGAAGGGGCCGACGAACTCCGCGGCGTCGATCACGCCGCGTTCGAGCGCGGGGAAGATCTCGCCCGCGGGCAGGAGGCGGACGTCGACGCCGAGCGCCTGGTAGACGCGCCCCGCGAGGCCGGGGATGCGCATCTTGAGGCCGCGCAGGTCATCGACGCTCTCGATCGGCTTGCGGAACCATCCGGTCATCTGCACGCCGGTGTTGCCGCAGAGGAAGGGCACGAGGTTGAAGCGGTCATACACCTCGCGCCAGAGCTGGAGCCCGCCGCCGTCGTACATCCACCCGTTCAGGCCCTGGAAGTTCAGGCCGAAGGGAACGGCGGTGAAGTACTGCGCGGCGAAGCTCTTGCCGGTCCAGAAATAGGCGTTGGCGTAGTTGCACTCGACGATGCCCTGGCTCACCGCGTCGAACCCCTCGGCGGCGGGGATGAGCTCTCCCGCGCCGAAGAACTGGATGCGGATGCGCCCGTTCGACATCGCCTGGATGCGCTCGATGAGGTCGCGCGCCGAGCCGGGGCCGGTCGAGTAAAAGGCGGCGTTCGGCCCGTAGAAGCTCGTCATGCGCCAGGTGAAGGTGGCCTGCGCGGTGACGACGGCCGGCGCGGCGAGGACACCCGCACCGCCGAGCGCGGAGGTGGCCATGAAGCGGCGACGCTGCATCGTGAAGCTCCCCTGATCCCTGCACATGCTCGCTCACCGCTGACGTGCCGCCGGCGAGCGGGTGCGCCATGGTCAGCAACCCGCATGCCAGCCGACCCGCGCAGCGCTCACCGCCAGGGGCGCGGCGATACGCTCCCTGCGGCGGCAGAGAGGCATGGCGCCTGCGCAGTTTTCAGGCAGATGCGGAGGACTCACGCCGCCGTGAGCGCAGCGCGCGGCCCGTCACCGCCGGCTCCTGTGTGCACCTGCACACCTGCCCGGTTGCGCCCGTGGTTGCGATGGGTGTCTCCTTGCAACCTTGAAGGGCGGCCGGCGGGCTTCCCCGGCGGCGACGCCCTCCGAGCGAGGGAGGTGCCCGATGACCGTTGCCGCGATCCTCGACCACAAGGGTCACGAGATCGTTTCCTCGCGGCCGGACGATACGCTCGAGGCGATCACCCGGCTGCTCAGCCAGCACAGGATCGGCGCGGTGCTCGTGCGCGATGCCGCCGGATCGGTGCTCGGCATCCTGTCGGAGCGCGACATCGTGCGCGCCATCGCAGCGCACGGTGCCTCGGCGCTCTCGCTGACCGCGAGCGCGGTGATGACGCGCGAGATCGTCTATGGCTGCCCGTCCGACACGGTGGACAAGGTTCTCTCGACGATGACGGAGCGGCGCATCCGCCACCTGCCGGTGATGCACGAGGGCAAGCTCGTCGGCTTCGTCTCGATCGGCGATGTGGTGAAGCGACGGATCGCCGATGTCGAGGAGGAGGCGGACCAGCTTCGCCAGTTCGTCGCCGGCAACGCCTGAGAGCCGACGCCTGAGTGGCCTCGCGCGGCGGAGCGGCGCGCCCTACACTTGGGCGCATGGAGACACTCGCCTCCTGCCTGCATGATCTGACGGCGCTCGGCGCCTCGGGCACGGCCGCGCTCGCGGCCGCGCTGTTCCTCGCCGGCCTCGCCGGCAGCGCGACCCACTGCACCGGGATGTGCGGGCCGTTCGTGCTCGGCCAGGTCTCGGCCGGGCTTGCGGCGCGGCCGACGCTGTCGCGCCTCGCGGCCGGGGCGCTCGTGCCGTATCATCTTGGCCGCCTCGTCACCTACACCGCGCTCGGCGCTGCCGCCGGGCTGCTCTCGGGCATCGCCGTGCATGCGGCAGGGCTGAAGCTCCTGCTGCCGGGCATGCTCGCCCTCGGCGCGGTGCTGCTTGTGGCGCAAGCGCTCGGGCAGGGCGCGGCGTGGCTTCCGCGGCTTGGGCTTCCCGCCGGCGCGGTGGAGGCGGTGTCGCGCCGCGCCGCGCCGCTCATGTCCGATCCGCGCGGGCTGCGCGGCGTCGCGCTCGGCCTGCTGCTCGGCTTTTTGCCCTGCGGCCTGCTCTACGGAGCGCTCGCCGCGGCCGCTGCGTCCGGCTCGGCGCTCGGCGGGGCGATCGGCATGGCGGCCTTCGCGGCGGGAACGGTTCCCGCGCTCGTCGGCGTCGGCCTCGCGGGCGCCTATTTCGGGAGGCGGTTCGCCCCGGCGCTGCGCGTCGTCGCGGTGCCGCTCCTGCTGCTCAATGCCGCCGTGCTCGGCGCCCTCGCGCTCCGCGCCGCCGGGGTCGCCTGAGCCACATGCGGGAACTGACGACGGAGGCGCTGTTCGAGGCGGTGCGCGGCTGGATCGAGATCGAGAGCCCGACGCAGGACGCAGCCGCCGTGAACCGCATGGCCGACCATGCCGAGGCCCTGCTGCGCGGGGTGGGCGCGCGCGTGGAGCGGCGGCAGGGCCGCGAGGGCTTCGGAGACGTCCTGATCGGCCGCGTCCCGGGCATCGAGCAGGGCCCTGGCATTCTCGTGCTCGGCCATCTCGACACGGTGCACCCGCTCGGCACGCTCGACGGCCCGTTGCCGATCCGCATCGAGGGCGACCGTGCCTACGGCCCCGGCATCTACGACATGAAGGGGAGCAACGCGATGGCGCTGGCCGCGCTCGCGCATCTCGCCGCCACTGGCCGGCGGCCCCGGCGCGACGTGACCGTGATGCTGGTCCCAGACGAGGAGATGGGAAGCCCGACCTCGCGCGCCGGGATCGAGGCGGAGGCACGTGCGCATGCGATCGTTCTCGTCGCAGAACCCTCGGGCGAGGGCGGCAGGCTGACCGTGGGCCGCCACGGCATCGCGCGCTACCACCTCAGGACGCGGGGCATCCCGGCGCACGCAGGCGCCTATCACGCCAAGAGGCGCAGCGCGATCCGCGAGATGGCGCGCCAGGTCCTCGCCGTCGAGGCGATGACTGACCATGCCCGCAACGTCACGCTTAATGTCGGCACCATCGCGGGCGGCACGCACGAGAACATGGTTCCGCTCTACTGCGAGGCCTGCGTCTACTGCCTCGTGCCGACGCCCGAGGACGAGCGCGCGGTGCGGACCGCGCTCGCGGCGCTCCGCCCGCATGACCCGGACGTGACGCTCGCCATGACGCCCGGCCTCTCGCGGCCCGCCTACGCGAAGACGCCGGCGATCCAGGCGCTCTACGACCATGCCGTGCGGCTCGGGCGTGACCTCGGCTTCGAGATCCCTGGCGAACGCGTCGCCGGTGGCGGATCGGACGGCAACTTCACCGGCGCGCTCGGCATCCCCACGCTCGACGGCCTCGGCGTGATCGGCGACGGGCCGCACACCCATGCCGAGCACCTGCTGCTATCGTGCCTCGTTCCCCGCACGCGGCTCTGGGTACGGCTGTTCGAGACGCTGGGGCCGAACGTCCTGCCGGGGTGACCGGCTACTCGACGAGGTCCTTGTAGGCGTGCCAGGTGGCGTGGCCGACGAGCGGCATCGTCACCGCGAGCCCTAGGAAGAGCGGGATCACGCCGAAGGCGGTGAAGGCGACGATCAGCCCGGCCCAGAGCGTCATCGCGGGCCAGTTCTCGCGCACCGCCGTGAAGGAGGTCGCGACCGCGGTGAACACGTTCACGTCGCGGTTGAGCAGCATCGGGATCGAGATGGCCGAGATCGCGAACACCAGCGCCGCGAGCACCGCGCCGACGGCGCTGCCCACCGCCCAGAAGGGGATGGCGTTCGGCGCCATCAGCTTCACCATGATGCTCTCCCAGGTCGGGTTGAAGCCGACGCCGAAGAACACCGCGAAGATGAGGGTCGCGATCCTGATCCAGCCGAGATGGAACAGGCCGAGGATGACGCCCATGTAGGAGAGTTGGGTGCCGTTTCGCTTGTAGGCGGCGAAGGCGTGCCCGAGGCTCACGGGCTCCTTCGCGGCGAGCCGCCGGCTCGTCTCGTAGAGGCCGACGGCGAGCAGCGGCGCGGTGAAGAAGAACCCAGCCGTCAGCGGCAGCACGAGCCAGAACACCCCTGCCTGCAGCAGCACGAGCAGCAGCAGGTAGGTGACCGCGACCATCAGGGCGCCGTAGGCGAGGCTCACCCCCGGCGCCGCCATCACGTCGCGCCAGCCGGCTGCGAGCCATGTCCAGGGGCGGTCGACCGCGACGCGCCTGATCCGCGGCGTGGCGTCAGCGAAAACCGGAACGGCCTCATCTGTCATGCGCGTGCCCCGTTGCCTCGTCGCGGACGCCGACGCCCGCCTCGTCACCGCCTGCCTACATCATCTTGCCCGCATCATCATCCTGGCTGCATCATCGGCCCTCCTGTGTGGACTTGCCAGAGGGCGCGTACCTTGATGCAGGTCAATGCTGCGTCGCGGCAGCCCGATCACCCTCCGAGCGGTGACGGTACGGGCGGCGGGTGCGCCGCCGCGACGGGGCGCTGGAGGGGTCATGGCGGCAGAGGCGACGGCGATGCCACGCGCGGGGAGAGAGGCGGGGGCGCGCGCGCCCGAGTACGTCGAGGACGTCATCCGCGCCTTCATGGTCGCGGTGGTGTTCTGGGGCGTGGTCGGCTTCCTGATGGGAACGCTGATCGCGTCGCAGCTCGCCTTCCCGCTGCTGAACCTCGACCTCGAATACACTACCTTCGGCCGGCTGCGTCCGGTGCACACGAGCGCGGTGATCTTCGCCTTCGGCGGCAACGCGCTGCTCGGCACCTCGCTCTACGTCGTGCAGCGAACATGCCGGGCGCGGCTGTTCGGCGGGCCCGAGGCGGGGTGGTTCCTGTTCTTCGGCTACCAGACCTTCATCGTGCTCGCCGCTTTGGGCTACGTGATGGGCATCACCTCGGGCAAGGAGTACGCCGAGCCCGAGTGGTACGTCGACCTGTTCCTGGCCTTCGTCTGGGTCGTCTACCTGATCGTCTTCATGGGCACGATCATGAAGCGCGAGGAGCCGCACATCTACGTGGCGAACTGGTTCTACCTCGCCTTCATCGTCACGATCGCGATGCTGCACATCGGCAACAACCTGCAGATCCCCGTGAGCCTCGCCGGGGCGAAGAGCTACACGATCCCCTCGGGCGTGCAGGACGCGATGATCCAGTGGTGGTACGGCCACAACGCGGTCGGCTTCTTCCTGACCGCGGGCTTCCTCGGGATGATGTATTACTTCATCCCCAAGCAGGCCGAGCGCCCGGTCTACTCCTACCGGCTGTCGATCGTGCACTTCTGGTCGCTGATCTTCCTCTACATCTGGGCCGGGCCGCACCACCTGCACTACACCGCGCTGCCCGACTGGGCGCAGACGCTCGGGATGATCTTCTCGGTGATGCTGTGGATGCCGTCCTGGGGCGGCATGATCAACGGCATCATGACGCTCTCGGGAGCCTGGGACAAGCTGCGCACCAACCCCGGGCTGCGCTTCTCGGTCACCTCCGTCGCCTTCTACGGCATGAGCACCTTCGAGGGCCCGGTGATGAGCGTGAAGGCGGTGAACGCGCTCAGCCACTACACGGACTGGACCGTGGGCCACGTGCACTCGGGCGCGATGGGCTGGGTCGGATTCGTGACCTTCGGCGCGCTCTACTATCTCGTTCCGGTGCTGTGGAAGCGGCGCGAGCTCTACTCGCAGAAGCTCGTCGCCTGGCACTTCTGGATCGCGACCCTCGGCATCGTCCTCTACATCAGCGCGATGTGGGTGTCGGGCATCATGCAGGGGCTGATGTGGCGCGCCTATGACGACTTCGGCTTCCTGCAGTACTCGTTCATCGAGACGGTCGCGGCGATGCACCCCTACTACGTGATCCGCGCGATGGGCGGGGTGCTCTACCTGACCGGCGCGCTGATCATGGTCTACAACCTCTGGAAGACGGCGACCGGCGCCGAGCCGCGTCTCGCGGCGCGCCCGGCGCTCGCCCCCCAGGCGGCCGAGTGAACGGGCGGGAAAGGGAGCGATGCCGATGATCCGCCACGAAGTCATCGAGAAGAACGTCGTCCTGCTTGCGGTGCTGACGCTGATCACGGTCTCGATCGGCGGGCTCGTGCAGATCGTGCCGCTGTTCACGATCGAGACGACGATCGAGCGCGTCGAGGGCGTGCGGCCCTACTCGCCGCTCGAGCTCGCGGGCCGCAACATCTATCTCCGCGAGGGCTGCTACACCTGCCACAGCCAGCAGATCCGTCCCTTCCGGGACGAGCTTGAGCGCTACGGCCACTTCTCGCTCGCGGCCGAGAGCATGTACGACCACCCCTTCCAGTGGGGCTCCAAGCGCACGGGGCCCGATCTCGCGCGGGTGGGCGGCAAGTACTCGAACGAGTGGCAGTACGCCCATCTCGTCGATCCGCGCAGCGTCGTGCCCGAGAGCATCATGCCGCCCTACGGGTTCCTCCGCCGGCCGCTGAAGTTCGACAGCATCGCGGACCACCTGAGGGCGCTGCGCGCGATTGGCGTCCCCTACACCGACGAGATGATCGCCAACGCGCGCGCCGACGTGCTCGCCCAGGCCAACCCTGACGCAGACGGGGCCGGGCTGATGGCCCGCTATCCCAAGGCGGTGCAGGCGTCGTTCGACGGCAACCCTGCCGTCGTGACCGAGATGGACGCGCTGATCGCCTACCTGCAGATGCTCGGCACGCTCGTGAACTTCGCCGACGTCACGCCCGAGCAGCTCAGGCAGTAGGGGGGCGCCGCGATGGAATGGCTCGCCGCCAACTACGGGCTGCTGAAGCAGCTCTGGGTGCTCTGGTTCTTCCTGCTGTTCGCCGGCATCGTCGCCTGGGCGTTCTGGCCCGGAAACAAGCAGAGGCTCGAGGCGCAGGGGCGGATCCCCCTCGAGAATGACCGTGATGGGAGCGACCGCGACGCGAACCGCCGCGACGCGAACCATCGTGGCCGGGCGGCTGAGAGCGGCCGGGGCCGCGGCTGAAGGGATCGGGGCAAGCGATGCCGACGAAGATCGAGAAGGACAGCCTGACCGGCAAGACCACCACCGGCCACGAGTGGGACGGCATCAAGGAGCTGAACACGCCGCTGCCGAAATGGTGGCTCTACATCCTTTACGCGACGATCGCGTGGTCGGCCGTCTGGGCGCTGCTCTACCCCTCCTTCCCCGGCCTCTCCGGCCATTTCCGGGGGCTCACGGGCTGGACGCAGCGCCAGGCGATCGTCGAGCAGATGGCCAGCGCCCGCGCCGAGCAGGCCCCGTTCCTCGACCGCATCCGCGCCGCCTCCCTCGAGGAGGTGCGGCAGAACCCGGAGCTGCTCGCCTACGCCATCGCCGGCGGCCGCGTCGCCTTCGCCGACAACTGCGCCGCCTGCCACGGCTCCGGCGGCCAGGGGGCGGTGGGCGGCTTTCCCGCGCTCGTGGACGATGACTGGATCTGGGGCGGCACGCTCGAGGACATCCACTTCACCATCGTGCACGGCATCCGCAACGCCCAGAGCGAGGAGGCGCGCGTCAGCCAGATGCCGGCCTATGGCGGGGTGCTGAGCCGGGCGCAGATCAACGACGTCGCCGAGTTCGTGCTCTCGCTGACCGACCGGGCGACGGACGCCGCGGCGGCCAGGCGCGGCGAGGAGGTCTATGCCGAGAACTGCGTCTCGTGCCATGGCGAGAAGGGCGAGGGGGTGCGCGCCGTCGGCGGGCCGGCCCTGAACGACGCGATCTGGCTCTATGGCGGCACGAAGGCGCAGATCGTCGCGCAGATCACCAACCCGCGCATGGGCGTGATGCCCGCCTGGGGCGGCCGTCTCGACGAGGCTACCATCAAGATGCTGGCGGTCTACGTGCACACCTTCGGCGGCGGCGAGTAGGGGGCGCGGGCGGGCGATGACGATGGAGGCGCCCACCAGGGCCAGGCCGGCCGAGGCGCAGCAGAGCCCGCAAGGCTCGCTCTACGCCAAGCACGTGAAGGTCTACCCTGCGCGGGTGACCGGGCGGTTCCGCTACGCGAAGTGGCTGTTTCTCGTCTTCGCCCTCTTTGTCTACTACGTCACGCCCTGGATCCGCTGGCCCCGGCCGGGCAGCGCGCCGGACCAGTTCCTGCTGGTCGACCTCGCCGGGCGCCGGTTCTATCTCGGCCCAGTCGTCATCTGGCAGGACGAGCTCTACTTCGTCACCGGGCTGCTGATCCTCGCCGCGGTCGCGCTGTTTCTCGTCACCTCGCTGTTCGGCCGCGTCTGGTGCGGCTATGCCTGCCCGCAGACCGTGTGGACCGATCTCTACCTCTGGGTCGAGCGCCGCATCGAGGGGGACCGAAACGCGCGCATGCGGCTCGACCAGGGGCCGCGCGACGGCGCGTACTGGACGAAGAAGCTCGCCAAGCACGCCGTGTGGCTGGTGATCGCTGCGGCGACCGGCGGCGCCTTCGTCCTCTATTTCGGCGATGCGCCGACCATGCTGCGGGAGATCCTGACTGGACGCGCGGGCAGCTGGACCTATGCCTTCCTCGGCATCCTCACCTTCACCACCTACGCGCTGGCCGGCTGGGCGCGCGAGCAGGTCTGCACCTACATGTGCCCCTGGCCGCGCTTCCAGGCGGCGATGCTCGACGAGAACAGCCTGGTCGTCTCCTACCGCGCCTGGCGCGGCGAGCCGCGCGGCAAGCACAAGCAGGGCGAGCCGTGGGAGGGCCGCGGCGACTGTGTCGATTGCCGCCAGTGCGTCAATGTCTGCCCAACGGGGATCGACATCCGCGACGGCCAGCAGCTCGAATGCATCGGCTGCGGCCTCTGCATCGACGCCTGCGACCAGATCATGGACAAGGTCGGCCGCCCGCGCGGCCTCATCGCGCTCGACACGCTGACCCACCTGCAGAAGGCCGAGGCCGCCGCCTGCGCCGTGCCGCCAGGGCCCGCCCGCGTCGCGCTCGGCGACGCCGCGACCGCCGAACGTCGCCTCATCCGCCCGCGCACCATCATCTATGCCGGCGTGCTCGCCGCGGTGTCGCTTGCGATGCTCGTGGCCTTCGCGATGCGCTCGACCACCGAGCTCGCCGTTCTGCGCGACCGGGCGCCCGTGTTCATCGCCCTCGCGGACGGAACGATCCGGAACAACTTCACCGTCAAGGTGTGGAACAAGGGCTATGGCGAGCCTACCTACCGCCTCGTCGTCGAGGGCCTGCCGGGCGCGACGGTCGCGGTCGTCGGCGCGCCCGAGGAGCGGCCGGTGGTCGCAACCCGCGCCGACGGCGTCGCGACCCACCGCGTGCACGTCACCGCCGCCCACGGCGCGCGCCTCTCCGAGAGCACGCCGGTCACCTTCGTGCTGAAGGACGAGGCCGGGCGCACCGTTGTCTCGACCGCCAGCGTCTTCCTGGCGCCGAAGCGATGAGCGCGTCGATGGAGACGCCTCGGCGCGACCGCTGGATCCCCTGGACCTTCGTCGGCGGCATGGCGCTGGTCGTCGTGGTGAACGCGATCATGGTCTGGTTCGCGCTCTCCACCTTCACCGGCACGACCGTCGAGCGCTCCTACGAGCGCGGCCGCCTCTACAACGAGGTGATCGCCGAAGCCGAGCGGCAGGCGCGAATCGGCTGGCGGTTCTCGCTGCTGTGGGAGGCGGAGGCGACCGACAGGCTCTCCGGCCGGCTCGTGCTCATCGCGGCGGATGCTGCCTCGGCGCCGCTCGACCGGCTCTCGCTTGATGCCGTCCTGCTCCGCCCGCTCGAGGCGCCGCAGCCGGTCACGCTCGGCTTCACGCAGCACGGCCCCGGCCGCTATGTCGCGCCGGTGATGCTGCCCAAGCCGGGGCAGTGGGAGGTCCGGCTCGAGGCGCGCCGCGCGGGCGTGGGGCCGGTTGATTTCCGCCAGCGCTTCGTCGCCAGATGAGGGGGGCGCGATGAGGCGGGCGCGATGACGGCCGGCACCGCGTTCGTCGCCGAGGCGCCAAGCCGCTCGGGCGAGACCTGCGCGCATTGCGCGGGCCCGCTGCCGGCGTCGGCAGGGCGCTTCTGCTGTGCCGGCTGCGAGGCAGCGCACCGGCTCGTCGAGGGCCTGGGGCTCGAGGCGTTCTATGCGCGCGCCGCCGGCGCCGCGCCGCGGCCGGACCTGGACGCGCCGCGCCACGACCTCGCCGCCCGCGCGGTGCCGGACGGGAAGGGCGGGCACGAGATCGCGCTCCTGGTCGGCGGCATCACCTGCGCCGCCTGCGCGTGGCTGATCGAGCAGGTGCTGGCGCACGAGCCGGACGTGACCTGGGCGCGCCAGGCGCTCGCGACGCGCCGCCTGGTGATCCGCTGGCGCGGCCCCGCCGCGCGGGCCGACGCGTTCGGCGCCCGCCTCGCCGCCCTCGGCTTCACCGCGGCACCGTTCGACCCCTCCTGCCTCGCCTCGGCGGATGACGAGGAGACGCGGCGGCTGATGCGCGCGATGGGTGTCGCCGCCTTCGCCTCGATGAACGTGATGCTCGTCTCCGTCGCGGTCTGGACGGGGCATGCGAGCGGCGACATGGGGCCTGCGACCCGCGACCTGATGCACTGGCTCGCGGCGCTGATCGGGCTTCCCGCGATCCTCTGGTGCGGCCTGCCGTTCTACCGCTCGGCGCTTGCCGCGCTGCGCGCCGGGCGGACGAACATGGACGTGCCGATCAGCCTGGGCGTGCTGCTCACCGCCGCGATGAGCCTGTCGGAGACGATCCGCGGCGGCCCCTACGCCTATTTCGACAGCGCCGTGACGCTGGTGTTCCTGCTCCTGGTCGGGCGGTTCCTCGACCGGCGGATGCGCGCCCGCGCCCGCCGCGCCGCGGCGCAGCTTCTCGCGCTCGGCCGCGCCCCGGTCTCCGTTCTCGGCGAGGATGGGCGTGCGCGGCCGCGCGCGCCCGATGCCGTGCGCGCGGGCGAACGCGTGCTGGTCGCCGCCGGCGAGCGCATCGGCGTCGACGGCGTGGTGGTGGCGGGGCGTTCCGATGTCGACACGTCGCTCGTCACCGGCGAGAGCGTGCCCCGCGCGGCCGCGCCGGGCGATGCGGTGCAGGCCGGCACGCTGAACCTCGGCGGGCCGCTGACGGTGCGTGTCACCGCCTCCGGAAGCGGCACCGCGCTTGCCGCGATCGTGCGGATGATGGAGGCGGCCGAGGCGGGCCGCGGGCGGATCCGGGCGCTGGCCGACCGGGTGGCGGGCTGGTACACGCCGGTCGTCCACATCCTCGCTGCCGGAACGTTCCTGCTCTGGTGGGGCTGGTTCGGCCTCGCCTGGCAGCCGGCCCTCGTCAACGCCGTCGCGGTGCTGATCATCACCTGCCCCTGTGCGCTCGGCATCGCGGTTCCGGCCGTGCACGTCGCGGCCGCGGGGCGGCTGATGCGCGGGGGCGTGCTCGTCGCCTCCGGCTCGGCGCTCGACCGCCTGGCCGAGGCCGACGTCGCGGTGCTCGACAAGACCGGCACGCTGACCCGCGGCCGGCCTGTGCTGCTCGCTGGCGGCTGGTCGGATGGCGATCTCGCGCTCGCTGGGTCTCTCGCGGCGGCGAGCCGGCATCCGCTCGCGCGCGCGCTCGCCGCCGCAGCGGGCGTGGCGGCGGCCGAGGGGGTGGTGGAGCATCCTGGCGAGGGGCTGTCGCGCGCGACGCCGTCCGGAACGGTGCGGCTCGGCAATGCCGCCTTCGCGGGGGCGGTGCCGGGTGACGGGATGGAGCTCTGGCTCGCCGTGCCCGGTCGCACGCCGGTCGCGTTCCGTTTCGCCGACGCGCCGCGCGCCGACGCCAGGGAGGCCGTGGCGGCGCTTCGCCGAGCCGGGCTCTCGGTCGAGCTCCTCTCGGGCGACCGTCCGGCCGCCGTCGCGGACGCAGCCCGCGAAGCGGCGATCGACGACTGGCGCGCCGAGGCTGACCCGGCGGCGAAGCTCGCGCGGCTCGACGAACTGCGCGCGGCGGGGCACCGCGTTCTGATGGTGGGCGACGGGCTGAACGACGCGCCGGCGTTCGCGGCCGCGCACGTCTCCGCCTCGCCCGCCACCGGGGCCGACATCGCCCAGGCCTCCGCCGACCTCGTCTTCCAGGGCGAGCGGCTCTCGGCGATCCCCTGGGCCCTCGCCGTCGCGCGCCGGGCCGGCAGGCTCGTGCGGCAGAACATCGCCATCTCGCTCGCCTACAACGCTGTGGCCGTGCCGCTCGCCGTCGCCGGCCTCGTGACGCCGCTGATCGCCGCGGTCGCGATGGCGGCCTCCTCCGTCACCGTCATCCTGAACGCGCTCAGGGTCGAGCGGGGAGGGGCGGCATGGACGCGCTGATCCTGCTCATCCCCTTGTCGCTGCTGCTCGCGGGCGGGGCGCTCGCCGGCTTCCTCTGGACGATGCGGAGCGGCCAGTACGAGGACCTCGACGCCGCCGCGCACAGGATTCTCTTCGACGACGACGCGCCGCGCCCGCGGCCACCGCACGCACCACCGAACGGCAGGGAGACGCCGCCATGACCCCATCCTCCGTCATCTTCGGCACGATCGGCGTGCTGATGGCGCTGATCGGCCTCCTGATGGCCGCCGCGGCCAAGGACGATGCGTTCTACATCGCCGGCCTGATCATGTTCGTGGCCTTCGTCCTGTTCCTGTTCACGCTGGTGAAGCGCCATTTCGACGCCGCCGACGCCGCCCGCAAGGACGACGCGGGGCATTGACGCCCCCCCCCGCGACGTCCCGTGCGGCTCCCCCTTGCGCTCGCCGCCGGTTTTCTGTGACATGCCGTGACGGAAGGGCGCTCGCCGCCCGCAACCACGGCCTTGGGGGGCTTCGTGTGATGGATCGCCGCTCGCTTCTGCTGGGCGCCGCCGGCGTTGGTCTCGCCGGTGCCGGCGTCGCCGCCTTCTCCTCCGGTGCAGCCGCGCAGGGCACGCGCTGGCAGTTCGCCACGCCGTATCCGGACGGCAACTTCCACACCCAGAACATCCGCGAGTTCGTCAAGGAGGTGGAGGCGGCCGCGCCCGGCTTCAGCATCGTCGTGCACTCGAACGCCTCGCTCCTGCGCATGCCGGAGATCAAGCGCGGCGTGCAGACGGGCCAGGTGCAGATGGGCGAGATCCTGCTCTCGGCCTACGGCAACGAGGACCCGATGTTCGAGGTCGACGGCATCCCGATGCTCGTCACCAACTTCACCCAGGCGCGTGTCCTCAACGGCCTGCAGCGGCCCTACGTGCAGGCGCGGCTCGCGCGCCAGGGCATCACGCTCCTCTACATGGTGCCGTGGCCGCAGTCGGGCTTCTACACGAACACCCCGCTCGTGAACCTCGAGGGCCTGCGGGGAACGAAGTTCCGCACCTTCAATGCCGCCACGCAGCGCTTCGCCACGCTGGTCGGCGCGACGCCGACGCTGGTGCAGGTGGCCGAACTCGCCCAGGCCTTCGCCACCGGCGTGGTGAACGCTATGGTCACCTCCGCCGCCACGGGCGTCGACAGCCAGGCCTGGGACTACGTGAAGCATTTCGTCCCGGTCGGCTTCACCCGCACGAAGAACGCCGTGTTCTGCTCGACGCGCGCGCTGAACGGCCTGCCGGCGGCGACCCAGGCGGCGATCCGCAACGCCGCCGAGCGCGCCGAGCAGAGGGGGTGGGACCTTGCGCAGGAGCAGGAGGTCACGCGCCAGCGCCAGCTTGCCGAGCGCGGCATGATCGTGGCCGACCCGGCGCCCGCCCAGCTGATGAGCGACCTCGTCCGCGTCGGCAACACGATGGTGGACGAGTGGCTCCAGAAGGCCGGGCCTGACGGAAAGGCGCTGATCGACGCCTACCGCGCCGCGATCGCCCGCCAGGCCTGAGCCGCGGCCGGCTCGGGTGCTCCGGCGCTCGCTCGACGCGCTCTACTGGGTGAGCGGGCTGGCGGGAGCGCTCGCGCTTCTCGCGATCGGCGGGCTGATCCTCGTCCAGGTGGTGCTGCGGCAGGTCGGCGGCCTGCTGCCGGGCGGCGACGACCTCACCGCCTTCTCGATGGCTGCCTGCGCGATGCTGCCGCTCGCCTATGCGTTCCGGCATGGGGCGCATATCCGCGTCGACCTCCTCATCGGCCGGCTCCGCGGCGGCGCCCGCACGGCGCTGGAGGCAGCAGCGCTCGCGGTGGCGGCGATGATGGCGCTGCTGTTCGCCTGGGCGTCCGTCGATCTCGTCTCCGACAGCGTCGCGTTCGAGGAGGTCGCACAGGGCATGCTCGCCGTGCCGCTCTGGATGCCGCAGAGCTTCATGGCCGCCGGCGCGGTGGTGTTCGCGATCGCGCTGATCGACGATCTCGCGGTGCTGCTCGCTGGCGGGCTGCCGTCCTATCGCCGCGGTGGCGAGAGCGCGCTCGAGAAGGCGGCGGAAGAGCTCTGAGGCGATGGACATCGCGCTGACAGAAGCCGGCGTGCTGCTGCTGGCGACGCTCTTCCTCTTCCTGGGCCTCGGCATCTGGATCGGCTTCTCGCTGATGCTGACGGGGCTCGTCGGCATCGTCGTCCTGCCGGCGCTGTTCCCCGCCTTCAACGCCTTCCCGGTCGAGAAGGTGCTCGCCACCGCGATCTGGCAGTCGATGGCGTCCTGGACGCTCGCCGCGCTGCCGCTCTTCATCTGGATGGGCGAGATCCTGTTCCGCACCAGGCTCTCGGAGGACATGTTCCGCGGCCTCGCGCCCTGGGTGGAGCGGCTGCCGGGCAGGCTGATGCATGTGAACGTGATCGGCTGCGGCATCTTCGCCGCCGTCTCGGGCTCCTCGGCGGCGACGGCCGCGACCGTCGGCAAGATGAGCCTGCCGGCCCTGCTCGAACGCGGCTACCACCGGCCGATGGCGATCGGCTCGCTCGCCGGCTCGGGCACGCTCGGGCTGCTCATTCCGCCCTCGATCATCATGATCGTCTATGGCGTCGCGGCCGACGTCTCGATCGTGCGGCTGTTCATCGCGGGCATCCTGCCCGGCCTGATGCTGGTGGCGCTGTTCTCGGGCTACATCATCGTCTGGTCGCTGCTCAACCCCCGCCTGACGCCGCCGCCAGGGCCGAGCCTGCCGCTCTCGCGCAAGATCGCCGACAGCGGCGCGCTGATCCCGATGGTGCTGCTGATCCTCGCCGTGCTCGGCTCGATCTATGGCGGCATCGCCACCGCGACCGAGGCGGCGGCGATGGGCGTTGTCGGCGCGCTCACGCTTTCCGCTTGGGAGCGGACGCTCACCTTGACGACCTTCCGCGAGAGCCTGATGGGAGCGGTGCGGCTCTCCTGCATGATCAACTTCATCCTCGCCGGCGCGGCCTTCCTCACCCAGGCGATGGCCTACACGCGCATCCCCTCTGCGATGGCCGCCTGGGTCGGCGCGCAGGGCTTCCACCCCTACATGATCATCGCCGCGCTGACGGCGATCTACATCCTGCTCGGCTGCTTCATCGACGGTGTGAGCATGATCGTGCTCACCGTCACCGTGGTGCTGCCGATCATCCAGGGAACTGGCTTCGACCTGCTCTGGTTCGGCATCTTCATCGTGCTCGTGGTGGAGATGGCGCAGATCACCCCGCCCGTGGGCTTCAACCTGTTCGTGCTTCAGGGGCTGACGGGGGAGAGCATCTTCACCGTGGCGAGGAACACGCTGCCGTTCTTCCTCCTGATGTGCACCGCCGTGGCGCTCGTCACGGTCTTTCCGGGCATCGCCACCTGGCTGCCGTCCACGATGTTCGCCAACTGATCCTCACGCGGGCGGCCTCACCCAGTCCGGCCGGTCGAAGCGCTGGATCTCGAGGGTGTAGCCCGCAGGGTCGTGGAAGAAGAAGTGATGCACCCGGTAGTGCTCGCTGAAGGCCGGCGGCGCCGGGATGGCCACGCCCTTTGCCTTCAGGTGCGCGTACCAGCCATCGACATCGTCGGCCACGAAGGTGAACACCACGCCGCCCTCGACGCGCGGGTTGTCGGAGGCGCGCGGCGCGCGCGCCCGGCAGACGCCGAGGAAGGCGCGGCCGCCAGGCGCTGCCTCGTAGATGCGGCAGGTGCCCTGGTCCTGCACGAGCGCGAGGCCCAGCACCT
>Ga0272446_1003864_pt1 | contig 18391 bp, 16 predicted proteins | sample YNPCB0061_FD_194587 | JGI IMG/M metagenome (GOLD analysis project Ga0272446, IMG submission 194587) | Hot spring microbial mat communities from Yellowstone National Park, WY, United States - YNP-CB-006-1 | ecosystem: Environmental > Aquatic > Thermal springs > Hot (42-90C) > Sediment | place... | reverse complement strand
CAAGGTCTTTACCAAGGCCTTCCTGGAACAGGTTAACTAAGGGAGGGTCATATTGATGAAAACATCCCGCACCTTTTCACTTGTTTCTTGTATGTTCCTGAGCCTCTTTCTCCTGCTGGGGCCCGCCGCCGGTCCCGGATCGCTCTTCGCCCAGTCCAGCACCATCGTCACCGATGAGGATGCCCTCTTTGGCGAGAACGCCCCGGACACCCTGGCCCCGGTCCCGGCGCCGGCTGGCGGTGCCGCCGATGCGGCCTCCCCTGTCTCCCCTGCCGCTCCCGGCTCTGGTTCCAGCGTGACCGCCGCGTTTTTAAAATCCGACCAGGTCCGCATCGGCGGCTCCTTTACGGGGAAACTGGGAACCAGTTTCAGCTGGACCAACCCCTATGAGGGCAACCATGACCCGCTGAGTCCCGACAGTTCCAGCCTGGACCCCACCATTGCCAGCACTATTTTCTTTAATGCCCGGCCCGAAGAGGACCTGCGCATCTACGGCAGTGTAAAAACCGCCTGGCCCTTCACTAATACAGATACAGTTCTGACCAGTGCAAAATATGTCTCTGTGCCATCCCCCTCAGTGGTTACCACATCGGCAAACCTTTCTACCATAAACCTGCAGGTCTTTGAGCTGTTTTCAGACTTTACCTGGAACGACCGGGTTTATTTCCGCTTCGGCAAACATACCGTTAAATGGGGCGTAGGGTACTTCTTCAGCCCCGCCGATGTCTTAAATCTGACCCCCATCGATGTGACGGACCCTACGGCCCAGCGGGAGGGCCCCATCAGCCTGCGGGCTTTGGTACCGATTCCCGGCACCCAGGACAACCTCTGGGGCTATATACTGCTTCCCGGCTCATCCAGTTCTGGCTCCTTTAAGCCGGAAGACCTGGCCTATGCGGGCAAGGCGGAGTTTCTCCTGGCTGGTTCCGAAATCGGCCTCGGCGGCTTTTACCAAAAAGACAAGGCTCCCCGATTAATCGCCACCGCCTCAGGCTCCTTACGCCGCTTTGACCTCTTTGCCGAAGCCGTAGCCAGCTGGGGCAATGACCGGCAATACATTACCGCACTCACACCAAGTCCAGCCTTTGAAAGCCGGGACGATCGCTGGTATTTCCAGGGCACCGCAGGCTTTATCTACACCGCCCGGGACGGCTACACCAGCCTTGCAGCCCAATATTACTACAACGGCGAAGGCTACCCCTATGATGAACGGCAGAACCTGGTAGACCAGTACAATGGCTTGCCTACAATAGCGCAGGAAAATCTAGCGCCAGTACTCATAGGCGCCCTTTATGGTGCAAGCCAGCATTACGGTGCCCTGTCGGTTTCCCGTTCTGAACTGTTTATTAAAGACTTAAGCGCATCGGTCACGGTGTTTGCAAACCTGGCAGACCTTTCGGGCTTTATCACCCCGACACTGCAATATAAGGTTTTTAAATATATGAATCTGTCCCTCGCCCCCAGTTTTGTCTGGTATATCGACGGCCTCTGGGGTACCGGGAAGAACAGCGAATATGTATTGTTAAACAAGGGACCAAAGGTAACGATAAGCCTCACCGCAGGCCTCGGCTCAAGCCGGTTCTAGGCCATACCCCGCCACGTTACGACCCATTGCCGCAGGCCCTGCCTGCGGCTTTTTTTTAAAACTGGACGCCAATTCCGATGCCCCCATACACGGCATAACTATAGGGACCGCCGGCTTCACCCAGGGCGTAGGCGGTGAAACTGACCGGACTGTTGGTGTACAGGCTCAGCTCTGCCCCAAGAGATAGGGGTAACTGCAGGGCCAAGAGGCCCTTGTTAAGGGGTTCACTTTTTAGGGCCGCCGAAAGGGCAAAACGAAGGGGATTGGTGAACCGGGTTTCCAAACCAAGCCGCAGGGTAGACCAGACAAAGAGGTCCGGTGTCGGCCAGCGATTGTCGGTCCAATAGGGGTAAAAGTTTGAAACCTGCAGTTCCGGGGCTGCAAAGAGCCGCAGGGGCCCATCGCGGTATTCAAGGGGCAGGGAAAGAGAGAGACCATCGAAATTAGCAAGGCCGTCCCAGGCTGGCGGATAATAGGCAGTGCTTTCTTCATTAAAACTGCGGAAGGTCCCCCGGATTCCCACCGCAGCAGATAGGGGGCCCTCAAAAAGACGCAGTTTCCAACTGCCGGTGAACCCCGCCCAGTTGGTGCTTGTATCGGTAGCTCGGGGCCGTAACACGGCGCTTAAAAGAAATGAAAATTCGGAATATTCATTCAGGGAGAGGCGCATACTGTTCAGGGATACCAGGGTAGAAGCCACCGGCTCATCGGGAGAAGCCAGATGGGAAACCAGGGCCGTACCCAGAACCCAGGTTTGTTCAGGGAGTATCTGAGCATCCGGGACAAAGAAGGGACCGGAAAAACCCGAACCGCCGAGCCAGGTCCGGCGAAGGGTACTGTGGTTTAAGAAAACATCCTGTCTGAATTCGCTTCCGATGGCTTCACCCCGTTCATTAAGGGCTTGAATCAGCAGGGTAAATGTACCGGGAGAACAAACCTGGCCCTGTTCATCACAGCCGTCCCAAAATACATTGACCGAGGCTTTATCCACATTGATGGGCTTAAAGGTCTTCACCGGCCGATTACTCGACTCGACGACCCGGCATTGAATGGTGCCGGGGGTACTAACATTCACCGTCAGCAGGGCCTTGCCAAAAAAGCCGGGATTATCCGGGTTAAATGAGACATTTTTTGCCACCACATCGATGATGTGAAACTGGGCCGGTACAAGCTGAACCTGTAGCAGGATGGTTTTGTTTTCATCAACCTGGATAGTTTCTTCCCAGACCTCAAAGCCAAAGACCCGGACTTCTATATAGTGCTTACCCGGCGAAAGCTCAAAGGAATTGCCGCTGTTATATTGGCCGTCCACAAGAACCGGCGTACCAAAGGGGAGCCCCAGAAGTTTTACCGTCCCGTGGGGCGGAGTTTCAGTAATAATAATCGCCGTGCTTGCCGATGTAGTGGAGGACCAAAAACTGCTGTCATTGGATGTGCTGCCAGTAGCCCCACCGGAACCGCCCGGACTTGCCTCCTTTGCGGAGCGGCTTGTACGGGCCGCCGCTTCATCGGCCTGTACGGATCGGGAATAGGTACCGCCAGAACTGGTAGCGCAGGAGCCCAGTACCAAGGCGCCGCAGAGGGAGAGGTTCATCAATATAAAAAGGTATGTAGGTAATTTCTTCATATAGTTCATTATTGACACACAGGCGGGTGCTTTTCAAGCATGGGGCGGTATTGAGTCTGCGGGATCATGGAGGCAGGGCGGGCCCTCAGTTTCCCTTTACAAAGTCCCAAAAAGTAAGTAAATTTAACATGGTGATGGAGTCCACCTTGGCAAGCGCCTGAACCGCCCGGGATACACCCTGCTGATGACTCCTTCCGATAGGGTCCCCATAAGGGACATAAAACAACGGAAGGAGCGTTCTATGCCATCGATAAGCCTGCTTTTTCCAAATCCAGAGGATCCGCGCAGACGTGAAACGCGGAGCATGCCCGATTATTTCATCGATCTAAATCTGGATCAGATCCTGTCTGCCATTACCGGCTGGTTACCGGACTATGGCTTGGAAACTATTTTTTACCAGAACCTGCGTTCCCTGGATGAAATCCGTTACCGCCAGCACATCTTTCAGGACCTGGAACAGCCTGAACTACTGCAGGGCTTTAAAACCTTTTCCAGCACCCTTCGCTCTGTCCGGCGAACCCTGGGTTCCCTGGAAAAGCTGTACAATCCCTGGCACCGCCGTGGCTGGTTTCTGGAATCGGCCCGGGTCTACCAGGGGGCGGTGGAAAGTCTTTTCAGTATGCTCCAGCAAATTCCCCTCCGGTCCAGGGGTTTCGTGGCCCTGCGGGAATACCTTACCCAATACAGGGCTTCAGCACAATTTCAAAACCTTGCAAGCGAAATAGAATCCCTGACCAGGGAACTTTCATCCATCCGGTACAGCATCGTCATTAAGGGCCTAACGGTGAGAGTTAAAAAATACGAAGGAGAGCCGGACTACTCATCGGATATCGAATCTTTTTTCAGCCGCTTCCGCCAGGGGGATGCCAAAAACTACATCGTTAAAATGAACGAGCCCGTTGGACTCAGCAGTGTAGAGACCCAGATACTCAGCGGTGTGGCAACTCTATTTCCAGAAATATTCAGCCACCTTAACACATTCTGTGAGAATTTTAATGTTTATATTGATGAAACCCTCGACTCCGTTGAACGGGAACTGCAGTTCTATATCACCTATCTGGATTACATAAGGCCAGTCCAAAACGCGGGGCTTCCCTTCTGCTACCCCGATTTTGATACCTCTAAAAATCTTGATATTCTGGATCTGTATGATCTGGTCTTGGCAAAAAAACTACAGGGTCCCTCCGCCCCAGTGGTTACCAATGACCTGGAAATTTCTGGTAAAGAACGGATTGTGGTGATCACCGGGCCGAACCAAGGAGGAAAGACCACCTTTGCCCGGGCTGTAGGACAGTTGCATCACCTGGGGGCCCTCGGGTTTCCGGTTCCAGGGCGCAGGGCCCGCCTGCTTTTAGCCGATACCATCTACACCCATTTTGAACGGGAAGAAACCACCAAAAGCCAGCGGGGCCGGCTCCACGAAGAACTCATCGCCTTGCATAACAATCTGGAGCATGCCACCGATACCAGTCTCTTTATCCTTAACGAAGTCTTTTCATCAACCACCCTAAAAGATGCCCTGTACTTGAGCACCAGGATTTTAGACCAGATACTGAAGCTCGATGCCCTCGCAATCTGTGTGACCTTTTTGGATGAGCTGGCGGCTCTGAACGACCAGGTGGTCAGTATGGTCACCAGCATCGATCCGGTAGATCCTTCCATCCGGACCTTTAAGGTCATCCGCAGGCCTGCAGACGGCCTTGCCTATGCCCGCTCCATTGCGGAGAAATACCACCTCACCTATGAATGGATCCACAAGCGATTCCAGAACAAGCAGGACCATGTATCAGATACCCCGCAGAATCAGAGCCTGGTCACTGCCGCAACCGAGGAGGTCCGCCGATGAAGGTCTATTTATTACATGCGCAAAAAGATTTTGATGCCGCTGCGCCCCTGCCACCTCAAACCGAGGCCCTTATTCAGGACCTGGACATGGATATCCTCATCCGGGCCATGTCCGATGATGACAAATATCTTTCAGAGATTGCAAAGAGCGTTCTGTTCCAGAGCCTCCTGGACACGGACAGCATTCGGTATCGGCAGGAAATTGTACAGGATGCCATAGATAATGAAGGGCCTTTACGGGACCTTTATGCCCTGGCCAATGAAGCCATAGAAGCAAAACGGCATAGTTGGTTCAGTATGTTTGGGGCCTATCCCAGTTCAATTCTGTATGGTGCGGTCCGACTGTTGCAAACCTATGTACCCATTCTGGAACTGCTTAGAAAATGGACTAAACAATATCAACAGAATTTCCGGTCCCAGGGCCTCCGTCGGTTCTGCATCATGGTACAAGAAGAATTGAACGATGACTACATGAAAAACCTTGTACTCTACCTTAAAGAACTCCAGTTTATCGATGGGGTCATGATCAGCGCAGGGCTTAAGGCAGGGAATGAACCCTGCCAGTATGAACTGAGGAAACCCCACAAGCGGGACCCAAACTGGATCCGCCGCCTATTTTCACCGCGGACTCCCTCCTTTACCTTTTCCATAGACCCCAGAGACGAAGCCGGCGGCCGTGCCCTGGGAGAACTGAGGGATCGGGGCATCAATTATGCATCCAATGCAGTGGCCCAATCGGCGGACCATATAGAAAGTTTTTTTAAAATTCTTAAACAGGAACTGGCCTTTTATATCGGCGCCCTGAATCTGAAAAGACACCTGGAAAGCCTTGGTGAATCCTACAGTTTCCCGATTGTAAGTACCGATCGGGTCCCCACCTTTGAGTGTTCCGGCCTCTACAATATTTGCCTTGCCCTGGTGGCAAACAAGGCTGTAGTGGGGAACACGGTCCAGGCAAGGGGCAAAAACCTCGCCATTATTACCGGGGTCAACGAAGGGGGAAAATCGACCTTTCTGCGGAGTGTCGGCATTAGCCAGCTTATGATGCAGGCCGGACTCTTTGTCCCGGCCCTGACCTTTACCGCCGATATTCGCAGTGGTGTATTTACCCACTACCGCAGAAAGGAAGACCGCAACCTGGGTTCCGGCAAGTTTGATGAAGAATTAAAGCGGATGAATATCATCGTGGACCACATGGGCCCCAACAGCCTTATCCTCTTTAACGAATCTTTTGCTTCCACCAATGAACGGGAGGGTTCTGAAATTGCCCGACACATCGTTTCGGCCCTTTTAGAGACTGGAGCAAAGATCTTTTTTGTGACCCACCTCTACACCTTTGCACACTATTTTAAGGAGCAGGCTTCGGCCACCACGATTATGCTCCGGGCAGAGCGGCGGCAGGATGGGGGCCGGACTTTCAGGATTGTAGAGGGAGCCCCATCCCAGCACAGCCATGGGGAAGATTTGTACAAACAGGTTTTTGCTGAAGCCCGCTGAGGACAGCCGATGAAACATCATAGAGAAGAAGGGGAACTCCATTCTCCAAAACTATCCGAAGAATTGGAAGACCGATTACGGCCGTCCCGTTACCTTGGGTATGATCGGGACCACCTGGGGGTGGCCCTGCTTCGCCGGGAAATGTTCGAAGCGGCCGCTTCCCAATTTAAACGGGCGGTCTACCTGAATCCTTATGAAAGCGCCTTTAAACAGCATCTTGCCTGGTGCTTATACAAAATGAACCGGCTATCCGAAGCCTTAGCTGAAATAGAAACAGCCCTGCAAGAAAAGCCTGAGGATCCCGACTCCCACACCATCCGCGAGCGGATCCTGCGGGCCCAAAAAGAAGGGGGCCCAGGCGATAAACCGGCCCCCTAAGAACCTAACAGCAGGACCCCTGCAGCGGGGACCCTGCAGCGGGGCCCCTGCTAACCCCCTGCACAAGCAGCCGAAATGCTGAGCAGGGCCCTGCAATTATTTTTTTAAGGCTTCCGACAAGGCCACCGCTACCGCTACAGAGGCGCCGACCATAGGGTTGTTACCCATCCCAAGGAAGCCCATCATCTCTACATGGGCCGGTACGGAGGATGAACCGGCAAACTGGGCATCCGAATGCATCCGCCCCATGGTATCGGTCATACCGTACGATGCGGGGCCTGCAGCCATATTGTCCGGATGCAGGGTTCGGCCCGTACCGCCTCCAGAGGCAACAGAGAAATATTTCTTTCCCTGCTCAATACATTCCTTTTTATAGGTCCCCGCTACCGGGTGCTGAAACCGGGTCGGATTGGTGCTATTTCCCGTAATGGAAATATCTACCTTTTCCTTATGCATAATCGCAACCCCTTCGCGGACATCATCGGCTCCATAACAACGCACCTGGCCCCGTTCGCCGGAGGAGTAGGGAATAACTTCCACAACCTTAAGTTCGCTGGTGTAATAATCGAACTGGGTCCTTACATAGGTAAACCCGTTAATCCGGCTGATAATCTGGGCCGCATCCTTGCCAAGACCATTCAGGATTACCTGCAGGGGCTTTTTCCGGGCCCGGTTCGCACTTTTAGCAATGCCGATAGCGCCCTCAGCGGCCGCAAAAGATTCGTGCCCCGCCAGGAAACAGAAACAGTTAGTTTCTTCCGAAAGGAGCATTGCCGCCAGGTTCCCGTGACCAATACCCACTTTGCGATCATCCGCCACAGAGCCAGGGATACAAAAGGCCTGCAGACCTTCCCCCAGGGTGCGGGCAATTTCTACCGCCGAGCTAGAACCCTTCTTAATGGCGATGGCGCCGCCTACAATATAGGCCCATACCGCATTATCAAAACATATAGGTTGAATACCCCTGACAATTCCAGGAATATCCAGCCCCTTGGATTCACAGAGGGCCTTTGCTTCTTCGAGGGAATTGATACCATAGTTTTTCAGGACCGGAAGAATCTGCCCGATCCGACGTTCATAACTTTCAAATAACGCCATGCTGTTCCTCCTTATTCGTGCCGTGGATCGATAACCTTAACCGCTTCGGCGAAACGGCCATAGGTACCCTTTGCCTTTGCCAGGGCTTCGTTTGCATCCACACCCTTTTTAATGGCATCCATCATTTTTCCCAGATTGACAAATTCATACCCGATTATTTCGTTTTTCTCATTTACACCAACCCGGGTAACATACCCTTCGGCCATTTCCAGATACCGGGGCCCCTTTAGTTTTGTTGCAAACATGGTTGCAACCTGGCTCCGCAGCCCCTTTCCCAGGTCTTCCAGGCTGGCTCCGATGGGAAGTCCCCCTTCAGAGAAGGCAGACTGGCTTCGGCCATAGGCGATTTGCAGGAACAGTTCCCGCATGGCCGTGTTAATGGCGTCACAAACCAGGTCGGTATTCAGGGCTTCTAAAATAGTCTTGCCAATAAGAATTTCTGCAGCCATAGCCGCTGAATGGGTCATACCAGAACAGCCGATAGTTTCTACCAGGGCTTCTTCTATAATACCATCCTTAATATTAAGGCTGAGCTTGCAAGCCCCCTGCTGGGGTGCACACCAACCGACCCCATGGGTAAAACCAGAAATGTCCTTAATTTCCTTTGCCTGAACCCATTTACCCTCTTCTGGTATGGGGGCTGGACCATGATAGGCACCCTTTGCCAGGGGACACATGTGTTCCACTTCAGTAGAATACATCATGAGAAACTCCTCAGATTATATTTTTTAAGGGGATTCCAAAGGAAAACAGATCGAATTCCCACTGAAACCCCTGTATAGCTACAGTTTCTAGCTAAACCAGGAGTCATCAGCCGATAGGGCAGTCTGGGCATACTATGCCGCGGGTGAACTCCATCACCTCGGTATCATTGCTATGTCATTGTGCTGAAATCAAAGTACCTGGTCAATCACACTAACGGTATTATGTACAGAATTCGACAATCGCATCCGGGATCTTGGTCAGCGGCAGAACCTTTGTGGCCGCTCCCAGGTCCACCGCAGAACGGGGCATACCCCAGACAATAGAACTTTGCTCATCCTGGGCAATAGTGAGGGCCCCAGCCTTTTTCATAGACAGAAGCCCCTCTGCCCCATCCCGGCCCATACCGGTCAAGAGAATGCCCAGGGCATTCTGTCCGACCTCCCTGGCAACCGAATAAAAAAGGACATCCACCGCAGGCCGCTGAAAGTGAATCCGCTCCTTCTGGTTCAGGTTGATGAACAGCGATGCACCTCGGCGCTGTACTTCCATATGAAAGCCCCCGGGGGCTATATACACAGTTCCAGCCTGAAGAATTTCGTCCTGTTCACCCTCTTTTACTTCCAACTTGCTGAGATCATGAAGCCTGAGAGCAAATTGGCGGGTAAAGTCGGGAGGCATGTGCTGGACTACTACAATAGGGTATAAATGAGCCGGGAGAGAACGAAAGATTTGCTCCAAGGCTACAGTCCCTCCGGTGGAAGCCCCAATAGCAATAAGTTTATCCGTAGTCCGTACCTGGGTGAGCAATCCTTTACCAGCGGGGACCACAGAAGGTTCACCGAAACGGTCCTTTCCAAAGTCTTTCTTCAGGCGTCCCTTTTCAGATTCGATTACCCGAAGAGCCCGCTCTATAAACCGGTCCCGCACTTCATAGGCTGCCCGTATTTTTCTTAGAACATCACCAGTTACTTCCTCCACGGTGATACTGCCACCGGGTTTATTCACCACATCAAAGGCTCCCAGTTCCAAGGCTTTCACAGCTGCAAAAGGGTCATGGGTTGTTACGGAGCTCACTATAATGACTGGTAAAGGGAAATAATGCATAAGCCGTTCAAGAAAAGAAAGTCCATCCATCCGGGGCATCTCTATATCCAGGGTGATGACATCGGGTTGAAGCCGCACAATCTTATCTCTAGCAACAAAGGGGTCGGGTGCAGTCCCCACCAGTTCCATATCAGACTGTTTTTCTATTGTCGCAGAAAGGACATCCCTTACTATGGCGGAGTCATCGACCACCAGAACCTTAATCATCCAGGCCCCCTCTTCCACCGTTACAATATTTATGTACCCTTACAGATTTGAATTATACAAATCTTCCAGGGTTATATGCTCCAGACTTGTTACGATAATTTTATTGCTCGCCGTATTAAAAAGTACTCTTCGTCCATATTCCCCACCGGTATGCATGGAAAGAACTCGGATACCTTCCTTCTTTAGTAAACTTTGAGCCACTTCTATATTCCGGTCACCAATAAAAAATATTTCTCTTTCATCAAAAACAACAAAAGCACCTCCAATTATGGTAGCAACTAGATCCTCTCGTCTAGACTCATGTTTAATTAAAAATCGATGCAATAAAACCTTTATTGCCACATCTCCATACTTAGTGCTCCGGTGCAATTCCGAAGGAGCCAAGGGTAACAAGTAATGACACATGGCACCCCACCGATGCACCGTATCATACAAGCATACCGCAACACAGGAACCTAATACAGTCTTAAGAACCACAGGCTTTTTAGAAAAAACCAAATCACCGGGATTTAAAAAGAGCTCTTCTAAAGGGGCTGTATCCATAGAAACCTCAGCCATATTATTTTTCCTCTTTTCTGTAAATTGAATTTTGTAAAACAGTAAAATGATGCCGTACACCTACAAGGCTCTCAGAAAGACCTAAAACAAGGTATCCTGGGGTCTTTAAAACATCCCAGATCTTGGTAAGAATACGCTCCTTTTCAGGGACGCTAAAATATATAAGAACATTTCTTAAAAAGATGACATCAAACTGTTTTTCAAAGGGGAAAGAATCCATCAAATTGAATTCTCGAAAGGTCACCAGAGATCGGACCTGGTCTCGAACAGTAAAGCATTTGTTTTGGGGATTAAATAAAAAATATCGGCGAAGGTATGTATCCTCCAATTCACCCCTGATTGCAGAATAGTGATACACCCCCGATTGTGCTTTGGTTAAAACCTGTTTTGATATATCGCTGGCAAGGATCCTGATATCCTTGTTGGCATTTGAAAACCCCTGTTCCAAACAGGTAATGGCCATACTGTAAGCTTCTTCTCCTGAGGAACATCCCGAACTCCACAGTCGAATGTACGGTTGGTTTTTCCCATAGGTATGTAAATAGTAGGCAAGGAAGCGGAAATGCACCGGTTCTCTAAAAAAAAATGTATAGTTGGTGGTAAGACAATTAATAAAAAGGGTCTTTAACTCGCCACGAGGATCCTCTTTCAGCGCCTGAAAAAGCGCATAATATGAAGTAAATTTCTTATCCGGACCAACAAATTTTTGGAGTCGGTACTCCACGAGGTATTTTTTATTTTTATTTATGGTAATTCCAGTTTCCTGAAAGAGGTAGGTGCTTATCTGTTGAAACAACTCATCGGACAACCCCAGTGTTCTCATTTCCCCGATCAAGATACCCCCATTTTTATATGCAGGCCAGGCTCAGCCTGGCCCCGTACTTTTTTAGAATCCTTTAAATTCATCCATTGGGATAACCTTTTCCGGACTGATTCGCTCAATCTCATCGTTTCCAGTCTTTTCCCCCGTAAGTCGGGCATTGGTCTGGTGAGCCTGGGCCAGTTCTTCATGGATGGTATTTTTAAGCGATTTACCGCCAGCTAGGGTCTTTGCATGTTGGCCATTGCCCCGATTTTTCGTTGCATTTTCAGCCTTAGATTGGGCATCCCTTTCTGCGGTTTGCGCCCCCTGGGTTATACGGTTCAGGATGGTTACAATTTCTCGTAATTGTTCTACCTGGGCGAGCATTTCTTCACCCGCAGAAGCGGTTTCTTCGCTGGATGCAGCAGTCTGCTGCACCACCGTGTTGACCTGGCTTATAGCTTTAGTAACCTGGTTGGCTCCTTTACTCTGCTCCTTAAAGGCCCGGTTAATTTCATCAAGCAATACATTTACCTTGTTTGCCGCTTCGCTCACCTTTTTAACGTCATTGGTTACTTCCTGGGTCCGTTCAGTTCCCTTTTCTATGTTATTCACCACCGTCTCGATAAGCTCACTGGTCTCACTGCTGGCCTCGGCACTCTTTTGGGCCAGGGCCTTTACCTGGTCAGCCACCACCGCAAAACCTCGGCCAGCCTCCCCCGCCCGGGCGGCCTCTACAGCCGCATTCAGAGCCAGAATGGAAGTCTGAAAAGCGATATCATCGATAACCTTGTTCACCTTAACAACCTTTCGGCTGTTTTCATTAATATCCTGCATCATCACCAGCAGCTCGTCAGTTCGAGTGCTGGAGGTAGCGGCGGCGGTAGCGGTTTCTTTCATCAATAGTTCCGCCTCATTTACGCTCTTCGTATTGCTTTCGATAATAGACTGGAGTTCTTCCATACTGCTGGTAATTTCTTCCACCGAACTGGCCAGTTCACTGGCCCCGCTAGAAAGTTCCTGGCTGGCTGAGGCAATCTGGTTTGCGGCCCCTTCCAGATTATTACTGGAAAGGTTTAGATCCCCCGTGGCCTTATTCATGGGTTTAGTGATAGATCGGGAAATAAAAATCCCCATACTGATCGCAAGCACCAATCCTACAACAGTAATAACAAGCATAAGCAAAGCTAGTTGTGCAGCTTCCCGAACCGCTTGTTCAGGCTGTTCTTTACCGTAATAATTATTAATATACGCACTTAAATTACTTAATTTTTCTACCGCAGTATCAATACTATTCCGCTCAGATCCCAGAATCATTTTTGTTAATTCTAGATGCTGTTTTTCAAAATCCTTTGTGTTAGCCGCTACATTCGTAGCAAAGGCGAACATTTTATCCGTAGAGGCTATAGCTTGATCCAGGGCTTGCAGAGCTTCCTTATAGAGTTTATCTTCCTCGGCGGTACGTTTAATTACATCATACGCATCCAATGCTTTTTTTCGTTCTGCTCGAGCTTCTTCTAAAATTTTTTTCTGCCTGTCTAATTCCTGAGTAAAATTATCCGTACTTAACAGGGTTCTTATAGCAACCTTAATTCGCATCATCTGGTATACAGCCAGGCGAATATCAATAATAGACGGAATACTTTCATCCTTTAATATTGTAATATTATAAGAAAGCCTATTTTCAATCCAATACCCAAAGCCACCTACCATAACAGTCAAAGTAGCTACTGCTAAAAACCCTGCAATAAGTTTTTTACCAATTCCCCACGAATTTAAAGATTGCATCATCATTCTCCTCCTCTTATTTTGCTTCCATAGCAATCTGTTCTTGAATTTCTACCACATCTTCTGTCGACAGGATGGCATCCAGATTCAGAATCATCACCATACGGCCATTCAGCTGAACAATGCCGTGCAGATACTTGCTCTTAAACTTAAAGCCGATCTCCGGTGTTCGGTTAATGGCTTCTTCCTGAATATCCGCCACATCCTGAACCGAATCGACCGCCATCCCTATATGGCTTACTTCCCGGGCACCGAGGATCTCCACAATGATAAACACGGTCCGGTCCGTATAGGGCTTTTCAGCCAGGTTAAATTTGAGCCGCATATCGATAACCGGAATAATCCTTCCCCGCAGATTTATAACACCCTTTAAAAAACGGGAAGTTTCGTGAAGCGGTGTGATTGGCGTAAACCGGATAACCTCCTGGACCTTTACAATAGGAATCGCATAGGACTCCTTTTCTATAGTAAATACAAGATATTTATTACTTGTCCCTGCCATGCAGCACACCTCCTTTAAGGTTTAAGATACATTTCTACAACTCGAATAAACTTATCTCCCTGAAAAGGTTTAATAATCCAACCCGTAGCTCCATTATCCCGGGCAGTCATCATCTTAGCCTTATCAGTCTCGGTGGTAAGCATGATAATAGGAGTACTGCTGTCAAAAGACCGGACCTCCTTTACAAGACTTATTCCATCCATTTTGGGCATATTAACGTCAAACACATACAGGGCTATTTCATTTTTATGGGTCCGGGCCTTTTCCAGGGCATCCTGGCCATCTATGGCAGTAATAATGTGTTCATAATGATACAGCCGCAGGGTCTGTTCTACTATACTGCGGATCACATCCGAATCGTCCGCTATCAGTATAAATTGTTTCATATATCCTCCTGTATTTATCTATTTAAGGGCCTCTAGGAATCCCTGCATATCTACCACAAAACCGATACTTCCATCTCCAAAAATTGTACCGCCGGAAAAGAAACTGCAGTCCTGCAGAATAGTTTGGCTCATACTTTTTACAACTATTTCCTGTTTCCCGATAAGTTCATCCACCACCACACAATAATGGGACTGATCAAAACTAAATAGCAAAGAAAGGATCCTTCCATCTTCCTTTTCCTGATAGGGTTCTCTGAATACCCTATGGGCGAAAAGCACTGGAATATGGAGTCCCCGATGAAAGATCATAGCCTCAGAGGCTTCATCGTTTCTGAATAGTTCATCCTTTTGGATAACCTTTATCTCCTCTATTGATGAGAAAGGGAACACATACTTGTTATCCCCTACCCGGGTTACAAAGCCTTCTATAATAGCCAGGGTCAGGGGCAGTTTAATGGTAAACCGGGTTCCTTTACCGCTCTCGGAACTAACCTCTACCCGGCCATGAATGCTGTCGAGATTTTTTTTAACCACATCGAGCCCTACCCCTCGGCCAGAAACGCTGGTAACCTGCTTGGCGGTAGAAAAACCAGGGAGAAACAGTAGATTAAACATATCTTTCTGGCTTAGCTTAGATACTTCATCTTTTTTAATAAGCCCCTTTTCCAGAGCCTTTTGTACAACAGCCTCCGTATCAATACCCTGCCCGTCATCCTGAACAATAATTTCGATACCACTTCCCTTATGTTCTGCCGAAATGAGAATTCGACCCAGACGGTTTTTACCCCGCTTATCCCGAATTTCAGCCCGTTCAATGCCATGGTCAATGGAGTTACGAATTAAATGCATAAGGGGTTCATAAATAGTTTCTATAACATTCCTATCCAGTTCTGTATCTTCACCTCTAAGTTCCAGGTAAACGGACTTACCCAATTCTTCTGCTGTATTACGGGCCACAACCCGGAGCTTATTAAATATTTCTGCAATCGGAACCATCCCCATAGAAAGGACCAGATTCTTAATAGTAGTGGTTATACTTTCCAGTTGAGTGATGCTCCGTTCGGTAACTTCCGATACCTGCAGATTAAGTAACTCCTGTTTCACCATAGATTGGTTGATAACCAGTTCACCTACAATATCGATAAGGGTATTCAATTTTTCATTGGAAACCTTAACAATGCCACTTTTTTTAATACGATTAGCCAAACTGTTTTGTTTTTTAAGAGCCTCGACTACATCTTCCGGCCGGGCTAGGTTGTTTTCTATTAATATCTCGCCAACCTTTTTGTCCGATTCCCGTTGTTGCTCTAACACATCCTGGAGCGTTCCCAGTTGTATTTTCCCTTCTTCCGCAAGAATTTCCCCGATTTTTTTATAACTATACTGGTCTTTTACCTTTGCAAAAAGCCGAATGGTAGGGTAAATATTGATAAGCCTGAAGGAGCTTTCCATGGTTGTCTTTTGATACTCATTCGCTTGCATGGTGTCCAGCAAGCTCTTGAGCAATTCCATGCCATGAAAAATGAGGTCAATCAAATCTTTATTTAGAACGAGTTTCCCATCCCGAACAATAGCCAGCAGATCCTCCACCGCATGGGCCGTTTCTTCTATGTTTTTTAAGCCAAGAAAAGCACTGGAACCTTTAATAGTGTGAAAATTGCGGAATATGGTGTTTATGAGTTCCGTATTTGTATTATCATATTCCAGTTCCACTAAGGTAGCCTGGGCTTCTTCCAGATGCTCCTGGGCTTCAGTATAGAATTGTTCCAGAAGTTTTGTGTCTTCTATAATGCCAGAAAAGTAGTGGTCTTCATAAACGGCTTGTTGCTTCTCCTCTTCGGTTTGTTGTATAAAGGGCGGAGCTTCCTGGGTATGCTTCGGTTCAGCAGCCGTACCCTTCGTATCTGCAAATTTCCGCAGGTCCCCCTGATATTTCCGGATGACCTCCCCAAATTCCTTTCCTGAAAGGCGTCCAGAAAAATAAAGCTCCAAACCCTCGGTAATATCCTTTAGTATAGGCAACACTACAGAATCATCGGCCTGTCGATTTAAAGCTTTAGAAAGGGGAATAAGATGCTGAACCAGGGAAACCAGCCGTTCCAATCCAGGTCTTCCCGACAAGAGGGCAAGGATTTCCGTCAGGGCATCATGAATATCCAAAGCGCCCATCACATCACCTGATTCATAAGATGCTACTTTTGAGCGCAATTCTTGCATTTTTGCCAGCAGAGCCGAGCCCTTAGTCATGGATCCCCCTTATTTAAAAGCTGATAAAATCATTTGAATCAGTAACAAGCGCACCAGCAAGGCTTCCGTGCTGGGCTTCACGATCTTCGTCCAATAACTCTTTGAATAAGTCATTTACCATACGGCGTTCTTCGTCCGTATTGGCAATTTTAGAGAGTTCTTCTAAGAAAACTTTTCGCTGAGGGCATGCTGTCCCTAGGCATTGTTTTTCAGTCCGCAGAGCCTTTTGAACATATTCATTGGTAAGCTTTAAAAATACACCGTAATATTCCAATTTATGTTCCAATTCTTCCTTTGTTATGGCAATTTGCTGAAGAGTTTTAAAAAAATTAAGGAGTATGGTTTTCTGTTCCTCCTGATTGGTATTAATCCGATCTATAGCCCTACGCATATAAGAGTGAAGCTTTTCGGAAGCATCATCATATTCTTTTAAGAGTTTTTCAAACTCCTGTAAAATGCTATCCATGGTGGTCAGGTCCCGGACCTGATCCTCCCTGCTGTTTTTCATCGAGACCACCGTCTCTTTAATAGAAACACTGATCCCCTTTATGGTTTCTTCAGTAGATTGGGCTAAACGACGCAGTTCCCTGGCCAGAAAAGAGAAGGATTCTGAGCCCCGTACCTTAGAGGCTTCTATACTTAAATTCAGTGAAATCATCTTTATTTTTTCTGTAATATCTTCAATTTGAATGAACTGGGCAAAGGTATCTTCAATTTTTTTTGAAGAATTGGCTAGTTCATCCAAAACAGCCCTCTTCGCTGTTTCTGCCTTTCTGGTATATTCTTCCATGTTAACACGGTATTTCTGAGAAAATGAAGTAAAGGTATTCTGCTGTTCGCCAAATTCCTTAATAACTTCAGAAATAAATTCCTGGTTCTGGTCATTCATCAATTTAATAGTATTCAGGTTGTCCAGGGCATCCTTATTTACTTTTCCCCATTCCCGATCAATCAGGGCATCCCAGCGACCGCTTATATCAACCGGAATATGCACCGGACACAGTTCATTTAAGGAGTTTTTCAGTTTTCTTAATTCTTCGAGCTCGACTTCATTATTTTTAATGGTCCGCTCTAATTCAGATCGTTCCCTATCAAACTGTTCACTGGTACTCTTTATTACCTCTGGAAGCATCTCAAGGTTTGTAACAGCGGCATAGGGCTCTATCTGCTTAAGCAGCTGTTCCATATTCTGATTTGCAGAGCCATAGGCTTTGCAGGTTCTTATAAAAGCAAGCCCCCATAGGGCCAACAATAGAATACAAAACCACACACCCCTGGGAAAAATAAACGCAGACAGGGTCAGGAAGCAAAAAATGAAAAGAAAGCTGAGTAATAATCTGTTGTATTTAGACATACTAAAGGATTCCTTTAACTCAATTATTATGCAAGGAAGATATGAAATCAAGACTTTAAGACTAAATATCTATACTAGCATGTATTTAGAGATTATTGATATTTTGGAGTTAAAATTATAGAATATGAAATTTATGCAATAATTCCACCAGCTGAGCTTCATTTACAGGTTTTGTAAGATAGGCATCACATTCCTCTGCAAAGGCCCCAGCAATATGTTTCAGGTCATCCATGCCGGTAATCATGATAATTCTGCAATTATTGAATTTATACGTGCTGAGCCGAGCATCGTTGCGTAACTGTTCGAGCAAATCATGGCCTGTACCATCGGGAAGCATGATATCAAGAAGCAGTAAGCCATAGGGTCTATTTTGTGTAAGAGCAGTGATAAGGGCCTCAACGGCTTCCTGTAAACTGCCAGCTACATCAGCCTGCAAGCCCTGTCGTTCTAAAAAACGGAGTAAATATTCCTGGTGAATTTGTTCATCTTCAATGATTAAAATATGCAGATGTTTATTCATAAAAAAATTATATTATGGTTTTATACCTATGTCAATTTTCCTAATTCCTCTTTCCCTCAACTTTTTTCTTGCCCATAGGTAAAAACGGGCCTATAATCATTCGGAGGCTATATATGAAAACAACCCTTTTGCACCCCTGGCACGAAGCTGCGGGGGCCCGTTTTGCACCCTTTGCAGGCTATGATATG
>Ga0272446_1003863_pt1 | contig 18401 bp, 15 predicted proteins | sample YNPCB0061_FD_194587 | JGI IMG/M metagenome (GOLD analysis project Ga0272446, IMG submission 194587) | Hot spring microbial mat communities from Yellowstone National Park, WY, United States - YNP-CB-006-1 | ecosystem: Environmental > Aquatic > Thermal springs > Hot (42-90C) > Sediment | place... | reverse complement strand
TTACCTTAATTCCTTCTGCCACAACGGTTTGTACAACTTCTACGGTTACGTTTACGGCTATTCCTAATAATGCAGGTGCAAACCCTACTTATCAATGGTTCTTGAATGGTATATTGTTGCCTGGTGTGACGGGCAATGTATATAGCACAAATACCTTGAACAATGGCGATTCTATAAGTGTTCAGGTGACTTCTACGGCAGGATGTACAGGTAGCGCATCGGCACAAGGTGTTGTCATTACAGTTAATCCGGGAGCTAATGGCAACTTTACGATTTTAAGTCCTGATACGCAATGCGTCAATGCACAATCATTTAGTTTTTCAGCTCCGCCAGCTTCTCCGAATGCGTCTTACTTCTGGACGTTCAGCCCGGATGGTAATCCGTTGGCAGCAAATACTTCCAGTGTAAACGGTGTGGTATTTGGTTCTCCTGGTCTAAAAACTGTTACGCTTCAAATCACTGACCCCGCTATTTCCAATTGTACTACCACCGTTACTAAAAACGTAATGGTATTACCTGCACCTTTAGCAAGCTTTGTTCAACCTGCGGCTCAATGTATTACAGGCAATAGCTTTACATTCGTAAATAACGGAACGACTGCACCCGGTGCAATTTATAATTGGAACTTTGGTCCGCTTGCTATTCCCTCCACTTCTTTAGACCAAAATCCTACCAATATTCAATTTACGCAGCCCGGTCAATATCCCGTAACATTAACTGTAACCTATGGAGGTTGTTCTGATGATACGACCATTATAGTTACGGTAGATACGTTGCCTGTGGTAGACTTAGGTCAAGACATGGGCATTTGTGCGAACGATCCGTTCCCTGTATTAGATGCTGGAAATCCCGGTTCTAATTATGAATGGTTCTTGAACGGTGTACCGGTTGGTGGCAATACCCAAACACTTCAAACTACACAAGCAGGTACTTATTCCGTTCGCATTACTACTCCTTCCGGCTGCGTGGCTACTGATGCTATAACGATTGCTGTGACTAACGGTTTACTTGTAAATTTAGGTCCTGACGTGTACGTTTGTAAGACTGACCCACGTCCTATTTTAGATGCAGGTATTCAAAACGCCGCTCAATATATTTGGACTTGGAACGGAAATGTGCTTCCAAACAATACGCAGTTCTTAACGGCTGACAGTGCAGGAGTTTATACCGTGGAAGTGATTTCAGCAAGCGGTTGTACAGGCTCCGATGTGATTATGGTTTACTTGTTAGATAGCTTGAAAGTGAATTTAGGACCTGATTTAACAGTTTGTGTAAGTGACCCACGCCCTGTTTTAGATGCAGGTACCATTCCTGGTGCTACTTACGTATGGACGTTAAACGGTGTGTTCTTGTCTAATAGCCCAACGATTATTGCCAATCAATCAGGTACTTACGTTGCAACGATTATAAGCCCATCGGGATGTGTAGGTAAAGACGAAATCAAAGTAGATATTGTTCCGAGTTTGAACGTGAACTTAGGTCCTGATATCTATTTCTGCCCGACATCACCAATCGTATCTATTCAAGCTCCTGTAATTCCGGGTGCCAATTATTCCTGGACTTATAACGGTCAACCTTTACCTGTTAATGGTCCGAACTTGTTAGATTCACGTGTAGGATTGTACGAAGTAAAAATTGTGACGCCGGGCGGTTGTTTAGGTAGCGGTAGCGTTAGAGCATATAGTTTGCCGGCTCCCTCTGCATTGTTTACTACGAGTGTAGGTGGTTTCCCTGTAAACGTTTCCGCTTCCAATCCACGTGTGGAATTTGTCAACTTATCTTCTAATTACGACCGTGTCGTATGGAACTTTGGTGATAGTACAACGACAAGCATCGATACGACTACTAACCCAGTCCATTACTTCCCACCTTTCCCTGGTGAGTACTATGTAACTTTGTTTGCATATAATGGAAATTGCGTGGATTCTATCAAGCTCGGTCCTATTAAAGTTACACCTGTTGAGGAAGCGTTTATTCCTAACGCTTTTACCCCTAATTTTGATGGCATAAATGATGAATTTTATTTCCCTTATTTAGGTTATCAAACTTATACCATTGAAATTTATAATCGCTGGGGACAATTAGTATTTACTAACAATGGTGACCCTAATCGCTACTGGAAAGGTTATAACATGGATGGTATTCGATGTGAGGAAGGCGTTTATAGTTATGTGTTTAAGGGTGTGAAAGATAATGGAGAAAGTGTAAAAATTTTAGGTTCTGTTACTTTATTGAGATAACATAAAATAAGTAAAGAAAAAAAGACTATCCTAATTTGGGGTTGTCTTTTTTATTTTAAAGCAAAATTGTCATTTAAGAAATTTTCTAATGGCAGTTATTTAAAAAAATCAAGTTATACCCATCTGAAGTAAAAACTCCCTGGATTCATGTCAAGTCTTCTCCATAAAGTTTGAAGAATTCTGAGCAAATAGACCCTCTAAAAAGGGAGTATATGGATAGAAATGGTATTATTATAGAACCATTAAGAAGATAAGTTAAAGAAAGAAGTTGTAATACATCTGAAAATCAGCATTATTTTTTTCTTTGAACGCTTGTATTTTTTACAAAAGGCGTAGTAACAATTTTAGCTTTTACGGGTTTATTACGAATTAAGATAGAGATTTCGGAATCTAAGGAAGCAAATTCTGGTTTGACATAGCCCATGCCGATACCTTTTTCTAAACAAGGGCTCATCGTACCTGAGGTTACCTTACCAATTTCATTGTTTTTGTCATCTAAGATAAGGTAATCATGTCTTGGAATGGCTTTTTCAACCATCTCAAAAGCAACCAGTTTTTTAGAGACCCCTTTTTCCATTTGTTCAAAAAAAATTTCGGAACTTGAAAATTTACCTTTTTGTAGTTTAGTAATCCAACCTAAACCTGCTTCGATAGGAGAAGTTTGTTCGTTGATGTCATTACCGTAAAGCATATAGCCCATTTCCAATCTTAAAGTATCCCTTGCACCGAGACCTGCAGGTTTAATTCCTAAATCTTTCCCTTGTTCCATCAAAGCATTCCAAATTTTTATAGCGTATTCATTAGGGCAAAAAATTTCAAAAGTCCATTCACCCGTATAACCTGTTGTAGCAATTAAAATATTTTCAATATCCAATAATTTGCATCGCATTACTTCATAGTATTTCATATTTTGGACATCGGCGGTAGTTAATGTAGAAAGTAAATCAGTAGATTTAGGACCTGATACGGCGATTAAAGAGGTAGCTTCTGAAATATTAATGATTTGTAAATCAGAAAATTGACTTTGATTTTTACAATTTTGTATCCAGTTCCAATCTTTTTCTATATTGGCTGCGTTTACAACCATCATATAAGCATTGTCCAGGCGGTAGAGGATGATATCATCAACTAATCCCCCGTTGAAATTAGGAATTGAAGAATATTGAGCTTTTCCAATGTTAAGCTTAGAAACATCATTGGTAGTAATGGATTGTAAGAAGGGTAGGGCGTCATTACCTTTGAAAATAAATTCACCCATGTGAGAAACGTCAAATAAGCCGACATGATTTCTGATAAGCAAATGTTCTTCTTTATCACCGGAATATCTTATAGGCATTTCATAACCTGCAAAAGGCATCATTTTAGCACCTAATTGTAAGTGAATGTTGTACAAAGCTGTTTTTTTTATCATATTTTTTTATTAATAATTGATTGTTGCCATGCTAGGTAAGTATTTTTTAATAAAACTGCGATGGTCATAGGACCTACACCACCAGGAACCGGAGTAATAAAACTGGATTTTGGTGCAACCGTTTCAAATTCAACATCACCAATTAGACGGTAACCGGATTTTTTGGAAGTATCAGGAACTCTATGAATTCCTACATCAATCACAACAACCCCTTCTTTTACCATATCCCCCTTAACAAGTTCCGGCTGCCCGGCGGCTGCAATGATAATATCCGCATTTTTTAAAAAAAATTCTAAATTTTGTGTTTTAGAATGACATAAAGAAACCGTACAATTTCCCGGATAACCATTTCTTCCCATTAAAATACTCATAGGAGAACCTACAATATTACTTCTTCCTATTACAACGCAATGTTTACCCACGGTTTCAATTTGGTAAAATTTGAGTAATTCTAATATACCTCCGGGTGTTGCGGGTAACAATGCAGGTAAATTTTTTGCCATTCTTCCTATATTAATGGGATGAAAACCATCTACGTCTTTGTTAGGAGAAATGGTTTCAATGACTTGATGTTCAGAGATATGTTTGGGAAGTGGAAGTTGAACGATTACCCCATCAATCTCATGATATTCGTTTAATTTTTGAATTTCTGATAACAATTCTTTTTCTTTGATGGATTCAGGGTATTTATACAAAGAACCTTTAAAACCAAACTTTTCGCAAGTTTTAATTTTTGCATTAACGTAGGTTTCGGAAGCCGGATGATTTCCTACCATCACAATTGCTAAGTGAGGGGACCTAATATTAGTATGTTGTTGTATATTTTTACTAATTTCCGTCAATAATTGTTCAGAAACAATTTTTCCATCGATGAGTTTCATTTTTCTTTGAGTTGTCGCAAAAATAGTTCAATATTTTTCTTGGATTCAGAGTTGGGTAACAAAATACAAATTTTTTTTTCAGAATTTTTTTCAATAGATAGCATACCTGTCAGCTTTGCACGTTCTTTGCTATGTTCTTTTTTTGATTTAAAAGCTTTTTCGAAAAGATTTTGTATCTGATTAAATTGTTCAGCAGTAATTTCAATTTTATAGGGCTCTCCACCGGAGTAAATCCCTGAGGAACTCTCTATTGGTTCAATAGGAATGTATTCTAATGATTGAGTTTCTATCTTAAATTGGTTCCCTGAACCATCATAGTAATGGTAAATCATATTTTTAGAATTATTACAGCTATTGATAATACACAACAAAAGTAAAAATTTATAAATTAATTTCTTCATAATTTGATGAAAATTTGTACAAAAAATAATACCAGTAAATTCCAAAACAAACTCCTACTTGTCTTTCTAATAATGACTCGGCAAACATGGTACCAAACAAAAGTGCAATAAATTGTAAAAAAATTTCATTTTGATTTTGAGAAATCGGATAACATAACCAAAATATAAAAACCACAAAACCGAGGACTCCAAGGCCTAAAAGATATTCAAAAAATTGATTGTGTAAATCATTTAACCAATTTTCTTTTTTTAATGGGACTTGATTACTTTCGTATTCTTTATGAATGGTTTCAGAAATATTTTCCATTCCTACCCCGAACCAAGGATTTTTTTTGAATGCTAAATAACCCATTTCCCAAGTTACTAAACGCATAGATACCGACCGATGGTTTATATCTTCTTTATTCTTGTACCTTTGAATATCCTCAAGCGTATTGATGACTCGATTTTGAAATGAAGGTAATAAAAAATAAGCCAAAACAGGCAACAAAAAAATGCTCAATAGTATGGATAATTTTTGAAAAATTTTATGTTTTTCTTTGAAAATGTAAAAAATTATGTTAATAAAAATGGCTATATAAAAACCCACTAATCCAGTTCTTGATGTAAATAAATGTAAGCAAATCAATAAAAAAATTGAAAAATAGTAATAAAACTTTTGTTTTGATACTTTTCCTAAATGATAAGATAAAAAAATTCCAAAAGCCAGCATAACACTAAAGTATATATGGGTTACTTTGGTTACCACCGGTATTTCCTTAGATTCTAAAATTCTATGATTCATTTCTTCAAAATGGAGTAAGTAGTTTCCAAGAGTTAGTAAAGAAACCAACGAAAGGCTTATCAAAAAGAAGAAAGAAATCAAATAAAAATCATTTTTTTTAGGTTGAAATGAAAAAAAACCCAAAGGAATGAGTATAAAAGGAATTTTAATGCGTAGTTCTGTCAATAATTGTTGAGAATTACTAAGTTGATGAATGGGCAGCAAATGGATAAAATAAAGGATCATAATGGAAAAAAAAACAGGTTTTTTAAAATTTTGTAGATTTGATTTTAGATTTTTATAATCTAAAAGAAAACCCAAAACTAAACCTGCACAGCCTATGCTCATGAATGCAGGAGAGGTACTAAGACCCACTACTAAAACAATAGATGAAATTAGAAATACCTGATGATGAATTTTTTGATTTAAAAAATAATTCCAATACTCTACCATACTCCCGCCTTACCGTGCAAAAATTCAGATTTCCATTGCTCAAATGCTTGTAATTCTTCGTCATTGATTTTTTCAAATAAATGAGTTTTAAAAATTGGAGTTGAATAAATGCCACTAGGTCGCATCGGGGAGATTTGTAATACCCAATTTACTTGTTGTTTTTTTATTGCTTCAACGGCTTCTTCCAAATTATTAAATTGTGATTTTGCTATGTTAATAGCAACGCAAAGAAAAAAGTCGTTTTCGGGTGCAATTATTTCTATTCCTGCTATATTGTATGATTTATTTTTTTGCAAAGATATTCGGTCTATTTTAATTATTTTGAATAAAGCAATCTTTTGTTCTAATTCAAAAGCCAAAACTTCGCCTTCTAAGTGATAAAATTGTTTATCAATATCTGCTACAAAACTCATTAGAACACAAAAATAAAATATTTCCGAATATGTCTTATCTGAAATCTAACCTTTTTTAGGATAGGTTTTAGAAAACAACACTTATCACTCCAAATTTTGTTACTATTCAGGGCGTGTCCCTTGCACTTCGTGCTTCGGGTCGGGCTGAACCTCTTTAGGGAGGTTGCTCAGCAATCCTTTGGTGGCTTCGCTTTGCTCAGCCCCAAAGGCAGTGTCGCCTTTGCCCCTCCTAACATTGGAGGGGTGTCCGAAGGACGGGTTGGTTTCGCCGCCCTTCGCATCCCTCACGCATACACGCATCGCAAGCACCACCCTCTCATTTTTTTACCAACAACTTGAACAGTTACCAAATTCTTAAAGGCATAGTTTGAAATCATGCCTACTTCTTAATAATCTTAATAATCAATTTATTAAAATTTGATTACTTTTTTTGTAACTATTTGGTTATCGAAATACACTTTCAAGAGATAGGTTCCTGAACTTAAATGAGATGATGGAATTAAGGTATTCTGATTACCAAGAACGTCCTTTTGATGAAGGATTAATTTACCTGTTAAATCAAAAAGTTCAATGGAAATTGGTGCAGAGGTTTGGTTTTGAATAAAGACATGAAAATCGGTGTTGGTAGGATTAGGGTAAACAGTTACCCATTTTTCGTAACCTAAGTTTTCTTGTGAATTAGTGGTTTGTCCTTGTTCAATTCTAAAGTTTACATTAGAAATATCAAAAAAGATATTATCAGCAGCTTCTACTCTTACGCGGCAAGTAGTTATCGGCAAATTCGTGATATTAGTAGGAATTAAAACAGCTTCTATACCGTCATTGGGCGTGTTAGTAGCGAGAACATAAGGATAAGTATAACCGCCATCAATCGATAATTTGATATTTACATTTTGGCAATTTACTGGGGATAGGTTGGTATTAGCAACGCTCCATTTTACGGTATCAATGGTACCGGTTTTCCAGGTTATGTTAGTATTAGGGGAAATAACGGTAAAAGGTCCTGCAGCAGAAGTAGCAAAATATTTTACACTTAAATAATCAGAACCGCCTCCGTTTGTTTTGTTATCTCTCACGGTTACGGCAAAATTTAATTCACGCGTGTAGGTAGGGAGTCTTTCACCTCTTGGAGTAGTATTATTGAGAAGTTCCATCAAACGAGGGAAGGTTCGGGTTGGGTTATTGGTAGGCAACCAGGAACGAAACAAAGGTGCCGTACCCGAAGGACTGCTTAAACTGGAAACAGGTCCAGCATCGATTTGTTCCCAACAATAAGTAAGGGAATCACCATCAATATCAGATGCTGAGGCAGTTAATTCAAAGGGTGTGGAAATAGGAATGTACTTTTGGTCATCAATTCCGTCGATTTCCGGGGCGTTGTTACCGGAATTGATTTTTTGTGCACAATTCCAACCTGTTTGACCACTGATTTGGAGGGTATTACCGGCAATTTCAAAAAATGAGCCGTTATGGTAAATATCGATACTATTTTGGGCGATATTAGTACTGATATTACAAATACCGGCATAAGCCATGATGGTAACTCCACCACCTGGTTCATAAGCAGGGGCGCTAGTACTTCCATTACCTGCACAATTATTAAATGTATGATTTCCAGCTAATTGATGACCCATTTCATGAGCTACATAATCAATATCAAAAGGATCACCAACGGGATTGGCAATCCCTGTTACCCCTCTACCTTTGTTACTAGTGCAAATTACTTTTAATCCTGCTAATCCAGCACCGTCCGTCGCAAATACATGACCAATATCGTAGTTGGCTGTTCCTATTCTATTATTAATAGTGGTTTGGCATGCATCTAACATTTGAGAAGCATCGGAATTATTGAATGGGTCTGTACTGGAATTAGTAAAAATTAAGGTATCATTATTGGCAATTAACTCAAAACGAATGGCTAAATCTCTATTCAAAACTTGATTTACACGATTTATGGTAGTATTAATAGCTGACAAAGCACCGGCTTTGGTTCCTCCATGATAAGCGGTATATTCTCCAGTAGTACAAACTGCAAGACGATATTTTCTTTGCGTAGGTCCTACTGCACGTGCAGAATGTTTTTTTTCTTTGTGTTCTGACTCATCAAAATCAACATCAATAAATTCATTAACCAAACATTGAAATACTTTCTCCGTAACAAAATCATGTTTCCAATAAACAATATAATGGTTTTGAGTTTGATTACCGTATGGGTCTATGAAAAGCGTACCTTCTAAGGTTTGTATCATTGCATGAAAACCTTGATAAGTATAATCCATTCTACCTGTTGAGTAAGGGTCATCGAATCCTTTCATAGAAAATGTTTTAATTTCGGGATACTTTGACCCAAGTAATGGATTCATAACCGGAGACTCCGCTACACGAAACTTTTTAAAACTTCCATCTGGGAATGGTATTTCTATTATCAATTGACTATTTTCAGCAATAGTATGTTCTTCATTGGGCGCATTTTTTAATATGAATTTTAGTTTATTCAATGCTAATTCAAAAGTTTGGTAGTGATTAGCTCGTATCAGAGTTTCACCATAATTTACGATTTCTTTTTCATTAATTAATTTCCAATAGCTATTTTGTGCATATTGGAGTAAGGGCAAAATAAAAAATACTATCAATAATTTATTTTTCATGAACAAAAAGATTTCTGCAAAGGTAATCTCAAAAATCTTTTATTCCAAAAAATTAATTTTATTTAAGATGAAATTTAAAATTTGATAATAAATAATAGCAAACATTAACGAGAAAAATATCCTATAATCATAAAACATACAATTACTTCTATAATACTTAAAACTCCTATGACCAATTCAGGCCAAATTTTTTTGGATTTTAAATATAGCAAAAACGATACTAAGGAAGTAAAAGCTCCCACCATCAAAACTAACCATGTAGCGGAATGGTCAAATTCATGTATGGCAATTGACTTGCCTAAATTGATTATTAAAGTGTGCATAATACCTAAAATCGTAATAATTCCACCTAGCATTCCAGCACCGCTACTCAACTTAATGAGCATTTTATTCCACCAAGTCAATTCATTTTTTTTATTTAATGATCTTAAATTTAAATAACCCCAAAGAACCAATGCAGCGCCATAAATAGGCACATAATACAAAACTAATTTCATATACTTTTTTCATCGGCAAGTTACGTTTTTTTTTATATATTCAAATAATGAAACTAATTTTGTAACATGGAAAATTTTTTGAAACCAACTTATTATTTTGATTATCAAAATCCTACAATAAATAAATATTTGGAGACTTTACAAGAGTCTTCTGATACATTAATCGAAAAAGCAAAAAAATTATACTTAATGGTGAGAGATGGGTTTCAATACAATCCTTATAAAATTGTATTAAATCCTAATGCATTAAAGTTGAGTTATTTAATTACTAAAAAGGAAGGATATTGCGTTGAAAAATCCATTATTTTAGCAGGTTTAGCAAGAGCTATTGGAATACCTTCTCGCTTAGGCTTTGCTAACGTAAGAAATCACTTAGGTACAGAAAAAATTGAAAGAATTTTAGGAACTAATGTATTAGTTTTTCATGGTTATTGTGAATTATATTTGAATGATAAATGGGTTAAAGCTACACCTGCTTTCAACAAAGAACTATGTAAAAAATTTGGCGTTGAACCTTTAGCCTTTAACGGTTATGAAGATTCGATTTTTCAGCCTTATAATTCAGAGGGAAGTATTTTCATGGAATACCTAAAAGACCATGGTACCTTTGATGATATGCCATTTGAATTATTTAAAAGTGAATTTTATCAATATTATGGGCATTTAATTAATCAAAAAGTTGAAGATATGTATGTAACTGAAAAATTTCCTGTAAATTTTTAAATTTTTTTCTTTGATTTTCAATTAAATAATAATATTTTGTAACAAAAACAAAAAAAATATTTGGTGATTATGTAAAAGTATAGTAATTTTGCCACACGTTTTTTGAAATATCATAGTAAATCTAAGCGGAAGTAGCTCAGTTGGTAGAGCATAACCTTGCCAAGGTTAGGGTCGCGGGTTCGAGTCTCGTCTTCCGCTCTTTTTTTTTAAAAAAATTTTAGCCGAAGTGGTGGAATGGTAGACACGCAAGACTTAAAATCTTGTGGCTTGTAAAAGGCTGTGCGGGTTCGAGTCCCGCCTTCGGTATTTTTTAAAACAATGAAATTCGGTCTCATCGGTAAATCCTTAAAACACTCTTTCTCAAAAAATTATTTTGATTCAAAATTTTCAACGCTTAATTTAAATCATTCTTATCATCTTTTTGAACTCATTTCAATTGATCAAATATCTTCTTTACTTTTAGACGATGAACTAGTAGGTTTAAATGTTACTGTTCCTTATAAATCGGAAGTTTTAGAATACGTAGATGAACTAAGCCCAGAAGTAAAAACTATTGGTGCCGCAAATGTATTAGTAAAAAATCAAAATCAATGGATTGCTCATAATACCGATGTAATAGGTTTTGAAAAAAGCATCTTCCATTTTATCCCGAATTTAACTAACCAAAAAGTTTTAGTTATTGGTAACGGCGGTTCTGCCAAAGCAGTAACATTTATCCTAAAAAAGCACAATATCATGCATGTTATCATAGCAAGAAATCCCAAAAATTCATCAGAAATACCTTTTAGTCAATTTTCTCAATGGGCTTGTGATTGCAAAGTTTGGATTAATACTACCCCGGTAGGAATGTATCCAAATGACCATGAAAGCTTAGATATTGATTTTGATTTATTAAGTGAAAATCATTATTTATATGATTTGATCTATAATCCCGAGGTTACTAATTTTTTAAAAGAAGGAATAAAACGAGGAGCAAAAATTCGAAATGGCTTAGAAATGCTTTATTTACAAGCGGAAGGAGCATGGGAAATATGGTCATCGGTTTTATAAGATGTTAATAATTAGGGCGTGTCCCTTGCACTGCTTGCTGCGGGTCGGGTTGAACCTCCCTTCCCTCACGCTATACCCCACAAAATAGTGAATTCTTTATCTCAAATGAATTTACTTTTTGTAAATAAAAAAATCTAACTTATCTTTGCTGCAAAAAAAACTTAATCGCAAAAAAATGGCTAAAAATAAAAAAGAAATGGAAGAAAAACACATTAATCCCTATGAATCCATGTTGGCGCGTTTTTATTCAGCTGCTGATATATTAAATTTAGGTCAAAGAGAAAGAGATATTTTGTCACAACCTTCAAAAATTGTATGGGTAAATTTACCTGTTGAAATGGACAACGGAACTACCAAAGTATTCCCTGCTTACCGAGTTATCCACTCTACGGTATTAGGACCTTCCAAAGGTGGTATCCGTTATGATATGGCTGTAGATTTAGACGAAGTCAAAGCATTAGCTGCATGGATGACATGGAAATGCGCAGTAGTGAACTTACCTTACGGTGGTGGAAAAGGTGGAATTCAATGTAACCCAAAAGAAATGAGCATAGGAGAATTAGAAAGACTTACTAGAAAATATACCCGTGCTATGGTCGATGTGTTTGGAGTTGACTTAGATATACCCGCCCCTGACGTCAATACCAGCGGAAGAGAAATGGCATGGATAGTTTCCGAATATTCTCAATTAAACGGTGGTAAATTTTATCCTGGTGTAGTCACTGGAAAGCCTATTGAATTAGGAGGCTCAAAAGGGAGAGTAGAAGCGACGGGTAGAGGCGTAATGGTTAATGCCCTTGCAGCTTTAAGGAAAATTGGTAAAAAACCTCAAGATTGCACGGCAGCTGTACAAGGTTTCGGAAATGTGGGCTCAATTGCAGCTAAATTGCTCTCTCAACAAGGAATTAAAGTAGTTGCTATCTCTGATGTATCCGGTGCTTATTTTAATCCAAAAGGTTTTCTTATTTCTGATGCCATCAAATACAGAGACAATAACGGTAGAGAAGGTCTTAAAGGATTTGATGGTGGTGAAAAAATAACTAATGAACAACTTTTAACCTTAGATGTTGATATTTTAGTACCCGCTGCCTTAGAAAACGTCATTACTGCAAAAAATGCCAATGACATTAAAGCTAAATTAATCGTAGAAGGGGCAAACGGTCCTGTTGCAGCAGAAGCTGACCCCATCATTGATAGCAAAGGAATTATGGCAATTCCTGATATTTTAGCGAATGCAGGTGGTGTAACGGTTTCTTATTTGGAGTGGGTTCAAAACCGTAGAGGACATTATTATACTGAAGAAGAAGTCAATGCTCGTCATGACGCAATCATTAATGCTGCTTTTGAAGAAGTTTTTAATACCGCTCAATTGCACAAAGTTTCTATGAGAACAGCTGCCTACATTGTAGGGGTTGGTAGAGTTGCTAAAGGTTTACAAATGCTCGGTAAGTATTAATGGTAAGTATTAATGGTAAGTATTAATAACGATAATTAAATTTTTTTTTGATATAAAATTTGAGGCTGAAAAAAATTCAGCCTCTTTTTTATGTTTCAATTTTCGCTAAGCAAAATTAAAAAATTATATTACAAACCCACATAAGTCCCTGATGCTCAAACTTTTTTCTCTCTAATTTTATTTTAGCATCAAAACAATTTGATTTTTAAAACGGCTTGTTCTAATTTCAGAAATACTTTTACATAATTGCTAAGGCGTTGGTGCCAGCGTATATTATGTTTGCTCATACTTTAATTTTTGCAAGGTTGATACAGTTTATTTTAACGGCAATTTTTTTAATTCTGCTTTTTCGGAGTTTGTCGGTTGCTTGCAGAATTTTTTTTCTATGGGTTCATTCATAATTTGTTTGAATTTTTTGAAATGATTTAGATTTAAAATTATAAGTTGAAGATGATGAATTTATTTAAGCAAATTTACCAAAAAGTTTTGTTACTATTCTATGATTTGGGAAAAAAATTACAAGCAGGTTGTTATGCTTGCGATGGGGTTTTGCGTGAGGGAAGGGAGGTGCTCCCCGACCCGCAGCACGCAGTGCAAGGGCACGCCCAAATTAGTAAAAATTGGCTACTCTTCAACAAAAATTCTTTTTACTCTTGATGGAATATTCACCAAGCATTCATAAGGTATGGTATTTAATTTTTTAGCCATTTGTTTAATAGATAAAGAATTTTTACCAAAAATTAAAACTTCATCGCCTACTTTTGCAAAAGGAACATGAGTAATATCAATCATGGACATATCCATACAGATTTTACCAACAATAGGGCATAACTCTTGATGAACAAGAAAAGACCAATTACCGTTGCTTAAACTTCTTTTCAAGCCATCGGCATAACCAACGGGAATAGTGGCAATAAGCATATCATATTGAGCCACAAAACTTTTGTTGTATCCAACAGATTCACCTTTTTTTATAGAATGAATTCTTGAAATTCTGCTGTACATTTTACCAATTTCTTCAATTTCTTGAATATTTTCTGAAATTCCGTAAAGCCCGATACCCAGCCGAACCATATCTAATTGATATTGTGGAAATCGTTCAATACCGGAGGTATTTAGGCAATGAGCAATCGGAAAAATTTGTTGATTATGAAAATAATCAATTGACCTTTTAAAAATAGCAAATTGTTGGTGGGTAAAATCATCATCGAATTTTTGGTCTGTTGAAGCGAAGTGAGTGAAAATGGAAATAAGTTTTAAATCAGAATTTTTTAAAATTTGTATAATTTTAGGTAAATCTTTGTAGTCAAAGCCTAAGCGATTCATACCCGTTTCAATTTCTATATGAATTTTTAAAGAAGAATCACCCGATTGAACTATCGCATGGAGTAGTTCCAAAGAACCTACTGCGGGTTCCAATTGATATTTTTGTAATAAATGGAGGCTGTTGATGTCGGGGGTCATAATCATTATGGGAGTGAAAACCCCTTTTTTTCTTAATTGAACGCCTTCAACGGTATAAGCAACACCGATATAATCTATTTGATTTTCCAAAGTTTTGGCAATTTCCCAAGTTCCACTGCCATAAGAATCTGCTTTAAGCATCACCATTACCTTGGTAGAATTATTCAATAGACTTTTATAAATACCAAAATTTTTTTTCATTTGTTGTAAATTAATTTTCAAATACGTAGTACTTGCTTTGAGATTAAGATAATGGTAAACTTGTTCTAATTCAAAACTTCTTGAACCTTTCAATAAAATTACAGAATTAACAAAATCTTCCCAACGAAGCTTTTCAAGGAATTCTTTTGTATTTTGAAAAACTTGAAAATTTTTTAAGTTACTAAATTTTTTACCAATCAAATAAAGTTGTGAAGAAGAAAAATTTTTTAGAATGTATTGAAATAAATCAGAATTTAAAGTTAAATTTTCAAAATCAGTTAAAACCAAAATTTTCTTAGAAAAAGATTGCGTTTGGTTTAGTAAGAATAAAGCCTGTTGTAAGGATTCAAAATCAGAAGACCAAGTATCAATAATAAAAGTAAATTCTTCGTTATCGGTAATGAGTTCTAATCTCATAGGAAGTATAGGTAAATAGGAAATTTGATTTTGGAGTAACTCAATAGGTAATTTTTTTTCTATACCAGTCAATAAACATAAAGCTAAATTTTCAATACTCGCTTGGTCATAAAAATGGACTTTAAATTTATAAGAAAAATTTTTATTTTTTATACTTAAAATTGAATTTTCGTATTCATAATGATAAGTAGTAGGTAAGTTTTTACTGATGGTAATAGAATTGGGATATTGATTGGAAAGAATCTGTAAGGTTATTTCATCATGAATGGAGGCATAAATTTTTTTACAATTAACAAAAAGTTTAAGTTTTTCTAGCAATTTTTGTTCATAATTAAGGAAGTATTCTTGGTGAGCATCACCCATGTGAGTTAGAATACCATCAGTAGGTTGTATAATTTTTTCTAACTTTTCCATTTCATTAGGTTGTGAAATTCCGGCTTCAAAAATTCCAAGTTCATGAGTATCATTCATTTCTAATATAGATAAAGGAACACCAATTTGGGAATTGTAGCTTTTTGGGCTTTTAACAATTTTAAATGGTTGACTAAAAAACACATTTAACCATTCTTTGACAATAGTTTTTCCATTGCTTCCAGTAATCGCAAAAACCGGTAAATTGTATTGATTTCTATGAAAAATAGCGATTTCTTGAAGTGCATTCAAAGTATTTTCTACTAAAATATAATCGGCATCGTTAGGAAAATTTTCAGGAATTTCGGATAAAATAAAATGCCGAATACCTTTATTATAAGCATCTAATGAAAAAAGATTACCGTTACGTTTACCTACCAGTGCTAAAAATAAAGCATTTTGAGAGTAAAAAATTTCTCTTGTATCGATATAAATTTTTTGAATGATGATATCATGATTAATTTTTTTTGAAATGGTTTTAATAATAGAGGTTAATTGAGAAAAAAGATAATTCACTTTATTTTTTTTCAATGATTTTCATAAGCGCATCTAATTTCGGGGCGATGAGAATTTCGGTTCTTCTATTGCGAGCACGAGCCTCATTAGACTTCCCTTCTTTAACCGGTTCATATTCTCCTCTACCACTTGCCACCAAGATTTTGGGATTCACTTTACATTCTTTAGTTAAAAAACGAATGACAGAAGTTGAACGCATAACACTTAAATCCCAATTATCTTTAATATCGCCTAAGTTAGTGACGGGAATATCGTCTGTATGCCCTTCTACATAAATTAAAAAATTTACTTCGCCGTATTGGTTAATAACTTTTGCAAATTCAGTAAGTGCTTCTTTACCTTTTTTGTCAATTTCAATACTACCTAATGCAAAAAGCAGTTGATTAGACAAAGAAACTTCGATTTCACCATTTTTAAGTTTAACTTCTAGACCTGCTTCTTCATAAGGTTTTAATGCAGTTCTTAATTTATCAATGAGTAATTGAAGTTCAGAGTCTCTTTCAGCAATAAGTTTTTCAAATTCTTTGAGTTTTTGTTCTCGTGAAATAAGGTCTTGTTGTAATTGTTCTAATGATAAAATTAAATTTTTAATTTCTTTTGAACTTTTATTTTTTAAGTTATCTAAATTCTCTTGACAGGTTTCAATCATTTGTGACTTTAATTCTAATTCAGCATATAAGCTGTCTATCAAAGTTTTATTTTGTAAAATGGTTTTTTGAGTAATAAATAATGTATCCGACTGATTTTTGATTGTAAGATTTAAATTTTCAATCATTTGATTTTTTAAATCCAGTGAATCATTACAATTTTTTAAAGAACGAACCAATTGTTGGTATTGATTATCCAAACTTTTGAATTTTTTTTTACTGACACAACTTACTGAAAAACATACTATTGAGACTAGTACAACTATTTTAAACATAGCGATGCAAATTTAGTGACAAAACCTACTGAAACCAAAGTGCAAGTTAAAAAATTTTGTTAATACTCAGGGCGTGCCCCTTGCTATCCCTTTACCTAATTGATTAGCATCAAAATTTTTAAAAAATCAATGGAAAAAATTTGTATATTAGAAAAGAATGTTTTTACTTTGCAATAAAAAAATAATCGTGGTTGAGACTATACTTTTTTGGGCATTAGCTATTTTATCCATTGCCAGCGGTTTAGCTGTAATTACCAATAGAAATCCGATGTATTCCGTTTTATTATTAGTAATTAATTTTTTCTGCATAGGGGGGCTTTATCTTACTTTGAATGCAGAATTTTTAGCTGTGGTTCAAATTATTGTTTACGCAGGTGCAATTATGGTTTTGTTTTTATTTGTTGTTATGCTTTTGAATTTGGGAAATGAACAATCCTTAGAACCTATCTTTGATACCAAAAAAGGTCTAGCTTTTCTTTTAGGTTTAGCTTTTTTAGCGGAATTACTCGTAGCTATGAAAGACTTTTCTGCACTAGGAACTGCTAAAGAAACTTTCGATTTCGGAAAAGTAGAAAAAATTGGTTCTCAGTTAATGACACAATATGTCTATCCTTTTGAAATGATTTCCGTAATTTTGTTAGCTGCTTTGATTGGTGCTCTGATGATAGCCAAAAAACATAATTAATAAATTCACAATTCATTATTCATTTCTACAAAGGCTTTTTCTACGAAAAAGTCTTTTTTTTTGTTTTTTAGATAAAAAAGATTTCTTTTTTTAATTTTGAACTTATATCTTAGATAAATTTGCACATCGAATTAAAATTATGTATAAATATTTTTGGTTAGTTTTAATGATTCTGTTTCATTTGGGTTGTAAAAATCAAAACTCAAAAGCACAAAGCGAAGAATCGCATAGCAAATCAGTAAATGTATCAACATCAGTGCAAGAAATTCTACCTGATTTTAACTATTATTATAATTATTCAGAAAAAGGGATTAACCTATTAGGCGTTAAGTATGATAAAGAACATAAAAAAATTATTGAAGCTATTTATAAAACTGAAAATGAAAATTCATTTAGAAAGTATTCTGTGGTTTCTGATTCTGAAAATGGAGAACACTATGAAGTTACATTTAAAAATGGAAATCATGAGTTTACAGTAGATTTTTTTTCTCTTCAAATTGTTATTGAAAACAAAGACTACAATAGTGCTTTGATATTTAAAAATCAAGAAGATAAACGAATAATAATTGTTGGAGCTATTCCTGAGTATTTTCCTGTACTAATAGGAACTAGTTTATTAAACTTAAAAGTGATTGATTGTAAAGAAGTTTCTGAAAAACATAAAAAATACCATGATGCTTTTACGAGACTGGAAAACTCTGAATATCAAATTTTTTTGAAACCAAATCCTAAACAGTCGCAAAAAATACAGTTAATTTTGATAGAAAAAGATAAAGAATTAATTTTTGAACCTTTAAATATATGAAGTATACCAAAATATCCTCTCAATTATTTATAGAAAATCGAAAG
>Ga0272446_1003862_pt1 | contig 18404 bp, 15 predicted proteins | sample YNPCB0061_FD_194587 | JGI IMG/M metagenome (GOLD analysis project Ga0272446, IMG submission 194587) | Hot spring microbial mat communities from Yellowstone National Park, WY, United States - YNP-CB-006-1 | ecosystem: Environmental > Aquatic > Thermal springs > Hot (42-90C) > Sediment | place... | reverse complement strand
GAGAGCCCTCAACTCCGAAATGTCTTGAGGGACGCTAGAATCACGGGGATAGCCAACAATTGCGCTGCTACTGAGAAAACCACGAGAGCCGCGATCGAGGCGTCATATAAAATTCCCATAAAGACGCTTCCGAGGAACCATGCCACTCCATACATGGTGTTGAACAACCCGAAAGCAAAACCGAGTCTCTGTGGGGGAACCAAGTCGGCAATAGCTGCTCTCATAATAGATTCTTGGGCCCCCATTCCCACACCCCAGAGGGCCATTCCCGCAAGCGCCCAATAAAATCCTCCTATGAATACCAGTGGGGCGAACAATGCGGAAAGAAGAACAGAAACAATAAGGATGGAGAAGCCGAGCCGGTCGAACAGACGGCCAAAGAGAAGCGCAGCTACCGCGGCCACTCCCATGGCCACGGCGTAAAATATCGGTATCCAGTGCTCAGGGACAGATGCAACCTTCTTGAAGTGATAGGCCACGAGAGGAAAATCCGCATAGCCGGCGGCGATACACGCCACAGCCGCGATGTAGAACCAAAACGATTTGGTAAAACCCTTGCTCTCCAGCTTAATCGATGCAGATTCGAGCCCGTAGGGACTGGGGTACAAGGTATATGCGGTAAATAGGACCCCCAAGGCCATGAGGGCTGGGACGAGGAGCCACCCAAACGCGGTCTGATACGTACCTTTCCAAAAGAAAATGCCGGCCACTAGCAAAGGACCGATGACGGCTCCGATTGTATCCATAGCTTCATGAATGCCGAATCCCCAGCCGCGGCCTATCTTTTCGGAGGCGCACGATAATATGACGTCCCGGGCGGGGTTCCTGATGGCTCTTCCCATTCTCTCCATGATCATGAGAACCGCCGCAATTTCCCAGTGTCCTGCGAGCGCGAGGAGGGGCACAGCCAGCAAATTCATCGCATATCCAATGAAGATAATGGCCCAATATTTCTCGGTCTTATCGGCCAAGTACCCCGACGCAAGCCTCAAAGCATTTCCGATCAGTTCTCCAAATCCCGCCACAATACCGACGATGGCGCCGCTCGCCCCAAGCACAGATAAAAACGGACCGGTTATGCTTCGGGCGCCCTCGTGCGTCATGTCGGCGAAAAGACTCACAACTCCGATCACGACTACGAATTTTATTACGGCAGAGTTCGAAATATCGCACGCAGCCACTACTGAATCTGTTTCCTTTTCCATGGTGATTTCTGTCTCCTCATTTCGCCTGGTGAGTCCTGATTCGACTCCGACTTCGGATTGCCTATTTTACAACAAGAACGGGTTTTTCGCCGTATTCAACCACTCGCTGGGATACGCTTCCCCACAGGGTTTCCGCAACAACTTTTCTCCCGTGTGAACCCATAACAATCAGAGACGCATCTGCCTCAGAGGCCAGGTTTATGATGCTTTGATAGGTTCTTCCGCCTTGTAGGAGAACAGTCTTAACCATAAAACCCCATTCACCCAGTTCCCTCTCTAACGCCTTGAGATTCTGCGCTGCTTCCTTTTCTAATTCAGCCCTAACCACATCGCTCACGTACTCTGTCTCCGCAAGCCAATCCCCGATGACATGAACCACCAGAATTTCAGACGCCCCTACCTGTCGAAGTGGTCGGAGGTATTGCTTGGCACGTTCTGCACAGGCCGACCAGTCCGTGGGATAGAGTATCTTTCTGAACATGTCGGTACAGAAATGCTCTCGAACCTTTCCCTCCACTTCCTTGATAGTATGGTATTTGACTACAAGGACCGGCGCCTCGGACTTGCGAATGATTCCATGAGTTGTAGAGCCAACGAAGAGTTCGCCAAGGATTCCTCGTTTCTCTCTTCCTGCGACTATGAGCGATACGCTCTCTTCCCTCGCCACTCTCATAATCTCCGGAATCAGCCTTCCCTTGGCAACCTGAATTTTTGTTTTGATCTCCTGTGACCCCAAATAAACAGCATAAGAATCAAGCCGTTTACTTGCCTCTTGAGTGATGAGCTCCAGATTGAAGACGACTCCCCAACCAACTTCGGTGTAAAGGTTGTCCGTGTCAATCACGTGGAGAAGAACCACCTCCTCGAGTCCTGCCGCTTTCAGACAAGCAATGCTTTTGAGGATATCCAGAGAGAATTCTCCAAATTTAGTAGGGAACAATATTTTTTTGAACATGGACTTGAACCTCCTTAATGGATGTTTAGAACAAAAGAGAAGATTTTGTACAACACGAAAGAAACGATCCCTGCCACAACAGGGGTGAGAAACCATGAGATTACGATCTCTTTCATAGCCTTGAGATCTACAGTTTTCAGGCCCCTCGCTGCTCCTGCACCGCCTACGCCTCCTATGAGCGCCTGATTCATGGAAGTTGGGTACCCGAGGAATGCAGCAGTGTGGGCGGTGATGCTCTGCCCCATCTTGGCCCCGACCCCCATGTGCAAGTCCAGTTGGACTATCCCTTTGCCTACCTTTTCAAGTATGGGCCGACCCCAGGTCAGGGCTCCGACGGCTATGACTATCCCCCCTATAAATCCAGCCTGCATTTCCGTAGTAAGTTTGAGTCCGAAAAAAACTCCTACCGCATTGCCTGTGTTGTTCGCACCCAACGTGTAGGCAGCATAGCAGCAGCCGACCACAAGGGCATATCCCAAGTATTTTTCAGCTCGTTGAGATGTCATTCGCATGATCCAGTCGGTCAAACGGGTAAACAGGTACCCGAGAAGGGCCGACATGATCGGTGTTGCCACCCATGTCACACACAGAAATACGATGGTCGTTCGCCAGAAGACAGGTACGCCCATGGCGAGGGCGGCTCCAACTACTGAGAAACACGCTAATTGTGATGTGGACACAGGCAATTTCATCCAAGTGTTTGCTGCGGTGACCAGAGCTGCTGTGAACATCATGGTCATGGCGCCCAGGGGTGTCATGTCTTCGCCCCTGATGATTCCCGTGCCCACGGTACTCACAACGTTGTGGCTCTCGAAGGTGGCCCCCGAGAGAGCAAAGATTGCGATGAGAATTGTTGCGGTTGTAGGACTCTTGATAATCCCAGCCCCATAGGCCATTCCCATCGTCGCCCCCGTATAGTGAGAGCCGATGGTCCAGCCGAAAAACAGCCCGGAAAGGACCATTGATATCGTCATAATATCCATGAGCATAGCCTCCATCCCCTTAACGGTTATGTAACCTATGTTACACAATTAGGGATAACTGTCAATAAATAAAATGTAACTTATATTACTTAGCTAGTCGGGCTGTTTTCATGGAATACCAACAAATTACCTCCTCAGGCCAATATCCGTGCTACAACAACTCACGACAATATTCGCCGATCAGGCAACAAAAGACTCTCTATCGCCGTACTTGACGAACCGAAAAAATCGGACCCTCGGTCAGGCTCCGGGGATGACTCGGCATGCCCATCACGCGGCGCCCGAAGGAGGCCATTCGCATAGTTGTTTTCGAGAGATGACAGGTTGGAGAGTATGCCCCCCCCTCGAAACTGATGATTCAAATCAGAGTTTGAATTACCAAGAACGCCAACAATGTTAACAAGACGTACCCTGCGTATGCATTGACACGCGCTGAATGAATCAGCCCAATGAGCCCAGCTAACCATTGCGACGAACGGATGAGCGGATTTACCAGCGCTCTGTCCACTACGTACGTTTCCTCTCGTCCATTTCGGATTGCGGTGCGGAAATGCCCTGAGATAGTCTCTCTGGTGTTTTCCGACATGGATGGGCGGAAAATGGCCTCGAAGATTACACGGACAGGGTTAGAGAATCCCGTGGCAGTATAGGTCATCTCGGGAAAAAGCCGGCGTATTCCGCCGTCCCACACAGGCTTTCGGAGAACGACGCGGTTCCTGAAGAGAAGGCGTATTACGAGGACGCTGCCTATGATGAGAATGGCCAGCACAACAAAGGTGTACGAGGTTGACATGGCAAAGATCACGGGGTTGCGAGCAGTTCCTTGATGCAAAACCACCAGACCGCGGCCCGGCAACACGGACGATCCTACTTGCGCCCCCAGATCATGGAACTCTGCCATAAACGCATCGCTGAACTTGGGATTCTTGGTCTTGTTGCCCGAGAAAAATGGCGGAACCAGCTCGTCCGTCACGCTCTGGTGCACCACAGGGCTCACCGCTCCGTCTATCACCGGAATGACGTAGGTGGGGGTAATTCCGAAAATGAAACATAGTGCAGCCAACATCGCCATAGAGACGATGGTGGGCGACTTTGCCTCGGCAGCGGATTCTGCCGCTTTGGATCTTGGCATGCCCAGAAAGCTCATTCCGTAGGCTTTTACAAAGCAGGTGACTGCGAGCGCTGCGGTCAAGGCCAACATGGCGCCACACAACGCAAAAGCTATCTTTAGTCCTTTGGCGCTCAGAACGGCACTCTGAAGCAGAGTTTGCAACGTAAGCCACTCGGTGACAAATCCATTGAACGGCGGCAGGGCGGCAATGGAGAGAGCCCCGATAAGAAACCATGCAGATGTCCACGGCATGCGCTTGATCAGGCCGCCAAATCGATTCATGTTTCTCCCGCCCACCTTCGAATCTACAGCGCCAGCGCCCAGAAACAGGAGAGCCTTGTATAAGGAGTGATTGACCGTATGGTAGAAGGCCACTACAAAGGCAATGCCGGCCAACGCTGACTGCCCACTGGCGAGAAAGACGAACCCCGCGCCGAGGCACGCGGTAATGATGCCCATGTTTTCAATTGAGCTATGGGCCAACATCCTTTTCATATCGTTGTCGATGGTTGCGTAAAGAATCCCGATGAGCGCTGAGAGGCTCCCTACAATGAGCGCCACAATCCCCTGACTCGCATGGCTCGCTGGCAAGAGATCGGCGTTCACACGCACGATCCCGTAAATGCCAAGATTGAGAATGACTCCAGACAGTACCGCAGAGCAATTGGCTGGAGCGGCAGGATGCGCCCTGGGCAACCAACTGCTTCCTGGTATAAGCCCTGCCTTTACTCCGAAGCCAAAGAACGTGAGCAGAAAGACTCCCCATCGAGCAGCTTCACCGATGCCGCTCGACGCGTTTCTCAGCGCTGAGAAGCTGAGGTTGTCTGCCGAGCCGGCAATTATCAAGAGACCCAACGCCGCCGCGAACGTCCCTACCTCACTCATGGACAGGAGCAGGTACCCCGCGCTCGTTACCTCCTCTTCTCTGTGTTCGTAGGTGACGAGCAAATAGGAGAGGATCGTCATCAACTCCCACGCAAACAAAAAAGAAGCGACATCTCCGGCCGCCAATGTCAGAACTATCGAGGCAAAAAGGAGGTGACTAAAAAAGCCAAAAAATTTTATGCTGTATCGACCGACATACTTTTCCATGTATTCCACAGAAAACAGGGAAATCGGCAGATAGACAAGCGCAGTGACGAAAACAAACAGCGCCGAGATTCGATCCATGTGAAGGCTAATTGGTCCCAATCCTGGGAGGCGCCACAGGTTGATATCAAAGGAGAGGCCGAGGAGCAAAACCGCGCCGCTTGCGGCGAGCGCAATTGCGGATGCGACGATGCCCACAACAGTCTGCACCACGAGGTTCATTCGATCAGGGAGCACAACGGCGAGAGCCGCTCCTACTGCGCACGTGGCCATGAAGAGGAACAAGAGCATTGAGACATCGATCATGTTCCACTCCTCCTATCAAGAAATGATGTCGCGCCTGATTCAGCCGGAGGTCGGCGTCCTGTCAGGACAAGCAAACCGTGTATAATCGCCAAAGGCGGAGGTGGGCATCCAGGGATCTCCACATCGACTGGGATAACATTCTTGAGGCTCCCATAGGATGTGAAACTCGGGCCAAAGACTCCTCCCGACAGCGCGCAGGCCCCTACTGCGACCACGCGTTTAGGCGTGGGCATTGCGTCGTAAGCCTTCTCGAGGGGAAGTCGCATATTGTCCGCGACAGGGCCGGCTACGAGCAAGACGTCGGCGTGGCGCGGAGTAGGGGTCATGAAGAAGCCGAGGCGGTGTATGTTGTAGTATGGCTTGCCCAGTTGCTCGATTTCACTCAGACAAGCTCTACAAGCCCCAGCATCGAGCACGCGGATGTGCAGGGATTGAGAAAAAGGACTTCCCAACGCGCTCGACGCGTTGAGATCCGGCGCGCTTAGGCTTGCCCATTCCCACGACTCTTCCCAGTCCACAAGAGTAGAAGCGCCACGCGCGCAGCGCCGGCAAGAGATGCAGCGCCTATAATCCACGGCTATGCGGTCGTTCTTGGGGTTGAGAGCGCCTGTAGGGCACAGGTCTCGGATCAGGGCCTGCGCATTTTTATCCGCCATTAAGGTATCTTTGGGACGGCCTGGCGAAATACCGGCTGCCGACTCGGTGTGACTCGGATACCTGGTCGTCTTGGTTCCGCTGCGAATACCCAATAAAACCCATTTACTCACAGGGTCCCCTCCTGTTAACGGTCGCACTCGGCGTTGGAAAGCCCAAACGTTGCCATAACGATGGGAAAATCCTGGAATGCGAAGTTCTCGGCGGCTAAGTGGAAGCCGTGCCAATTCATAAAAGACGGCGGCGTCACTCGATATCGTTTCACCGCGCCTTCTTCGCCGATACTCACCCAATGGAATGCAGCTCCCAATGGAGCTTCCACCCAACCCAATGCCTGGCCGGCTTTCAGACGAAATTCCGGAGAGGCGACGTCGCCAGGCGGCAACTCTGAGGATAGGCGGCAGATGATGTTGGCCGATTCCTCGGCTTCGCGAAAAAGCACCCTCAGACGAGCATAGCCGTCGCCTTCTGTTTCCAGCGCAGTCTGACATGCTATCTGGGATTTGTACGGACCATACGGCAGGATGTTTCGCAAGTCCCTCGCGATCCCCGACCCTCTCGCAACTGGTCCTACCAGTCCATACGAAAGCGCATTTTCCGTGGAGACAATCCCCACTTCTTCAATTCGGTCCAAGAAGCTGCTCGACAACCGGAGCATGTCGAACAAATTCTTGAGGTCAGAGGCAATGGACCTGACCGAGTCTCCGAGCATTTTGCACTGGTCGCTGGTGACGTCTATTGAAATCCCGCCGGGCCTGTTGACGCCAAAAAGATATCGGTGTCCTGACATGATACAGGAAAGCCTCAGAAGCTCTTCCTCCAAGATGCTTGCTTGACTCGTTGCGACTGCAAGCGCAGTGGAACCGCAGATACCCGCTATCGCGCCGACGTGATGCCTCAGACGTTCCAACTCAGCGAAAAGAACCCGCAAGACCTGTCCACGAGGAGGGGGTTCCAGCCCGGAGATTTTTTCAACAGCTCGGCAGAACGCAAGCGAGTGAGCAAAGGCCGACGCGCCAGAGAAGCGCTCCGCCATAAGAAGTACGCGTTCCACTGGCTGGTTTTCCGCTAACTTTTCCACGCCGCGAAATTTGTAAAAGATACGCGGCGTAGTCCTCACGACGTCTTCACCGACGGTTTCGAGGAAAAACTGGCACGCCTCGGCATAATCTGAGTAAACGGGCCCGATAGGCATCATGAACGCGCCTTGAGCCTCAAGTATTCTCAGGGGCCGCCACTCTGGATCAACCTGACGATGCATATAAGGCTTTGAAGCGTCGAAGTCTTTTTTCATGGGATTAACGCCTTCAGGCCATTCTTCATGGAGGACAAAATCGCCAAGCCTCGGGTGTCCTTCAAAGGAGATTCCGAAGAGGTCCTCGACCTCGCGTTCGTGCCAATCTGCCGCATGCACCCCCGCACTGATACTGGGCGCCACTGTATTGCTTTTGGGTTGCTTCATGCAGACGTGAACCACGCCGACCTCCGCGTCTCCATAAAAAATGTAACGGAAAAGCCAGTCGGCCTCTTCATCTTCCACGATCAAGGTGGCAAAAGCGTAATTGTTCTCGCAGAAGAGCCATTCACATAATTCTCTAAGTGTAGCGATATCGCACGTAATCAAAGCGCTCCCATCTTCTTCAATTCGTGTATTGGCTTCCATGCCGGGCCAGCGAGAACAAATCCCGTCCATAAGGTCTTTTCGTGTCGGCCGTGCTATGTGCGATTGATTCATTTGCCATTACCTCCCAAGCGCATGAGACGCGAGGCGCAAAAGTTCCATGAGGGAATTCGGCATGTACAAACCAAACAGCGCCATCGGGATGCCTGCAAGAACAATGGAGAAGACATAGCTCAAGGGAGGCCTCGCCCGCTTAAGCTTTGCAACGGGTTCGCCAAAGACCATGCGTGACAAATGAAACGTGATCCCGCAGAAAGCAATTACGATGAAGACTACCAAAAGCCCTGTTGCCACATATTGGGCGCTAGAGATGCCTGCCCGCAATATGTTGAGCTCACTCAAGAATACTGCAAAGGGAGGAGCTCCCGAAATCGCGAAGGCGCCGACGAGCAATGCCGTCCCCACAAAAGGCGATTCATGAATAAGCCCCCTGATTGATCCAATATCTCGCGTCCCTGTAATGCGAAGAACTGCGCCTGCCGCGAGAAAGCAAAACGATTTGGCGAAGGAATGGCTCATCATCTGATAAGCCGCTCCGAAGTAACTGGCAGAACCGCCTAGACCTACCGCCACCAAAATGATGCCCATGTGCTCGATGGTCGAGAATGCAAGCAACCGCTTATATTCTCGCACCTGGATCAACAAAAGGGCCGCACAAGCGCACGTCGCAAGACCGAATGCCAGAATCCACTTTTCCGGCGCGGCGCCCGGGGCGCCTTGGGCGCATGGTACCATTCTTATGAGGCAGTAGAGCGCGGTGGACGTTTCCACGCCCGACAAGAGGGCGCAAATGGCCGACGGAGCTTGACTGTGGGCGTCTGGGAGCCAGGTGTGAAGGGGCACGAGGCCGGCCTTTGTACCAAACCCCACGAGTATGAAGAGAAAGGCGGTCTCCACAAGAATAGGCGGCATGTTCGGAGTTGCGTTGAGGAGCGTGGTCCAGGTAAACGCGTCCCCGCCTGTTGCGGCGACTCCCCAGTAAAGCATCAATATGCCGAACAAGGCGAGGGCCGCGCCCATACACGTCAGCACGGCATATTTCCACGCCGCTTCTATTGCCTCCGGAGTGTTCGGAAAGCTCACCAGAAAGACCGATAAGAGGGTGGTAAGTTCCACAGCCATCCAGACCAATGTGAGCTGAGCCAAGATGGGGACTGCCAGCATCGAAGCCAGAAATAGGTTGTAACGCCAGTAATAGCGGCGTACGCGCTCAGCGCCGTTTGGCTCGACAATATTTTTGGTATATCCCCACGAAAAGATGGCTGCGGTAAAACCCACGAAAGAGACGAGCAATAAGAGCAGGCCTCCAAATGCATCACATTCAAGCCAGTCTTTCACGGCAATGATTGGCGCCCCGCCGGATACCTTGAGGACCACGAGCCATGACGCAGCCAACACGAGCAACGCATCGAGAATCGTCAATGCAGCGGGAAAATTCCGGTTTTTCGCGGGCAGCAGCGAAAGAAAAGCAGTCAATAATGGCAGCCCAAGTACGTAAAAAAGTTCCATGAAATGCTATTCCTCCCTCAGGGTGACGAGGTCTCCAACCGCCGTGGTTCCCACGCGTTCGTGAACTTTCATGACGAGAACTCCCATGACCCTCGTGATGATGAGCACATCGAAAGCTCCGGACAGTTCGGCAATAAGAGGAAGGTGAGGGGCAATGGCGATCCCTGCAAAGAACGCCCCGTTTTCCATGGACAAGATGGCAATTATCTGGGGTACCGCCTCTCGTCTCACCGTCATTGCGTAGGCGCCTAGGAGCAGCCCGGCCATCCCTATGGGTAGGTTCATGGCAGACGCCCCTTTCGGAGCCACTGCGAGAATACGAACCGACACAAAATATGAAAAGACAACGATGGCCAAGGCAATCAAAAGCGACGTAGGAATATTGAGGACCTGAGAAATCTCCCTTCGAGCGCGAAGTTCGTCCCCCAGCGTCTTCAGCAAGAGCCACGGGATCAACACGATCTTCACCACTACAGTGATTGCCCCTACCGCAAGCAGAGAGGCGGAGGCATTGAGATAGCCGAGCACGAAGGCAGACAATGCAAGGAACAATGACTGAAGCACGAAGGTCCGCAAGCACGCAAGCACCTGCCTCGTTGCAATGAGCCCGAACGCCGTCAGAAGGAAAAGTCCGGCGACTAGCGCGCTGAGCTCGTGTAAGAGAAGGTTCGATGTCCACATATCCGGCATAGTCCCCTCCTAGAATTCCAAGAGTCTTGTCATGACCGCAGCGACTGCTGCAACAAACGCTGCGCCCAAAAACTCCGGTATTCGAAAAAGTCTCAGCTTTGCGAGGGATGATTCAATGATCACAAGAATCAGAATGAAAATAAACATCTTGAGCAGAATCAAAGGCACAGCCAACAAGACTTCGCCAATATGATCTCCCTGCGCCAAACCCCATGGGCTCACGAGTACGTTGAGAAATATGCAAAAAAGCACGAACACCTTCATGCATCCGCCCCATTTCACCAGAGCTGCGCCTCGACCCGAATATTCAAGGCCCTTGGATTCGTCGACCATTGCCAACTCGAAGTGTCCGGAGGGACTATCAACAGGGATGCTTCCGGTTTCGGCTATGATGAGCATCACAAAAGCGATCATAACGAGCACATGGGCTGGTTCAAAGAAATTGGCGATCGGCGTTACCCAATGCTTTTGAACTATATAGGGTATAGTTGAACCTGCAACGAAGGAGACGGTGAAAAACACGATCATAAATACCGGTTCAGCGAGAAAGCCCACCATTCTCGTCCGGCTGGCTCCCATGGGACCGTAGGGGTTTGCAGTATCAATAGCCGCAAGGGTTGCAAAAAAGCCGCCGAGCGCCAAAATAAAGCCACCACCAAGCATGTCTGCCATGAAAGCGAAAAATAAAGGGTAGCTGGTAAGGACAGGGATAAGCAGCGCCACAAAGATGGGGGTCACGAACACCACGTACGGCGTGACGCGGAAAATCCAAGAGGAATAATCTGATACAATCTCATCTTTGTGGAAGAGCTTCCATATATCGTAATATGGTTGAAATATGCTTGGCCCTCGTTTTGATTGAATCCGTTCTTTCAACCGATTGAGCACACCCTTGACTAAGGGCGAAAAGGCCATCACAACAATCACCTGAATCACATTCAAGAGGATTTTGTTTCCCAATGGCGTTCCTCCCTGGCCATAGAAGTCGTATTGATTACAGCCCTAGAGCGTTTGCCGACAATGGCTGCACACAAAAAACCCACCTGACTTTTCAGCAGGTGGGTAGGAGTACACACGCGACTCCTACCCGCTACGGTAGGAGTCATGAGCTCTGATCAGTTATTTTTGAGCGGTTGAGGCAGACTCCATTGCCTGGGCCTGAAAATTACCAAAGCCTCCGGTTCGTGTCAAGGCTCGCGGGAGCAAGAAATTTCCCCATATTCATTTCCACAGGACTTCAACCGTCGCGGGGTCAAGAGCCGCTCTCGCTCATCAACTATAGGGGCAACTGCTGATTCTGTGGGCATTCTTTTTTGGCCTCGCTCCCTGCAAATCTGCTTGCCCACCGCTCACGCTCAAGGTATCTTTTTAGCAAGGAAACACCGAAAGGAACTCGCTCATGGCGTATGAATCGCGTCGAGGCGCCGGCAAGAATCATTTGGCTCCAAGGGATAATCCTATGGTCAGATGCTTCGTCGCGCTCGAACTCCCGGAGGAGGTGAAGTCTTTCGTGTTCGCGGTCGTGAGCGAGTTGCGACAAAAAATTAAAGACGCTAAATGGGTGAGCATCCAGGGAATGCATCTCACGCTCAAGTTCCTGGGGGACGTGCCCTCTGGAGCCATTCCTGCGGTCGCAAAAGCCCTCGAGCAGCCGCTCGCCGTTCCAGAGCCAATCCAACTGAAGGTTCAGGGCCTTGGTTGTTTCCCTCACATGAAACGGCCACGCGTGATTTGGCTTGGAATAACGGACAGCCAATCGGCGCTTCAACCCCTCGTCCAAAAGATAGAAGACGCCCTTGTTCCTCTCGGCTTTCCGCGAGAGACGCGGAGCTTCAAGCCTCACCTCACGCTGGCGAGGATGAGAGACGCCAGAGACCTTTCCAAGGACTTGGAATTGATCATGCAATCTCAAAAGGCGCCTGGCCCCTCATTCTCTATCAAGAGCGCGGTCTTGTTCGAGAGCGTCTTGAAACCACAAGGCGCGCAATATCACCCTATAAAGAGATTCTCTTTCCTTGATCTTCAGAGAACCAACGGCTAAGAGACCGCAAGGGATACAGCTTTTTCCTCTTTCAAGGGCATCCCAGTAAAAACTTGCGCGTGATGACGTGATTAACTCCTCATGATTACAAGGTTATGTACATTAGGGCTCATAGTGTGTCTCCTGAGCATGTGTTGTTCTCCACATTCGTGGGGGGACTTGTCTGAAGAACCTCTCACAGGAGCGAAGCAGGGCAGGGGGGGCGACGCGCCGAAGCCTGTTCCCCTACCAGAAGCGCCCACATCTGAGGCCCCGCCCTGCAACGAGGCCCTTGAACCGCCTGACGATCCGTGTCTGCCGCCTCTTTACAAAGACTGGGAAGAATTCAGCAGGTTCCCAGGGGAAGGGGCCGCGACCTCTGAGGGCCGATTAAGAATAGTGATTGACCGCGCTATGTTCACGCTCATACTGGAGGAGATCGGCCCTGAAGGGATTCCACGGATCGTTTATGACACCAGCGTTGCCTTGGGGGACCTGAGGTCGCCGACGCCGGAAGGCTCCTTTCTGATCAATCATATCTACTGCTATCCCGACGTCGCGTATTTCACCCCTGCCCACGAGAAAGTATCCAATCTTTACAATGGATTTTTTGCCCCCTTGCTCCTATGCGATGCTGACGGCAAATGCGAGAGATTTAACGACCTTGGCCTGCACGGGTTTCTCGCGGACGCCCGTCCTGATTCATCTATCAGGCCTGAGACCTTTGGCGCGGTCTCGGGCGGGTGCATACGACTGCCCGATCCCTGCTCCTTCAAAAAGAGTCTCATAAGCAGGGCGCGCTTGGGGCCGAGGCGTACAAACGATCGAGGCTCCTATCACTGGCTGAAAAGACCCATCGAGGTTCTGATTGTGAATGGATACCCTACGCCCGAGAACTCGCCGCCATTCCTCGAAATTTTCACTGATGGTCTAGATCGTTTGGGAAAAGGGCTTGGCGAAGTTCTCAGACGATTCGGAAGATAGGCCCACTGCGTGATTTGGTTCACACCGGGGAAGACCTCAAAGGCGCTTGCCCTTATAGCGGTTCTCGAAGGCAAATGGGGATTTCATAAGGGCTTGAGTCATTGATTTGTGATCGCTGAGATTGCCGCGTCGCCTTCAACTCCCCGCAATGATAGGAGACGCACGCGTGTCATTGCAAGCAAAGCGAAGCGATCTCGCGATAACTTTTGGGAATGACCATGCCCTGGGGGGCGTCGTAAACAACTTGCAGCGGCGGAAGGCTTGGGAGATGTGGGCAACGACTGCATGAATCGCTGCCCACGTTGGGATAAGAGTGTAGTATGGAGCCTTATGAAGAGGCTCTATGATTCAAATGACCTCTAGTCCCCGGATGGGGGGGTTATGGGGGAGGGAGGGTGTCCATCCCGGGTAGAGGTCTCACATGGGAACCTTCGGCTTTCGTCGAATGCGTTCTCACGTTTTTGGACTATAGTTGAGAGGCGTCCGAAAGTCAAGAAAATACTTTAAGAAATGATGATATCTATTTATTATCACGACTATAATTAAATATTATTAATACCAAAGCCCCTGCGGGTTATGCCCCCGTCTATATCATCCTCCCCGGATCATTCCCCACATCAGGACTCATCACGAGCTCCGCTTCCCGCTCACAATGGCGATGGTTTCAGCAAGTTCGGTCTGGGGTTCCACTTGGGTCGTTACCAGCCAAAAAGGCCTTTCAGGGAGAACCCTACCGTCACAATGCTCAACACAGAAAGTACAGCCACGAAAGCCCAAGAGACCACGTTCATGACGACGCCGTTGGTATGGTGGAGCATAATCGAACGGTCATTGATCAATATGACCATGAATATCAGTACCACCGGTAGGACAAGCCCGTTGATGACCTGGGAAACAAACATGATTGACACAAGGGGAAGATTTGGCGCGAGGATCAGCAGGCCTGAAAAGAAAATGATAAAGCAGTAAAGGCCGTAGAATTGAGGAGCTTCTGAAAATTTTTTGTCCAGACTTGACTCCCATCCAAAGGCTTCGCAGACGGTGTAAGAGGTCGAGATGGGTAATATTGCTGCTGAGAACATAGAGGCGTTGAACAGTCCGAACGCAAAAAGCCAGGTGCAGTATTTCCCTGCTAACGGTTCAAGGGCGAGCGCGGCTTCTGCTGCCTCTTCGATCTTCACCCCCGCTTTGTAGAGCGTGGCCGCGCAGGCGAGGATAATGAAGAAAGCCACGATACTGACCACTATGGAACCCACTACGACGTCGATGCGCGCCGCATGGAGGTCTTTCTCTTGCAGGCCCTTATCCACGATGGACGCCTGGAGATAAAATTGCATCCAGGGAGCGATGGTGGTTCCAACCAATCCTGCCAGCATCACGAGGAACGGTGGATCCCATTTTATAGAAGGAGACGCGACAGCCTCGACCACCTCGACCCAGTCTGGTTTTATCAGAAAACCCACTATGACGTAGGCCACGTAAAAGACGCAGGCGCTCAAAAAAACCTTTTCGATGGAGGTGTACGTCCCTTTGACTGCCAGCCACAAGAGGAAAAGCATGCTGAGAGGGACGGAGATGTATCGAGATATCCCGAAGAGTTCGAGCGAGGCGGCGATGCCTGCAAACTCCGAAAGAGTATTGCCCAGGTTCGTGACAACGAGGAGGATCATCGTATAGAAGGTAATTTTGATGCCGAATTTCTCTCGAATGAGGTCTGACAGCCCTTTCCCCGAGACGACCCCCATCCTCGCTCCCATTTCCTGAATGATGATCAGGATGACTGTTATGGGAATCAGGGTCCAGAGCATAGTCAGTCCATACTCGGCGCCCGCTAACGAATAGGTGGTAATGCCCCCCGCGTCGTTGTCCACATTAGAGGTAATGATGCCTGGCCCCATGAGAACCATCATTGCCCATAGTCCCAGGAGCTTTCGCCTCAAAAAGCTTTTCGGCGAACCGCCATTCCCGGGTTCATGAGTCGCTGGAGAGGACACACCCTTCCTCCTTCGTTTACTTCCCCAGGTGGGGGGCGAGAATGTCAAGCAAGGCCTTGAACCGCACGACCCCTTGTATGCGGTTTTTCTCATCCACCACGGGAATCCCTCTGAAACCATATTTTGCAAAGAGATTTGCGAGCTCGTTTGCGGAATCGTCAACGTGGGCGGTTATGACGCGAGTCGTCATGATCTGCCCTAGTGGAGTGAAAATCTCATGCGACAAAAGGTCCCTGATGCTCACCACGCCGAGCAGTTGAGATTGATCGTTGACTACATAGACATAATAAATAACATCCATCTCATTGGCGTGCTGCCGGATGTAGTTGAAGGCATCAACTATTGTCTGATCTGGGCTTAGCGCCATGAATTGCGTGGTCATCAACCCGCCGGCTTCATCCTCTTCATGCTCGAGCAACTCTTTGACTTTACTGCTATATTCTGGAGCCAGTTCCCGAAAGATCCCATTAGCCGTGTCCTGAGGAAGGTCAGCTATGAGATCCGCAGCCTCATCAGGCGACATCTCCTCAATGATGTCTGCCGCCTTTTCAGGTTCCAGCCCCCTCATAATGGCGACTTGGACCTTCGGATCCATTTCTTCCAGCGCTTCAGCGAGCACTTCCTGGTTGAGGGAATCCACAATGGCAGCGCGTTCCCGCACATCCATGTCTTCAATAATGTCGGCCAGGTCTGCAGGATGCAGCGCCTGAAGCTTGCTTTGAGGTATTTGGAGCCGGAGGCGATCGAAATCCGCCAGCGGTTGCACGAAGTGCCAGGGGATAAACCTATCTTTGAGGTCGTAATCAAAGAACCACTTGGCAAATCTCACGGCTGCATCTTCAAACCCCAAACGTCTGAGCATGCCGCGTAATCCCACATCAACGAAGTCTAAAACCAACGACCCATTTAATCGGACAAAATGAAGATCATTGACTCGCTCGACCTTGGCGCCGTCCACATCGACGATTTGTTTGTCCAGGAGTAGGTTTCTGAGGAGTACGCGCGAGGGGCTGAGGCCTGCCTCAGTGAAAGGGATCACCTCTGCGTCGCGTTTGAGGACGATTTCTTTTTGCGATATGCGCGCAACGTCTTCCCATGCAGCGGAGAGCTTCCGTTTTCTCCATTTTCTGCGAATTACCAAGGCTATGACATGAGGATTCGTTTCCTCCAGAGAGACCACGAGGTCTGAACTGACTCCCAATATAGGCCCGTTTTCACTAGAGAGGACTTTCCGCTCCAGGAGCTCGCTCAAATAATAATGATCTTTTGCAAGATTCAGCAATGGGTTTCCTCTTTGTATTGCTGGGCTATATTGAGCGCTCTGCGCCTCGCACATGTGCGGCGCTCAGCGTCCTGATGAAACTTGGAGATCGCGTTGCTTTTTTGGGTGGCGCCAAGTAATTATACATTGAAAGCAATTCCTTTCAAAGGACAAGTATTGCATAATCATTGCAATCCTAACCGAGAGCGGAGAAAGTGGCATGCGCGTACGAAAGCAGCTTGAAGTCATGCTGGCAGATGCGCCTGGCGAGCTGGCAAAGTTGACGGCCAATCTTGCTGAAGAGCACATCAACATTGAGGCGATGAGTATTCAAGACGCCAACGAGTATCTCCTGGCGCTTTATGAGGTCAGGGCAAAAACTGGCAGGAGAGTGGCGCCTCGAGATTATTATGAAGCTATCCTTAAAGAGTCGGCGCGTTACTCGATGATACGGCTCATCACCGACAACCCCACAAAGGCGGTGGATGTGCTTGCCCAAAGGGGATATCAGGTGAAAGTCCAGGATGTCATTGGATTGGTGCTCGAAAATCATCCCGGCATCCTCCACCGCGTCTCGCGCATTCTAGGGGACGCAGGAATCAACATTGCCTACACCTATGGGTCTGGATTTTCCGATAGCGAAGCTGCGCTGTTCATTTTTAAGGTATCCGATTTAGACAAGGCCCTGACTGTACTGCCAGATCCTTTGACATGACGCACCAAGAGAAGGCCAAAATGAAACTAAAGTTGATTCAAACGGGACCACGCAGCGTAGAGGTTGTGTCGGACCGCTGGAAATTTCTTGTTGATCTGAAAGAAGAATACGGCGGGAAAGACGAAGGACCAAATCCGTCCGAACTGACGGCCGCCGCAGTTGCCTCATGCGAGATGCTGACGGGCATCTTTTGGGCATCGAGGCGTCACGGCGTCGAACTCGAAAACCTCGAGGCCGAGGTCGAGTGGGAATACGGGACAAAACCCGATCGCATTACGCGCTTCGACGTCAAGATTCGGGGCGTGAAAGATCAACTCGGGGACAAGACGCGGGCTTTTGCTGCGATGGCCAAGGCGTGCACGGTTTCGAAGACGTTTGCGATGCCTCCGGAGATGACGTTGGAGGTTGAGTGACGGGGTTTGCAAGGATTTATTCTGAAGTCGGCGCATGGAAAGCGATCTGGCTTACGTCCGATAAGATATATTATGTTAACTCGGATAATCGCCGCGCATAGCGTCGCCAGAAACTTTCCCCGCCGGACTAAAACCATATGCGGGCTGATCCCTTCTCCCCACACTTCAAGGTGAAATGTCAAATGCAGATACAGCGTCGCCAAGGCTCTCCGTCGCGGTGATCGCAAAAAATGAAGTGGATCGAATCGGACGCCTGCTGGACAGTGTGGGCATCGCTGACGAAGTGGTCGTTGTGGACTCAGGCAGTACCGACGGCACGATAGAATTATGCGAAAGCCGCGGCGCGCGTGTCGTTTTTGTTGAGTGGCAAGGTTATGCGAGGCAAAAACAGGCTGCGATGGACCTCGCTCGTGGCGAATGGGTGTTGAATCTGGACGCTGACGAGGCGTTGTCGCCCGAGCTGGCCCAGGAGATATCAGAAGCCATTGAAATGGCAGACCCTTCGGTCAAAGGGTTTTCAATGCCCAGGCTGAGCCGTTATCTCGGTAGATGGATTTGGCATGGCGGCTGGTATCCGGACCGCAAGGTGCGCCTTGTAAGAAGAGGCAGTGGACGCTGGACTGGCGATGGTTTACACGAGCGGTTGGAAGTCTCTGGAATCGTGAGAGAACTTCGGCATCCGCTGCTCCATTTTGTCTATAGGGACATTTCGGATCAGGTGAGAACCATAAACACTTTTTCGACAGTATTTGTCCAATCCTTGCGGCGGCCAGCATCTTCCTTGTCTATTTGGTACGGCCTTTTCCATGCCTTTGGGAAATTCCTTGAATGCGC
>Ga0272446_1003861_pt1 | contig 18405 bp, 13 predicted proteins | sample YNPCB0061_FD_194587 | JGI IMG/M metagenome (GOLD analysis project Ga0272446, IMG submission 194587) | Hot spring microbial mat communities from Yellowstone National Park, WY, United States - YNP-CB-006-1 | ecosystem: Environmental > Aquatic > Thermal springs > Hot (42-90C) > Sediment | place... | reverse complement strand
CTTCACCACCCCGCCTTCGTACAGCGCCTGCGAGTTGCGAGTTGCGAGGGGCGAGGGGCGTGTTGCGTGCTGCGTGTCTCGTGATGCGGGCTGCGGGCTGTGGGCTGCGTCGGGCGCTGCTGCCTCTCCCTCTCCCCTTCTCTCGCCCTCTCCCGATCCCCCAATCTCCAATCTCCCAATCTCCGAATCTCTTAATCTCCCAATCTCCGAATCTCCGAATCTCTCCGTCTCCTGTCGCCCCTCGCCCCTCGCCCCCCGCAACTCATTGATCCAATCCGCCGCCCGCTCCGCCAGCCGCCGGTTGTTGACGAAGATCAGCGTCGTGCGGTGCTGCTCGATGAGATCGACGACACGCGCGGTGATGAAAGGCCAGATCGAGTCGCCGGACAGAGAGCGGAAATCGTCAACCACCGTCTCGACCCGGAGATCGAGCGCCTTGCGATAGCCGGCGTCGACGATGGTCACGGGGCGCGGGACGAGCGTGCGCGCCGCGCCCTCGCCCTGCCACGTCCCGCCGCCGAGATAACGCGCCACCTCATCCAGCGGGCGGATCGTGGCGGAGAGGCCGATGCGCTGGATCGGCTGTGCGGCAAGCTGCTGCAAGCGCTCCAGGCTCAGCGCCAGGTGCACGCCGCGCTTCGAGCCAGCCAGCGTGTGAATCTCGTCGACGATCACCGTCTGCACCGTGCGGAACATCTCACGCCCGGACGGGCTGGTCAACAAAATATAGAGCGACTCCGGCGTTGTGATCAGAATGTGCGGCGGCGTGCGCAGCATGGCCTGGCGGTCGCGTGACGGCGTGTCGCCGGAGCGCACCGCCACGTTGATCTCGGGCAGCTCCTCGCCGCGCGCACGCGCCAGCCTGCGGATGCCCGCCAGCGGCGCGCGCAGGTTGCGTTCGATGTCGTTGTTGAGCGCCTTGAGCGGGGAGATGTAGATGAGGCGTAGGGAGTTGCGAGGGGCGAGTTGCGAGGGGCGGCGTGAGATTGGGGGATTGGGAGATTGAGAGGTTGGGGGATTGGGCGACGGAACACCGTCAGCACCAGAGAACGCCTTGCCCCTCGCCCCTCGCCCCTCCGAACTCGCCCCTCGCCCCTCGCCCCTGAACAACTGATCGATTCCCCACAAGAACGCCGACAGCGTCTTGCCAGAGCCGGTGGGCGCCAGGATCAGCGTGTGCTCGCCGCGCTGGATGGGGGGCCAGCCCTGCTGCTGCGGCGGCGTGGGCTGGCCAAGCGTCTGCTCGAACCAGGCGCGGGTGACGGGCAGAAAGGCGTCGAGCGGATTGGCAGCGTCAGACATGGGTTCGCCTCCATACGAACATTTGTGCGTATGGCTAGTATACACTGTTTTCGTCGCAGCACGAACGCGTGAAAGTCGTCAGATTACCGAAGGAAGACGCGACAGTCAGCGCCTTTCATTCGGCGATGCACCCGCTATAATGACGATGGTCGGGCAAACACTGCCGGGAGCGACTTTTCGATTCAAGAGTAGGAGGAGCAATGCTCAAACGTTTTTTGTTGATATTCTGCGCCATCACCGTCGCCCTCAGTTTGAGCGCCTGCGCGCTGTTGGCGGCGCAGGCAAGCTGGCAACAGGCTGGGGCGTCACAAGACGCCCTCATCTACGATGATGCGTTGGCGCTGTCGTTTCAAAGTTGGTCATTCGACGCCGCAGTGGATTTTGCCGCGGCGACCACCTACGCTGGCAGCTCGCGCGCCATCGGCGTAACTTTTCAGCCAGGCAACTGGGGCGCGCTGTGGTTGGTGCGCCCTAGCGGCGATCTCGACCTGACCGGCTACACCGCGTTGCAGTTTGCTGTGCATGGCGGCAGTGCAGGCGGGCAATCGATCTTCGTGCGCGCGGGCGCTGGCACAGCCTTTCCGGCGCAGAGTGAAGTCGATCTGGCGGCGTATCTGGGCGGGGCGCCGGCCGCCAACGCCTGGCGCGTGGCAACGATCCCGCTGGGTGACCTGGGCGTCGCCGACGGTGCGCTCGGGTCGATTGCGCTGCAAAGCGCCGTCAGCAGCGGCCAGCCCACCTTCTACATCGATGATGTCCGCCTCGTTGCGGGGGCCACGCCGATTCAGGAGCCGCTGAACGCAACGATCCGCATCGACGCGACAGCCCCCGGCCAGGCTGTTCCGCCTGAGATGTTGGGCAGCAATCTGCCAGCCTGGCTTGGACGCGACCGCTTTCAAGACCACACGCTGCGGGAGCGGACGGCGGCAGCGGGCTTGACTGTGCTGCGCATGCCCGGCGGCAGTTGGAGCAACAGCTACGGCTGGCTGAGTTGCGAGCAAGATCGCGATGTGGCTGGCGCAACGCCCTGCCCCTGGCAAGGCTGGGTGGCACGTCCAACAGACTTTATCGACTTTTTGCAAGCCACCAACACGACAGGCATGTGGGTCGTCAACCCCAACGGAACGGCGTTGGAGGCAGCGGCGGCGGTGGCGTTCTTCAACGGCGCGGTCGATGATGATCGAGCGCTCGGTGTGGACATCCGCGGCACGAACTGGTACACCGTCGGCCACTGGGCGCAATTGCGCGCTGCACACGGCAACCCAGAGCCGGTCGGCATCAAGCTGTGGGAGTTTGGCAATGAAGTCTACGGCGGCAAGCCATCGGCTGGCGGCGCGCAGTGCCTGGCTTGGGGCTGGGAAGAGGTCTGGACGTGCGACGGGACAGAATACGTCAATGGCAAGGGCAGCGGCGCCGCACGGCATGAAGGCTATCTGGAGTTCCGCACCGCAATGCGCAGCGTCGATCCGACGATCCGGCTTGGCGCGGTTGGCTACGAAGAGCCCGGCGTCGCGGGCGCGCCGGATTGGTCGAACTACAACAACTGGGGCATCGAGGTGATGGCGGCGGCGGGCGCGGCGCTGGATTTCTACTCGATCCATCCTTACGCCTACTTCGAGCCGCCATCCAACAACGCCGCCGGACATGCAACGATCCTGGCGAAGCCAACGACGCACTGGGCAGACATCCGCAGCGCACTCGACGCTGCGTTCGACGCTCATGCCGGGGGGCGCCGCGCGCCGATTGCGGCAACGGAATTTAACCTGGTCTCCGTGCAAGATCAGGACAATGCACAGTTGATGACCCGCGCCGTCAACGCGCTCTTTCTGGCGGATTCGCTCGGACAGGCGATCGCGCACGGCTACGCCTTGTTCAACCAGTGGGACCTGGTGAACGGGCGCGCAGGCAACGGCACGGAGTACGGACTGCTGCACGAAGACAACGGCTTCTTCCGCGCGCCACAGTATTACGTCTATCCGCTGTGGGCGCGCTTCGGCGCCGAGATGCTGCCGGTGACGAGCACCTTGCCCGCGGCCACGCAGCTCAGCGTCTACGCGGGTCGCGTCAACACGACGACACTGTCGCTGCTGGCGATCAACAAGAGCGCCGCCTCTATCACGGCGACGATCACAGCAGGCGATGCTGCCTTGACTGGCGCTGAGGCGTATGCTGTGCAGGCAACGTCTGCCAGCGCGCAGAGCGTCATGTACAACGGCAGCGCAAATCCCAGCGACGCGCTGACTGAGCCGCCGACGCCGGTTGCCGCGAGTGGCGGCGCGGTCACCCACCTCTTCGCGCCGTGGTCGATCACACTGCTGCATCTGCATCTGGCTGACCAGACTGCGCCGCCCCCAGCGTTCCGGTTGCATCTGCCAGTGGTGCAAAGCCGTGAATAACGCTCGATGCAATGAACGACCGCACGTCAGGCCGGAGGCGTGACGTGCGGTGCGCTTCAGGCCAACCGTCGCAGGTCATCGCCTCCAGCGCGACATGGCGCCACGTCACGCCGGAGGCGATGACCTACGACATACGCGATTTCGCCCCCAATATGAAATAGACCCGGTAATCTTTCCACAGTTGACGCGCAGTTATCCCTCCAGTACACTATAAGTTGTCCGCGCTTTCTGGTGGACGCCGATGTGTGCGCCGAAGCTTGCAACCGTACATGATGCCGGCGTGGTCTGCACGGCACACCGATCGTTGCCAGCCCTTGCCCCAGGGAAATGATTGATGCCTGACACCGAGCTTTTGCACTACGCCGCTGAAAATCTAGTTGTGCGCAGTTTGCGGCTGCGCGAACACCGCAATCTGCTGATCGTCGCCGACCCCGCCGCCCTGGACCTGGCCGAGCTGTTGATGCGCCAGGCGCACACACGGGCGATCCACGCCACGTGCATCTACGCACCGCGCAGCCAGCAGGCAGCACACCGCAGCGGCGATGAGCTGCCCACACCATTGCTCGAAGCAATCCGTTGCGCCGACGGCGTGCTCAGTTGCCTGGCGGACGGCCCGGAATTCTTGCCCTTTCGCGGCGCCGTGCTGCAAGCCAGCATCACCCCATTTACGCGCACTGTCCACGCCCCCGGACTGACGCTCGCCACGCTCGCCGCCGCCGCCGTCGATTACGACCTGGTGCATAGCTGGTGCAGCGACCTGGCGCTGCCGTTGGTCATGGGACGCCGCCTGGAGATCACCTCCACCGACCACCTGGGCGGTAAGCACCGCCTGGTCGTGACGCTGCCGGGGTGGGAAAGTCCACCCGCCATCAGCGACGGCGTCGTGGACGAAGGGCGCTGGGCCAATCTGCCGCCGGGCGAGACCTTTATCCTGCCCACAGATGGTGACGGCGCCATCGCCATCAATGGCTCGCTGCCAGGCATGGTGCTGGCTGGCGCCGACTCGACGGTGCTGCACTTCGAGCACGGGCGCCTGGTCGAGTGGACGCCAGCCGAGGGCGCCGCCACGCGCCACCTCTTTGCGACGCAACTGGACGCGGCGCGCCGGGGCGGCGATGCCAACTGGTCGCGGCTGGCGGAAATTGGCTTTGGCGTCAACCCACTGATCGGCCACCTGATCGGCGTCGAAGCGTATGACGAGAAGAAGGCCGGCACGATCCACATTGCGCTGGGCAGCAACAGCGAACTCGGCGGACGCATCAGCGCGTCGATTCACTGTGATCTGATCGTGGAACGCCCGACCGTCACCATCGATGGCCGGCTGTTGCTGGAAAACGGCGAAAATCGGCTCCAGGTCACCGATTGGCTGCTCGATGTCTACACGCTGCAACAAGACCTGGACGCTGATGAGAGGGCGACATGGTGGCGCAGCGTGACGGCAGTGCATCGCAGCATGGCGCGCGCCGAGATCAACGACGGTGAACTCTATCGGACGTGGGCGATCAAGAGCGGACGGCACGGGCGTCTTCCGGTTGGCACAGCACGCTCGGCAAAGCTGGCAGCGCGTCTCTACGAAATACTGCCAGAGAACGCCGCCTTGATCGGCTGCGAGGAATTGACAGAGCGCGCGGCACGCGCTGGCATCCCGCCGCGGCTGACGCCAGCGTGCATCCGGCTGCTGCTCCAGTACGATCTGGTGCGCGTGAAGGGAGGCTAAAGCATGAGCGTGAGTCATGGCGCCGGGCGACGTGAGCTGCCGCCCTTCCTCAACTTTCTGGAGCAACGGCTAGACGCCCGCACGCGGCGATACGAGAATGTCCTGGGTCTCGACCTCTACGAAGTCGATCTGTCAGATCTGAAGTTGCGCTTCTCCGATCGCACCCCGCTAATCCTGGTCAAGGCGACCGACCTGGCCGAGATGGGCGACGTCGCCGCCGCCGAAGTCGTCGACGAAGTCCTGCGTGTGCGCAACCTGGCCGAACGCCATCCGTTAATCGTGGTGGAGGGCAACGGCGACGCCATGCGGCGCTACGTCCAGCTCCACCACATTTCCGCCGCCGTGCTTGACGCCGCCGACGAGCAGGAGATCATGGAGTCGCGGCGCGCGCAGGGGGAGTTGCTCGACCACGTCGTCGGCCAGATGAGCCTGGTGCTGCTGTCGCCCTACGAGATCAATAAACCGGTCACTGGTTCGCGCTTTTTCGGGCGCGAGTCGGAAGTGCGGCGCCTGCTTTACAGCGGCGACACCAACTACGCGGTGATGGGCATCCGACGCATCGGCAAGACTTCACTGCTGCGCGAGGCCGAACGCCGGTTGTGTGAGCGTGCGCGGGAGGGCGACAACGAAGAGGCGGACCGGCGCATCTTTTTCATGGATTGCAGCACGTTGCGCACGCCCGATGAATTGATGCGGGAAGTCATCCGGCACTATTACCCCCACGACCTGATGCGGCTGGAGAATCGCCAGTTCCCGATCTTCTTCCCAGACTTTCTACGCCGCATGGCACGGCGCTACAAAGGCCAGCTCGTGCTATTGCTCGACGAGTTCGATGTTCTGCTGAACGCCGGGTTCGACAACGAACCGCTGCTCAACGTCTTGCGCACCGCCAGCAACGAAGGCCATTGCCGCTTCATCATTGCTGGCTTTCGCGACCTGATGGAACAATCGTCGCGCCTGCAGTCGCCGCTTTTCAACTTCGCCAAGCCGCTGCGCCTGAAGGAGTTTAGCCGCGACGACGCCGGCAAGATGATTCTGGCGCCATTGCACAATCTGCGCGTGCAGGTCGAACGCGAGAACGACGTGGTGGACCGCATTTTCGCCGAGACAGCCGGCCAACCACACCTGATCCAGTTCTATTGCAGCTACCTCATCGACCGCCTCGACCAGACCGACAGCCGGCGCCTGGGGCCGGAAGATTTGCTCGGCATCTACGATGACGAGAATTTCCGCGCCTTTGTCCTCAACACCTTCATCGACAACACAACGCACCGCGAGAAAGCGATTGTCTTTTCGCTGGTGCTGAAGATGGGCGACGCCGTCGAGCCGTTCGACCTGCAAGATATCGAGACGGCGTTGCTGGCGCAACAAATCGACGTGTTGCTGGATGATCTGGAGCGTGCATGTCGCAACCTGGAGCTTGCTGGCACATTCACCAAGCAGGGCCGCTACTACCGCTTCTCGATCCCGATCTTTCCGGCAATGCTCGCCAGGAACTTCAACGTGGCCCATCTCTTGAACAAGCTGCGCCGCGAAGGAATCGAACGCGTCGCGTAACCACGACCCACCGCCAGACAGGAGCAAGAGCACGTGATCGAACGTTGGGATTTCGTCGACTACACCGGCTTCTCCAGTCCACACAAACGCCGACGCCTGCGCCAACTGGATCGCATCGAGACGATGGTGCAGTTGCTGCAACAGCACAACTACATCGTTGTGCTTGGCCCCGCCTACAGCGAAAAGACCCGATTGCTCGAAGACGTCGCCGCTGTTGGCGTACAACGCCGGTTGTTCACGCCGATCATCATCAATCTCTGGCAGGTGCGCACCGACAACGAGGCGGAGTTCTACCAGAGCCTGGTGCGTCTGATCTGCAAAACCATTCAAAACGATCATTGTCTCGAGATCGATGACCAGGCGCTGGATGAGCTGGCACGCGCCCGTGACTTCCAACGTTTTCTGGAGCAATGCACGGCGCAGCAACAGAACCATCTTGTCCTGATGATTGACCACCTCCAGGCGCTGCCGCACGATCTGATCCAGCAGTTGCTCGGCGCCCTGCGCGCCGCGTACATGGAGCGTCGCCCCGACGGGCGCTTCCTGCTGGACGTAGTCGTCACGGGCGGGATGGCGCTGGCCGATCTGTCGCTGGGCGTCACCTCGCCTTTCAACATAGCGCACCCCATTTTTCAGAGCCACCTGACCAGCGGTCAAACCATCGCCCTCGCCCGCGAGAATTTCAGCGCCTATGGCGTGCAGCCTTCCAACCACGCGCTGGAGCGCATCGATCATTGGGCTGGCGGCGACCGCTACCTCACACCGCTGCTGGTGGCGCGTTGTCACGAAGCGATCAAAGGCTACCGCCGCCCACAGGTCACACAGACGGTCGTCGATCAGGTGGCGCTGCGCATCATCACGCACGAGGCGGCCAACTCACCCTTTCGCGAAGCAATCCAGGTGATCGAGGACGATCCCGACACGGTGCTCGACGTGCTCGATCTGCTGCAGCGCGACGCCCTGCCCCGCAACCAGGCGCGCCAGCCGATCGTGCGCGGTGGGCTGGATCGCCTGCAACTCTCCGGCGCAGTCGTGCTCGATAGCGGCGTCTATCGCTTCAAGAACGAACTCTATCGCACGGTGCTGAGCAAACACTTTTCGGCGGCGCATGTCGGCCACCTGTTGCGCATGAGTGGGCGCTGGCAGGAGGCGATCGGCTATCTGTCCGTCGAGTTGGCGCAGAAGCCGCACGAACGCGCCAGCCTGCTGGAAGCCATTGTGCAGTCGATCTACGCTTCCGACGATCTGGAGAGCGCGTATTCGATCTTGTTGCAGGGCATCCAGCACGGCTTTGGCTTGTCTCATGTCGGCATCTACCGGGCGTGGGAAGGACGCGGCAAATTGATGTTGGTGCAGAGCGACATCGCCGAAGCCATGCCCCGCGAGATCGACCTGAGCGACCTCGATTGCGTCGAGGTGCAGACTTTTCGCAGCAGCGACTACGCACTGCGCGGCGCGCCCGATGATCGACGCCTGGTGGCACGCCTGGTGCCTGAGCGCCGCCCCATCGGCCTGGTCACTATCGACCACTACTTCTCCGAACCGGAGTTGCACGGCCTGCCCCCAGACCTGCCCGATCTGTTGCGCTTTCTACGCCACGCCGCAGGCGCCATTGAGGATGTCACCTTGCGCACCGCCTTCCGTGAGATCGGGCGCGCAGTGCTGAGCGCCAGCACGATCCAGTCGAACCTGGATCGCGTGCTGCAGATCGTCGTCGATGCCGTCGGCAGCGACCTGGCTGTGCTGTACCTGCTGGACGCCGCTGGCCAGCGGCTCATCTACCAGCGGCACGCGGGCGCCGCCGCGGCGCGCCTGCGCGCCGCCACCCCGCTCATCGAGATCGCCGAAATTACGCACCCGGCGGTGCGGTCGCTGTGGCACGGTGAACAATACATCCCCGAAGCGCGCCTGCTGCAGGCATTTCTGCCGCTGACCGCCGCCGATCGGCGGTTGGGGGTGCTGCTGCTGGCATTCGAAGGCGAACAAGGCGCCGCGCTCAACGCTGAAGATCGCAAAATGCTGGTCACCTTTGCCGACCAGGTGGCGATTGCAGTGCACAATCTGCAGCTCCTGCAACGCACCAACGCCGAACTCGAAGAAAAGATTCGCGAGGAGCAGGCGCTGCGCCGCGAACTCGAGCGAATGCGTTCCAACGAACTGGCGGAGGTGGCGCAGGCGCTGGTGCATCGGCTCGGACACGCCGGCGATGTGCCCATGCACATCGCCGCCACGCGCACCATCGCCAGCGCACTGTCCAGCACGCCGCTCGAGCCAGCCGCACAGATGGAGATCGAGCGTCACCTGACGCACATCGAGAAGCGCTTCCACCAGATCAATGATCTGTCGCCGGCGTTCGCCAACGTCGCCAGGCTCAAAGAGGCGACGCTGGCGCCGCTCGATCTGCGTCAGGTCGTCGAGCAGGCGCTGGATCGACTCAACTGCAACGATGGCGTCGCCGTGCATTGGCAGCCACCCCAGGCTGCAATCCTGGTCGAGGCTGATGCAGCGCTGCTTCAAGAGGCGATCTTTTCGCTCCTGGAGAATGCGTGCGAGGCGATGCCGGAAGGCGGTTTTCTCACTGTGCGGCTGCAACGCGAGGAGGCAGGCGCGGTGCTGCTCTATGTCACCGACACGGGGCCGGGCGTGCAGGTTGCACACCGCCAGCGCATCTTCGAGCCAGGTTTCAGCACCCGCACCAATGCCACGCCGCACGCGCGGCGCGGTCAGGGATTGTTTGTCTGCCGCGCCATCTTGCGCCGGCACGGCGGCGATGTCATGCTGCACGAAGGGGCCGCCGACACCGGCGCCACCTTTCTCTGCCGGCTGCCCGTGTTGAGCGCCAACCTGTAGAGGAGACCGCCCGATGCACCATGCCTATGTCTTGCTGTTGGAAGATGACCCGCTGTGGGTGGAGACAGTGCGCGAAGTCGTCACCCCGCATGTGCGCGCGTTTCACGCGGCGGATTCGCTGGCTGCAGCCGAAACGCTAATCAAACAACACTTCTTCACAGTTGCCATCATCGACATCAGTCTGGTGAGCGGCGACCCGCAAGATAGTCAGGGGATGCGTTTCCTGCAGATGTTGGCGGAGCACAAGCTGGACGACGTCGTCAGCACCATCGTCCTCAGCGCGTATGGCAACATGGCGCGCCAGCGCGCCGCCTTTCGCGACTTCCACGTTGTGGATTTCATTGACAAGTCCGATTTCAACCCGGCCGAACTGCTGAACGCCATCGCCCGCGCCCAAACGCACACGCGCCGCACCGAAGCGCTTACGATCGCGGTCGAGTCGGGGTTGCCGTTGGCTGCGCTGTGGAACCGCTTCGAGTGGCCGCAGCGTGAATCCGCCACCGAACTCGCCAACGAACTCAGCGATCTCCTGCGTCGACTCTTTCCCGGCGCTACGGAGCTGTTCTTGCAGCCGATTCGCAGCGGGCAGAGCGGCGCCGGCGTCGTCAAGGCAGAGCCGATCTACGGCGCCAAGCGCGGCGCTCCGGTGATCGTCAAGTTTGGCAAGCGCGACAAAATCGAGGCCGAACATCGAAACTACAACGACTACATCGAGCGCTTCATCAACTATCAAGCCAGCACGCAGCTTGGCTATGTCTCCGGGCGCGTGATGGGCGCAATTGCCTACAGCCTGGTCGGCGCCGAACTAGACGAGGTGACGGCGCTCGCCGACTATTACCCGCGCGCCAGCGCTACGGACATCCAGCACATGCTTGACAACCTCATCCAGCATACCTGCAGCCGGTGGTACGAGAATCGCGAGCAGCCGCGCCGCACGCGCAACCTGGTCGAGTTGTACCAAACGGGATTGCACATTCACACCTGGGATGAAATCTGGCAGGGGATGGCGCGCGTCTATCCACAGATCGACGCGCCCACGCTTGCTTTCCCGGGCGTCGATGGGGAATTTCGCAATCCCAAGCGCTGGCTCGATGACAGGCGCTACGAAGTCTACCTGCCGGTCTGGCTCGCCACCACCCACGGCGACCTGAACGAGCACAACATCCTGGTGACGGCAGACCATCGCACCTGGCTGATCGATTTCTATCGCACCGGGTCAGGGCACATCCTGCGCGACCTGGTGGAGTTGGAGTGTGCGATCAAGTTCAACCTGGCGGGCATCACGGACTTGGCGAGCTGCCAGCGTTTCGAGGCGGCGCTGTTGCAGCAGACGCGGCTAGATCAGCCGATTGCGCTGCCGGCGGACGCCCCCGCCCCCAAGGCGCTGGCTGTGATCGCCCACCTGCGCGCGCTGGGCAGCGACTTCGCCGGCCCCGGGATGCGCGAGTACAACACTGCGTTGTTGCTGCACACGCTGTACATGCTAAGTCTCAACTTTCTGTACGGGCCAGACCCCAGCGGGCGCACGCGCGTGTTGCTTTCGGCGGCCATGCTTGCGTCAGCGCTGTAGCCGCCGCTGGTCACCACCCATCGTCGGCTGGGAACAGATTGGTGTACTTCACGCTCGTGCGTGGGACGGCCATCATCGGCGCCACGGCGTCGCGCCAGGCGGCGTAATGGGCGGTCTCCTTGTGGCGCGCCGTATCCTCGACAGTGCGGTAGACCTCGACCAGCACAAAATGCGCCGGATCCGCCTGATCCTGGATCACGTCGAAGCGGGCGATGCCTGGCTCTTGCACACTGTTGCGCGCATTCTCCAGCGTGGCGGCGATGAAGGCATCGACATTCTCCGGCTTGACGTGGACATCGACATGGACGACCAACATGGTTGACTCCTCCTCCACAGATTGAACCAGGGCAACGGGCGCATTGCGCGGGGCGAAACGCTGCGGCCTGGATGGGCTATTCTTTGCGCCCCGCAGGGCGCGCAATGATCTCACCTCTCACGACGCAGCACGTTGCACCCCGGCGGGCGGCAGGCGTTTGAGCACTCTCAAGTCCTCCTTGCTCAAACGCTCCTCTTCATCAGGCTCCACAGGCGGCAGGGGCGACGACCTGCGGGACGACCGGCTGTCCTCGCGCGGCGCGGGCGCCACTTTGTAGCCTTCAACCTTCTCGCCGTCGACCTTGACCTCGCGCACCTCCCCGCCATTCATGTACAGGCGCACGGTGTGCATGTCCAGCCCCGCAATAGCGGAGAAGGCTTGCAGCAACAAGTCCGGTGGAAGGTCCGGGAATTGTTCGCGCAGCATCGCCAGGCTGCGCCCGCGCCCAAAGCTGTCGATCACCTCCGGCGTCACATGGACATTGGTGATCGAGATTGGGTGCAACGTGTCCATGATCACGCCGACGGTGGGCAGTGTACGTTGCAATTCGGCTTTCACCAGCGCCAGCAATTCGCCACAGCCCGGCATCCCCGGCAGAATCGGCAGCAGCCTGGCGGCAATCGACGCCTCATCCGGCACAGGATATTTTTGCTGAATGACCTGCACCGACGCGTACAGCGCCTCGTGCAGCTTGGTGACAAGATGACGACGGCGCTCATCGTCGGTGTACTGCACCAGCTCCGCCAGGCGCGCCTTGTCGCCATTGGCCGCCGCAGCGAGATCGTAGCGGCGCCAAAAGCTGATCGTGTAGTTGAAGGGAATGCCGTTGATGAAGTAGTAAGTATTCGTGCGATATTCGCCGAATTCGCTACGAAAATTGATTCGTTGTTTTTCGCGCTCATAGCCAGCAAGCGTCACCAGCCCTGGGCCAGCCAGACGTGAGAACTGGCCGAAACGATAGAGGACGACGCGCTCTTCCTGCGGCACCTCAATTACCTTGACAGCGCGCGTCCGCACCAGCATGATGAGCGCCCACACCAGTAAGATCGCCAAAACAGCATAAATGATCCATGTCATCTTGACCCTGCTCCTTCACTCTGCCACATATGTGCGCAGGAATGCGGCCCACACCGGGCTGAACCACTTTCCCTGCGCAATGTCGAGCAGCAGCCCGCGCCGGCGCAGGTGGTCGAGCGTGTCGTCGTCGTCGCTGCGGCTCCGCCCCTGCGCCAGCCGGATGGCGACAGCGCGCTCCTGAGGGTGCAATCCTGACAAAATGCGACGGCACTCGTGTTGCACGTCAGCCTGGGCGGCGAAATAATCGATCTGGTTGTCAGCGGGCGGCGCCTGCTTCACCCAACTGCCGAAAATCATCTTGAGCAGCCCGGCGTGTCCACCGCCCAGCCAGACGATCCCGCTCACCGCCCCGGGTGGCAGCGGTTCGCTCAGTTGGCGGTTGAGATGATGCACCATGTGTCGGGCGTCGTTCTGCATGTACGGCTCCAGGGCAAAGATGTTAGTGCGGAACAAGTCGTAGAACTTGCAGCGCGTGTCCAGCTCGAAGTGGCGTCCCAGCACGTGTGGCAGCCGCTTGGTGAAGATCAGATACGACAGCCGTTCGCGATTGCCCGCGCTGCGAAAGGCGTTGAGCTGTTCGAGCATGGGCAGCGGGCCGCGCACAAAGACGCCGTCAAAGTCGTCCAGGATCAACATCAGGCGCTGATCGAGACGCTGGCAGATGTGATCGATTGTGATCTGCACGCGGCGGCGCAGTTTTTCCTCGTCGGAAAGGTAGGTGATCTTCGGGTCAAAATCCGGCTGGGGCAGCGCCTTGATCGCATTGAGCAGCGCACTGAAGATCATCTCCCACAGTTGCTGCGGCGCGCCCTCCCATGTATTGCCGTCGATGGCGGCAAAGCGCACCACATCCACCCTGGCGCCCAGGTAGCGACGCCGAACCTCGCGATCCTCCGTCAGCACCTTGACGATGTTGGATTTGCCGCTCCCGGCGACGCCCACCAGACAGAGCGACTCGCCGCGTGCTGCATAGTCGCAACAAAACGAAACTTCACGCTCACGGTAGGTCGGCAGGTATCTTGAGGTTGCACTCATAGTGGGTGGCGACGCACCTTCTGGTAGCCTGGGTCAACACCCAGAGGCAGCGCTGGATCGTTGACAACAGCTTACGCTGTCGCCGCCCACCTGTCAAGGGTCAGAACTTGGCCGGGGTCTATTTCACGCTGGAGGGCAAAGTCGTTGCCGCAGGTGATCGCCTCCGGCGTGACGGAGTGCGATGTCACGCCAAAGGCGATCACCTGCGCTGGATGCCCCCAATGTAGATCACGCTTGCACGGCCGCAGCGACTGTGGCGCGGATGCGCTCCAGCCCCTCCGCCAGGATGCTGCGCGGGCAGCCAAAGTTGAGGCGGATGAAGCCCTCGCCGCCGGCGCCAAACCAACTGCCTTCGTTGACCGCCAGTTTGGCGTCCTTGAGCAGCCGATCCGCCGGCTTGTCGCCCAGCCCGGTCGCCCGCAGATCGAGCCAGAGTAGATAAGTCGCTTCGGGGATGGTCGTGACCACGGCGGGCATGTGCTCCTCGACGTAGCGCACGGCAAAATCGCGGTTCGCCGTCAGGTAAGCCTGCAACGCCTGCAGCCAGTCGTCGCACGCGGTGTAGGCCGCCTCCGCCGCCACCATGCCCAGGATGTTCACATGCGGCACGATGCCCGCCATCGCCGCCTCGAATTGCTTGCGTAACGCCGGGTTCTGGATGATCGCAAAGCTGGCGCCCAGGCCAGGCACGTTGAAGGTCTTGCTGGGCGCCATCAGCGTGATCGTGCGCTGGGCGACTTCTGGCGCCAGGCTGGCGATGGGAATGTGTTGCGTCCCGCCCAATAGCAAATCACAATGAATTTCATCAGAACAAATCACAAGATTATGCTGATCGCAGAACGCGGCAATCTCCGTGAGTTCGGCGCGAGTGAAGGCGCGCCCGACCGGGTTGTGCGGATTGCAGAGCAGGAAAAGGCGTGTGCGGGGCGCAATGGCTGCCGCCAGCCCGGGCATATTCAGTTCGTAGTGCAAATGCTGCCCGGCGTGCGTAGCGTGCAGCGGCGCCGATTGCAGCGTGCGCTGCTGGTTGACCGGTGCGGTCAAAAATGGGCCATAAACGGGCGTATTGATCAGCACACCGTCGCCAGGTTCACCGATGGCGCGGCTGACGACGTTGAGGCCGCTGACCAGCCCGGGCAACATCACGATGTCGTCCGGCTGGATCGCCCAGCCGTAGCGCTGCGCCATGCGGTCGACGAGCGCCTGTTTGAGCGACGGGGAATCCATGCCGTAGCCAAAAACGCCATGTTGGACGCGGCGCAGCAGCGCGTCGATTATCGGCTGCGGCGAGACAAAATCCATATCGGCCACCCACATCGGCAGCACATCTTCGCCAAACCAGGCCCACTTGCCGCTGTCGGTGCCGCGGCGTTCCACCGGACGGTCGAAATCATAAGTCATTGGTTCACTCCTGGAAGCTGGAAACGCCGCGTCCTACCGGCGACGCGGCTTCTCGAACGGGATAATCGTTGTAGAAAGACTCAGTCGCCGGCATGTGGTGAGGGCGTTGGCATACGCACCGGGGTAGCGTTCGCCGTCTCGGGGGCCGCCTCCTCGACAATGGTCACGGCCATCTCATCGTGTTTGAGTTGTCGGCGCAAGCGTGGTTCGTTGTTGTAGACGGCGCGTGTCAGCGCCGTTGTCGAAATTGGCGAGGTGGCGAAGATCAGAAGAATCAGCACCAGCATTCGGTAAAAGAGGAACTCGTCGAGAAAGAAGAAACCGGCGCCCAACAGGATGGCGCTGATCCCAACTGTCGTCGCCATGCCAGCGGCGTGCATGCGCGAGAGCACATCCGGGAAGCGGACAATGCCGAGGGCGCCAATGAGCATGAAGCCGGCGCCCGCCAGGATCAAGAAAACAATCACCAGCTCTATCGTCGTCATGCCCGGCTACTCCTTGTCCGACTCCCAGTCCTGCACGTTCGATTTTTCGATGTAGCGGGCAAACATCATCGTGCCGACAAAGCCCAACACGGCGGTGACGATGGCGGCGTCGAGCAGGGCTGGCGCGCCGCTGCGCATGGCAATCAGCGCAAAGATGCCCACAGCGTGGATGGCGATCGTGTCGAAGGCCACCGCGCGGTTGGGCGGATTGGGGCCAATGTACAGCCGCACAAAGCAAATCATCAGCGACATGGCCAGGATGACCAGTGTGATGTCGATCCAAGTCTCCATTGTCATGCTGTAGCTCCTCCGCGCGTCACGCGCAGAATGCGTCGCTCAAAGTCCTGCTTGATGGTCTTGCGCACCTCGTCGGCGTCGCCCATGACCAGGTTGTGCACGTAGAGCACGCGCTGCCCGGCGGCGTCACGCCCGACATCCACGCTGATCGTTCCAGGCGTCAGTGTGATTGAACTGGCAAGGATGGCGATCTCGAGGTCGGTGCGCGCTGTCAGCGGGATGGCGACGATGCCTTGATCAAGACTAAGCTTTGGCGCCAGCACATAACGAGCCACCTGAATGCTGCTGAGGATGATGGCCTGCACCAGGAACAGAATGTAGCCGATTGCACCCAGAATGGCGGCGCCGTATCCGCGATGGATGACCGACAGCAGCAGGAACCCCAACACAAAGCCGATGATGGCAGTGGTGACGCTCAAGTCGGCTTGCAGCGCCGCCCACAACACCGCCAGCAGAAGATTCATGTAGAAGACGTTGCGTGCGCTCATATCCTTTATCCTCCTGTGCTTTCACCGCTGCGCCAGGCGTTGGCAGCGGGCGGCTCCTGCAAAATCTGCAAGTCCGTTGGCGACAGCTCAGGATTGACAACCTGGACATAGCCCGCCCGATCAATAGCCTGGCTGGCGGCGATCTGCACCATGTCGAGCGCCGGTTGCGCCGCCACGCCGATCAGCAGGCTCAGCGCAACCAGGATTGCCACCGGGCCCGTCGTCATCAGCATGGCGTTGTGCGGCGCCCGCCCATTGTGGTTCGGCTGCGCCCGGTGAGGCTTGCCCCAGAAAACATATTGCCACAACCGAATCATGCTCATCGTCGTGAGCAGGCTGACCACGACGCTGACCGCTGCAATCACCCATTGCCCCGCCGAAAAGGTGACTTCGAGCAAGCCCAGCTTGCCGATGAAGCCGCTGGTGGGAGGAAAACCGGCCAGTGAAAACGCTGCGATCAAGAAAAGCGTTGCCTGCACGGGCATCTTCTTGACCAGCCCACCCAGTTCGTTCAGCTTGCCCGTGCCCATCTCCAACTCCACGGCGCCGCCGCCCAGCAAGAGCGCCGTCTTCACCAACTGGTTGTGCATCAGGAAGAGGATCGCCAGCGCCAGGCCAAAACCTACCCCGAATTCGTTGGGCGTCATCGCAACAGCCAGCCCCATCACCATGTAGCCAATCTGGCTGATGATGTGGAAACTCAGCAGGCGCCGGATCGTTGGCTGCGCAAAGGCGCCAAGCACGCCGATCACCATCGTGAGGCCCGCCACCGTCATCAACATGGGCTGCCAGTCATTCAACAGCCACGGGAAGAAGAGCGGGAAGGTGCGAAACATCGAGTACATCCCGATCTTGGTCAGTACGCCGCTGAAGATCGCCGTCACCACCGGGTGCGGCGTGTGATAGCTGCTCGGCAGCCAGAAGAAGAGCGGAAAGGTAGCTGCCTTGGCGCCAAAGGCAATCAGCAGCAGACCAGCGATCACCGCCTGCACGAGATAGGGCGCCTGCCCCATGCGCACGGCGATGTGCGCCATGTTGAGCGTGCCCAGCGTGCCGTAGGTGATCCCTGCCGCCAACAGCAGCATCATCGACCCCATCAGGTTGAGCACCACGTACCGTATGCCGCCGTTGATCTGGCTGGGGGTGCCGCCCAGGGTCAACATCACAAAACTGGACATCAACAGCACTTCGTAAAAGACATAGAGGTTGAAGAGATCGCCAGTGATGAACGCACCGTTGGCGCCCATCAACAAGAAGAGCATCAACGGGAAAAAACCAGCGCGGGTGCGCTCGGCGTCCATCGTTGCCAACGCAAAGGGGAAGATCACGACACTGAGCAGCCCCACCATCGTCAGCATGATTGCGGTGAGCGCGTCCAGATAGACGCTGATGCCGAAGGGCGCCGGCCATAGCCCCATCTGGTACGCCATTCGCCCGCCGCTGAGCGTGAAACCGAGGAAGATCAGGGCCACTGTCAGATTAGCGCCAAGCCCAATGCCGGTGAAGGTCTGCTGAATCCGCACCCGCCGGGTCGGGCGCGCCGACTGGAACAACATGCCCAGCGCCCCAAAGATCAGCGGGATCGCCACTGGCAGCGCCAGGATCGTGGGATGGAGTGTCATTCGTACACTACCTCCGCCTCAGGACGATTGTAAACCTCGTCCAGTTCATATTGCAGGATATCGTAGTCATCGGCGGCTTCAGGCAGCGTTGCGCGCGGATCGAAGCCCGCGAAGGGGTCGGCGGTATTGATCACCGTCGCCAGTTCACCTGGCGCCAGGTCGCTGCCGGTCAATGCGTCGCGGCGATAGATCAACACCACGATGAACGCCGTCACACCAAAGCTGATGACAATGGCGGTCAGAATCAGCGCCTGGGGCAAGGGATCGGCGAACTGACTCGCCATCGCTGCCG
>Ga0272446_1003860_pt1 | contig 18406 bp, 18 predicted proteins | sample YNPCB0061_FD_194587 | JGI IMG/M metagenome (GOLD analysis project Ga0272446, IMG submission 194587) | Hot spring microbial mat communities from Yellowstone National Park, WY, United States - YNP-CB-006-1 | ecosystem: Environmental > Aquatic > Thermal springs > Hot (42-90C) > Sediment | place... | reverse complement strand
GGCCCAAAAGCTCAAGCTGGGATTGTCGCAACAGGTGTTTCTGACCAGTGAGTTCATTGATCGACCGCGCGATATCAGTTACGTCATTGATGAATTAGAACGGCGGAATGCATCAGAGTTTGCTGGCCAACTCAATTTGCAATCGGTTGGGGTGGCGGGCCATTCCTTTGGCGGCTATACGGCCCTGGCGGTGGCGGGCGCAACCATTGATTTTGACTTCTTACAGCAGGAGTGCAATCGTCTGGCCTATCCCAATACCTCCCTGTTGCTGGAGTGTCAGGCTCTCAGCTTGCCCCGTCAGGCCTACAATTTCCGCGATCCACGGGTAACGACAGTGTTTGCGGCCAACCCGGTGAACTACAGCATTTTTGGCCCTAAGGGACTGGCCCAAATCCAAATTCCGGTCATGATCGCGTCTGGCAGCTATGATCCAGCAGCTCCGGCAGTGTTTGAGCAGGCTCGTTCCTTTCCAGCATTAACTACCCCCATCAAGTATCTGGTTTTGGCTGAAGGGCAAGCGCATGTTGATTTGTCTCAGTTAGATGCGGGGGTGACTCAAACGATTGATTCAGTGTCGGGGTTGACGCTTCCATCGCCTGACCTGATTCATGAGTATGCCAATGCGTTGATATTGCCTTTTTTTGAAGTGCAGTTGGTGGGTAATGCTGACTACCGACCCTATTTGCAGTCGTCCTATGCTGACTATCTGAGCCGAGATCAAAAATTCAAAGTGTTTCTGATTTCAGCCGCTTCCGATCCGGCACTGAAGCAGGCGATCGCAGATTGGCAGGCCAAACATCCGCCCATTGAGTAGCCTCCTGGTGGGTTGGTTCAGTCGCTCATCGTCCGAGTTACAGCCCGTCCCAGGGTTTGGAGGCAAATAGATTCAGGCCCAATTGTTGAGACAGGAAGCAAGCAACCAGTTGCCCTTTCACACTATTGCCCGCCTCATCCAGGGGTGGTGCAAATGTGCCTATACCACCCTTGCCAGGAGAAACAGCGACCAGACCGCCACTGACGCCACTTTTGCCAGGGAGTCCAGTTTCATACAGCCAATCGCCCGAATTCTCATACAGTCCAGCTGTAACCATCACTGACAGAACATGCTGACAGTGAATCGGGTCAATAATTCGCTCTTTTGTCAGGGGGTTGACCCCGCCATTGGCTAAAGTTGCTGCCATGACTGCCAGATCTTTTGCAGTCACATTCAATGAGCATTGCTTGGTGTAAACATCAGTTGCCTCAAGGGGATCGAAAAAGATACGATCATACGCTTGAAGAATTTTCGCTAGCCCCTTGTTGCGTTGGTTAGTGGCTGCCTCCGACTGATAAACTTCTTCATTCAGGGTGAGGGTTCTGCCAGCAAATCGGGACAACTGGTGGTGAATAAATTGCCACTTTTCAGCAGCAGTTCGACCGGGTGCCAGACTGGTTGCTGCGATCGCCCCCGCATTGACCATCGGATTGCTGGTTCCTTCTTCGATTCGCTCAATCGCGATCACCGAATTAAAGGGCAGCCCGGTGTTATTAACCCCCAACTTCTGCCGCGCCTCATCTTCACCGATGGTTTGACAGATCAACGCAAACACAAACGGTTTGGATACACTTTGGATAGAAAACTCGCACTCGGTATCTCCAGCCCCATACACGGCTCCATTCACTCCAGCCATACACACCCCAAACAGATGACGAGAAGCCCTGGCCAAGGCGGGAATATAGTCTGCAACAGTGCCCAGATCAACTAATCGAAAGCGATCGTACGCCTTTTCCACCAAGACCTTCACCCGATCAGGCGGTGGCAGGTGTCCAGTTGAAATGGGTAAGCATTCATCAGGTTGATTGGTCATAGATTGCAACAACATAGACAGCATCATTGGCCATGCAATGGCCCACGGGTGAGCCAGCACTCTCTTTACTGTCCGTTCACTCATTTTTGAGGAGTGAGTCGCTCCTATTGGCCCAAGCTTAAAATCTGCTCTGCGCTAAACGTCAGGGTACCGAAGGTCGGGGCTTGGATCAACTCCTTAGATCGAAACACTCCATGTTCACCCTATTGCCAATCTTCTAGCTGTAAGACGGTGATGGTTTAGTATTCAGAGTCTATCAGCCAGTATTCAGGAACGCTGATTTCAACATACTGACGATACTTATCAATCAGGTCTAGGACTCGGTTATCTTTGCCAGAACTAACCCCTTCCACAACAACCCGTGGAAGCGGCATCTAACGAGTAGTGGCATTACGCCGTTCTAGGGGATCTGGATGTTCTTCTCTGAGGATGACCAGACCAGAGTGAAATTCTTCTATGGACGCAACTGGACTCGAACCAGTGACCCCCACGATGTCAACGTGGTACTCTAACCAACTGAGCTATGCGTCCAAGCACAAGAGTTAATAATAGCACAGGTTTGGGCTGGTTGAAATGGACTAAGCGGGTTTAATGCTTTTCTCTGCTGCCTCCAACTGCAGAGCTAACGGAGCAAGAGGGAAGCCGATTGAAACAGCCCAATCACAACGCCCAAAATGCCGCCCAGGTTGACAATCGCCTGCAGCTCAGATTTGACAATGCCATTGATGCCAGCCTCCAGTTCGGCTGGCGAGGTGGCTTTGACCCGATCAATGATCACCTGATCAATTTGCAGGATGGGAATAATCTGGCCGACTAGAGACTCCAATTCCTTTTCCAGATAGCGTTCCAGGATTAAGGCCAGTTCCAGGCTGATCACCTGCAGCGAATCCACCATGACGCCCGATGTCCGCAGGCGATTCAGAATCAGTAGGGATAATCCTTCCCAATCGATAGATTGACTCAGTTCCAGCAAGACGGACACTCCCTTATCTTGCAGATAGCCTTGCACACTTTCCCGCATGGTCTTACGCATTTGTCGCACGGTGGAAACAGGCAGGTTTTGCAGAGACAGGTTTTGCAATGCTTCCTGTAACCGCTGTTGGACCGCTAGAGAGGCTATCAGGTCGGCCAGGAGGGCGTTACTTACCTCTGGCTCATCCAGAAAGTGGCTGCGCAGGCGGGTCAGGGCATTGCGGATGCCAAACAGGTTGGCCACCACCCAGTAAGTGCCGCTGGTTTTTTCTCGAAAGCTTTCATCAATTACCTCAATATTGCGATCGGTGAGAAAGTCAATAATTGCCTGCCGCAGGACATCTGGCGGCAACACCACCTGTAACACCCAATCCGTTAACTTGCCCGCCTGTTCTTCCGTCAGTTGGAATTCTAGCAAAACCTGATCGAAGATCTGATTCAATTGGGCTTCCATAAAGTCTTCCCGACGGGCCAATACTTTCAGCAGTCGGGGCAAGGACTGGCCAAACAGATCATGCAAAATATTGGCCAGTAGTTTAGTGGTTCGTTGTTGTCGTTCCCCTTCCAATTGGGCCAGGGCCAATTGCAACAGCCACAATAGAGCAGCCTGCACACGCTCTGTTTTGAGCAGACGTTGGGTCAGTTTTTGCAGTTCGGAAGGGGTCAGCAGCGCCCCCATAATAGTGTTGGAAATCCGTTTGGCTAGCCGTTCCTGATTGCGAGGAATCAGACCAGGCGTAAAGGGTAAGCGCCACTTGCCCAAATACCGCGCCTGATAAGGGCGAAACAGCATTCGGATGGCAATGTCATTGGTGAAATAGCCAATCACGCCACCGACGAGGGGAGGACCAACAAAAAGCCAGATAGTACGGAGATCCAAGGCCGTGTTAGGGAGGTAAAGACAAGGAATATGAGGGTGGGGACCCGATCAACCGAATCGGTGAGGCCAGACCCACTTCTATTTCGTAACAACTAATACCCCCATCGTATCTCCCACAATTGGGTAGTGGGTAACGGCGGAAAACCCTACCTGGGAAGCGATGCTGACCTGTTCCTGACCTGTAGGAAAGCGATCCAGGCTGGGTGCAATGTAGGCATATTCTTCGGTAAGGCCAAATTGACGGGCCATCGGCACCACGATCGCCTCCAGATACCATTGTTGGAAAGCCCGATATTGGGGATTGGCCGGTCGATGAAAGTCGAGAATGGCAGCCTTGGCTCCAGGCTGTAGAACCCGATGCAATTCTCTCAGACAACGCGGGATATCCGTTACATTCCGCAAGCCATAGCCCATGGTGGCGGCATGGAAATAGTCATCCGGGAAGGGCAAATTGAGCGCATCGGCCTCAATCCAGGCAATGACCGGGTCGAGCCAGGTACCCTGGACCCGCTGGCGAGCAACCTGCAATTGTTTGGGGGAGAAATCCACCCCTATCACCTTTCCGCCTGGGGCGACTCGACGGGCCAACAATTGGGCCAGATCGCCACTGCCACAACACAGGTCCAGACAGAGATCTCCAGGTTTGGCAGCACTCCATTTCACCGTCATCTGTTTCCAGATGCGGTGCTGTCCAAAGCTGAGCTGGTTATTCAGTTGGTCATAAACCGGTGCAATGCGGTCAAAGATGGAGCGAATGTGATCAGCCGTCATGCCAGTCAAGTCAGAGAAGGGTGAGGGTCAATTGAGGACTGAGTCGAATTTCAGCCATCTCTTACCCCATCTTCGCACTGGATTGCCGCTTCGGTCACGAAGCAGACTGACTCTCCGAGGGGAATGGTGCGTCTTGGTTGTTCTGCTGGATGGTTACGCAACTGGATGGTTACGCAACTGGATGGTTACGCAACTGGATGGTTACGCAACTGGATGGTTACGCAACTGGATGGTTACGCAACTGGATGGTTACGCAACTGGATGGTTACGCAACTGGATGGTTACGCAACTGGAGATAGGCGTTTGCAGGTCAGGACCAGGCCAACTTGTTGGGCAGACAGGTGCAGCAGCAAGAGTTCATCCTCTTGCAGGGAGCATGGCTGTTTCCATTGCAGGGAAAGGACCGCTACAACTTTATCCTGGTAGGTAACGGGAACCAACAGATGGGCCTGGATGCCAGAGTTGGCGTAATGCTCCACAGCAGCTAAGGAACTGTCGGCTGGGACGTTAACGGTGACTTGCATTTTGTGGGTGGCGATCGCGTCTTTCACCAGGGGGTCTTTGTCCAGCCAATTTTCCAGCCCTTCTGCTGTGCTGTGGCTTCCCTGGGCGGCGGTTAATTCTCCTCCCGACACCATTTGCAAAATACAGCCATCCGCCTTGAAAGTAGTGCCAATTGCCACGGCCAGGGGTTGCAGACAGTCTTCCAGATGGCTGGCCTGCTGAGTGGCTTGTACCAGATTCGCCAGGAGGGCTGTTTGGGCCTGCGATCGCCGTAGTTCTTCAGTCCGCTGTTTCAGCAATTCGTAGGTTTCAGCAGCTCGCTGGACCACACCTTTCAATTCGTTCGGATCCCATGGTTTGGTGATGTATTTGTAAACCTGACCAGAGTTAATCGCATCTACCAGATCCTCGACATCGGTAAAACCGGTCAGAATAATCCGCATCGTATCCGGGAACTTAGGAACGGTTCGGCTAAGGAACTCCGTACCTTTCATTTCTGGCATCCGTTGGTCGGAAATGATGACAGCCACTTCTCCTTCCTCGGCCAGGATATCCAGGGCTCGGAGACCGTTCTCAGCTTTCAGAACCTGGAAATCTCGGCGAAATGTGCGATAAAGCAAGTCCAAATTATCCGGCTCGTCATCGACCACCAGCATTTTTGCCTTTCTCGGACGCTCTAGACTCATCAACTGGCGGCTAATGGTATCGAGTTCGGGGACGGCATAATTCATAGTGCAGGAAGCCTCTAGACACGATGGAACTGCTACAGGCAGCAATGCTCTTAGTGTTGCCCCAACTCTGCAATTTCTAACCCGTTGCTTCAAAAAAATAGGACGGTTAAGAGTGGGATCAACTTTGTATCCTCTAATCCGTCTCGCCTTAAGCGGATCCTCTGCTGGGAAGAAAATTGATTAGCGGTCAAAACTGTGGCCGATCGCTCAAGATTGGGGAGAGGCGGTATCTGGAGCAGGGGATCCCTCATCCAACGAAAAGGCCGCGTCATCTGGTTGGATAACCCAGGCAAAGGAATCGACTGATGACTGCATCGGTGGCAAATTGGTCATCTGACTGACGTAACCCAGATAGTTTCCCATTAAAAAGTAAGTCGCCATCAAGGCCGCTGCGGAAAAAGCAACCAGGGTGCCAGCCAACATCAGAGAAAACTCACGATGATCAATCGCCTGCTGCATCAGATGAAGCGACCAGGCGACCAGGGCAATGACAATCGCGAGAAGAAGAATGAGCATACTTTACATATTGTAACGGATACTCAGGATTTGGCATCCTTTTTGCCGATAGCTTTTCGACAAGATTCCCCCGACAGCAGAGCGATTGGCGATCGCTCACTCCTGGATGCAGCTAATTGAATCGGTTGCTCAATCTGTAAGGCGGACTGGCACCTGGTGACTGGCCAGGTAGGACTTAATTTCCTGTACGGTTAACTGGCCGTAATGGAGCAGAGAGGCCAGCAGGGCGGCTTCTGCTTTGCCGTCAGTCAGAGCAGTACGAATATGCTCACAGGTTCCGGCTCCCCCCGATGCAATGACCGGAATTTCCACCTGCTCGGCAATTTTTCGAGTCAGTTCCAGGTCATAGCCAGCCTGGGTTCCGTCTGCATCCATACTGGTTACCAGGAGTTCTCCGGCTCCTCGCTGTTCAACTTCTGTGGCCCAGGCCAGGGCATCAATGCCGGTATTTTCTCGCCCGCCCCGGACATAGACATCCCAGCCTGGATTGGCGGGGTCTTGCCGACGACGCGCATCAATTGCCACTACAATACATTGCTTACCAAAGCGATCGCTGGCCTGGTTAACGAAGTCCGGGTTGCGCACAGCAGCGGAATTGATGCTGACTTTATCGGCTCCCGCTCGTAACAATTTTTTAATTGTTTCTAAGGTTTGAATGCCGCCACCAACGGTCAGTGGAATGAAAACCTGTTCCGCCGTCCGATAAACCACGTCAATAATAATGTCCCGGTCTTCATGGGTGGCGGTGATATCCAGAAACACTAGTTCGTCCGCACCGGCCTGGTTGTAGGCTTGGGCCAGTTCCACCGGGTCTCCTGCATCCTGGAGATTGACAAAATTAACGCCCTTGACCACCCGCCCCGACTTGACATCTAAACAGGGCAGAATTCGCTTTGCTAACATGACTGCGGTGTTTCCAGAGACTGACGATTCCCGAACTCTCAAATTCTATCCAGCATTCCCCCAACGATTCAGGTGGGGGAGGGGGGAAGTTGTGAGAGATTTCTTTTCCAGAGTACTACTCCCCATCCGGCTTAGGATGGCTATATTCCTTATTCCATTGCGATCGTGCTCCGCAGAATTTTCCAGGCTGACCGGGCTTTTCCTTTCCTGATGTGGCTTCTGAGCCGCTTGGCCATAGGTCTTTCCTTTCTGTTGACCAATCTATCTGGCCATGCCCGCGCCGATGATATGGCTGAAACCGGATGGCGCATTCTAGCTAACTGGGATGGGCAATTTTATGAACGGATTGCCTTGAAAGGATATCCGGATCTGACTTCTACGGCGTTCTTCCCCCTATTTCCGCTGGTTTCTCGTGGGTTGATGTGCGTGGGGTTGCCGTTTCCGATCGCGGGCGCTCTGATCAATAACCTGGCTTTTTTGGCAGCCCTTTGGGTGTTGTATGGCTGGGTGAAACAACGACATGGAATCGGTGCAGCCCGATGGGCAACCGCTGTCTTGGCCTGGTGCCCCTTTGCCCTGTTTAGCGGCGTCGCCTATACCGAGGGGTTGTTTCTGCTACTGACGACGGCCTGCTTGAAAGCATTTGACCAGCGTCAGTATGGCTGGGCGGCTGTCTGGGGAGCTCTGGCAACTGCGACCCGTCCGACTGGCATGGTTCTGATCCTGGCCTTGTTGTTAACGGCTTGGCGGGAACGACTGGGGATTAAAGCTTATCTGGCTGGCGCTGCCTCGGCAATCGGCCTTTTATTGTTTAGCGGTTATGGTTGGCTCCGATTTGGCACTCCCCTGGCTTTTGTGGAGGCTCAGAAAGCCTGGCGGTCAACTGGAGTGGCCTGGCAGGGATGGCTGAAGATTTTGCGTCAAGTGTTTCTGGGGCCGATTGATGTGGCCCAGGGAACGCTTAAAGCGCCCTGGCATCCGCTTGTGGTGCTGATCATCTTGGTGCTGGCCTATGTGCTATGGCAGAAGCGCCAGCAAGTGGGGGCGGCCAGGGCCGATTATGGATTGTTTTTCCTGGCGGTTGTTTTCTGGTTGATGGCAGGGGATCCGCTGATTAATCTAGTGATGATTTTGGGCAGTCTCTACCTGCTGTGGCACTTGCGGCGGGAACTCAGTCCCGTGGTGGTGATCTATGGCTTGGCTGGACTTGGGTTGATTCTGCTGTCTGGCAGTACGATGTCCCTGGGCCGAATAGCCTATGGCATGGTGTCGTTGGCGATCGCATTAGCGGTCTTGCTGGCAAAAACACCGCGTTGGGGCTATCTCACCCTGGGCTGGTTTGCGGTGTTGTTAGTGATCTACAGCAACCGGTTTGCTCAACAGGCCTGGGCTGGTTGACGGTGGATTCTACGAGTCGGGCAAAGATGGCCAAGAGGTGCTGAAAATTCTGTTTTGCCTCTAGCAACATGGGGTACAAGACGCTGATACACTGATTCATGGTCTACAGAGTTGGAGGTTCGATGGAAATCGGTCAGAAAGTGCGTGTACTGCGTATGCGCGATCGGGTGCCCGCTGAAGTTGCTCAAAAACTCGGCAAAGTTGGGACCATCAAGGACTACAAAATGACGGACGGCAGCGGCATTGGGGTATTGGTCTTGTTTGACGATCAAGCTGCTACCTGGTTTTTTGCGGATGAAGTAGAAGTCGTCCAGTAAGTCGGGCTAAATTGCTTGCCCGCATGCCAAAGTGTGCAGAGTATAGCGATCCGATCAGGATTGTGAAAGGTTTCCGCAGGAAATCCTTCTCACAAAGCCCTTTCACCATCCAGGCATTCACAAATCAAATAGGATTGCTATAGATGAGGAAGATCAAACGATTCGGTCGTTTCGGTCGTTAAGATAGTGAAATCTAACCGATTGATTGAGTCCAACCAACTTTAAAGTTCGCTCATCGATTTAGGTGGAAGACAACTTAATTCGGTTGCACTCTTTGGATTGAGAGCAATGGCCTTCATTCTGACGTTTTTAGGGAAAGGTGGGGTTGGTTGTACAACCCTGGGGATTGCCGCTGCCAAGCGATTGGCATCTGAGGGCAAGCGAGTTTTATATGCAACGCTTGAGCCCGGACCGGTCTTGGAAATCCTGTTGGGAACGGTTCCCGCGTCCGATCCGCAGTTAATTGAAGCCAATTTCTGGGCTGTGCAGTTGCAGATGACGGTTTTGCTGGAGCGGAGTTGGGATGAATTAAAGCAGCAAGAGGCTCAGTATCTGCGCACGCCTTTTTTGAAGGATGTGTTCGGTCAGGAACTGGGGGTGTTGCCTGGGATGGATAGCGCCCTGGCGTTGAATGCCATTCGGCAGTACGATGCGAGCGGTCAGTATGACGTGATTGTCTACGATGGTTCCGGCGATCAGGCGGCCTTGCGAATGTTGGGTATGCCGGAAATTGCCAGTTGGTATGTGCGCCGCTTCCGTCAGGTATTTGCTAACTCGGACCTGGGACGGACTGTGATGCCATTTTTGCAGCCGTTGGTGAGTGCGGTGCTGAATGTCGGCTGGACGGATGATTTGTTCAGTCAACCCGCGGCTCAGCAGATGAATGACTTGCTGGAAAAAGGGAAACAGGCTATCGCCGATTCCAGCCGAGTGTGTGCCTATCTGGTGGCGACCCCTGACGATGTTGCGATCGCCACGGCCAAATATCTCTGGGGCGCAGCCCAGCAGATTCGTCTGACAGTGGGGGGGCTGATCCTAAATCGGGCGATGGAAGAAGGGGCGATCGGTCCAGTCTTTGCTCCCCTCTCGGTGACCACCATTCCGAATCTGGTTGTTAATGACTGGCAACCCCTGATGGCAGCTTTGCCCGACTTTAATCAGGTGCCTGTTGTGCCACCGCCGATGGCCATCAACACAGCAGAGCGGAAGGTCAGTCTGTTCCTGCCTGGGTTTGACAAAAAGCAAGTGAAGCTGACCCAATATGGGCCAGAAATTACCATTGAGGCCGGTGACCAGCGCCATAACATCTTTTTGCCGCCGGAGTTGCGGGGTCAGCCAGTGGCTGGGGCCAAATTTCAGGATGGTTTTTTGATCATTTCCTTCTAGTTAAGAGACTCGTTTTCACCTATGTCTGAACCGCAATCTTCCCCCGTTTCAGCAGACCTGTCTGCCGCTTCTGCCGCTCCGGTCGAACCCGTGGCAGGGGTAGACAGCAGTTCCCTGGCAGCGGCAACTCCCTCTGAACTGGAAGCCGTAACCGATCGCAGCGCCCAGGCCCGACAACTGTTGGGTATGAAAGGAGCCCAACCTGGCACCACCTCGATCTGGAAAATTCGCCTGCAGTTGATGAAGCCTATTACCTGGATTCCGTTGATCTGGGGGGTGGTGTGTGGCGCTGCTTCGTCTGGCAATTTCCACTGGACCCTGGATAACATTCTGGCCTCGGCTGCCTGTATGTTGCTATCGGGACCGCTCCTAGCCGGTTACACCCAGACTTTGAATGACTTTTACGATCGCGACATTGATGCAATCAATGAACCCTATCGCCCTATTCCCTCCGGTGCCATTTCCGTGCCGCAGGTGGTCAGTCAAATTCTGGTGTTGCTGGTGGCTGGGGTGGCGGTGGCCTACGGTCTGGACCAATGGGCCGGTCATGAATTTCCAGTGCTGACGGTGCTGGCTCTGTTTGGGTCATTTATCTCCTTCATCTATTCGGCGCCTCCTCTAAAACTGAAGAAAAATGGCTGGTTGGGCAACTATGCCTTGGGGGCCAGCTACATTGCCTTACCCTGGTGGGCGGGTCATGCTCTGTTTGGTGAACTTAACTGGAAAATTGTGGTGTTGACCCTGATTTACAGTCTGGCCGGTTTGGGAATTGCCGTAGTCAATGATTTCAAAAGTGTGGAAGGCGATCGCACTCTGGGGCTAAAGTCCTTGCCGGTCATGTTTGGCATTACGACAGCGGCATGGATCTGTGTCTTGATGATTGATGTCTTTCAAGCTGGAATGGCAGCCTTCTTAATTGGCATTCAAGAGAACCTGTATGCCGCCATTTTGCTGCTCCTGATCATTCCCCAGATCACGTTTCAGGACATGTACTTCCTGAGAAATCCCCTGGAGAATGATGTCAAGTATCAGGCCAGTGCCCAGCCCTTTCTGGTGTTGGGCATGTTGGTGGTGGCTTTAGCTTTGGGTCATGCCCACGTTTAATTTGTCCGGGAAAGGATTTTATGAGACCCACAACGTGGGATGTTGTAACAGGGTGTAAACTATTGGAAGATTCCGGTTTGCTTGACGGGCTCTGGAGCGAGAAGTGGCATTTGATCGAATTTAGGGTGGAACTCTCGGCTTAAACGGCTGTCAGGTTGTTGTTGCAACCTTTGAATACCGTTTTCTCATGTGTGGTTAGAGGCTCTGGCGTGGATAATTTCCTTTCTAAATTGAAAAATTTATCAACGAAATCCAACCCAGGCGGGATTTCACCTCCGGTTGCGCCACCCTTACCTGTGTCCACCTCCAAGTCTCTGGATGAATCAGACGCTTCTCCTGCTCGATTTATTAGGCGTAAAAGCCAAAAGCCGTTAAAACAGTTCCCTAAACTGAATTTGCCTGGCGGGCCTCGACAGTTTCTGCGCCAATATTGGCCCTGGTTAGCTGTGGCGGGGGTGGCTGGTGGCATCAGTGCGGGTGTGGTTGCAACTCAGGTGATTGACCGGAGTCTACCGAAAACGGCGGACATTTCTACCTTTGTCCGAGATGGAACCCTGACCATCAAGGCGGCAGATGGTACGCCCCTGCAGCAATTGGGACCGGCAACCCGTGAAAAGCTGACGTTTGAGCAACTACCTCCTTTGGTGGTGAAGGCGTTTGTGGCTGCTGAAGATCGACGGTTTTATCAGCACTCAGGGGTTGACTATCGAGGGGTGGTGCGGGCGATCGCCTCTAATCTGCTGGCCCGTGAAATGGTGGAAGGCGGCAGCACCATCACGCAGCAATTAGCCCGGATTGTGTTCCTCAACCAGGATCGCACCCTCTGGCGAAAAGCCAAGGAAGCCCTACTGGCCCAAAAGATTGAGCGGGAACTGGACAAGCAGGCGATTCTGGAGAAGTATCTGAATCTGGTTTACCTGGGTTCGGGAGCCTATGGTGTTGCAGATGCAGCCTGGGTCTATTACAGCAAGACCGTGGATCAGCTAACGCTGGCTGAAATGGCGATGATCGCTGGCTTGCCCCCTGCTCCTAGTGAATATTCGCCCCTGGTGAATCCCCAGGCGGCCAAGGAGCGCCGCGATATTGTGTTGTCCCGCATGGCTGAGGCGGGTTACATCACTCCAGAAGAAGCCCGGCAGGCCAGTGCTGAACCGTTGCAACTGAAACCCAGTACGCCTAAAAACTTAGCCAGTGCAGCTCCCTACTTCACCAGTTATATCCAGAAAGAATTGCCCAAGTATGTCTCTAAGGAAGAGATTGAGTTGGGTGGCCTGACGGTTGAAACGACACTTAATCCGATCTGGCAAAAGGCGGCGGCGGATGTGGTACAGAGTTTTGTTAGTAATGAGGGTTCTTATCAGGGGTTTAGCCAGGCATCCCTGGTTGCCATTGACCCCTCCACGGGTGAAATCCGCTCCATGGTAGGGGGAACGGATTTTAATAAAAGCCAATTTAACCGGGCAACTCAAGCTCAACGTCAGCCAGGTTCAACCTTTAAGGCAATCCTGTATGCCACGGCGATCGCCACTGGCATGTCTCCTTGGGATGGCTATCAGGATGCGCCCTTTAAAGTGGACGGCTATCAACCCCAGAATGCTAATCGAAAATATAGTGGCTGGCTTTCGCTGCGCGATGCGCTGACCAACTCGGTTAATGTGATCTCCGTGAAGTTGATCATGGATGTGGGGTTCGAGCCAGTGATCCAGATGGCCCATAATATGGGCATCAAGTCCAAGTTGATACCAGCCTACTCCCTGGCCCTGGGCACATCGGAAGTGAACCTGTTGGAGCTGACCAATGCCTTCAGTACACTGGCGGCGCAGGGCGTCCATATTGAAGCCCATGGTATTCGGCGAATCCTGAATCGGAAAGGCCAGGTCATTTACGATTCCGACTTTAAGGTGCGGCGGGTGTTGGACAAGAACAGCGCCTCGATCATCACCTGGATGATGGAAGGGGTGGTGAATAGCGGTACTGGTCAGGCTGCTCAACTGGACCGACCGGTCGCGGGCAAGACAGGCACCTCTGAACAGGCGCGCGATCTCTGGTTTATCGGCTTTATCCCCCAATTAGCAGTGGGGGTGTGGTTGGGAAATGACGATAATTCGCCAACCTGGAGCGCCAGTAGTACGGCTGCGGCTGCCTGGCATGAATTTATGAAGACCGCCACCCGCGGCATGCCGATCCAAGATTTTCCAGAACTGCCCCGCCTGGAAGGACGGAAAGGCAGCATTAAAGCTAAACCCATCAAGAGTGCTCGGGTTCAGTCAGCCCGACCTCTGTCAGACGACCGGGAATACGATAATTCTGGGTCTTATTACCGCGATCGCGATGAGTCGTATTCAAAGCAAGATTCACGCAATACTGACTCTGGCAATTCCGAATCGACTGGATCTTCGCCAGAGTCGGCTCCAAGTAACCCTGGAACAGAATCATCGACTCCGGTTCCGGTGGCTCCGCCATCCGCCCCTCCAGATCTGCCGATGCCACCGCCGATCAATACGGCGCCACCAGCCCCCGTGCAACCGGCTCCGGCTGCTCCCCCTGCTGAACCGTCGCCCGTACCCTCTAGCAACTAGATCTGGAAGCTATGGAAGCCTTTGACCCCACTCCGCCGGATTGGACTAACTCAGCTGTGCATGCCAGCACCTTTGCCTGCCCCACCTGTCATGCCTCCAGTCAAGCTGCAGAGCGGGTGTGGATTAATCGGCGATCGCCGGTTTTTACCCCGGACAATCGCCGCAAGTGGCAGGAATTTTATCAGTGTCGGTGTGGCTGTACCTGGTGGGCCTGGAGTAGCGATCGCCCCCCTTCAGAATTAGCCAACCAAGAACGGGAAATTCCTCCAACCCCGTTCTTTAATCCCTTTGACGAACTATAGAGTTGCCCGACCTCTGCGGTTCGCCGATCCCATTAGGTAGATAAGGGGACGTATTCTGGTTGGGGAAACGCTGTCAACGGTAATTCCAGCGCCTGTCCAACAGTTGGTTGGGCGGCCATGCCTGCAGGCTTGGAACGGGTGGGTGTAATCAACCAGCAGAAAAAGCAAAAGTAGACGCAGAACAAGAACGCACCTAGCATCTTATCCTCCTCAGGGTTATCCCTTCCAGGTCGCTGCTTCTATTGTCCACAATCTGACAGCCCTTGGATCAGCCTCAAGGTGAACTCCAACATAAACACCCCTGCTTGGTATGGGCTAGCGGTCTTTTGGGGATACCTCTCTCTTTGGCATCCCTGGCTGAGATTGCTGCGCCATCCGACCGCCGTGCTGCCATCAACCAGAAATAGACTCCTGCAACGTTGCAGGAGCAGACTGGATGACACTGGTCGAAAAAGATCTGGAGAAGCTTGTAGATATGTAAATCATGTGTTACATTTATTTACATCAAGTCAAGCAAGTGAATTGCCCGTCAAGACTCACTTGAGTAAATCAAAATTTGTAGATCTGAGATTGGTTGAAGTCAGAAAACTTGGTTTGCTAAGTCGCTACAAATAACGGTTTTTCCCAGTCAGGCATTGGGATTTCTCCTAAAGGTTGCCCGGCCATTGGCCGGGTTTTTTCTTGGCTGGGGGTTGGTTGGGTTCGGTTGTAAGAACTCGATTGCTGTCAGGAAGACTCCAAGGATGGAGTGGTGATCTCAGTCACCGGTCTGCTGTGGGCAAGATCTCTGGCGGGAGAGGGCTGCCGTCACGACTATTGCAAGGTCTGTCTGGCAAGATTGAGCTTAATTGTTGAAGCCCCCAGGGAAAACTAATGAAACTGTCTTATCGCGGTATTGCTTACGAAAGGTGTTTGTCCAGGTTGGAAACCGCTGACGCTGAAATGGCAAGGCCAGCCAGTGGCAAGTTGATTCATTTCAGAGCGCCCCTGGAATTGCCTGAAACGGTTTCGCTGCGATGCTTCCGTTATCGCGGATGTAACTATATCCAGATGCATTGACCCCTGGATATTCCCTTTGAGCTATCCCTTAAATCTATCCTGACTGACGATGCGTCTTGGGCTGCCAGGGCCAGGCGATCGGCAACGGAAGTTAAGAGAGAACGATGCATGGGTGTGACCTTTAACCAGCAACGGTTTGAGTTTGCCTACGAGGCATTACAGCACTGTGATCCGTTGGCCAATGTCAATGCTGCAATGCCAGTTTTGCAGGTGCTGGATCAGGTGGCCTCAACCAACCAGACGGTCTGGGAACTGCTGGATCAGGGGGCAGCAGAACAGACGGCCGTCCTGGCATTGAGTCAGACGGCTGGTAAGGGGCAATGGGGACGCCAGTGGCTTTCGGCTCCGGGGGGACTCTATCTGTCGGCTGCTCTGGCTCCGGAGCTGGCGGTGGAGAATGCAGCCCAACTAACCCTATGTACAGCCTGGGGGATTGCCCGATCGCTGCGGCAATTGCCGGCTCGGCTGAGTGGGGTGGCCGATCCCATTCCAGTGGGGCTCAAATGGCCCAATGATCTAGTTTTAGAGGGCCGAAAATTGGGTGGCATCTTAACCGAAACCCGGTTGCACCAGGGCCGTATTCGGCAGGCGGTGGTTGGCGTGGGCCTTAACTGGACCAATCCGGTGCCCGAAACTGGGATTAATTTGCGATCGTTTTTGGAACGGCAGACGATTCCCCTGATCGAGTCACTGGAACTGCTGGCGGCTCTGACCTTGCATGGGTTGTTGACGGGCTATGCCTGGTGGCAACAGCATGGGGTGGAAGCCTTGCTGCCAGCCTATCTGGAACTGCTGGCCCATCGCGATCGCCCGGTGGTGATTGCGGGTGAACTAGGAACCATCGTTGGGATTACAGCAACTGGAGAATTACGGGTTCAATTTGCATCGGCAGCCTCTGCTGATGGGTCATTGCCAACTGCTAATCGGGAAGTCCGGTTGCAACCAGGTACAATCAATCTGGGTTATCCTCTTTAGGAGGCTGATTCTCATCCAGGAACAGGCAGAGTTAAACCATTGGCGGCGCCTACAGGATCTCATTCCAGAGAACCCGCAGCGCCCCGGTAACATCTGGTATTGAGGATCGATGACGTTGAGTGAGGAGCTGATCATGACCTATCCGGTTACGACCTGGAACGGACACCGTGCTGTTCTCTCGCGCCATTTATGGATCAAGTATTTGGGTTGGCTGAGTGGTTTGGGGTTGCTCGGCGGCGGCATGGCGCTTGCTCAGACGCCGGCTTCGGAGTTGACCATTCCTGAATCGACCGTTGAGGTGTCAGAACCTGTCTCTGCACCAGTGCCAGCGGTTCCGGTCGCTCCAGAACCTGTCGTACCAGAATTTACACCATCGGAAGCAATGGTTGCGCCGGAAGCCCGGGTCAATCCGCCGCTGTCTTCTGAAATGGCTCGCCCATCTGGCAGATCCGATGAAGGTCCGACTGCCATTGTCCTGTCGGAGCGCTCCACGGGTTGTCGGGCTGTGTTGTCAGCGGGACAGGTTGTGGCCAATGGCCCCTGCGCTCCCAGAGTGAAGCCGGATGGAACGGTTGCCGCAGGGGGCGATCTGTCGGGTAGTAGTTCGGCGGTTGGGGGGTCAGCTTTGGCCAGTGGCTGGGCCGCAGTGGGTCGGACCGTGACCCCGTTGCTTGGTAATGTTTACCGCCGCACGCCTCGTCCACTGGGTTTAATGGGAAATGGCAATACACGGCTGATGTTTCCCTTGTCAGTTCCGGCGGTCATTTCCTCTGTGTTTGGCTGGCGCCTGCATCCAATTAGTGGCACCTATCGCTTTCACTCTGGAACGGACCTAGCGGCGCCGCTGGGTACGCCGGTGCTGGCTGCGTTTGCTGGACGGGTGGCGATCGCCGATTGGTTGGGCGGTTACGGTCTAACCGTGACGCTGGAGCATAACCAGGGGGCGCAGCAGACCCTGTATGGTCACCTATCAGAACTGTTTGTCCGACCGGGGGACATGGTGAAGCAGGGAGAAGTGATTGGCCGGGTCGGCAGCACGGGTAACTCGACCGGCCCCCATTTGCACTTTGAAGTCCGGCAACTGACCCCTGACGGTTGGGTAGCTTTGGATGCAGGAGAACAATTGGAATACGCCCTGGCTCAGTTGGTCAAGTCCTTGCAGGTGGCCAAGGGGCAGCAAGAGCCGGCAGCCCCTGTCTATCAACTGCAACTAGGCAGTGCCGGTGTGGGCAGAGTTCCCGACGCAGATGTCAACAGCTAGGGAGAGTTTCAGGAAAAACAGAGGTACTCTACAGATACCCATGTTCGGTCAGAAATCCAGGCGTTAGGGATTCCCAGGGCGACGCAGGGGCGGAACTGTTGAAGTTGCTTGGGTCAAGGTGAAGGAATTTTTCTACATACTTACCCAGAATGTCGCCTTCCAGATTGACCCAACTACCAGGTTGTAAATACTGCAAATTTGTTTCCTGGTACGTGTGGGGAATCACTGCAACGGTAAATTGAGTGCCATCTGGCAGGCAATCTGCCACGGTGAGGCTGATGCCATTGACGGCGACGCTGCCCTTGGGAATAATATATCGGGCGACTTGCGGATCCTGGGCGGTGAAGGTCATTTCCCAGGAAGAGGCGGTTTGCACCACCCGCTGCAGACGCCCCTTGCCGTCCACATGACCGGTAACAAAGTGGCCTCCTAACTTGCTGCCAACCCGCAGGGAGGTTTCCAGGTTGACCCAGGCCAAATTAGTCTGACCCAGGGTGCTGCGATCGCGGGTTTCGGGTGAGGCAACTGCAACGAATCCTTGAGGCTGCACCTCAATCACCGTTAAGCAGACCCCATCAACCGCTACACTATCTCCTATTGCTAGATCTTCCAGAATTAATCCGGAAGAGTTGGCGCTGCAGGTGACTTGTAATTTATCGCCCCCAACTGGTTGTAAAGCCCCCAGTCCTTGAATCAGTCCGGTGAACACAATGAATCAGTGTAATGGTGAAACGTTAGAATTGTGCGCTACCCATGGTCATGCTTGATCAATCGCACAGCTACATCATGGGTGAATATTACTAAAGTGTGCAAGACAATTTCGCCGCTCTTCCTGCTCCTGAAACAGACCCGGCATAACCCAAAACCTCAATATTGTCCAGACTTTACAAGTCTTTTTTAC
>Ga0272446_1003859_pt1 | contig 18408 bp, 19 predicted proteins | sample YNPCB0061_FD_194587 | JGI IMG/M metagenome (GOLD analysis project Ga0272446, IMG submission 194587) | Hot spring microbial mat communities from Yellowstone National Park, WY, United States - YNP-CB-006-1 | ecosystem: Environmental > Aquatic > Thermal springs > Hot (42-90C) > Sediment | place... | reverse complement strand
TATCGCCCACTCATTGTCCGAAAGATCGCTTGGGTAGCAGCTTGCTCGACTATTCATGCTCGATTATATCGTCTGGGAAAGTTTTAAGACAGTCTCTAAAACCTCCCCTTTCCTAAACTCGGTGCGCGAGGCCATCAGGGTTCGTCATCTGGCGCGTAGCACAGAGCAGTCGTATCTATACTACATCACCAATTTTATCAGGTTCCACAACAGAAAACATCCAAGAGACTTGGGGCTTGAAGAGGTGCGAGCCTATCTAACCGATCTCGCGGTAAACCAGAACGTATCGGCCTCTACGCAGAACGTAGCCCTTTCGGCCTTGCTGTTTTTGTACAAGTCGGTACTCGAGAACCCCCTACCCGAGAACATCGAGGCCATCCGGGCCAAGCGAACCAAGCACTTGCCCACAGTGTTTACCAGGGAAGAGGTTCAGGCCATACTGGCGCATACCGGTGGGGTTCACCATCTGGTTTTGTCGCTGCTATACGGAACCGGGATGCGCCTGATGGAGGACTTACGCTTGCGCGTCAAGGACGTTGACTTTACCCGCAGCGAAATCACGGTGCGGGAGACTAAAGGCGACCGGGAACGCAGAACCATGTTGCCAGCCAAGCTGGTGGATGGGCTGCATAGGCAGCTCGAGCACGCCAAAGCCTTGCACGATCTCGACCTGGCTGAAAGATATGGGGAGGTAGAGGTGCCCAACGCACTGGCGCGCAAATACCCCTTGGCAGGCTTCACTAAAACAGCTTCTGGGCGGCTCGAGCCAGCTCAAAACCCCGCTTGTCCCGATTGGTGCAGCGCAGGCGGGCCGGGGTTACTTCGCAGCGGAAACCGCCCTCGCTCCAGACCTTGCCATAGGCCAGCACGGGCAAGCGGGGGTCGGCCACAGTATCGCCTACGCAAAGCCGCTGGGCTTTACCCCGTTCGCCCAGGCCAAAGGCGTTGCCCCAGTCGAGTTGGCAGTCTTTGGGTTTGGCCGGAAGGCGGGCCTGGTTTTTGAGCAGGTCGCAGCGCAGCACCGCCTCCTGGGTGAGCCGGTCGGCATAGGCAAAGCAGTGGATGTTGCCCGAAGGGGTTTTGAAGCCCCCCAGCTCAAAGTAGCCCTGGGCCAGGCCGGCAGAGAGCAAAAAAGCTAGAACAATCCATCTTTTCACGTTTATCTCCTGATGCGGAAGGAGTCCAGCATGGGTTTGATCAGGGGGTCGTAGGTGGCTTTCTGCGAAAGGGGGTACTCGAGGTACAGGGTATAGAACACCCCGTTCTCGAGCCTTTTGTACTCGTAGATTACCGTGTCGCCGTCCAGGCCCGATACCACATAAAAGTTGGGTCTGAGGGTTTTATATTTCACCAGCATCTTTTTCTGGGCCAGCTTGTACAAATCGGGCAGCGTAAAAACGTTCACATCCAGCGCCCCCGAGACCACCAGGCGGGCCGCACCCCGGCGGAACTCCTGCCCGTCGCCGTTTTCGGGCGGCGGCTGGGGAACCATAAAAGCGGGTCGCTGCACACAAAAGTCAAAGCGGGCATTGCAGTAGGGCAGCCATTGGGGTGCCCCTACGGCCAGCCCGGTAAGCAACAGTACCAGCAGCCAGCGCATATCTACCTTTTTTCAGGGGCAAAGTCGCTGAAGAGGTTGGCCCAGGTTACACTGTCCACCACCCCATCGGTGCGTACCCTGACTCCGCTTGCGCTGGATAGCCGGCGCTGAAAGGCCACCACCGCAGCCTGGGTCTTGGGCCCAAAAAACCCATCGGCCTCACCCACCTCGCGGTAGCCGAGCTCGAGCAAACGTTGCTGCAGGGTGCGCACCGAAGTACCTTGCAGGCGGGGGTTTTGCAGTTGCAAAGGGCGCGAGAACAGGGGGACTTTGAGGCTTCCGCTGTAGAACATGGCTACCCAGGTGTTGGGCCCCACCGTGCCCTTGGGGTCACCCTGCACCCCTTCGATCTCCTGGAAGTTGATCACCGCCTGCCAGGTGCGGGGGCCGTAGATACGGTCGAGTTCGCCCACTTCGGGATAGCCGGCATTGAGCAGGAAGCTCTGCACGCTGTAGACGTCCTCACCTTTCAATCGGCTGTTTTGTAGGCTAAGGGGGCGGGCGTAGAAGCTGGCCTGGGCCAGGGCTTGCGGAAACAGCAAAAGGCCAAGGGCGATGAGCAGAAAGGTGAGATGGTTTCGCACGGGTGCTCCTCCTGCCTGAGGTTAGCAAGTCAAAACGTAGACCCAGGTTTATTTCAGCGCAAGGTTTGATGCCCCCGCCCCACATTCGCCAAAGAGCAACCCAGGGATAATCGAACTATGCGATGGGCAATTTTGGGAGTGTTGGCTTGGAGTATGGCCCTGGCTCACTACGCCGCTCCCCTCCCCGACGAGCGAATCGCCAAGCCCGCACAGCAATTTGGCCTGCCGCTGCAAGGCCCGCCCGGCCCCAACACCTGGCTCTTGGGTCAGCTTTACGGCAACACCACCGGGGCCTACCGCCAGCGGAACAGCGGCTACCGGGCCGGACAGGGGATTCACTTTGGCCTGGACTTTTCGGCCCGCTGTGGCACGCCCGTGGTGGCCATTGGGGATGGGGTGGTGGTAGAGGTGGACGGGCCGCACGGGTCTCCACCGCACAACCTGGTCATTGACCACGGCAACGGGCTGGCCAGTCTGTACGGCCATCTGCTCGAGCGCCCCCCTTTGCGGGTGGGGGCCAGGGTACGGCGCGGGCAGGTGGTGGGCAAGGTGGGCGATTCGCAGCTAAGCTGCACCGCCGCCCCACACCTGCACCTGGAAATCCGCGACAGCTCCCACCAGCGCTTTTTTAACCCCATTCCCTATATCGCCGCCGACTGGCCGACCCTAAGCCTGGTGGGGGGGTTCTCGAGGGGCTTCCAGCGCGACCTGGACAACCCCCGCCGCTGGCAGCACCCCGACCAGCAGCCACAAGCCCGCCGGGGCGGCCCCCTGCTCAACGACTACAAGCGCCCCTGGCCATCGCTTCAGATAACCCCGACCCAGCCCAGGCTGCTTTCCGGGGGTTTTACCGGTCTGCCTGGCACGGCCCAGTTTTCCACTGTGCAGCCAGCCCGCAACCGCTCCCCCACACCCCGCCGCCTCACCTCCGGCGGCTGTTGCGTGAACCCCATCTGGGGCCCCGACTCCGCTACGATGCTGTTCATAGATAAGCCCGAGCCAAGCGCCCCTGCCGCCTTCTATGGGGTCTCCATGGGGCAGTCCGAAAGCCCCAAACCCCTGCTTCCCATCGCTTTTTACAACCCCAGTTTTACTTACGCCCTGCTGCCCGGAGCGCCCAGCCTGGTGGAGCGCCTGTCGGATGGGCAGCGCTTTTACATCCACACCCAGGGTGGCAACGTGGCCTGGTCGCCCAGCAGCCGACAGTTGGCCTGGAACACCACCGAGCCAGTCGGCAACTTCGACCGGCGTCGCTCCGAGGTCTGGGTGGCTGCGCTGGGGAAAGCGCCTGTGCGCGTGGCAACCCTCTACGGCGGGGGCCTGACCGGCTGGCTGGACGAGAATACCCTTTTGCTCACCGGCAAACGCGCCCCAGAGGATGCCCTGCGCAACCTCGAGACCCTGCACCTCAAGAGCAGCGAACGCCGTGTACTTGCCAGTGCGTCTGCCATGCGCAGCGTCCTGCCCAGCCCCGATGGGCGCTGGGTGGCCTACTATGTGGCCTTCGACCGCCCGGAGCGCAACGGCCTGTTTGTCGTCTCTCGCGGGGGCCAAGGCCAGCGCCTGGACTGGTTTGGCTCCTACCGCTGGCGCGACGCCCGGCGCCTGGTATACATTCCGCTGCTGCTGGGCCAGCCCACCCACCGCCTCTTCGAGTACGACCTGCAAAGCCGCACCTCCCGCCTGCTGGCCGACCTGGGCACCCAGGTCTCACACGACCAGTGGCAGGTATCGCCCGACGGGCAGCGCCTGGTGTTTCTGAGCAGCCGCGACCGCAACCTGTGGGTGTTGGAGTTGCCCTAGACTTCGATCTTCGCGTAGCGGGCGTTCTCTTCGATGAACTCGCGGCGGGGTTGCACGTCCGAGCCCATCAGGTCGTCAAAAATCTGGGCCGCGTAGGAAGCATCGTGCATCTCTACTTTTTTCAAGACCCGCTTGGCGGGGTCCATGGTGGTCTCCCAGAGCTGCTCGGCGTTCATCTCGCCCAGGCCCTTGAAACGCTGGATCTCGTAGGGCTTGTCGCCGATGCTGGCCAGGGCTTTTTTGAGGGCCTCGTCGTCAAAGATGTACTCCATATGCTTGCTCTTGCCCACCCGCAGGCCATACAGGGGCGGCTGGGCCACATACAGATAGCCCTGCTCGATGATGGGGCGCATGTAGCGGTAGAAGAAGGTCAAAAGCAGGGTGCGGATGTGTGAGCCGTCCACATCGGCATCGGTCATGATGATGATCTTGTGGTAGCGCAGGTCTTTGATGTTGAAGTGGGCTTCCTCGTTGTCCTTGCCGCCGATGCCCGCACCTAGGGCCGCCACCATGGCCCGCACCTCGGCGTTTTTGAGGGCTTTGTTCAAGCCGGCTTTCTCTACGTTCAAAATTTTGCCGCGCAAAGGCAGGATGGCCTGGAAACGGCGGTCGCGCCCGCTCTTGGCGCTGCCGCCCGCCGAGTCGCCCTCCACAATGAAAAGCTCGCTCTCGGCAGGGTTCTCCGACTGGCAATCGGCCAGCTTGCCGGGCAGGTCGTCGGACTCGAGGGGGTTGGCCCGGCGCACCAGGTCGCGGGCCTTGCGGGCCGCCTCACGGGCCTGGGCCGCCCGCTGGGCTTTCTCGTAGATCATCTTGGCGATGCGGGGGTTTTCCTCGAGGTACTCGGAAAACTTTTCGTACACCACCTTGCTTACCGCCGTACCGGCCTCGGGGTTCAGGAGCTTGCCCTTGGTCTGACCCTCGAACTGCGGCTGGGGAATCTTGACCGAGATCACGCAAGAAAGGCCTTCCAGCAGGTCGTCGCCGGTGGGTTCTAAGTCTTTGACCAGGCCCGCTTTTTTGGCATAGGCGTTGATGGCCCGGGTGTAGGCGGTCTTGAAGCCCGACACATGGGTGCCCCCATCCGCGGTGGGGATCATGTTGGCGAAGCTAACCAGGTTAACGCTGTAGCCCTTGGTATGGATCAGGCCAACCTCCACCCCCACCGAATCCACCTGGCCCTGCAGGAGCACCGGCTTGTCGTAGAGCAGTTCTTCGCCGTCGGCGCGGTATTTGGCAAACGAGGCTACCCCGCCTTTATCAAAGAAGACCTCTTCTTTTTGGTGAATTTCATCCTTGAAAACCAGCTTGAGACCGGCCACCAAAAAAGAGACTTCACGCAAGCGCACCCGCAAGCGGCTGGATTCGAACCTCTGATCCGGGCCAAAAATCTCTGGGTCGGGCATGAAGGTGACGCGGGTGCCGCGTTTTCCCTTGGGGGCCTCACCCACCAGCTGCAAGGGCTTGGTAACTTCCCCCCGGCTGAATTCAATCAGGTAGTGCTTGCCATCGCGGAAGACCTCCACCCGGGTATACACCGATAGGGCGTTCACCACGCTGGCCCCCACCCCGTGCAACCCCCCCGAAACTTTGTAAGCGCCCTCCTCGAACTTACCCCCAGCGTGCAGTACGGTATAAATCACCTCTACTGCAGGCTTTTGCTCTTCCGGCATAATGTCTACCGGAATCCCACGTCCGTTGTCCTCAACCGTAATGGAGCCATCGGGGTGGAGGGTGGTAACGATCTCGGTGGCGAAACCGGCCAGGGCTTCGTCTACCGCGTTGTCGAGGATCTCCTTGAACAGGTGGTGGTACCCATCGGCCTGGGTGCCACCAATGTACATGGCCGGGCGGTGGCGAACCCCCTCCAGACCTTTCAGAACCTTAATTGCAGATGCGTCGTAGCTGGCAGTAACTTCAGTGCTCACTTGAACAGTATAACATATTTCGTTATTTACGTAATAAAAAGGTCGAATCTATGATTTGTCGAATAGTGCGCCCCACACAGGCAAAAGGTAGGGTTATTGGCAGGCCTCGAGCTGCAATAAATGCCCTCATGTAAGGCTTAAGGGTTCTTTTTATGCGTTCTGGACAGAGTTATATATTTTGGCTGCAGGGCGCAAGGCTGGTTCTAATTCCGATAAAGGCGAAATGGGGCCTTTGGCCTGAAGGGGCTGGGGTCAGCGCTTGACCGAGCCCACCGCGCTGATGGCGTGTTCGCTCGAGCCCGTGCTCAGGCGCAGGCGCTTGCCCAGCTCACGCCACCAGACGTAGGCGGGACTATCCAGGCGTTTGATGTGATCGAAGTCGGCTTCCTTGCGCCAGCTTTTCAGGCGCAATAAAAACAGGTTCAAAAACAGGTCGCGGTACTCGGCGCTGGTGCGCTCCATATGGAAATGAAAACGCACCCCACGATGTTGCGAAAAAGAAATGATGATGGGCACACCCTCGGGACCTTCTACCGGAATTTCCACGGTGCTGTCGGAGAAGGTCGAGGCGGTAAACTCGTATTCTTCTTGAATCATGCCCAGCTCGAGCAGAATCAGGGCGAAAGCCCGCACCTCCAGGCCGTTAATCTCGCGGTAGATGCGGTCGAAAAGATCATAGGTAGGGCTGTAGTGAAACTGCTCCCCCGGCTCCTGGGCCCACCACATCGCATACTGGCCTTTGGGTGCGCTCAAGGAGGCCTGGATAAAAAGCCGGTCGCGGTAGGTAACTGGCTCGAGGGTTTCGGGGTAGATAGCCAGCAGGTCGTCGGTGCTGTAGTAGATGGGCCGGATGCGCCCCCAGCGTTGGGCCAGCTCGTAAACCGCCACATAATGGGCAGCGGCTTTTTCGTCTGCTACGGGATAAAAAAACAGGTCGTACTCGCCATCATCGGCCCGCACCCGCAAGGGAATTTCCAACACCCCCTCGCGGGTCAGGCGCAGCACATCGGCCTCCAGCACCTGGATGCCCGATTTACGGAACAGGGTCTCTACCGTGGTGGCGAATATCAGGCGATTGGCCGCCTTGACTTCGGGCGCGCTGCTTTTGATGAGGCCCTCGAGGCAAACCCTGGGCCAGTGGGCCGGTGCATTGGTAAAAAGTTCATGCATAGCAGTTCCCCAAAAGATGCCCCTATCCAAAGCAAAGCCTAGCCTCACCTGGACAAAAACCCTGTGATATTTGAAAAGCTCGGGCGTTATGTGAAGCCCACGTTTCGTGCGGGTCAAAACCCGCTGGCTACAAAAGCTACTTCTGCTGATGCAACGGACAGCAGGCTAACGCCAATGCGCTGAACCCACAAAGGCCCCGCCGATATGAACCCCGCCTGAATCGTTCCGTTGGGGATTGTCAGAGCACCCTGGCTTTTCGAGCTGTTGCTACCCGCGCTTCAGGCGGGGGCCCCAAAGAAAGAACAAATCAACGGCATTTCTTATGACACATTAACATCCATACCCATCGGTTCTTAAGTAAATTCTGCCTGGCATGGATATTCCGCTTCCGGTTTACATCATTGGCTTGCGCGGCTTGCTCAACCTTATGGCGCTTTTGCTGATAGGGGTTTCGCTGCTGTGGAACCTGCCTTTGCTGGTGCGAGAACCCAGCGCCCTGCAACTGCGCTTCTTTAAGCTCACCGCCGGCTTCGCGGTGGTGGCAGTGGTGGTAGAGCTGCTGGTGCGCACGCTGTTCATGGGCGGCGCGAGCTGGCTGCACGCGGTGTATGGTCTGCTGGCGGCCAGCATTTTGTGGTTCGTGAGCGGCCTGGGGCCAGGGGGCTGGTTTCGCCAAAGCCTGGAAAAAGTACCCGAGCAGGTGGGGCCTTATTTTTTCTGGGCCAGCCTGGTGGGCCTCTTATTGTGGTGGCGCTTTATCGAGACCGGGATTGCGCGGGTTCCGACACAATAGCCTGGAGGTGCTGGTGTATGTCCAGGGCAATCCGCGCCGCAGCGCCGGGCTCGCCCATGGCGGCTTTCCCGGCAGCTCTGGCCCGTTCCCGCCGCTCTTCGGAGGCAAGGAGCTCGAGCACGCCCCGGGCCAGGGCTTCGGGGTTTGGCGCGGTGAGGGTCAAGGCCTCCCCCAGCAGGCGTTTTTGCACCTCAGCAAACAGCGGGGTGTACTGCGGCCCGCGGGTGGGAAAGCCCACCAACGGCACCCCGTAGCCCGCCGCCTGCTCGGCTGCCGTCCCGCTGGTGGAGAGGGCCACCCTCGAGCCCAGCAGGGCCGACCTGAAGGCCCGCTGGGTTAGATAAACCACAGTTCCATCGGGGTGGCAAAGCTGGTGGGTAACACCCTCGCCTGAACCGGTGGCCTCGAGCTCAAAGCCCTCCAGCCGCAGCCTCTCTAGCGGCAGCCCCGCCCAGGCCACCACCGGGGTCAGGGCCGTGTCGCGCAGGCGGCGGCAGGCCTCGAGCATTAAAGGCAGGCTCTGGTAGGCATCTTCGCGCGAGCCGGGCAGCAGCAGCAGATACGGCGGGGGAAGCTCGAGCGGCCCACCGTCCAGGGCGTCCAGCATGGGGTTACCCAGGTAGCAGGCCTGGGGGACGCCTCGAGCCTTCAACCAGGCCGCCCCTTCGGGCTCGCGGGGGTAGACCCTGGCCGCTCGGCGCATCAGGAGGCGCTCGGTCACGCTGTAGGGGCGTCCTCCCACCCGCAGCGAGGAGCGGCACTGCATCAAGAAAAGCGGGCGACCCCCAAACACCGCGCCCACCCCCAAAGCGTACACATCCCCCACCACCAGCGTAGCTAGGGCCCTCTGGGCCGCCATCCGCACCGCCCGGTACTGGGCCCGGCTCATCGAGAACCAGCCAGCCCGGATATCGGCCCAGACCGCCCCCGCACTCTGCAGGGCGAACCCCCCCGAGGGCAGTTCCTTGCACGGACCCAGCGTGGGGATACCGGCCCGCCGGTAGGCCTGGCCCTGGCCCACCAGCGGCACCGCCCGAACCTCGTAGCCCAGGGCGCCTAGTTCCTTGGCCAGGGCGGCCCCGAGGATGTCCTCGCCGTGGCCATTGGATATCAGAACAACCTGCTTCATGCTTGGGTAAGCCGAACCAGGCGCTCCAGCACCTCCAGCCCTGCCCCTTCATCCAGCAGTTGCTGGGCCAGCCGAACCCCCTCGGCCACGCTTTCTACCCGGCCTGCCAGGTAAAATGCTGCCCCGGCGTTCAAAGCCACCGCATCGCGCTTGGGCCCCCGCTGCTGGCCGCCCAAAATGGCCCGTGCCTCAAGCGCGTTCTCGGCTGCACTTCCGCCAGCAATCGCCTGATAGGGGGCAGGCTGCAACCCCACCTCTTCGGGCCGCAGGGTGTAGGTGCGAATCTGGCCGTCCCTCAACTCGGCCACCACATTTTCGCCCAGGGCCAGCTCGTCGATGGCCTCCAGGTGAACAGCGGCCTTGGCCGTCTGTCCCGATAGGGGATCGTCCTCCAGGTGAACAGCGGCGCCAGCCGTCTGTCCCGATAGGGGAGCGTCCGCAAAGCCCTCCGTCCGCACCATCCGGCCATGCACCACCAGCGCCCGGCGGCTACCCAGGTCACGCAAGACCCGGGCAAAAGGTTCCACCAGCCCTGGGCTGCTTACCCCCACCAGGTTCAGGCTGGCAAAGGCCGGGTTGGTCAGGGGGCCCAGCAGGTTGAACACCGTACGCACCCCCAGCTCGGCCCGCACCGGGGCCACAAAACGCATGGCCGGATGGTGGCTGCGGGCAAACAAAAAGCCCAGGCCCACTGTCTCGATAGCCTCGGCCACCTTGGCCGGGGGAATATCAATGCGGATGCCCAGGGCCTCAATCAAATCGAACGAACCCGACTTGGAGGAGGCCGCCCGGTTGCCGTGCTTGGCTACCGCCACCCCGCCCGCGGCCACCACAAAGCAGGTGGTGGTGGAGATATTAAAGGCCTCGGGGGCCACCCCTCCGGTGCCCACGATGTCCAGCAGGGGCTGGCGGCGGGTTTCCACCCGCACCGCGGCCTCGCGCATTCCGGCTGCGAAGCCGGCAATTTCCTCGGGGGTTTCGCCCCTTGTACGCAGGGCCATCAGTACCCCGGCGGTCTGCACCGGGGTCAGGTCGCCGGCCATAATCCGCTTCATCAGGGCATGGGCTTCGGCCTGGGATAAGGGCTCGGCCAGAAGGGCTTTTTTAAGTTCGTCCACGTTTCCTCCAGAGCTTTATTGAAAGAGTCTAAACCTAGAGCGGGAGCTGCCAGCCCCGCCGGAGGCCCCGCCAGAGGGCCCCCACCTTGTCGAAACGGCCCCGCAGGCTGTACTCGGCCAGCCAAAAAAGGGTGTACCCGGCCACCGCCAGCCTGGGCCAGGGGGCGTGCTTGCGAAACAGCCGCACGTTGTAGGCAGCGAAGTTTTCGTCGGCCTGCAGGCTTCCATGCCAGGAGGTGCCGCCTTTATGCCGCACCCGGGCCTGTGGGGCCACCGCCAGCAGGAACCCCGCTTTGCGCAGGCGCAGGCCGTAGTCGCAGTCCTCACCGTACATGAAAAACCCCTCGTCCAGCAGGCCCACCTGTTCTAAAGCCGCCCGGCGCACCAGCAGGCTGGCCCCACTGATGTAGGAGAGCCGCGCAGCCTGGCGGGGGTGGGTCAGCAGGCGGATTAACCCCCAGGAGAGCACCACCTCACCCCCACCCCAGGCCTGTACCTGGGCGGGGTTGTCCATTTCGTAGAGCACCGCGCCCACCGCACCGATGCGGGGGTCTTGCTCGGCCCGCTCCACCATGGCTGCCAGGGCCCCCGGCTCGGAAATGGTATCGGGGTTCAGCAGCCAGACATACGCGGCCCCCTCGGCCAAAGCCCGGCGGAGGCCCACGTTGTTGCCTCCGGCAAAGCCCAGGTTGCGCTCCAGCACGATGAGCTCGAGCTGCGGGAAGGCCGCCCGAAGCTGGGCCACCGCGTCGTTGTCGGAGGCATTGTCCAGCACCAGCAGGCGGTAGTTGGGGTACTCGAGCCGCTCCAGGGCCTTCAGGCATAGCAGCGTATCGCGCCAGGCCCGGTAGTTGAGCACCAGGATATAGACCAGCGGTTCAGCCACCCTGGCCCTCCAACAGTCCCTGGGTATAGGCGGCCTCGAGTAAAAATCGGTAGATCGCGAAAGCCCCTGCCCCTTGCTCCCAGTCGCGCTGCTTTAGGAACGACTCGGCCCTGGCCCAGGGGTAGGCCCAGCGCTTGTAGGCCCGCGAAAGGGGGTGTACACCCGTCCAGAAGGCCACCTGCACACTGGGATGAAGGCGGTAAAACTCCCAGGCCACCCGCCCCATGCTGCGCGCCTTGGCCAGCGTAGTGTCCAGATCTATCTGATCCTCGTGCGAAGCGCGGGCCCCTGCCACCAGGCGTGGCCGCACCCCTTTGCGCCAGAGCCGCCAGCCCAGCTCGTGCTCCTCCCAACCATAGCCCCTAAAAGGCGCAAAGGCCTCGGCCAGCTTTAGCGGCAAAGAAAGGCTGGTGAACCAGAACCCGCCCCAGCCCAAAGGGGCGCCATCGGCCTTACCCCGCACCCCCGCTTCGGCCCTTGCGCGCCAGAAACGGGTGAAGGGGGTGTGCCCCAGGGCCTCGGGAACGTAGGTGCGGCTGACCCCGGCGGCCCCTTTGTAGCGCTGGTGCAGGCCCAGGTGGGCCCGCAAGAACCCGGCTTCGGGCACTACGTCGTCGTCGTTGAAGAGCACGTAGCGGCCCTGGGCCTGGGCCAGCCCCGCATTGCGGGCCGCCGCCAGCCCCGCATTGGGCTGGCGCAGCACCCGTAGGCGGGGGTCGCGAAACCCGGCCAGCACCTCGGGGGTGGGGTCGCTGGAGCCGTCGTCTACCACGATCAGCTCAAAGGAAACCCCCTGCTGAGCCAGAAAGGCCTGCACGGTGCGGGCCACCAGGCTGGCCCGGTTGTAGGTGGGAATCACGACGCTGAAGGTGGGTTCCATGCTTCCAAAGCCCCCCAGGCATAGGCCAGCTCGTAATCGCCCCGTGGCCCCCAAAGGCCTTTAAAGGAAGGAAGCAGGGCCAGTTTCAAGGCCACCAGGGCCGGGTGCACCCCCAGGGCCCAGGCGATTCGGGGGTCGTTGTGTTTTTTCCACACCCGCACATGGGCCGCGCCCGCCTGGCGGGCCTTTTCCATGGCCTTGCTGCGGTAATCAAAAGCCTCGTGCAGCGCGAGTGCCTCCCGCACAAACACCAGCCGCGCCCCGGCTTTCATCAGGCGGTACCCCAGGTCGGGGTCCTCGCCGCCGTAGCTGCTGAAGCTTGGGTCGTAACCACCCACCTCGTCAAACAGGGCTTTGGGCATAGAAGTGTTGTTGCCGGTGATGTTCCACCAGAAAACCCTGGGCCCCTTCAGCTCAGCCGCCCCGCTGCCGCGCAGCTCGAGGGGCAGCTCCAGGCGTCCTACGGCCACCGTGCGCGGCTTTTGCTGCGCTTTTTGGTGCGCCTCAATCCAGCCGGGCTGGGGTATCACATCGTCGTCGGAAAAGAGCAGGATATCGCCCCTGGCGATTTCGGCCCCCCGGTTGCGGGCCCCGGCGGCACCCAGGCCCGGGGTCTGGATCAGCTCGAGCGGGTAGGGGGGTTGGTAGGTTTGCAAAAAATCTACAGTATCGTCGCTGCAGCCATCGGCCACCACGACGACCTCAAACTCGCCTTGCTGTGTTTCTAAGCCACGCAGCTTCTTTTCCAGCAGTTCGCGGCGGTTGTGGGTGGGCACAATTACCGAAATCATGCGTGCTCCCAGTCTTCCAGCCGTAGGCCAGCGATGCGGGCAAACTCACGCTGGTTGCGCGAGACCAGTACCAGATCGTGGGCCTTGGCGATGGCCGCGATCCACAGGTCGTTGGGGCCAATCGGTGCACCCTGGCGCTCGAGATCGGCCCGAATCATCCCGTACACCCCAGCCACCACCGCATCCACTCCGAAGTAAGGAATTTCGTCGCGGATAATCTCCACCCGCCGGAGGTTGGCCTCCACCCGCTGGCTCTTGCGGGCCCCGTAATATAGCTCCCCCAAGGTGATGCTGCTTATACAAATCTGGGGCTCGGCCTGGATGCGCTCGACCAAAGCAGGAACCCCTTTCAGATAGCCAATCCAGACATTGGTGTCCAGCAGGTACATCACAGCCCTTCGCGCTCCTCAAACAGCCCCTGGGGGGGTCGCTCGAGGTCGCCCTCCCAGCTTCCCGCCAAGGCCAGGAAGGCCGCCGAGCGCTGCGGCGCTACCTGGGCCTCGATCATCTCGCGCAGCAGCTCAGAGAGCTTCATACCCTTGGCCTTGGCCCGGCGCTCGAGTATCTGGTAGGTCGCTTCTTTTAGATAAGTCTGTACCTGTGGCATGCAAATAGTATACATATAAATACCGTATAGTCAAAGCATCGCTAGGAAATTCCCTAGCATCTGCTTGCCCCCCTCGGTCAGCACCGACTCGGGGTGAAACTGCACCCCGTGGGTGGGGTAGCGTCGGTGGCGCAGGCCCATCACGGTACGGCCCCCAGCTTCGTCGTACCAGGCGTTGGCCTCGAGTTCCTCTGGTAAGTCTTCCACCACCAGCGAGTGGTAGCGGGTGGCCCTGAACGGCATCGGTACCCCCACAAAGACCCCGGTGCCATCGTGCGAGATGAGGCTGGTCTTACCGTGGACAATCACCTTGTGCCGTCGCACCCTGGCGCCAAAGGCTTCCCCAATGCTCTGGTGGCCCAGACAGACCCCCAGAATGGGGTACCTGGGGGCGTAGGCCCGGATCAAGGGCACCGAGAGCCCGGCCTCTTTGGGCGTACAGGGCCCAGGGCTCACCACGATGCCGTCGGGGTTGAAGTCGGCGATGTCCTCGAGCCGGAACTGATCGTTGCGCCAGACCGTGACCCGGGCCCCCAGTTCGCCCAGGTACTGCACCAGGTTGTAGGTGAAGGAGTCGTAGTTATCAATCATCAGGATCCGCTTCACAGCCCCGCCTCCCGCTTTTCCATAGCCACAAACTCAGCCAGGATGGTGCAGTAAATCCGCTCGGCCATACCGGGCGAGATGCCCTGGTGCTCGGCCATGTAGCGCACCTGGTGGATAATTTGCTCCTGGCGATCTCTGGCCTCAATCTGGGCCGGGCTTTGTTTGAGCCGGGCCGCCTCCCGGGCCAGCCGAGCACGCTGGGCCAGCAGCACCACGATGCGCGCATCTATGGCACTAATCTGCTGGTTAATGGCCTCGAGGTTCATAGTCCCTCCTCGGCCAGCCGCACCGCCTTGAGCATGGCCTGGGCCTTGTTCAAGCACTCCTGGTACTCCGCGCTGGGGTTGGAGTCGTAGACCACCCCCGCTCCAGCCTGGATGTGAATCTGCTCCCTGGCAATCACAATGGTGCGTAGGGTCAGGGCCACGTCCATGTGGCCGTCATAGGCCAGGTAGCCAAAAGCGCCCCCATAGGCCCCCCGGCGGCTGGGCTCGAGCTCCTCAATAATCTCCATGGCCCGGATTTTGGGCGCCCCCGAAACCGTGCCCATAGGCAGTACCGCAGCCAGCGCATCGAGTGGGCTTTTGTCCTCGCAGAGCTCACCATCTACCGTAGAAACAATGTGCATCACGTGGGAGTAGTTTTCCACCACCATGAGCTCTTTGGGGCGCACGCTGCCGTAGCGGCAGACCCGGCCCAGGTCGTTGCGCGAAAGATCCACCAGCATCACGTGCTCGGCCCGCTCCTTCTCGTCGGCCAGGAGTTCTTCGGCCAGGGCCCTGTCTTCGGCGGCATCCCGACCCCGCCGGCGGGTTCCGGCAATGGGGCGGGTAACCACCGTGCGCCCATCGGAGCGCAGCAGGCTTTCGGGGCTGCTGGAAACCAGGGTCACTTCGCCCAGATCCAGAAAACCCATGTAGGGGCTGGGGTTAACCGAGCGCAGGGCACGGTAAATGGCGAAAGGGTGCACCCACAGCGGGGCGGAAAAGCGCAGCGAAGGCACCACCTGGAAAATATCCCCCGCCCGGATATATTCCAGCGCCCGCTCCACCATCTGCTCGTACTCGGCCTGGGACACGTTCTGGCTGAAGGTCGTGCGCCGTCCGGCCCGTTCGCCCGGTACACCCGGTAAGGGGCCTTGCAGTTTTTTCTCGGCCCAGGCGATGCGCTCCAGGGCCTGGGCCTTTTCTTCTTCCTGGGCCGGCGCCACAATGTGGAGCTGCTGTTTAAATTGGTCGAACACAATCAGCACCTCCGGCTCGACAAATAGCAGGTCGGGAATGCCCAGCAGGTCGGGCTTATGGGCCGGCAGCCGCTCGTAGTAGCGGATGAGGTCGTAGGCGGCATATCCCACCGCCCCACCCCAGAAGAGGGGCAGGTCGGGGTCGGGAGCGATGGGGCGGTGAACCGACTGGTACAGGGTACGCAGGGGATCCTGGGTGGGCAGCGGCTCACCGTCCAGGGTGAGTACCCCCTCCTTGAGCCGCCAGGTGTGCCGGGCCCCCACCCCCACAAAGCTCCAGCGGGCCCAGGCCTTGCCCCCTTCCACCGACTCCAGCAAAAAGCTGGGGGTGCTTTTCTCGGAAAGCTTCAAGTAGGCCGTGACGGGGGTCTCGAGATCGGCCAGCAGCGTTTTCTTGATGGGGATGGTGGGCTTGGCGGTGTGTGCAATGGGCATGTCTTCTCCTTTTGGCAATAAAAAGCCCCTGAGGAAAAGCCCCAGGGGGTAACGGATCGCTACCGTCCCAGGGCTATCCAGGCCACCACCAACCCTTGACGTGCGCGAACCGTAGCATCTGGTCTTAAGTCTGCGGCATGTAGGGCCAGATTGCAAGACGCTGCCCCAAAAGATACGCTGAGGTTCATGCGCTGGCTCACCTTCGACCTCGACGGCACCCTGGCCGACTGGCCTTTTCGCCGGCTGATGCGGCCTTATATGCAGGCTTTGCTAGTCCAGCCTGCTGTCCGCCAGGCCCTGCGCGAGGAGTACCTGCGGCGCCTGGCCCAGGGCGACCCCACGCGGGTCTACGACTGGGGCGATATTTACCAGGTCGTGCGGGAAAAACTGGGGCTTGCACAGGCTTTTCCCAACATTACCCAGGTGCTGGCAGAAGCCGTGCTGGAGCCGGAGGTGCTCTACCCCGATGTGCCCGCCGGGCTAGCTGCTTTGCGCCAGCAGGGCTACCATATAGCGGTAGCCACCAATGGCCTGGCCAGGTACCAGCAGGTTCTGGTAGATAAGCTCAACATCGCCTATGAGCAGATGCTGGCCCCGGATATCTCACACGCCATTAAGCCCGACCCGGCCTTCTGGAACCCCCTGCGAAGCCAGGTTCCGGAAGCCATTGTGCATGTGGGGGATTTGCTAAGCCAGGACATCTGGGGGGCCAACGCGGCGGGCCTGACGGCGGTGTGGGTCTGGCGCAACATGCCCCCGGACTGGCAGGCGACCCCGGTGCCTGAGCGCACCCAGCGCCCCGACCTCGGCGCAGTAATTGCAGCCAAGCTGCAAAGCGAGCTGGAAGAGCATGGCCTGGTGGCCTCCATCCGCCCCCAGACCCCTCCCCGGCCCAACTACATCGTGGCCGACCTGGCAGAGCTGGCGGTTCTGCTTAGCGGCCAGCAAACCGCCGTATAGTCATCCCAGCACCCAGCTGGGCCTGGCAGCAAACCCTTTTGATTACTTTGACTTTGGGGAATGCCCGTCCAAAGCACCGCAGCACACCCCCCTGGCCTTACCACACCCTTACGCGGCCTCCCATCCGGGCGCTCAAAGCCCCCTCCGATTGAATCCGGGAACCATGCCCGCTGCTACTTTCTCCTGCGTACCCGCATCGGCAGCCCCCCGTGGGCGCAGAGGGTGAAGTTGGGCTCGGGGCGGACAGGGGCCGGGCGGGCGAGCTCGAGGTCGAACTTTTGCAGTACGGTGGCCACAATCAGCTTGTACTCGAGGGTGGCGAAGCCCTGCCCGGTGCACACCCTGGGCCCCAGGCTGAAGGGGAAGTAGGCCCCGCGCGGCAGCGACTTCTCGAACTCCGGCGTCCAGCGCTCGGGCCGGAACTCGTCGGGGTGCTCGAAGAAGCGGGGGTCGCGGTGGGCGGCCCACTGGCTCATCACAATCTGGGTTTTGGGGGGAAGGCGCATACCCCCCAGCTCGAGCGCTTCTACGTTCTCGCGCCCGATGATCCAGACCGGCGGGTACAGTCGCAGGCTTTCCTTAAAGACCTGATCCAGGTAGGGCAGGCGCTGCACATCCTCGAAGCCGGGTAACTTGCCCAAGCTGTCTACTTCAGCCTTGAGCCTAGCCTTGACGGCGGGGTTCTGGTCGAGCAGGTACCAGGTCCAGATTAGGGCGTTGGCGGTGGTCTCGAGGCCCGCGGTAATGACGGTGAGCACCTCGTCGCGCAGTTGTCGGTCGGATAGCTCTACACCCGGCTGGCCCTGGGCTTCCAGCAGCATCGAGAGCAGGTCGTCGCCCAGGTCGCCCCGCTCACGCCGGTAGGCAATATGGCGGCTTACCATCTCGTTCAAGGCCCGTACCACCCGAATCCCATCGCGGTTCATGGCGGGGTGCCAGTCGGGCAGGTTGAGCCAGCCATAGACCATCTGCCCCACCACCTTCTGCCCCAGCATGATGGCCCGGTGCATAATCTCGCGGTCTTCGCCCGCCTCCACATCGAACATGCACTTGGCCACCACCCGCAGCGTGAGGGCGTTCATGTCCTCGTCGATGTGGCGAATTTCGCTGTTTTGCCAGTGCGAGAGCATCTCCTGGGTAAAGCGGCTCATCACCTCGGCGTAGCCCTCGAGGCGCTTGTAGTGAAAGGCCGGGCGCATCAGGCGAACCTGCTGCTTCCAGAATTCCCCCTCGGAAAGCAAAATCCCGTTGCCCATGCCCCCGGCAAAAGCGCGGGTCATGTCGGACTTGTGGAACTCTTCAGCCCGCTCGATCAGCACCTCGCGGATCAGGTCGGGGTGGTTGAGAAAGACAATTTCCTTGCCCGAGGCAAAGCGAAAGGTGGTGATGTCGGGGCTGGTGCGGGAGAGGTGTACAAAAAAAGCCAGCGGATCCTGGCGCAGCTCGAGTTCGGTGGGGTCGAGGGTCATATCACCAAGAGTCTACCGCTTCACCGCAAAACCAAAGCGCGTTTTCTTGTTCTTGCAGTAAAAAAACCCGCCCCTTGCGGGGCGGGTCGAATCTTGGCGCAGGTTAGGCGAGTCTTCGCTTGCGCGAATGTCTGGTTCGGCTACGATGGCCGCCAGACTGGCGCCGCACGCGGCGCATGTAACTCCTTAGAAAGGAGGTGATCCAGCCGCACCTTCCGGTACAGCTACCTTGTTACGACTTAGCCCCAGTCATGAGCCTTACCCTAGGCGCCTGCCTGTGGCTCCCGGCGACTTCAGGCAAAACCCACTCCCATGGCTTGACGGGCGGTGTGTACAAGGCCCGGGAACGTATTCACCGCGGCATGGCTGATCCGCGATTACTAGCGATTCCAGCTTCATGGGGTCG
>Ga0272446_1003858_pt1 | contig 18409 bp, 13 predicted proteins | sample YNPCB0061_FD_194587 | JGI IMG/M metagenome (GOLD analysis project Ga0272446, IMG submission 194587) | Hot spring microbial mat communities from Yellowstone National Park, WY, United States - YNP-CB-006-1 | ecosystem: Environmental > Aquatic > Thermal springs > Hot (42-90C) > Sediment | place... | reverse complement strand
AGCTTCTCCCTGGCTAGTTCAGCCCAATGCTATACTGAGGGCGTATCGGCGCTATCGTCTAAGGGTTAGGACGGAGCCCTCTCAAGGCTCAAATACGGGTTCGAATCCCGTTAGCGCTACCAGTATCCTCTTTGTTTTCTTCGAGTTCGCGTTTCTCCGGATGCGCGGCGGCGGTTTTCGGCTTCCGGATCTTGTTCCCCGCAGAGGCGACCGTGTCCCGTTGGAAAAACTCTCAGAGCCCTGCAGCGGCTGCGGTAGAATTGAAGCTTCATCCTTAATTCATGCTCGAAGACAGACTGTCGCAACTCAAAGAGGATGCGCTTGCGCGTATCCAGGGCGCCGCCGGCGCCGAGGACCTGGAAGCCGTGCGCGTCGAAGTGCTCGGGCGGAAGGGCGCCTTGGCCGAAATCAGCAAGGGGTTGGGCAAGCTGCCCGCCGACGAGCGCGCGCGCATCGGGAAATTGCTCAACGAAGCCAAGCAGGCCGTGGAAGCCGCCATTGAATCCCGCAAAGCTCAGTTTGAGGCGGAGGCGCTGGCGCGCCGGCTTGATGCCGAATGGTTAGACCTCACTCTGCCCGCTCCGGGAACGCGCCCGGGGTCGTTGCACCCGATAACCCAGATTCAAGCCGAAATCGAGGATCTGTTTACCTCGCTCGGCTTTACCGTTCTGGACGGACCGGAAGTGGAAACCGAATATCACAACTTCGACGCCCTAAATATTCCTTCCACACATCCGGCGCGCGATGCGCAGGACACCTTCTGGCTGGCAGGCGGAAATCTGCTGCGCACGCACACTTCACCCGTTCAGGTGCGCGGCATGGAGCGCCTGGGCCCCCCGTTGCGCATGATCGCTCCGGGACGCGTGTTCCGCAACGAGGAAGTGGACGCCTCCCACGAACATACCTTCTATCAACTGGAAGGCATGATGATCGATCGCGAGGTGTCAGTGGCGCACTTGATCTACTTCATGAAGACCATGCTCAGCGCCATCTTCCACCATGAGGTGAATATCCGGCTGCGTCCGGGGTTCTTTCCCTTCGTGGAACCGGGCTTCGAGCTCGACGTTCAGTGCCTCATCTGCGGCGGCGAAGGCTGCTCGGTGTGCAAGCAGAGCGGATGGCTCGAACAACTGGGTTGCGGATTGGTGCACCCCAACGTCCTGCGGTGCAGCGGCATTGATCCCGAACAGTGGAACGGTTTCGCCTTCGGGCTGGGTCTGACGCGCCTGGCCATGATGCGCTACGGCATCGACGACATCCGCCAGTTGCAGGGCGGAGATCTCAGATTCCTCAAACAGTTTTGATCCGGCAATGAAATTCTCATACAACTGGCTGTGCGAGCTGGTCGAAGGGCTGGCGTTGCCGCCCAAGGACTTAGACCGGCTGATGACCATGAAGACCGCCGAAAGCGAAGGCGTGGAAGCCGTCGGCGGGTTGCTGGAAAGCGCCTGCGCCGCCAGGGTGCTAGCTGTGGAACCTCTCGGCGGCCACAACGTGCGCGCCGAGGTGGACACGGGACGCTATGGCCTCAAGACCGTGGTGTGCGGAGCGCCCAACTGCCGCCCTGGCATCATCACCGCCTACGTTCCGGTGGGGCGCAAGACCATTCAGGGCGTCGAGAGCGACGGCATGCTGGCCAGCGGCGCGGAACTGGGCATCAACCGCGACCACTCGGGCATTATCGAGTTTGACGCCGCTCCGGGGGAGCCCATTCCCGGCTGCCGCCCGGACTACGTCATTGAAGTCGATAACAAATCGCTCACTCACCGTCCGGATCTGTGGGGGCATTTTGGCATGGCCCGGGAAGTTGCCGCCATCACCGGCAAACGGCTCAAGGACCCGGTGGATGCCAGCCTATTACCCTCTGCGCCTTCCCCCATCAAGGTGTGCATCGAAGATTTGAGTTTGGCGCCCCGCTATAGCGCGCTGGTGATCGAAAACATCAAAGTTCAGCCTTCGCCGCTCTGGCTTCAATACCGGCTCGAATCCATCGGGCTGAACCCGATCAACAATGTCGTCGATGTGACGAACTATGTAATGGCTGAACTTGCGCAACCCATGCACGCCTTCGACGCGGACAAGCTGCGCGGCGACACCATTTTCACCCGTGCGGCGCGCGAAGGCGAAAGCATCACGTTGCTCGACGGCGCCACCTATGCTCTGACTCCTGCGGATGTCGTGATTGCCGACGCCGCGGGGCCCATCGCGCTCGCCGGCGTGATGGGCGGTCTGGAAAGCGCCATATCCGAATTCACCACCCGCGTGGTTCTGGAAAGCGCCACGTTTGACGCTCCTACCATCCGCAAGACGTCAGTCCGCCATAAGCTGCGCACGGACGCCTCCATGCGTTTTGAAAAGGCCCAGGATCCGGAAAACACCGTTCGCGGTTTGGCCCGGGCGGTCGAATTGCTGGCGCTGGCCGCCCCCGGTTGCCGTGTGGTAGGCGGGCTGGCGGATCAACGCAAAGCCGCCTCCCCGCCCCCGCCCATCCTTTTGCCGATGGACTGGCTTACCCGGAAACTCGGCCGTGCGGTGGCGCAGGACGAAGTTGCCGCCATCCTTCGTTCGCTCCAGTTCGGCGTGGAAGAGGTTTCCCCCGGCAGACTGTCGGTGAGGGTTCCCAGTTGGCGCGCCACGAAAGACGTCTCCATCAAAGACGACCTGGTCGAGGAAGTGGGCCGCATGGTCGGCTACGATTCCATCCGTCCGGCGCCGCCGCTGGTTCCCGCCACCGTTCCGCCCGCCAGCCCCGAACGGCTCTTCCATCGCAACGTTCGCGCCATGGTATCGGCGCAAGGTTTCACCGAGGTTTACAATTATTCCTTCATCAGCGAAGCCACGGCGCGCGAATTCGGGCTCGACCCGGAGGCCCACCTGCGCGTGGCCAACCCCATTTCCGAGGAACAGTCGCTGCTGCGCACGAGCCTGATTCCGGGCATCCGCAAGAACTTGGCTCTGAACAGCCGCCACATGGACTCCTTCCGCCTGTTCGAGATCGGCCGGGAAATCCACCCGCGCGCCGGCGAGTTGCCGGATGAAATTCCCCACTTGGCCGCCGCCATTTTCAGCCGGGACAACGGCGAGGCTGCGCTGTTCGAACTAAAACGGCTGGCCGAATGCCTGATGCCCGGAGCAAAGGTCCGCCCGGCGGCGGCTCGCTGTTACGAACACCCGGCGCGAGCCTTTGACGTATTTTGGCGCGACGAGCCGGTGGGCCGCCTGCTCGAATTGCACCCCAAGATGTTGGAGGGCGGGCGCGGCTCGATTCTGGACGTCGATTTGCGCCAGATGCAGCGCTTGCAACCCGGCGTACCCAAGTTCAAGCCGTTGCGCCGCTTCCCCGCCAGCGCCTTCGATTTATCCGTCGTTGCCGGATTGCGGGAACTGGCCGGCGACATCGAAAGCAAGCTGCGCTCGTTCGCCGGCCCCGCTTTGGAATCCATTGAATTCGTCCGCCAGTATTGTGGTCCGCCGCTGGCGGAAGGGCAGAAAAGCGTGTCGTTCCGGCTCACTGTCGCCGCTGCGGACCACACGCTGTCTTCCGAAGAGGTAGCCGCCATCCGCGCCGGCATCATCGACGGCATGCGGCGGTGCGGCTACGAATTGCGAGTGTAAAGGAGTCTTCACCGTGTCTCAGCTTGTCGTCACCTTTGGAGAGATCATGCTCCGGCTGGCGCCTCCCGGCTTCGAGCGCTTCTTGCAATCCCCTCAATTCGTCGCAACCTGGGGCGGCGGCGAGGCCAACGTGGCGGTGGCGCTGGCCAACTTCGGCCACCCGGCGCGCTATGTGACCGTGCTGCCTTCCAACCCCATAGCCGATGCTTTTGTCGGGGAACTCCGCCGGTTCGGGGTGGATGCCTCGTGCATCGTGCGCGGTCCGGGGCGCGTGGGCATCTATTTCGTCGAACCCGGCGCTAACCAGCGCCCGTCCAAGGTCGTCTATGACCGCCAGCACAGCGCCATCGCACTGGCTCGTCCGGGCGACATCGACTGGTCCAAAGCTCTCGACGGCGCCGCCTGGTTGCACGTCACCGGCATCACCCCCGCCATAAGCGAGGGCGCGGCGGGGCTGGCGCTGGAAGCGATGAACGCAGCGCGCGCTCGCAACCTGACGGTCTCCTGCGACCTCAATTTCCGCAAAAACCTGTGGAAATGGGGTAAGTCCGCGCACGAAGTCATGCCCGAGTTGTTCCGCTTAACCGACGTGGGCATCGCCAATGAGGAAGACTGCCAGATGGCGCTGGGTATCGAGGTCGATGTCGATGTCGAATCCGGCAGACTCGACCAGCAGCAGTATGAAAAGCTCACCGCCAAGGTCCTGGAGGCGTATCCCAATCTCAAAATGCTGGCCATCACGCTGCGGGAGTCGTTCAGCGCCTCTCACAACGGTTGGTCGGCTTGCCTGAATGACCGCCAGGAGTTCCTCGTCAGCCGCCGCTACGACATCACGCACATCGTTGACCGCGTGGGAGGCGGCGATTCGTTCGCCGCCGGGCTCATCTATGGCCTTCTCAACCTGCCCACCCGGCGCGAGGCGCTGGAATTCGCCGTGGCGGCAAGCTGCCTGAAACACTCCATCCCCGGCGATTTCAACCGCTTCTCGGCTGAGGAAGTGAAGGCGCTCATGAAGGGCGGCGGCTCAGGACGCGTCCAGCGCTGATTTCGACGGGTCCCGGCGTCCGCTGGTTTATAATCGAAGTGGAATGCTGGGTCGAATTCTGCTCGGTCTTCTCGGCGCCGTCCTCTCGATGGCGCAGCAAATGCCCGCGCCTATCCAGGTGCAAGTCGACGAGGTGATTGTCCCGGTGACGGTGACCGACGACAAGGGGCGCTTCGTCACAGACTTGGACGTCAACGACTTTAAGATTTTTGAAGACGGCAAGGAGCAGAAGATTACCTATTTCTCGCGCGAGCGGAATCAGCCGGTCGTAGTCGGCTTCCTGGTGGATCTTAGCAATTCCAGCCGGCTGCATTGGAAAACTTTCCAGGAAGCGCTGCAAGAACTGGTTCTGGCTCTGCTGCCGGGCGACAAGGGCTCGCGCTTCAGCGGATACCTGATTACCTATGGTATGGAAGCCGAGCTGAAGGTCAACACCACCCACGATCCGGAAAAGCTCCTGGAGAAGGCCCGGACGCTAAAACCCGGCGGCGGCGCGGCGCTGTTTGACGCCATCTATTTGGCCTGCACCAGCCGCGCTCTCATCAAAGGCGAGCCGATCGAGCCCCGGCGCGTGCTGGTCATCCTCGGCGACGGGCACGATAACGCCAGTAAGAGGACTTTGGAGGAAGTCCTGGAAATCGCGCAGCGCAACATGGTCACCATTTATGGCGTGAGCACCGTGGCGTGGGGGTTCACCTCCGAAGGAGAAGCGAATCTGCTCCGGCTGGCGGAAGCCACGGGCGGACGCGTCGAATATCCTTTGCAAGGCTTGTATAAGGATGTTTCCGGTTACCTCTCCACGCCTTCCGACGAGGGAAACTATGCTCTGCGGGTGGGCACCGGCGGTTATGCCTCGGAAATCGCCAAGGGGATCTTTCGGGCCATCGCCAACGTCGCCGGCGAAGTGACCACGCAGTACATCCTGCGCTATGCCCCCTCCAACACCGACACCGGACGGCAGTTCCGCAGGATCGAAGTGAAGGTGCCGTCGCTGGTGGGCGTAAAGATAAGGGCCCGGGCGGGCTATTACCCTTCCGCCCCTTAAACAACGCCTGCACATGGCCGATGAGCCTGTTAGGATGCACGCTGCCGCCCACAATCGAGTCTCCACCCGGCAGGGCGAATACTGCATCTTGGATATAGCGCTTCCCGGCAGAGCCGCGGAAAGCGCGGGCGTGCTGCTGCTCGATGGGGAAGCAGATGAACTCCATCTGTTGCTCCGCCGCGACTGGCGGTGTATTGCGCCACCCGAGGACGCCGAGGTTCTGGAAGCGCTCCAGGAAGATCTCGAATGGAAAGCCCGCGAACTGGGAGGACGGCGGTTTCTGGAATTCCTCGAAGATTCGCTCTCCAATGTCCTTCGTATCGGCGAGCGCAGCACGGTGCTGGTGGATGACTTCCCTCGCGCTTTGCGCCGGCTGTACCGCCGGCATGTGACTTCCACCGTACAAGAGTTTCGCACCCACCTGCCGGTTTACAGCCTGAGGGCTGCCGCGGGCAAATGGGGTGACGGAATGGACGTCGAAATGGAAGGTTTCGAAGAGGTGCTCGACGACCGGCCCTTGTCCGGCGATATGTTCATTGCTTACGTCCACGGGCGCTCCATGGAGCCCAAGATCCCGGACGGAAGCCGTTGTGTATTCCGGGGCGGCGGCGCCAAAGGCTCGCGCGTGGGCCGCGACTTCCTCATTGAACACTTCGGCCTTTCGGAAAACGAGGGCCGTTACACGGTCAAGCGCTATTTCAGCGAGAAGCGGGTAACCGAAGAAGGTTGGGAGCACACCCGCATCACGCTGGCGCCGCTTAATCCCGAATACCCGCGCTGGGAACTCGGACCGGGCGATTTCCGCGTCCTGGCTGAGTTCGTCTGCGTGCTCGACTGAATCATTCCGCCGCCGCTCGGGCGATGCATTCCTCCAGCGTCTCCATGGCGAAATCCGCCTGTTCGGCGGTGAGAACCAGCGGAGGCGACAGGCGGATGGAATTCGGTCCCGCACCCAGTACGATGACCCCGCGTTCGAAGGCTGCCTGAGCGATGCGGTTCCGCAGTTCCGGGTTGCGCTCCCGCGTGGCTTGGTCCTTCACAAATTCGACGCCGATCATCAACCCCAAGCCGCGCACTTCACCCACGCCGGCGAACCGGCGCGGCCATTCGCTCATGCGGGCCAGCATCCGGGCGCCGATGCGAGCGGCATTGTCCACCAGTTCCTGCTCCAGCAGCTCGAGCGTCGCCAACGACGCAGCAATGCTCACCGGATTCCCGCCGAACGTGGAGGCATGGGCCCCCGGCCCCCAGGTCATCAACTCGGCCCGGGCCATGGTGGCGCCTAGCGGCATTCCGCTGGCGATACCCTTGGCTATGGCCAGGATGTCGGGGGTAAAACCGAAATGCTCGCAGGCCCACATCCTGCCCGTGCGCCCGCACCCGCTCTGCACTTCATCGGCGATGAGCAAAATACCGTGGCGGCGCGCAAGGAGCGAAAGCTCGTCGAAGAACTTGCGGGGCGGGACGATATAGCCGCCTTCGCCCTGCACCGGTTCGACGACAATGGCGGCCACCTCCTCCGGCGGCATGATGGTCCGCAGCACGTCATCGATGTATTTGACGCATTCGACGCCGCAGGTCCCCGGTTCTTTCCCGTAAGCGCAGCGGTAACAATACGCGTAAGGTACATGATGGACGCCGGCGAGCAACGGGCCAAAACCGCGCCGCTGCACCGCCTTGCTCGCCGTGAGCGACAGCGAGCCCAGAGTCCGCCCGTGGAAAGCGCCTAAAAAAGCAATGAAACGGTGCCGCCCGGTCGTATAGCGCGCCAGCTTGAGAGCCGCCTCGACGGCTTCCGTGCCCGAGTTGCCAAAGTATGTCTTCCAGCTCCCTCCGCCGGGCGCCAGCGCCGCCAACTTCTCGGCCAGGGCTGCCAGGTGCTCATAATAAAAGTCCGTCCCCGACATGTGTATGAGCTCCGCCGCCTGCCTCTGGATGGCTGCGACCACTTTGGGATGGCAGTGTCCGGCGGCCACAACGGCAATGCCGGCGCTCATGTCCAGAAACCGGTTGCCGTCAACGTCCTCGATGATCGCCCCCTCTCCGCGACGCGCCACCAGCGGAAAGTCGCGGGTGTAGGAAGGAGACACCGCGGCTTTGTCTCTGGCGATGATCTCCCGGGCGCGCGGGCCGGGCAGGGAAGTCACCAGGCGGGGAAGGCTGGACATCTGACACCTCCTAAAGTCATTCGCTCAACCAAGCTGAAGGCTGGGACAGCCGCTGGCGCGGTCAATCGCAGCCGAACAGCCATGGCCTTGCGGCGGAGGGTGTCATGGCCTCATTTTACACCGGAATTCTCACTTGGCGAGACAAGCGGCCATTGCAGCGCGAGCCGGCTTTTTACCGCGGCGGCATCAGTAGGTCAGCCGCAACCCCAGTTGCACCTGCCGAGCTGGACGTGCCGAGTTGATGATGGCGAATCCCGGACCTTGGAAAGTGTGACTCGGAACGCCGAAGTTCGGGTGATTCGGCACGTTAAAGAACTCGCCCCGGAATTGCAACGTCTTCTTTTCCGCCACCCGGAAAGCGCGTATCAGCGACGTATTCAAGTTGAAAATGCCGGGGCAGCGCACGTGCCCGGGATTCTGGTTGCCGAACTTGTTAATCGGCGGCTGTGCGAAGGCCTCCGTATCAAACCACCTCCTGATCGAACGCTGGTCGCCCGGCAAGTTGGGGTTTCGGAGGATGTCCGCGCGTAGAGCACCGGCGGAATACGCGTATGTGGTGTTGGTCTGCGTCTGTACGGTAGTCGGCGCGCCGCTCTGCCAGGTCAGCACCACCCCGGTTTGCCAGTCCCCCACGATATGCCGGAGTGGGTGCGAGGTCACAAACCGCCGTCCTTTGCCGAACGGAAACTGGTAAACCGAGGCCGCCGTGAACCGGTGCTGGATATCCATCTCCGTCGGCCCCCAGTCAGCCCGGCGGTTGTAATAATCCGAGTAGGCAGCTCCGTTGTCGCCCAGTTTGGTCCCCGGCCCCGAGCCGCCGTTGGCGCAGAACTTCGACCATGTGTAAGTGCTCAGCACATTAAACCCGCGCGAGAAGCGCTTCTCCATTTTGGCCACTCCCCCGTGATAACTGGAAACGCCGAAAGCCGGCCGGAAAATCGTCACGCCGCTGAACTGCGGGAAGGGGCGGTTCCTCTGCACCGCCGTGGGGCCCAATAGCTCCGGCCGTATTTGGTTGATATTGAGGTTGTCCGACGGCAGCTTCCGGCCCAGATTGCCCAGATAGCCGATTTCCACGAGAAAACCGCCCGGCAACTGGTGCTGAATCCTTAAGTTGAACTGCTCGGAATAGCCCGTGCGGCGGCTGCGGTCGATGAAAGTCACCGAAGTCGTCGCCGTCTGCCCCACCTGCACCGCGCCGAACGAATCGTCCAGGACCGGCGACGTTAGTTTCCGGATCGGCAGCCCACTCGACAGAGTGTATGGGATGCCGGCGGTGTTATCTTGTACAACCAGCGAGGCGGACTCCGCAAAACCAAGCGTCAAAGCGTTAGCCACCGCGCCGTCAAACGGGTGAGAGTAAAAGATGCCGAAACCGCCTCGCACCACCGTGCCAGACAACCGAAACGGCTTCCAGGCAAATCCGAATCGGGGCGCGAAGTTGTTCCAGTCCGGCTTGTACGGCGATGCCGGCCATCCGTTAACACCCGCGAATTTCACCACACCCGGCGTGCCGGAAACCGGGTTAATCTGCTCCAGGTCGAAGGAATTGATCCGGTTTTTGGAATCACGGAACGGCGTGTCGGTTTCCCAGCGCAAACCGAGATTCAACGTCAGCCCTGAACGCACATTCCAGTCATCCTGCAAATACCAGGCGATGTACTTGGTGCTGCGGTCTAACACGGGGGTCTGTTGCTGATTGAACGAAGAGACGGCGCCGAGCAGCATCGTCGCCAAGCCATTGCCGGTCTGAGAGTTTCCAGGAAGGCCAGTCAGACCGCGATTGAACGTAAACTGTCCGGACACGGTCTGGTAGTTGATCTCGTGATTCATCGACGGGCGAAGTTCTGCTCCTGCCTTAAGAGTGTGGCGTCCGCGAACCACCGTGATGCTCTCGAGAAGGTGGAATTGCTGGATCGGGAACTGCTGCCGGTCCTGGGTGGTCGACCCCATGGCGGCATAACCTGCGGTTTCGATGCGGGGGAAAGCGTAGTCCGGCACGTTCTTCAGCCCCAGCCGGGCGGGCCATCCCTCGCCAACGCCCGGCGAGAAGGTCCGGTAATAACGCCGCCCGTAACTGAACCGCACCTCATTGACTATGGTCGGACTCACAATACGCGCCCAAGTGCCATACCAGTACTGCTGATGGGCATCGGCGAAGTTCACCGTGTCGGCCGGTGGCACGGCGTACACGCTGCGCGGCCGTGTGATGTCCTGGTTGAAAAGATACCGGAAGGTCAGTTTGTCGTTATCCTTCAGGTTGTGGTCAACTTTGGCGATCGTATTGTCGCGCGTATACGCCCTAACGGTATTGGCCCGGTAGTTATTGGCGCCTGTCACATCGTCGGGAGAGCGGTTCGGCAGCGGGAAGCAATCTGCGATCTTCACCCCCACCGGGTCAAAGCGGTTTGCAGGGATCTTGTTGCCGGGGAAGGGCGTCCGCTGCGCGGCTGGGACCGTCCACGGGTCATAAATCACATATAACTGGCCGCGAGAGTTGAAACTTTGCGAGAAATCCCCCGCGCGTTCCAGATTGCTCGGCACGCTTAGAGTGCGGACTGAGCCATCGCGCCGCCGGGACCCTTCATACGAGGCGAAGAAAAACGTCTTGTTGCGACGGATGGGGCCGCTGATGCTCCCGCCAAAAACGTTGTATCGCAGCGATGGCTTCTGCTTGGCCCCGTCCACGATCGGCGAAAAGAAGTTGGGCGCATCCATGGCTTGATTCCGTAAGTATTCAAACAAGCTGCCCCGGAACTGATTGCTCCCGCTTTTCGTGGTGGCGATCACCATTCCGCCTGCTGAGCCGCCGAACTCCGCCGAGAACCCGTTGGCGATCACTTTCACTTCCTGAAGCGTATCCACCGGCGGATCCACGTCCATCTGCCCCACGCCGATGCGCATGTTTTGTGCGCTTGCGCCGTCGATGAAAAACTGCTGGCTCTGCGCCCTCCCACCGGCGAGGCTGAAGTTGGGTTTGGACCCGTCGTCGTAGCCCGCAAAAACCGCTCCGCCGGTGATTTCGATAATGTTCATCGCGCGCCGGTCGCCGAGCGGGATGTCCTCGATGCTCCTCGATTCGATCAACTGGCTGGCTTCGGAAGTGCGCGTCTCTAACAGGGAACTCGAGGCCTCCACCGTGACGGTTTCCGTCATGGCCCCAATCTCCAGCCGGATGTTCAGCTCCAAAGACTGACCCGTTGTCAGTACGATGTTCTGCTCCACGTGTCGGCGAAACCCAGTCAGTTCAGCGCTTACTTCATACCGTCCGATGGGCAAGGGACTGATCGAATAGAAACCGGTGGCATTCGTGCGAACCGTGGTTCTCACGCCTGTGGCCGTGTTCGTAGCGACAACCTGAACGTTCGGTATGACGGCGCCCTGAGTGTCCGTGACCACGCCGCTGATGGTCGCATCGGTGGTCTGCCCGAGCAGGCCCACGGGAACCAACGCAAAAAAGAAAATGGCCTTTTTCATTTCCACCTCTCCCACTTGCCGGCGTTTGGCGATGCGCCAAGACGCCGCGCTCGCACACCACTTATATCCTTTCACGCACGGCGCGTCAACCATAAACAGCAGACCAGCCTAAGGCGAATGCCCGGGTAAGGAGGGGAATTGCTCTGGGACGGACCGCAGAAGTCCTTTAAGATCTGGCGCTCACGAATCAGTCAAGTTAACATCATCTTGTGCTGATGTGCAGCCAGGGCGGGAGAACTGCGCCGGTCTTCGAGCCATTCCTCGCCGGCCACAACAGGGAGCCGTCGGCTGTTTCGGCTTGCCTGCGCCCCCTCGCGCTTCGGAGGCCAGGCCACTGGGACGGCTATCTGCTGCCGGTCGAGTGGCGCTCGCTGACCCTCTTGGTGAAAAATTTCGAGACCGTTCCGGCCAGTGTGGAAGTCCAAACGCCTGTCGAACGGCCGGCAGCAGCGCCGCCCTTGGCGGCTGAAAAAAACATCGAAATTCCACTCCGTCCCCCTGCCTGTTCACCGCCAGGGGAACCCCTTTGGTTCCCTGAGAAATTGAACTATCCGGCTTTTGAGCCCCCTTTACTGAGTGCGGCAAGGGAAGGCGCGATGGTTCAAGCCCCCGCCTCCTGCTGGGAACGCGGAGCTCCGAAGTTTGATTGGGCGCCGCTTGCCACCCCGTGGTCGCGCTTTCCCGCGTTAGCGCGAACCGTGGCAGTGGTCGCAGCAGCGCTGGGCGGCGCGGCCGGGATATTGAGCCTGGCGCTGGAGGCGCCCGCTGCCGGAGCCGGCGCCCCGGTTGTGCCGGCGGCGTCGATAGGCGCCGATGCTTGGATTGCGGTCGAGCCGCGCAGCTCCAGCCCCACCGCCGCCCGCTTGGTCTCGCTTTATCGGCCATCGATGGAACTCCGGGATTACAGCATCGAGTTTACTGGCCGCGTTGAGCAGGGTGGTCTGTGCTGGGTGGTGCGATTCAAGGATCCGGACAACTATTGTGCGATGAAACTGGAACGCAAGGGCCAGAAGCTGGAATTAGTCCGCTGGGTTGTGGCCTCTGGACGGGAGGGCGATGCTGTCCGCGCGGCTGTCGGTCTGGAACCGGAAACGTTCCGCGTGCGCGTGGACGTCCGCGGGCCGAAGTGCGCGACGTTTCTCCGCAGCCGCCAGATCGATTCGTTCATCGACAACCGGCTGGTATCCGGCGGGTTTGGATTTTACAACGAGGAGGGCGGCCGCGCCCGAGTGGAAAGTTTGCGAGTCCTGGTGAACGGCGCCTGAAGGAGTACAAAGCCGAAATGGAGCAGCATGGCGATCAGCTACCTGACCTGGAACAGCTTGAGGAAGCCGCGCGCATTTACGCCGAAGAGTGCGGCCGCGCCCCAGGCAATTTCGACGCCCACTTTAACCGCGGGGTGTGTCTCGCCCGGCTGGGACATTGGCAGGAAGCGGCCGCCTCATTCCGGCGCGCGGCCGATCTGTCGCCGGAACAGGTCGCCGTGTGGCTGGCGCTCGGCGTCAGTTTGCTCAATGCGGACCGGGCCCGCGAAGCGCGCGAAGCATTCGCTGTCTGCCGGCAACTGGATCCCGAGAACCCTGCCGCCGCGTTCGGGCTGGCCGTTGCCAGCCACCTGGAAGGCGACCTGGACCAGGCGGCGCGCTTGTACGACGCTCTCCTCGAGTTCCAGCCGGAGGCCGAAGAAGTCTACTCCAACGCCATCGGGCTGGCGGTCTTGCGCAAGGACTGGGAAGCGGCTGCCGAACTATCCGCCCGCTTGGTGCGCCTGCGCCCGGATTCGCCGGCTGCCCTGTTCGGACTCGCCGTCTCGGCGTTCAGCAAGGGCGACCATCAAAGAGCGGCCAGCCTGTGCGCGCGGCTGGCGGAAGCCAACCCCGAAAACTTCAGCGCATGGTTCAACCTCGGCGTCTGCTACCGGCGCTTGGGAATGTCCGCTCAGGCGGTGATGGCGTTTGAGCGCGCCAGAACCCTGCGTCCCGACAGTCCCGAGGCCTTCGACGGGTTGGTGGCGGCGCTGGAGACCCAGGGCGAGCGCGAAACTGTATTGCGGCTGCTGCGCGACAACGCGCGGCGGGAGCCGCAATCGGCCGCCAAATGGTTCCGCCTGGGCTGCGCCTTATATGAAGCGCGGCAGTTCGCCGAAAGCGCCCTGGCCTTCGAGAACTGCTTGAATCTCGACGGCAGTTATAAAGACGCTGCTTTCAATTTGGGTCTTACCTACCGGCAACTCGGGAACTCACGGGCAGCCCGCGCCTCTTTGGAGCAAGCATTACGGCGCGCCCCTGATGACGAAGACGTCATCCGCGCGCTGGCTGCGGTCGCCGTCGAAAGCGGCGACGCAAAAGAAGCAGCCCAGTGGCTGTCTCGCCTCAAGCACGGAAGCTGGGATGTGGCTTACAACCTCGGACTCTTGCACCAGCGCGCCGGACAGTACGCAGCCGCCGCGGACTCTTTCCGGCGGGCGCTGGAGGAGAACCCGGACTGCGTGGAGGCGCTGGTCAACCTCGGACACGCACTGCATGAATTGGGCGAGGAACAGCAAGCCCGCCACTGCTGGCAACGAGCCATAGAGCAACGCCCAAGCCTCGCCTCGAGTTGCCGGCCCGGCGCCGTGTAAGCCGCCCACCGCCTCCGCTCATGGCTCGATGCGGATCTCAGTTCCGCTCACCGAAACGCCATAGACCTCCAGCAGCCGGCCCGATGCCCGGTCCACCGCCGCTCGGGCCTTCACATAACCCGCTTGCGCCGCCACCTCGGCCGAACGAGCCTGGGCCAAGTCGCGCTGATACTGAATCACTAGAAAGGTCGTCGAGGCGCCCACCGCCAGCTTCTCTTCCTCAGCGGCAAGCGCCTGTTCTTGGAACTCCCGTTCACGCTCGGCGGCTTCGAGCGCCGCCCGGGCCTGCTCCAAGCCGATAAGCACGTTCTCCATCTCGGTGTGGATCTGCTTTTTAAGCTGCTGGAGCCGTAACTCTTGCTGGCGCAATGCCAGGCGGTCCCGGGCGTGATCGGCCTCCGCCGTCCGGTTCCGCAGAGGAATCGTCAGTTGGACGCCCACTCCATAATCCGGATAATTGCGGCGCAGCAACTGAGCCAGGGCGGTCCCGTAGCCCCCTACCAGCAACGAGTCCGGCGTGTGAGGGGCCGCACCGGGCAGGTTGAGCGGATTGACGTCGCCGGCCAGCGCGTTGTGGCGCGTCATGGCAACCAAATCCAGCGACGGCCGCAGCCCGTCCTTGCTGCCTTTCAAGGCCAGCCGCGTGCTGTCGAGCTGAATCTGCGCCTGAGCGATGTCCGGCCGCTGTCTCCATCCCGTCTCCGCGAGTTCCTCCGCGGGCGGTAAGCGCTCGCTCCGGTCGACCCTAAGCGGATCGGTTGGAATGATCCGGACCGCCCGCAACCAGGGGTCCGTTACGGTCCGCCGCGTGAGATAGTCCTTGAGCGCCGTCTCTTGCTGCCGAACCAGGCTCTGAGCCGCGATCAAATCGCGCTGGCTGCGGGCGACCTCGGCGCGCGCCCGCACCACTTCGATCGGCGCACGCGTGCCGGCCTCGACCTGCGCTTGGTTGTCGCTCAGCAGCTTCTCGGCGCGCTCCAGCGCTTGCCTGCGCACCTTGACATCCTCGTTCAGACTCACCAAGTCCCAATACAGGCGGACCACCGCCGCCACCGTGCTGATCACTTGCTGCTGAAACGCCAGTTCGGATTGCGTCCGGCTGTTGGCCGCTATGCGAATGTAGCGTGTGTTCAGGCTCCGGCCGAAACCGCGCAGCAGCGGCTGGGTGAAGGTGACTCCCAAGGCGGAAGCGTTAAACGGCGTCAGATCGTAGCGGCGGTGATTCACCGTCTGGTGGCTGTTGTCGAAGGTTACGGAAAGTTCGCCGCCGCTCAGGAACCCCTTTTGAACGGCAAAGTTCGCAGTGCTGGCGTCGGTGATCAGCGCGGGGGTGCCCACGACAAACGAATTTAGTTGGGGGGCGGTCAGATGGTCTCTGCGAATTCGGCCTGTCAATACGGGATCCATCGCCGGCGGCGTCCGTCCCGCGCCTAACTGGAGCTGTCCGGCGATCGAAAGGTTTGTTTCAGCGCCCGGACCCAAAGACGGCGCCAGCATGTCGGCGCCGGCGCCTTTAGGACCTTCCCGTACCGACAACGGAATCCCGCGCGGCAGCGCCCCTGCCTGTGTCCTTTTGACGTCGGTCTCCGCAAAACGCGGGCCCAAACGTTGGAGTTCGACGTCCAGGTTATTCTCCAGCGCGATGGCGATGGCGTCGCGCAAAGAAAGATAGGCATTTCCACCTCGCACCAACGAAGCCAGCCGCGGCGAATCCTCAAACACCTGCGCTTGTAATCCCGCGGCCGCCAGCCATGCGGTCAGCAGCACCGGTCTCATTTCGCCGGCCCCCCTTGTTTGGCCGCGGGCTTTACCGGCGCAACGGGCCGGACCTTGACTCCCTCCCGGATTTCGTCGGTGAAATTCGTGACGATCTTCTGACCCGGCCGCAGCCCTTCGATCACCTCAATCTGCGCGCCATAGTCGCGCCCCAGTTTCACCCCGGTCAGCCTGACCACCGAGCCCTCGCCCAGCAAGGCCACCACCGGCCCCTTCTCCGTGTTGCGAAAAGCGGCTGACGGGATCAAAACGGGCGGCTCCGCGCGCCGCAACCGGAAACGCACCGTGGCGTACATCCCAGGCAGCAGCACGCCGTGGGGATTCGGCGTCTGAACTTCCGCCAGCAACGTCCGCGATGCGGCATCCAGAGAGTTTGCCGTGCGGGTTACCTTCCCCGGAAACAGCCGGCCCCGGTGTTCGTCTACTTCGATCGTACAAGCCAGCCCCGGCCGCACTGAGAGCGCTTCGCTCTGAGGCACATTCACAAATACGCGCAGCGGATCGATGCGGGCCAGCCGGAACATTTCCCTAAGCGCGCTGCTGCTTCCAGCGCTCACCAGGCTTCCCACCTCCACATTTCGCCCCGTAATCACTCCGTCGAAGGGCGCTCGCACTTGCCGGAACGATTGAAGCTCCATAAGCCGCCGCAAGGCCGCCTCGCTCGCCGCGATGTTTTCCTGGGCGCCCTGCACGTTGGCTTCGGCGGCGGCGACATCCGCCGTGCGCGCCGCCAGCACAGCCCGCTTTTCGTCGCCCTCCTGGCGGGGAAGCACGCCCTTGTCCACCAGAGTCTGCCAGCGCTTGGCGGTGACCGCAGCCAGCTCCAGATTGGCGCGCGCTTGTCGCAGCGCTGCTTCGGCCTGCCTTAGCGCCGACTGCGCCCGTTTCCGGCCCGCCTCGGCCTCGCGAATCTGCTGCTCCAGCTCCGGAGAATCGATTTCGGCCAGCAATTGCCCCGCCTTCACCCGGTCGCCGATGTCCACCGTGCGTTGCTTGACGTAGCCGTCCGCGCGGGCGAAGATCGGCGTTTCCGTCTCCGCCTGAATGTTGCCCGGCAAGCTGATTTCCACTTCCGCGGGAGCTTCCTTGACGGGCGCCACCGCCACGGCCGCCGCGGACTTCTGCCGGGCTTGGGCGTCCGCGGCTAGCTGTTTGGCGCGCGTCACCCGCGGCCAGTACCCCAGCGCCCAAAGCGCCCCCAACACCACGATAGTCGCCAGCAGCACCAGCAGCCCCTTGCGGCGTCTGGCCGGCGCCGGCGGCTGGTGGGCGGTCTGATCGATCTGAGTTCCTGTTTCCATGCTCATTGCAGCATCTCCGCATCCTCTTCGGGCGGTTTGGTCCTGATTCTCCCCTTCAATGCGCTGTAGGCCACCGGAACAAAAAAGAGAGTGGCCAAGGTGGCCACCGCCAGCCCGCCGATCACCGCGCGTCCCAGCGGCGCATTCTGCTCGCCGCCCTCGCCAAAACCCATGGACATGGGCAACATGCCCAGAATCATGGCCCCCGCCGTCATCAGCACGGGCCGGAGCCGCGTTGAGGCCGCCGACAAAGCCGCTTCAGCGGCGCCGGCCCCTTCCGCACGCCGCTGATTGGCGAACGTAACCAGAAGAATGCTGTTGGCCGTGGCCACGCCGATACTCATAATCGCTCCCATCAGCGAGGGGACGTTGATCGTCGTCTGAGTCAGATACAGCGACCAGATGATGCCCGAAAATGCTCCCGGCAAAGCCGTCAGGATGATGAACGGATCCAGCCAGCTCTGAAAGTTGATCACCATGACCAAATACACCAGCGCCACCGCCAGCAGGATGCCCCCCGCCAGGCCCCGGAACGACTCCCGCATGGTTTGCATCTGCCCCCGCACCTGAAGGAATGACCCGCGGGGCAGCTTCGCGCTCATGTCCGCCACAATCTTATCTACTTCTCTCGCCACCGATCCTAGATCGCGATCCTGCACGCCCGCGTAAATGTCCAGCACCGGCTGAACGTTGTGATGGCTCAACACCATCGGCGCCGTCACCCGCTCAATCGTCGCCACATTGCCGAGCAATTGCGGCGCTCCCACCCGAGACCCGGATAATGGCGTGTTCCGAATATCTTCCATGGACGCAATGCGGTACTCGGGCGTTTGAGCCGCAATCAGGTAGCTTACGCCGGTCTGGGGATGCAGCCAATAGTTGGGGGACACCTGCCCGCTCGAACTCAACGATACCAGCAGGCTGTTGGCTACTTCCCGCTGCGTCATTCCCATCTGGCTGGCGCGTGCGCGGTCTACGTTGATGCGTAACTCAGGCGCCTCCAGCACCTGGTGCAATCGCACGTCTACGGCGCCGGGCGCCCGCGCCAGGCGGCGCTCAATCTCTTTGGCAATGCGATAGTTGGCCTGCTGGTTCCGGCCGATCACCTGTATGTTGATCGGCGCCGGGATGCCGAAATTCAGAATCTGGCTCACCATGTCGGCCGAGCGGAAAAAGAAAGTCATTTCCGGGAAAGCGGCCGGCAACTCCCGCCGCAGGCGGCGCGCGTACTCCCAAGTGTCGCCGCGTTTGCGCTCGCGCTTGAGGGAAATCAGAATCTCCCCGTCACCCGAGCCGATGGTGGCCGAATCCGTATACGCCAAGTTGATCGGCAAAACCGGCAGGCCGATGTTGTCCAGGATC
>Ga0272446_1003857_pt1 | contig 18409 bp, 11 predicted proteins | sample YNPCB0061_FD_194587 | JGI IMG/M metagenome (GOLD analysis project Ga0272446, IMG submission 194587) | Hot spring microbial mat communities from Yellowstone National Park, WY, United States - YNP-CB-006-1 | ecosystem: Environmental > Aquatic > Thermal springs > Hot (42-90C) > Sediment | place... | reverse complement strand
CGTCTCGCCGCCGGCGTCCTTGCTCGCCAGCCGTTTCGCTGCCGACTGCGAGTTGCGGATGATCCGCTCCAAGGTCTGCTCCAGCTTGAGCCGTTCCGGGTCATCGGAGACGGGCTTGGGCTGCGGCTGCGGCTGCACGGGCGCGGGCTGGTCGGGCGCGGGCTGGTCGGGCACGTTTCCGCCGGGGGCGGGCTGGTCGGGCATGCGCTTGGGCTGCGGCTGCGGCGGTTCCGCCGGGGGCAACGGCGCTCCGTCCCCGCCGCGCCCGCTCACTCCCACGAGCAATACTATCAGCATCGGCACGAACAACAGGCATCGCGGGGTCATGGTCGGTTATCCTCCGGGGTTGAGGGCGGTGGCGGTGGTGGTGGCATAAACTCTTGAATCAATTCGGCGATTTCCAGTTGTGTTTGACGCAGGCGGCGGAGTTCGGCCATCTCTTCGGGCGTCAGCTTGCTGGTGTCGGGATGCGCCTTGGCGAAGGCTTGCGTGCGCTGGATGATTTCGGCTTGCAGCGCTCGCAAGGCTTTGAGTTGGGCCGAGGGCGGCAGCAGTTCACCGGGTGGGCGTTGGGCCACGGGCCGGTCTGGGTCGTCGCCCCCCGCGGCGGGCAGCTGGTCGGGCTGGGCCTTGGCCTGCTGCTTCTGCTTCAGCTCTAGCTCCTCGCGCATCGCCCTCAAGTCGTCGGTCTTGAGTGCCTCTAGCACCTGATCGAGGCGGGTTAGGGCCAGTTGGCTGAGCGTGTCGGCGGTGCGGCTGAACTTGGCCTGCTGCGACGGATCGAGCTTGGCGTCGGGGTCGGTGTCGAGTAGCTCCAGCATCAACTCCTTGTGATCGGCGTAGTGGCCGGCAAGCTGCTCCATCGCATCGGCAGATTGGCCGAGCAGGCGTTGGAAGACTTTCAGTTGGGCAAACTTCGTCTCGCTCAGTCCGGCCAATTCCTCGGCGAGGTGCTTGTGCCGTTCGGACAGCTCGGCCAAGCTGCCCAGCAGGGGCCGATCCCACCGGCCAGCTTGCTCGACGCTCTGGCGTAGCCGTTGGGCCTCGGTCTGCCCGGCGACGTGCCGCTCCCGCAACGCCCGGACCAGATCGGCCAGGCGCACCATGCGCTCACGCAGCAACTCCTCCTCATTGGCCTGGCGGGCTTGCCGGAGTTTGCGTTGTGCCAGTTCGAGTTGGTCCAAGACCTCGTCCTGCGTGTCCTCGGCAAACTCGCCGCGGTTGAGCTGTTCGCGGGCATCGTCCATCCGCCCGGTGGCACGGCTTAATTCCTCGCTAGCCGGGGTGGCGCGTTGGCGGGTGAGCCGCTGGACCAGCTCACGGGTCTGCTCGCGCAGTTGCTCTTGCCGCCGGCTGAGCTGTTCGAGCAATTGCCGGCGTTGTTCGGCATCGTCGAGTTGGCGGACGGCCTCGACCTCGCGTTGCAAGCGGTCTTGCTCGTCGATGAGCCGGGCCAACTCGCCTTCGGCTTCGCGCAAGCCGCGGGCCAATTGCGCCAGGTCCTCCTCGCGGCGTTGCTGGAACTTCTCGGCGAGTTGTTCGAGCAGTTGGCTGATGCGCTGCTGTTCGGCGGCAGCCTTGCCCAACTCATTTTGGCGAATCTGGTCGGCGGTATCGGTCAGACGTTGGTTCAGTTCGTCGCGGCGGAGCGTGTCGGCGGCGTCGCGGAGCAGGTCGGCCTCGCGCTGGGTAGCCTTGGCCTGGGCTTGCAGCGTCTGCGCTTCCTGGGCGAGCTTGCGGGCGACTTCGAGCAATTGCCGCGCTTGCTGGGGGTCATCGCTTTGCTGGGCCAGTTCGCGTTTTTGCTGGGCGGCGGCTGCCTTGCTCTGGGCCAACTCCGTGCGCTGGCGGGCCGCCTCTTGCTTTTGCGGGACGGCTCGGTCGATCTTGCGGAGCAGGGCGGCGGCCTGCTCGCCGAGTCGGTCTTGTTGCAGGGCCAGCCGCTCCAGATCCGCCCGCTCGTCGGCAGTCAGTTGATCGGGGCGCTGGCCTGCTTGCAGGCGTTGGGCCAACTGCCGCAGTTGGTCGGCGATTTTGGCTTGCTGTTGCAAAAGTGACCGCGTGTCAGCCCGGATTTGCTCGAGGCCGCTGCCGGGGTCGAGTTGTTCGAGCAACTCGCCGAGCGAGCGTTCCACCCGTTGCTGCTGGCGGACGGTGCGGTCGAGGTCGTCGGCCAGTTGGGGCTGCTGCCGCTCCGCTTGGGCTTGATTGCGGGCAGCGTTGAGCTTGGCCTCGATCTGATCGAGTTCCTCCCGAACGATGCGGGCCAACTCCGCCCCCACTGCGTCGGTGCGATCCAGCAGGGCCGAGGGGGGGAGCTGGTTGTCCTTGGCCATCTGCTGCAGGCGGTCGATTTGCGCTTGCAGGCCGCTGTCGCGGTTGCCGATGCGGGCTTTCAGATCGCGCTGCGCTTGCTCGGCGGCCAAAAGCGCTTCGATGTCCTCGGGGCGCAGTTGGCCGCTGGCCTTGGCCTGGGCGGCGCTGGATTCGGTCTTCTGGCGGGCCTCGGCTTGCAATTGTTGCAGCCGGGCCAGCTCCTCACGCAATTCGAGTTGCCCCTTCTGCAACAGTCCTTCCAGCCCAGTCGGGTTGACGATGACCAGCGTAATCACTTCCTGACTACGGCCGGGTGGCTTGTCGCGGGTCACATCGTCGAAGTCGGTGGCCACGCCCTGGAGCGTGACCGTGTCCCCCACCTGCAACGGCGAGCCGTCGGCGCGGGTGAGCATCGACACGGCCAAACGGCGCTGGATGGTCAGTGCCTGCCAGCGTAGCCGAGGGGGTTCCGGGGATGGCAGGATGGCGGCCCACGTCAGCGGGCTGAGTTGCCGCGACAGGTCGCGGGCGAGCGTGGCCATCTGCTCCGACTCAAAGCACGGCAGCAGTCGCGGCGCATCGTCGGTGTTGACCCGGTATTCCAGGCCTGCCGATTGGATGGCAAAGGTCGGGTCGTCTACCCGCATCAGCAGTTCGACCGAAGCATTCGGCTGGAGGTAGATCGGGCCACTGTCGGCACGCGGTTGGAGGATGCGCACGGAGGGGCTGGGGTCCGGCTGCAGGCGCATATCGAAGCCCTGGCTACCCGTAACCCCCTCGGCTGAGGTAAAGCTCAGCGCGTAGGTGCCGCTGCGGGGCGGGATCAACTCCACCTCCAGGCTGCGGCCGTCGGGCGCGATGGTCACGGCGAATTGCTCGGCCGACTGAGCCGCTGCCGCCGCCTGGGTCGCCGCCTGGGTCGCCGCCGCATCGGTCGGCTCGGTCAGCCGCTTCAGCGTCGCCGTCACCACTGGCTGGTTGACCGCCGCGCGGATGCGAACCTTGGTGCCCAGGACCGCCTCGACCACGCTGCCGCCATCGGGCAAATCACGCGGCGGGAGGTCGGTGTAGGCCGGGTAGGTCAAGCGAATCTGCGGCGAGGGGCGACCATCCAGGGGCACCAGCTTGGGCGCGGGCAAGACCGCGACCTGCTGATAGCCGGTGTCGGCGTCGCCCGCGCTGACCCGGAAGCGGAAATTGCGGGTCAGCAAGCTCAGTTCGGGGCGGTACTCGATCAGGCCGGTCGGCTCGTCGCCGGTCGGGGCGGTCGTCGGTTGAATGATGATGGGGCTGACCACCGGCGCACCGCCTTCAGGCCAGAGCGTCACCTGCGCGCGGGGCGGCACCCGGCCAGCGACCGCCACCCGCAGGACGAACGGCTCTCCCCGCCCGAGCCGCGCGGGCAAGGGATCGGGGGCGAGGATGGTCAAGCGGGTCTGAGCGGGCCAGGGGTGATCGGCGAAGGGGGCGAAAAAGCGGGCCAGCGCCGTGGGGGTGTAGCGGTAGCCGGCCAACGCCACCGCCAGCGCCGCCAGCCCCAGCAGCAGTAGCCAGACCAGCGGCCAACCGAGTCGGGACCAGTCGGCCAACGGTCGCCATTCCATTTCCTCCGCCTCGTCCAAGGCCCGCCGGATGGTCAGCGACCGGAGCCGGGGCGAGCCGAGCGGTCGATCTTCCGTGCTAAACTGGACGGCCGACGCCAACGCCTCGCCCAGGTGCGGTTGCTGTGCCTCGACCTTCAGCGCCAGCGAGACTAACGGCTCGCGGCGGACGCAACGCACACGCTGCGCCAGCCACGCCAGCCCGAGCAGCCAACCGACCAGGAGCAACACCCGCAGAAACGCCGGCAGCCCCAGCAACGCATCCAGCGTGCCGGCAAGCAACACGCCGCCCACGGCAAAGCTCACCCAATGGCATAGCCGCCGCCCCCGCCCGATGACGAACCGCTCGTCGGCCAGTCGTTCCAGACGGAGTAGCAGTGGGCTAGGATCGAAACGTGTGGCCTGAAACATTGCTATATCGACCGCTCTTGGTGGAATCGGAGACAACGAATGCAGTCCATCCTACTAGTGTAGCGGTTCGGTCGGCGACCGCTAGCCTAAACTCAGACGAATCGGCCCAGCCAGTCCAACACGGGGCTACCCGCTCCCCCGACCAATACTATGCTGATGGATGCTAGTTGTTGGTGTGACCGACTAACCTACTCATAGAAGGGGAACAGACGATGAACCGTTGGCTCCTGGGTACTCTCATCCCGGCCGCCCTGCTAACCTTGGCGAACCTCTCGATTCTCAGCGCTGGTGAGAAGGGCGAGCCGGGGGTCAAGTCGCTTTTCAACGGCAAGGACCTGACCGGCTGGGACACCTACCTGGCCCGTCCGCATCCATCCATGGACATCCCCGGGCTGAAAAGAAATGAGAAAGGGCAATACCTCGAAGACATCGGCCTGAACAAAGACCCCATCCAGAACTTTACCGTGGTGGAAAAAGACGGCCAACCCGCTATCCGCATCTCCGGCCAAGTCTTCGGGGCACTGACCACCAAAGACGAGTACGAGAACTACCACATCCGCCTGGAAGTCAAGTGGGGCGAGAAGCGCTGGCCGCCCCGCGAGAAGGCCGTGCGCGACAGCGGCTTGCTGTACCATTGCTACGGGCCCCAGAACGGCGCGGGCAACGGCTGGATGCGCTCGCTGGAGTGCCAGATCCAGGAACACGACTGCGGCGACTTCTGGAGCGTCGGCGGCCCCAAAATTGACGTGGAAGTCGAGAAGAAAGGCAACGCGCTGGTCTGGAAGAAGGGCGGCGAACTCGTCAAGGGCACCCGCTCCCGCATCATCAAGAGCGTCGAGAAGGAAGACCTGACCGGCTGGAACGTCATCGAGGTCTACACCATCGGGTCCAAGGCCGTGCATGTGGTCAACGGCACCGTCAACCTCGCCCTCTCCAACGCCCGCTACGAGGAAGGCGGCAAAGAAATCCCGCTCACCCGCGGCAAGATCCAGCTCCAATCCGAAGGCGCGGAGGTCTTCTACCGCAACATCACCATCCGCCCGATCAGTGCGTTCCCCAAGCAGATCGCCGAGCAGATCTGAACGAGTCGGCCCCGGATGCACCGGGGATGCACCGAGGTTGCACCGGTCCGTCCGCACCGCCGAGCGGGCGGGGACGGATCGGTGCATCCGCCCATGCTAGGCGCGTCCCGTGGTCCAGCGCAGGCCAGTGTAAAGTAGCGTCGCCCCGAGTAAGATCGTCGCCCCCGCCCCCAACACGATCAACCCAAAGATCGGGTCGGCCTCTGGCCGCTCCTGCACCACGACATAGTACCCCGTGCGACCGACCGGCGCGAAGCTCGCCAACCACCGCCCCGCGTAACGCGGATCGCGGGACGCGACCGGGTCGCGGTAGTCGGTCAGCGTCAGCAAGGGCTGATCGTCTCCAGGCGGCAACAGCGGCGAGACACCCGGGCGCGGCTCGTGCGGTGGCAAGTAGCCGCTCGGAAACGCGACCGGCTCATCCCCCCGCTGGTAAGCCGGGTGGAGTAGGACTACTCGTTGGTCGGTCGGTGCGAGCCAAGGGCCATGCTCACGCGGGTTCGTGTCGGCGGGTGCCAACAGCACGACGAACCGCTGTTGATCGTTCAAATCCATCTCAAACAGATGCGCCGCCGTCGGAAACGACGCTGCCACCACGCCGAGCGGTTCCGATTGCGGATCGCTCAGATCGGCTATGAGCGTCGAGAGGACCGCTTTGGGTAGCTGGTCATTCGTCGAGCGATACACCCGCGACACATGCACGGCATGCCGACCAGTTAAGCCCTGCAATGCCCAGGCCCCATGCACATAATTCCGACCAGCATGAGGCTGACCAATGACCGCGTCGTTAAACGGAATCGCAGCCAGCAAAAGATGCTGAGGGCTTAAAATATAGATTGACGTAAAGGCCGCACCAGACTGCCGATCTAAATAGGCCAGTTTACGCTCAACCAGCCGCTGAAGCAAAGGCTGATCGAGTGGTTGGGTCTGCAGCGTCTTGATGAGCAACGGGTCATGCGCGATGGCGCTAAGGGCTTCGGCAGGCGCTTCGAGCCGATTCAATATCGTCGAAGCGACATGCCGGGCAGCGAAGGCATTCGCCCGGCTCCGCTCAACGAGCAGGCGTTGCCCGCGCTGGTGCGACAAGGCGGTCCCCAGGAGCAACGCGACGATAAAGCACGCCGCAGCAATTAGATAGGTCGAGAAAAGGGCCGGGTGCCGCCGACACCACGACCAAACATGACGCCACGGGCCGGGCTTGCAGGCCACGATTGGCTGATCGGTCAGGTAACGCTGCAAGTCGTCGGCCAACGCGGCAGCACTCGGGTACCGCTGCGCTGGCTCTTTGGCCATCGCGGTTAAGCAGATAGTCTCTAACTCACGCGGGCACTGCGGATTGAGTTGACGCGGCGATGCGGGGAGTTGATGAATAACCTGATCGAGCGTCTCATACACGGATTGGCCACCAAAGGGTGGTCGCCCAGTTAAGAGATGATACAGGATCGCCCCCAGGCCATAAACATCTACCGCCGTCGTTAAACCGCGTTGGCCCTGGGCTTGCTCCGGGGCCATGTAGCTAGGCGTGCCAGCCATCTCCCCGGTTTCCAACATGCAGGCTGCTTCGCCAGTCGCGGAGACACTCAGCCGGCGGGCTAGCCCGAAATCCGTGACAAACGGCTGACCGCTCTGGTCGATGAGGATGTTCGCAGGCTTCAAGTCGCGATGGAGGACTCCGCGCTGATGGGCATGGTCCACCGCGCGGGCGACGACCTGCATGATGGCAGCAATCGAGTGAAATTGATTGTGCAGTAACGGCACATGATGGAGGAGATTGTGCCCCTCGATCAACTTCATGGTGTAGAAGGGTTGCCCCTCATGAACGCCAATATGATATATCGGTACGATGTTAGGGTGATCGAGTTCGGCCGCGCTCTCCATCTCGATGCGGAATTGGCGAATCTCCTCAGCACCGGCAAAGCGCCCGGAGCGGATCATCTTTAAGGCCACCTCCCGCGACGATTCAATCGAGGTCGCCCGATAAACCACCCCCATCGCTCCAGACGCTATTTCCGAAACGATTCGGTAGTCGCCAAACGTGAGGATGCTTTCAAACGCCGGCTCCGGGGCTTTTTGGAGCGAGGTTGTTTGAAGCGATTGAACCACCAGTTGCGAGGCCTGGAGATAATCAATAAAAGGTTGGATGAGATGAGGCTGCTTAGCAAGCAAGGTGAGCCATTGAGGCACTTCAGGTTGAGGAGTACCTGTAGATTGATGGTAGCATGCAATTAAATGATCGAGAGCATCTTCGGGATCGGATGGAGATGAGGGAATGAACTGGTCAATAGTGTCCTCATTCATAACCACCACCTGGATTTAAGCTCTGTCGTAGCTGTTTTAATCCACGCCGTAACAGTCCAGCCACCGCCGGTACAGAACGCTTCATGGTAGCAGCCAATTCATCTAACGACAACCCACACAGGTATTTTAGGATAATCGCATCGCGTTGGTCCATCGGCAATCCTTGGAGGGCATCAGCAACCCGACGAAATTGTTCGTTGGCCGCAACGATCACCGATGGCGTTGGGTCATCAGCCGCGAGCAGGGAAGCCAGCGACTGCGAGGTCGAGTCGAGCGCATCATGAATCGACTGCTCAAGCCGCGCGTCACGCTTCAGGGCAGAGGCGCGTCGCAGAATATCGCTGATCGTGGAAGCGAGAATCGCGCGGAGCCATCCCGCTAGTTCTGCCTCGGTCTGGCCGTTAAACTGCGAGAATGCCTCAACGGCCCGGGTTAAGGTTTGCTGCACCACATCGGCAATCTCAAGGTTTGGAAGTGCCCGTAGCCCTAACTGAGCACGGGCCAGGATTTCCAGGTAATTCTGAAACTTGACGAGGTCCGAAGTCGATAGTGGATTGGTCATGGTGCCTATCCAAAATCCTTGAAGCAACTGATTGATGGATTCAAGGTGACTGGTTGATGGAATCAAGGCGACTGGTTATGCGATTGCGATTGCAGGTACTCATAACGGTAGTTCGTCGTCCGGGTCGTTAACTGGCCATCGGTGTAAATCTCAATCGTCTTTGGAATCATTATTTTATGATTCCGCTGGTGGTCTAGCAAGTAGATTTCTTGCCGTCCCTCCTGCTGGTCAGGTCCCATTCCCACCCGCTCAATTTTAACTAACAACGAAGAATCGACAGCAAAATACAAGAGAATATCCCCGTTCACCGGGTCTTTAACTTGAATAGCGGAGCATGGTGTATTCTTAACAGCAACATCCCGGATCAGCTTCAGGCTTGCTATCTCCTGGTCTAACGGCACAATCTTGGTGAGATGTTGAATGCGGATCGTAGCCAAAATCTCGCGACGCAGTTTAGGGTCAACCGGCAGATCGAAACCACTTAATTTCATCCCCACTTGGCCATTCACAACCGATTGAGTCAGGCTCAACTCTTTGCCCTCAAAATCGAGTTTAATGGTGGTTTGCGATGAGTGTGGCAAGTCGTAAGTTCCAACCAGGGTAAAGGGTAAGTGTTTACCCATAAACTTCATCACCCCATCCGCAGTAACACGGGCGCAAAGCGACTCTTTTAATGCGGCTCGGCCCCCATGAGCTTCAATCGCCTTGGCAATGAGTTGGCGGATCGGTTCTTCGGCCTGGGTAGAAATCGACATCAAAGCGAGCAACAAGCCGGTGCAGATAAATCGCAACATCGAGTTTACCTTTCGATTAAAGCCACCAGGATAGGCGCAATCTTCAACGCGCATAACTTGTACGCTCCCGCCTGTCTAGTGCAGGTGTCGCTTCTGAAATCAACCTAGCCGTTGATAATCGGCATGAATAAGTCTGAAGGAGGAAGAGTACGCAAAGGAGCGAACATGAACCGGGCCAGCAGGGGTTTGATCGTCGCAGTAGCAATCGTTGCTGTGGTCGGTTGCACGGGAACACCACCGGGGCAGGACAAGCCGCAAGGTGATAAACCACCAACTGGCTCGACCAAAGTTTATCAATCCGTTGCCGAGAAGCCGGTGGCCGTCGAACCCAAGCTCGACATCGGGACGCGACGGCTCGGCCACGATTGGCCCGGTTTCCTCGGCCCGACGCAAGACAGCAAATCGGCGGAAACGGGGATCAAGACCGACTGGGGCAAGCAAGGACTACCGATCGTCTGGAAGTGCCAACTCGGGGCCGGGTACGCTGCTCCCAGTATCAGCAATGGCAGGCTGTTTCACTTCGACCGATATGGTGACCAGGCGACCTTAACCTGTCGTAAATCTGAAACCGGTGACTTGCTGTGGCAGTTTACTTACCCTACCGATTATGAAGATGAATATGGCTATTCAAACGGTCCTCGATGTTGCCCAGTAGTCGATCAAGAGCGAGTCTATATCTTCGGGCCAGAAGGAATGCTGCATTGCTTAAACAGCATCAACGGCAAGCTGTTGTGGAAGGTGAATACAGCGACGCAATTTAACGTGATCCAAAACTTCTTTGGGGTAGGTAGCACTCCAGTAGTCTACCAGGATTTACTGATTACCATGATCGGCGGATCCCCAAAAAATAGTGACCGTCGAGACTTTGCCAACCTACAGGGCAACGGCTCAGGAATAGTCGCCTTCAACAAATACACCGGAGAAGTTGTCTATTCAGTGAGCAATGAACTGGCCAGCTACGCCTCACCAATCGTGCGGCGAATCCACGACCTCGATTGCGGGTTGGCATTTTGTCGTGGTGGATTGATAGGCTTTAATCCACAGACTGGCGAGCAATGGTTCACCTTCTCGTGGCGAGCGAGAATACTGGAGAGTGTCAATGCGAGTAACCCAGTAGTCTTTGGAGATAAGGTCTTAATCACCGAGTGTTATGGGGTTGGAACCGCAGTACTCAAAGTGGAAAACAAAGCGGTTAAAGTAATCTGGAGTGACAAAGATAAGGGTCGCCAGAAAAGTTTAGAGTGCCATTGGAATACACCAATCTATGTCGATGGCTACATTTATGGATCGAGCGGACGGCACCTGAACACAGCCGAGTTGCGCTGTATCGAGGCAGACACCGGCAAAGTTTGCTGGAAAAATCGTGATTTTACCCGATCTTCACTTTTGTACGTCGATAAGCACTTTCTATGTTTGACAGAAGACGGACATCTGCATCTTTTCGAGGCAAACCAGCAAGAATATCGGGAACGTGCCAAGATGCAGCTTGAGGAATGGCAGTATCCATGCTGGGCCGCGCCGGTGTTATCTCACGGATTACTCTACGTCCGAGGCCGCGATCAATTAGTGTGCCTGGAACTCATTCCCGAGCCGAAAAAGTGAATAAATCTTTCTAGGTTTGGGGCGAATAAACCAATGACATGAAACTATCATGTCGTCGGCTGGTTATCAGGTTGAAGTGGTGCTAGATTTACGGAGGATAGACGTGGCCGAGTGGAAGAAGGTTGCAATGGCGTTTGCTCTGTCAGATGGACGCATCGACACCAAAGAAGTCAACATTCTACGGGAGCAACTCTTCGCCGACGGTCGCATCGACCGAAGCGAGTTGGAGTTCATCGCCGAGCTGCGGAAGCGAGCCAAGTCAACGGTGAAAGCCTTTGACGATCTGTTTATTGATACGGTGAAGGCCAACATACTGGCCGATGGGGCTATTAGTGATGCTGAAGTGAATTGGCTGAGAAAACATATTTATGCTGACGGCAAAGTGGATGACGTTGAAAAACGACTGATGGAAGAATTGAAGTCCGCTGCTAAATCTACAGTTGAGAGCTTTACCACGCTATACAACGAGGTAATGAAATAGTTAAGCTCTACGGAGTTGTTGGCGTTGATGAATTGAACGCCGCCAGCAACTCCTCGATTCGGTTAAATCCAAAGAACTCCAGACCTTTCTTGGCAAGGCCATACTCAACAGGTCGTCCTAAACTTTCTTGCCGACCAACAATCCGAATCAAGCCTTTCTCCAGAAGTTGCCTTAACAAGTCACCACTTTGCGAACCACGAACATTCTCAATCTCAGCACGGATAATCGGTTGCCGATGAGCGACTATCGCTAAAACTTCATACATGCTAGGAGTTAAGCGAGGATCAACCATCGATTTTAGGTATCGGCTAATCCAGGGTAAAAAATCGGGCCGAGTGTAGAGCTTTAACCGATCTTGACAGACATCAAGGAAGTATACAGAGTTGGTTTGGAGCAACATTTTTTTGTACTGGTCCACTATGGCTTGGATTATTGGCATTGATCTGATACGCAGAAATTGCGCTAGTCGGCGGATGGGAATTGGTTCATCCGCCACTATCAACATCGCCTCAACAAAGGCTACTGGTGAAGACCGATAGCTCAATTGGTATGTGGACACGGGGAGGTCTCGATGGGTCCGGTGGCCGATCCAGCGTCTACGTCGGTTTAGCGGGAAATGCGAGTTTTGAATACGATAGCTCTTAACTAGTCGCTTGTTCATACATTAACTCCAGTCGGTAGATTGGCTTTAATCTTTCAGGAGCATATCTCTCGCACACTGAGCAATCTCATCAACCGACGGGAATGAACGATATAGATATATGTTAGGGTGCGATGCTAAATCAATGTGTTGATCCACATGGAATGAACGGGAAACAGCTAGCAACCAGTGAACTTGACATTGTTGAAGGATTTGCAGTCGTCGCTCCAGGTTGGCACGACGCCAGTAGCCTAGCAATTCTAGGTAGACAATGCCGCCAGAATGCTTGTGGGTGAGCTTAAAGTCAGGTATCCATATATTTTGAAGCATGCTGATCAAGTCAACGTTATTTACAATTTCAATGTCGTGTACCCTCTTCTGGAATAGCTGGTAAAAATCTTGTAGGTCTTGAGGCATGTACTGCGAATCATCAATCTGGCTGGCAACGAGGTTGTCATCTGGATCAACCCGCATCCATTTCTTCTTTCTCGTCGGTCCCCAGGCAAGTGTGGCCTTAAGTTCAAAATCCTTGGACTGAAGGATTAGCGGGAACAAGTTAGCGATCTGAAGCCCATAACGTGTGGTGGCAGTAAATAAACTCAAAGGGCCATCAAAAGTGAGGCGGAAGGTCAAATCGCCAACCTGTTCGAGTTCGTAAATTAAGCGATAAAATTTCACCAACTGAAAGAAGCGTCGATACCATTCAAGTGAATTGTCGCGTAGTACAATTTCAATAGATGTTGAACGCAACATAATCGACTGAACTAACGAGATATTGTATAGCTGGAGGAGTTCGATTGGCTCGAGAGCCTTAAATTCACATAGCACCTGTTCGCTAGGCAAGTCTGCAAAAAGACTCTGTTCAATATACGCATCGGGTACGGAATACTCCAAAGCCAGTTCCCGGATCAATGCGTCTCGATTAAAGTTGGCTCCAATATTTAGGGATTTACGCTGATGGGCGGCCCGGAGGAATAGTCGTTCACGAATCGTCTGCGGCGTGTCAAACGACGCTGTAACGTAAACGCTTCGCCCCTCGAGCAAATGCGCAAGCGCTCGTGGTAGATTAGTCTCTTTTTCCTCGCCAAAGTGATCTGCTAGCTGCTCGTCGATCATCCCCCGTGTTGTCCCGATCGCTTGCCGATAGATTTTAATCAGCAATTCGGCTTGCTCTAATAATTCAGGGGATTGAACATCAATAAGACAAGGAATAATCCGATCCCTTGCATGCCGTACATTGATAAACTTGGTAGGGAGCATAATTCACATTCCTAGTCCTAGGTAGCTTTTAACACCCTCTTCTATGACGCAACCGTTTAGCGAGAGACTAACCGACGACATAACCACAATGCTATGCCGCCCACGATTATATTCGCCGACCATACACCAATAGCGATAGGAAGCTTACCATCTTTAGCAAGGTTAAGACCGCACAATTGCAAAGGATAGTAAACAAATACAGTCGGCAAGAAGCAGATAATGAATGTACTCAGGTAGTCACTACGATTACCCCAAATGCCAACAGGACAGCCGATTAACGCAAAGCACATACACCCTAGGGCTACTGCTGGGCGATTGTGCTGCTCGGCGATTAGTGCGCGGTACATCCGATATGGATGAATTAAGTCTTGATTATACTTCTCAATCATCGCTTGCATATGTTTCTTGTCGGTGATGTCGCAATCGCTACAATTCATCAACTTACTTCGCTCATGGTTGCGTTTATCCTCAATCTCAGTGATGTCTTGGCCCACTTTTTCAATTTGGTTGGGCAAAGACCACCAGCTTAAATCCATTGGCCTTGGTTTAACCTCGTTGTTAAATAGCTCAGGCACATGAATCTCAAAAATCCGATCTTTGAGGTTTCCGCTGATGTTTGCATCCCAGACAACACTGCGATCCACCATATCAATCACGATCTTTTTCGCCTCTCGGTCAAATTTGAGTTTAGCCCTCTGGGAACGAGCGACGAAATCGTATGCCCCTATAAATTGTTTTTTCCCGTCATCAAAGCCAATTGATAATTGACCATCTTTGTCAACCTTACGACGCTTAAAGATGACATCCAGTAGCCAACGACCTTGAACTTCACGGACGTATAACACAAATTTGGAATTCTGTGGTTTGAATGCTCGATTCCTCTTTAGCTGTGCATAAACTACCTCTTCAACATCTGCCAATAACTGTTTCTTGACCAGCTCATGCGTCCTCGGAATAATATCAAATGAAAGATATAACGTAGCAATAGTGGTCAATCCACCTAACACGATACAAGGCAATAAAATATGCCAAAGGCATATACCGGAGGACCGGATCGCGGTCACCTCATTATCATGTGCCAAGCGGCCGTAAACAACGCAGGATGCAAACAATGTCGTTGCGGGAATAGTATACGGCAATGTGCTTGGGATCAATAACGGTATCGCCGCGAGAATTTGTGAAGGGGTAAGTCCTCGCTGGGATGCTTCCTGTATTAAGCCGGCAATTAAAAAAAGCCCAGTCAACGCAATCAAAGCTAAAGAAAACACCTTCATCAGCTCAATGAATACCATCCTTTGGATTGTTGTTCCGAACATGGTCGCTCCTTCCAACTATCTGTTACTTGATTCCTGGTTCACGCTGGAGCTGATGGATCAATCGCTTGAGTGGAGTTGTGATGATGGGGACAGCCTCGCGTCGAAAATCTAATTTGCTTGGGAGCGAACCAGTCGTCTTAATCTTTAAGAGATGCTGGCTGATGGCTGCTGGCAAATCTTGTGCAAAATGAGGGAGCAACTGGACTATTCTCGACCAGATTGCATAGAATTCAAAGTCAACGTTTTTACCGTCGATATCTACTCCTCCAAATCCACCCAAACTAATTGCTGAACCTATCAAATCTATGTGTGGAATCTCGATCCGCCTATCCCGAATTTGAAATACTGCATGAGCTTCTTCAAACGCAGTCCGATCAGGAGTTCTCAAATTTAACACCTTAAGCAGATCGAGCAACAAAGGCAACCGCGCGATTTGCCCAGAAGGCAAGTTAAATGTTCCATCCACATCAATCTCAATAGAATCTGGGCCTGATACGCCACGTTGTGTCCGGCTACAAATGAGCAGTTGGATTGAGGCTAACCCCCTTAGTTCTACATCCGCACCAAGGCCGTTGATGCGGGCGAACTCCTCTAGCCTAATTTGCAGAGCACTGATTAAAATCTCAAATCGCAGCGGTGAATCAATAATCAATCGACCTTCTGCAACCAGATCCCCTCCGTAGAGTCGCCCAAAAATATTTTCAAATTTGAGCATCTCTGGCTGTTCTGGATCAATATAAAACTGGGCTTGTAGCTGTGTAATCGGCTGCTCGTAGATTAAGCAGTGTTCAATAGATATTGCCCCCTTGACGACTCCGAAATGATCGCCAAGGTACTCTCCCCTACTAGAGATTTGACCTTGAATCTGCTTGCATTCAATCCCAATGGTCGCATCCACATCGGTCAAGTTGACTACCCCACGCCAATAGACGCGAGGCCCCATAGATCGGCCTAATTCTTGTGGTTCAGTCGTCTTCGTTTGCTCAGTATCCGACTGCTTTTGCCGATCTAAACTGACAATCAACTCGTGAAGAACAACTTGTAGTTTTCCTTCCAAGTTTAATTTCTTGAGTATCTCTCGAACCTGGATAGGAACAGCTCTTAAAAAATCATGGTCAACACCTAACTGATCGGCTGTTAACCCACATAGTTTGACCCATGTGGATTGATCTTCTCCGAGGAGTATTTCGCCACCAGCACAATTGATTTTGCTGGGGCCATGCCAGCCTTGACATGGAAAAAGTTCTATTTTTTGGTTTGCATATCGGAGGCTACCAGTCAGATCAGATAGTTCATAAGGAAAGAACCGCGGTTTAATTCTCAGCCCCGAGAATGAGATTCCGATGGCCAATCTTCCTATATGGAACTTGCTGTTGTGCAAAGTCTGCATTTCATTAGTCACCTTCGGTAACAGATGGGCGATATTGACTCGCAATTCTAGTCGACCGCTTGGCTGAAGGACCTGCCAAGTCTGATCTAGTCCTATTTGATCGAGAGATGTTTTAAGCGCTCGGTCTAATTTAACTTGGGATCCTTCGATCTCAATAGTTAATAGATCGCCTTGATGGGTCGTGCGATTGCTACCCCGGAGTTTAACCAATCCACCATCATGAGTACCCTGAAAATTGCTAAATGACCAGTATCCATACTCCTGGTAGATCTGGTCGTTTTCCAAGCTTTCTAATCCTTGCTCATCCCTTTGATTCGGTATAAAGTTTACGATGTGCAATTGGCCACTCACATTCTCGAGTGGATAAGGGAAAATATCGTAACTCAAGCGACACTCATGAAAGTTGATCGTATATTTGCTCTTGATAACTGGTTGTGTTGGCGTAGACACGATCTCAGCCTTGAAGTCAGCGTAACCTTCTGCGTTGAAGGACTGAGCAATCGCTCGATATTTTTCCGGCAATGCTTTTAGGAGTGTCTCGTTGAGCGGGATGTTTTCACCGCTTATATCTAAGTGCAACGTTTCTGCATTTACGCCGTGTACCGCCCCGTTAATCTTAACTGGTTGCTTTGAAGCATAGCCTAATAGATTGAACGTGTAGCTTAGCTGCTGGTTACCCTTAGCTTCGACCTCAATTATCCCCGTCACATCGTGCAATGGATAGTTAAACTGCTCCGCATAGGCCATAGTAATACCTTGGGGGATAATCCGAATCTGTCTTTGTATTTTTCCGTCTTGCCGGCTCAGACGTAATTGAATAGCGACTAATCCTTCAGGTCGAAACATCCGATTGAGTCGTTGGACTGGTATCGGCATCCGCTCAAAGAGTTCATGCTTCAACTCTAAGTTTCGGACTGTTAAATTCAATGAATCAACCCACGCTTCCTCTGGACATAATTCTTCATGGCCATGTGTTGGTATCCTCAATGGATTTAGTCTTGCCCGTAAGTCAACTTCCATCTTTTTCGCACAGGCCGTCATATGGTCGATGATAAGCTGGCCATCGCGCAATCGCATGGCCAGGTTCACTTTGTCGAGCGGCTCGGGCAACCATTCGTGTTTCACGACGGCATCTTTAATCCACAGTGATAGATCATGTTTGAGGTCTTCGATTCGGAATGTACTGCTATTCGTAGAAGGCATGTAGCTTAAGGTTAGATCAATCTTTGCTTTGCCAGTGCATTCGCTCAATTGCTCGCCTATAGTCCGCCACTGCTGGCTGCGGCTTAGCTGCTTGACGAATTGCTGAATCGAGATTTCCTCAATGGTGATGGTAGCGTGAAATTGCCGAGTCTGTTGGTTGATCGAGCCTTTAATTTTAGCTGTCTGACAAAGCTCAGAGCTACCGGCCAGTTCGACCGAAATATCCCCATTTTCTTTAGGGAGTATACTCAGGGCCACATCCTCAATCTCTACACGCAAACTTTTATTTCCATTGAGGCCATCGACTATCACCACCGACCCTTGTTGCATCACGATTGTCGGCAGTAGATCACCGCTTGCTTTCTGATCGAATGCGATCAGACCGTCCACATTCCACTTTCCCTGTGCGTCGCGGATGATGGTGATGCGTGGTCGGAGCAGTGTCAGCTTGCGGAGCGTCCATTCCCCGGAGGCTAGTTCGTGTTTGTCTGGCTCAGCGATGATGCGTGGCAGGTAGATCATCTCCCCCTGGTCAGCGTTTTTTTTCCTGATCCGAACTTCATTGATGCTGACCCCACCAAGCAGGCGGACATGCGCCGACCCAATCTCAATCTGACAATCGGGGAAGAACGCTTCGAGCTGTTTCAGCACGAGTTGTCGGACTACTTCAGGGCTAGTCCAAATATATGCTGCACGCGACACCAACGCGACTAGCACTAGCACCAGCAACGCGACAACTCGTTTGCACCAAATCCGCATTCAGACTCCCTCCGGCGGTTTGGCTTCAATACGTTGGACTCGGCCCGTGATTAACACGGATCGACTGCTAGCACAAGTCAGCTTCGCTGGGCTGGTTCGCTCCTATAGCCCTTCGGCGGCGAGTAGTTCGTCGAGCAACTTGGGTCGCCGGCCAAACTTACTGACAAATTCGTCGCGGGTCGGCAGCAACCGCACCCGTACTTTCTCTTGATGATGCAGAGCAATATCCTTGAACTGATGCTCCAAAAACGGGTTGAGGAACCGCTCGATCGTCTGTTCGGCGAAGCGGGCTGGCTCGCTGACCCGGCCTTCGAGCGTCGGCACGATCTCCTCGGCCAGGAGCCGTTCGAGCCACGCCCGCACCTGCGGATTCTGAACCGCCTCGCGCACGATCGGGATACCCAAGGGGCGGACGTGGATAAGCAAGGCGGTGTGAGCGGCGTTGAGGATGCGTACTTTGCGGAGGAAATACGGCATCACCTCCCCCCGGACGATGGCGGGGTGCATGATAAATGGGTGGGCACCGGGCACCTCGGCAATGGCGAAGAGGGCGTATGGCTCGCAGGCAGTCAGCAGGGCATCGCTGGCCCTGAGCGGGTGGTCCTGCGGGGGATCGGTGACGATGCGATCAACGAGGGTGTCCAGCCAATAGCATTGTTCCAGTAGCCACTGGCGGAATGCCTCGGCCAAGTTC
>Ga0272446_1003856_pt1 | contig 18410 bp, 14 predicted proteins | sample YNPCB0061_FD_194587 | JGI IMG/M metagenome (GOLD analysis project Ga0272446, IMG submission 194587) | Hot spring microbial mat communities from Yellowstone National Park, WY, United States - YNP-CB-006-1 | ecosystem: Environmental > Aquatic > Thermal springs > Hot (42-90C) > Sediment | place... | reverse complement strand
CAATGGTTAAAATGAGTTGAACAATGGCTATGTAAATATCCGTTGAACCTTTTTTGGCTTCTGCCCAAAGTAAAAAATCTTGTTCTGATAATTCTTTGTTGCTTTGATTTAACGTTACACAAAAATCTACATTGCCGATGATTTGAGTGCAATCGTATAGCCAAAAGTAGTCTTGGGCGATTTTGTTTTTCAGTTCTTCTTCACGAATATTAGCGTATTTCATGGGCAATATTTTTTTTGTTTTGATAAGCTATTAGCATTGAATCCTTATCGAACAATAAGGAATGACGAACTTAAAGCGCAAAAGCGAATTTTAGAAACCGTCTCGCAAATGTAGGAAAAAACTGCTTAACATTGCTAAGGGCAACACAAAATATTGACTTTAAAAATTTGAACTTGCTGTTGATTGTCTTACGAGTTCGATATGATAGCAGATAAATTTAGACCGATGTATTTTATTTCAACCTAGACTACCCTTCAAGCCAAAACAAAATAACCCAAAATCTCAATTTTCTTACTTTTTTTATCTTATAACAATGTATTTTTGTAGTTTTGAAGCAAAATCGAAAAAAAAATGAAGCTTGTGATGTCGTTGTCCCTAATTTTGAATATCGTTTTCATGGGTTGCTTTTCTTACGCTGGAGTTATTCCGAGCGGAAACAGGACTCCTAACTCTTTAATAGAGCATAGCATCAGCCCCAGTATCTCCAAGCCAAAAGAAAAAAAAATATTCTTATCTTTCAACCGGCATTTGCTGAAAAAGCCAAAATTGAGGAAAAAGACTGTGGATAGGTTTTTTGGGAAAATGATTTCCATTTTGTTGTTCGTTATCCCTTCACTAATCATGTACTTTGTTGGATTTGCTTTCATGTTTTCAACTTTAAAGACTGGCGCATTGGTATATTTTACGGGTTGGCTATGGATTTTGATTGCGGGGGCTTGGGTTTTATTAGGTGGTTTGGTAGCAGGGAAAAAATGGAAAAAGGGATACGCTGTGATTTTTCATTTCTCTCCCGCCATTGTCTTAGGAGTTTTTGCGATTGTACAATTATTTTCTATTCTTTTTGGTGGAGCTGCAGCTAACCTATTGCTTTCCATTTTGACTTTGATTTTAGGATTTATTATTGGTAGTCTGGGATTTTTGTTGGGAGGAGACTGATACTTCTCGAGCATTTGCGATTGTAAAAACTTTTTACAAAGAAAAATTTTCTAATATTTCCAAAATATAAGTATTTTTGCAGCGCAAATATCCACTCATGTACGATAAAATAAAGCCTTTTTTAAAAAAAGAAATTGAACAAATTAAAGAAGCTGGTCTCTATAAAAGTGAAAGAGTTATTACTTCTCCACAAGGCGTAGAAATAACTTTAGACAGCGGAAAAAAGGTTCTGAACTTTTGCGCTAATAATTATTTAGGTTTATCTTCTCACCCAGCCATCCTTGAGGCTGCTAAGAAAGCTATTGATACTCACGGTTTTGGTATGTCTTCCGTTCGTTTTATTTGTGGTACGCAAGATATACACAAAATCTTGGAACAAAAAATTAGTGAGTTTCTTCAAACGGATGATACCATACTTTATGCAGCTGCATTTGATGCGAACGGCGGTGTTTTTGAACCTTTATTAGGTGAAAATGATACCATTATTTCTGATGAACTTAACCATGCTTCTATTATTGATGGGATTAGACTATGTAAAGCGAAAAGATTTCGTTATAAACATAATGATATGAGCGATTTAGAGAACTGTCTAAAACAAGCTAACCCCGATGGGCAAATTATTATTGCGACAGACGGTTCTTTTTCTATGGACGGTACCATAGCTCAATTAGATAAAATTTGTGATTTAGCAGACCAATATCAAGCATTAGTGATGGTAGACGAATGTCATAGCACGGGTTTTTTAGGGAAAACCGGAAGAGGAGCTATTGAGCTTAAAAATGTAATGGGTAGAGTTGATATTATCACCGGTACCTTAGGAAAAGCATTAGGTGGAGCCTCCGGCGGATTTACCTCTGGTAGAAAAGAAATTATCGAAATTCTTAGACAACGCTCAAGACCTTATTTATTTTCTAATACCTTAGCGCCAGCTATTGTAGGGGCAAGTATTGCTGTTTTTGACTTACTCTCTTCCACTACCGATTTAAGAGACAAATTAGAGTGGAATACTCAATATTTTAGAGAAGGAATTTCTAAAATTGGTCTTGACGTAAAACCTGGTGTTCATCCAATTGTTCCTATTATGTTATATGATGCCAAACTATCCCAAGATTTTGCTAATGAACTTTTGAATGAAGGTATTTATGTCATTGGATTTTATTATCCCGTAGTTGCAAAAGGTAATGCAAGAATTAGAGTTCAGATTTCAGCTGCTCATGAAAAACATCATTTAGACCAAGCTATCTCCGCTTTTCAATCTGTAGGAAAAAAATTAGGAGTGATTGGCTAACATTTTTAATGATTATTAAACGATTTAACTATGGCAAAATTAAATATACCAAAAAATTATTTAGATTTAACCTTAGATGAACTAATCAATAGTATTTTTGATAAAAACTGTATCAAAATTAGTTCTAAAATTCATAAACCTGATGACTATGAAAAAGTTATTCATAAAATTAATGAAATATTAGAGGAGTCATTTCAAATGGAATTTTTATCTGCTTCTGAAAATGAAGATGATGAAAATCAATGGATTTTCGAAATTGGTGTGGATGAAATCGTAGTAGAATTTACTTTATATCAAGAAGAAGATAAAATTGAAGATAGAGGTTTAGTGAATGGTATTAACCAATTGTTCAATAAACTAAAAACTGGTTTTTCTTTATTTTCTTATTGGGATTCTGAATGGGATAGTCATAAGATTGGTTTCGGGCTTGTTTCCAATAAATCAAAAAAAGATATTCAAAATATCATCAACTCAAGAAAAGAAAATGATTGGTTTGAACTTTTTTATATCAGTGAATAATTAAAAACTTCTAAATTTGTAAACTTAAATTTTTTTAAATGGCAATAAATAATGTATTTGCTTCCAAAGATTGGAACAAACAATACCGAAAAAGTAACGATGCTTGGGCTATATTTAAAATTATGGGTGAATTTGTAGATGGTTTTGAAAAACTTTCACAAATTGGTCCTTGTGTATCGATTTTTGGTTCAGCAAGAACGAAACCTGAACATCCCTACTACCAACTTGGCGTAGAAGTTGCAGCAGAATTAGTAAAGAAAGGTTTTGGTATCATCACTGGCGGCGGACCCGGTATCATGGAAGCCGGTAATAAAGGTGCCAAACAAGAAGGCGGTTATTCCGTCGGGTTGAATATAGAACTTCCCTTTGAACAAACCTCAAATCCTTATATCGATAAAGATAAATTGTTAGAGTTTGACTACTTCTTTGTCAGGAAAGTCATGTTTGTGAAATATGCACAAGGCTTTGTAGTTTTACCGGGTGGTTTTGGTACTTTAGATGAACTTTTTGAATCCCTAACTTTAATTCAAACTTTGAAAATTTCAAGATTTCCTATTGTTTTGGTGGGTTCTGAATATTGGCAAGGTTTAATCGATTGGATTAAAAATAAAGTACTATCAGAAAAATATATTTCACCTGAAGACTTGGATTTATTTATTGTACTTGATAACGCAAAAGATGTAGCGGATTTTATAGAAAAGTTTTATTCTAAACAATCATTATCCCCTAATTTTTAAAGTTTATTTGATAACTTGTGAAGCATCTCTTATTTCCCCTTTAAAGGGAAAACAAAAAGGAGTTAAGCCCGAACCTACTGAAAGTTCGTAACCGAAATGGTAAGGAAATGGAAAGAGAAGTTACATGAAGTTAGTTGCAAAGTAGCAAAATTTCAGTGATTTTATATAAAAAAATTTTTTAAGAGATAAAAAAAAACCTATTAATTTTGCAGGAAATGAACGCTAATTTTTTTCTAAATTTTTATACTTTTACTTGTTTGCTCTTGTTATGGCAGTTTTCATTGAGTCAAAATTGTACAGATAATGAATTATGCTCGCAGTCAGAGCTAATAACATTAACACCTAATGTTACTACTTGTGTTACTGATTGTAATATCGGGGCGGCTATGGGACCGGATTTCATGGGAAACTATTGTTTTGATATGAATAGACCAGCGGTTTGGTATCGTTTTACTATCCCTAACCAAGTAACTTCAATCAATGTAAGTATTAGCAGCAGTCAACTTAATACACCCTATTTTGCTATTTTTTCATCGACGAATTGTACAAATTTTAGTGTTGTTTATTGTAAAAAAGGAAGTTTAGGGAGCGTAGATGCTAACCAAATTATGGTTCAACCGAATGCAAGTTACTATTTGGTGGTGGCAGATGATAACGGCAATCAAGGAAATTTTGACTTGTGTATTACACCAATTTTGAATCCAAATGTATGTAATATAAACAGTAGTTTAGTAGTAACGCAAACATCAAAAGGTTCACCTTTGAGTGGTCCTTTTTTACCTGACGAAATCGTAACGTTTTGTTATACCATTACACAATTCAATCAAACGGGTTGTAACTATTTACAGGGGATTGTTCCAACTTTTGGGGATTGTTGGGATACAAACTTTTTAAATCCAATGGGGCAACCTGTTGTAATTACACCCATACAAACTGCGGGTATTATTAGCAGTTGTGGAGGAGGATGCCCTTGTGCCAATCAATCTGCGGGAACATGGAATTGGTTTGGTTCCGGAGTAGTCAATTATAACAATATATTGGGTTCTTATCCACCAGGTACTCCATTACCCGCTGGTTGGTATTTTTTGAGTACCATTAATCCATCTACGACTCTTTGCAGTCCGTCGCCTAACAATCCTAATAATAGCATCGGGGATTCCAATTATCCTTTTTGTTCGGTAAATAATTTAACTTGGCAAGTTTGCTTTCAATTAAAAGTAAAAAGTTCTAATGCTTGTAATGTAGGTAATACGAATTGTTTTGTATCTATCAAAACTTTCACAGATGGTGAAATTGGTGCTTACAACAGCAATGCTTGTGCAAATGATCTTTCCACTTATTTTCCGTCTGTTATTTGTTGTGTTCCGAAACCATCCATTACATCACCTTCACCGGCATGCTCACCATTTTCATTTAGCTTAACACCCACACCTATTCCCGGAGTAACTTTTTTATGGTATTCTTCACCTAATAGTACTTCTCCTATATTCTCTGGAAACACTTTTAATACACCTTTATTAACCCAAACCACTACGTACTATGTAGAGGCAGTAAGCAATTTATGTACTTCTGAAAGAGAAGCGATTACGCTTGTAGTAAATCCTATACCATCAGCACCAACGATTTCAAATGTATCCGTATGTAGTGGCAATTCTGTACAATTAACGCCGAGTGCACCCTCTGGTGCAACATTTGTTTGGTATTCTCAATCAACGGGAGGCGTTCCTATTTTTTCAGGCACTACTTTTACTACCCCTATTATTACATCGAATACCACTTATTTTGTGGAAAGTGTTTTGAATGGTTGTACTTCATCAACTCGTAGGCAGGTAAATATTACAGTGATAGCTACACCTAACCCACCGAATGTTAATAATCCTACGATTTGTTCCGGTCGTACAGTGACTTTAACTGCCAGCGGAGGAGGTTCTGGTGCCACTTATATTTGGTATTCACAGCCAACAGGCGGAACTGCTATTCATACAGGAAATCCTTATGTAACTCCTATCCTCAACGCAACAACTCAATATTTTGTAGAAGTAGTAGTTAATGGTTGTACATCTTCAAGGGCAACTTCAACAGTTACGGTTAATCCAACTCCACCAGCACCAACGGTGAATAATGTTTTTATTTGTCCTAATACTACTGCAACTTTAACTGCTTCTGGTAGTGGCTCAGGCGCCACTTATCGTTGGTTTACGGTTGCTACCGGTGGAACTCCTGTTTTTACAGGAAATCCTTTCATTACTCCTTCATTAACCACTTCAAGAACTTACTATGTAGAAGCCATTTTGGGAGGTTGTACTTCTTCACGTACACAAGTTACGGTAACAGTAGGTCCAGACCAACCCATAGTATCCAATCAAATTATTTGTGCGGGGAATTCTGCTACCTTGACAGTAACTGCTCCTACTACTGCAACATTTCATTGGTACACAGTACCAACCGGAGGAACCCCTTTTTTTATTGGAAATCCATTAGTGACTCCTCCTTTATCGTCCAATCAAACTTATTATGTAGAAGCGGTAGAAAATGGCTGTACATCCGTTAGAAGAACCGTAACCGTAACAGTAAACCCAACTCCACCGGCTCCAACAGTAACCGTTCCAACAGTTTGCATCGGAAACATGGGAACTTTGATTGTTACCAACCCAACAGGCGGTACTATTCAATGGTATTCTACAATCAATGGAACTACACCAATTTTTACGGGATACACTTTTACTACACCTATTTTAACGGCACCAGTTACTTATTACTTGGAGGCAGTAGTAGGAGGTTGTACCTCGAGTAGAATTAGTGTTCTGGTTAACGTTGTACCGGGTCCTGAAATGCCCACAGCTGTTTCGAATACTGTTTGTATTGGTCAGTCTGGAACATTAACCGCTTCAACAAACCCGAACAATGCTCAATTTTTGTGGTATGATGTTCCTTCTGCGGGAACTCCTCTTTTTATTGGAAATCCTTTTATTACCCCACCTTTAACCGGAAATACTACTTATTATGTGGAAGCCGTAGCAAATAATTGTACTTCAACGAGAATTCCTGTAACTGCTTTAACGAATAATCCTATTCCAAGTGTTTCTAATACTACCATTTGTGCCAATTCAAGTGTTTCATTAAATGCTAATGCACCCGCAGGTACAACTATTCGATGGTTTAATGTGCCAATAGGAGGAACTCCTATATTTGTAGGTAATCCTTTTAACACGCCTATATTAACTTCGACGACAACCTACTATGTAGAAGGAATTCTGAATGGTTGTACTTCTAGTAGAGCAACCGTGACGGTAAATGTAAATCCGCAACCGCCATTTGCTAATGTAAATGATACTTCGGTTTGTTTTGGTACTTCGGTTACTTTTACTCCCAATCAACCTATTGGTGCTACTTTTCGTTGGTTTAATGTTTCAACGGGAGGTGTACCTATTGGTAATAATCAATTTACTACCCCTCTTTTGACCGCCAATACTACTTATTATGTAGAAACCATTTTAAACGGTTGTACTTCTTCAAGGAAGCCAGTCATGGTAACTGTTAGACCTTTACCCGCTCAGCCCACCGTGAACGATGTGAATATATGTAAAAATACTTCAGCCAATTTTATTGCTACTGCACCAAACGGAGCTACTTTTCTTTGGTATGATGCACCAACGGGTGGAACATTGTTACATACAGGAACCAATTATACAAGTCCTCCATTGTCAAGTAATACGAGTTTTTACGTAGAATCTGTTCAAAACGGTTGTACTTCTTCGAGAAAGCAAGTGAATGCTACGATTATACCAACAGACCCGGTGGTAAATGTTCCTAATGTTTGTGCAGGTTTCCCCGCAGTACTTTTTGCAAATTCTAATCCGGGTTCAGCAATTAGGTGGTACAATGTTTCAACGGGTGGAAATCCTATTTATCAAGGAAACCCATTGGTAACTGGGTTACTCAATCAAGATACGACGTTTTATGTGGAGGCTATTTTATCGGGTTGTACTTCTTCAAGGGTTGCAGTTCAAGTGGTTGTAACTCCTATTCCTAATGCAATTCAGATACCTGAAGATACCGTTTGTTTTGGGAGTAATGCTATCATCAATGGAAACCCAGCTCCTAATCAAACATTGGTTTGGTATAGAAATAGTTCAGGAGGGACCCCTTTGTTTACAGGAAATCCCTTTATTACAGGAGCTATAACATCTGACACAGTGTATTATGTTGAGGTGGTTTCCAATGGTTGTACTTCTTCAAGAAACCCTGTATCAGTGAAAACTAAACCTTTACCACCTGAACCCTTTGTTCAGCCTATAACCATTTGCCCCGGCAATTACACGACTATTCAACCTATTATTTCTATGGGAGAAACCTTTTATTGGTACTCGGATTCTAACCAAGTCAATCCAATAGCTATTTCGGATACCTTTCAAACACCTGTTTATGTTTTAGATGATAGCGTTTATGTAGCAGCATTTTTGAATGGTTGTTTTTCTAAACGAGTGAAGGTTAAAATTAATGTTTTTCCATCGCCACCGATCTTCAATCAAAATTTTGTCATTTGTGAAGGCGATAGCATAACGTTAACTCCTAATTTGATACCAGGTTTAACTTACCAATGGTATGATGTTCCAGTTCGAGGAAGTCCCTTTTTAATTGCTGATTCTTTTACTACACCGCCATTATTTACTTCAACAACCTACTACTTAGAAGCCGTATTAGATACTTGCTTTTCAGTAAGAACTCCTATACCAATTACCGTTACACCGTTGCCATCTGCGTTACCCTCGCATGATACTACCATTTGTGCTGGAAACTCATTAGATATTCTTCTAGATAGCCTACCCAATACAACGTACTTATGGTACACTCAGCCCCAAAATGGTAGCCCTTTTCACGTGGGTTTTAGTTATAGAACGCCTGTGCTTCAAGACTCTGTTTACTATTATATAGAAACTGTAAGCAATCTATGTACTTCTTCAACACGTTCTTTGTATTCTATAAACGTAAATCCCATCCCCACTCTCAGTAGTATTCAAGATACAGTAATTTGTAGAGGGGATTTTGCTAACTTGTGGGCTAATAGTAACAATGGTTCTACGCTGGTATGGTATGATTCCACCAATTTACAACAACCTATTTTTGTTGGTTCAATTTTTACCACTAATGTTTTATACGAAAGTCAAACTTACTATGTGGAAAGTGTATATCAAGGTTGTACCTCATTAAAGCAAAAAGTTAAGGTAACGGTCAATCCTGTTTTTGCAGGTAATGATACTGTCATATGTCCAAGTTCTGTAATTCTTTTAGAGGGTTATCCTTTGGGTGGTGTTTGGAGTGGATTAGGGGTAATGGGTGATTGGTTTGATGCCAATATTACAGGATTAGGTAATCATTTGGTTATTTATCAATTAGAAAATTGTTACGATACCAAATTAATTACTGTAAAAGATACATTAACTCCTCAGGTTTCGGTTCAGCCTAATTTACCGGCAAGAGTTTTGATAAGCCAAGCTAAGTTTTTTTTAAATGATAATACACAAGGTGCTGTTTCATGGAACTGGGATTTTGGTAATGGACAAACTTCTAATCTTCAAAATTCTGTTGTTCAATATGAAAACTCAGGAAAGTACATAATTACCTTGATAATCACTGACTCCTTAGGTTGTACTTCCTATTGGATATCGGATACCATAACAATAGAATATGAAGAATTGGAAATCAGTAATGTATTTACTCCAAATGGAGATGGAATCAACGATTGGTTTTTACCTAAAATAGAAGGATACGATTTAGAAGTATTTCGAATTTATGACCGCTGGGGCGTTCCTGTGTTTTTAAGCAATGCTATATCGCAAGGCTGGAATGGGAAAAATGCTAATGGTACAGATGTACCCGAAGGAGTTTATACTTATGTTTTAGAACTGGTTAAACCGAATGGGACAAAATTCATTAAAACAGGTGTAGTAACGTTATTAAGGTGAAGTCATAAGCAGCGAGTTTTAACGTGTGATGCGTTAGGGATGGGAAGGGCGGCAAGCGTAGCGAAGTACCCAAAGGATTGCTGAGCAACCTCCCTATAGGGAGGTTCACCCTGACCCTGCTGAACGAGCCGAACGAAGCGTAGCGAAATGGGGCGAGTGAGGCGGGGAAACGCCCTAATTCAGTATTTTCTTATCAACTTTGCCATAAAAAAACCGTCAAAACCTGTTTTAGATGGAAGTAGTGTTTGTTGCTCTTCTAATTCAAAATTAGGGTGTGTTTTTAAAAATTTTTCAATTTGTTTTTGGTTTTCTGAGGGCAAAATGCTACAAGTAGAATAAATTAACTTACCATGAATTTTGGTGATTTCTGAGTAATGGTTTAAAATATATTCTTGTTTTTTTTGATTTTCTTCTATAAATTCTTGATTGATTTTCCATTTCGCATCAGGATTTCTTTTTAAGACGCCGGTACCGCTACAAGGTACATCAAGTAGCACTCTATCAGCAGAATGTTTTAGGTTTTTGATAGTATTTTTATGAATTAATCGAATTTCGATGTTATCAGCAGATGCACGAATTTTTCTTCTGTTAAGTTCTTTGAGTTTATTTTCTGCTACATCTAGGGCGATGATTTTTCCTTTATTATTCATCAAAGCTGCTAGGTGAAGGGTTTTTCCGCCGGCACCAGCGCATCCGTCTACTATTCGCATACCAGGTTTTACTTCACAAAATTCAGCAACTTTTTGAGAATTAGCATCTTGAACTTCAAAAAATCCTTGCTTAAAATACTCATTTTGGAATATATTCGACTTCGAGTTCATAATAAGAGCACTCGGGTATTCTTCTAATGAAGTTGTAGAAATTTGTTGATTTGCCAAAAGTTCTTGTAAGGTATGTTTTTGTATTTTCAATGTATTAACTCTTAAAACAACTTTTGCGGGGATATTCAAAGCGTGTGCTTCAATGTTCCATAAATCTTTTAGTTCTTTGCTCATTAATTGAGAAAACTCATCTGTATAGGACTCTGCAATTGCCAAAGGTAATTGTTCTCTTTTTTGAATAGAAATAGGACGGTAGTTTAACCATTCTGGAATGGTTTCTCCACGCCAATGTAAGTATGTACCTATGATTTGGTTTAAGTTTTTGCTGCTAAGCTGAATTTCATTTTGATTTAAAAACCATAGATATCGCCAATTTCTAATCACGTCGTAAGAAATTTCCGCAATGGTTGCTCTATCTCTTGAGCCCCATTGGCGATTTTGTTTAAAATAGAACTCCAATACTTTGTCAGCTTTTTTTCCTTCTGAAAAGACAGAAAATAAAACTTCATTGATACACTTGGCTAAAACAGGAAATAACTTAATTTCTTTTGTTTTCAATGAAATTAATAAGGAATTGTAATTGATTGATTTTCAAGTACCATTTTTCCTTGTAAGGATTTTTTATTGGGTGTATATTTTAAACGTTTCATCTTAAATGATGAACTATTAATTCCTTCTTTATTTTGACTGAGTTGAAAATTAAATTCCCAATAAACAGAGTCATTAGAACAAACAATGGTTGCGTTTTCGTTTTCGTTGCATAACGCAGCCAAAAAATATTCTTCTAAACATTCGGTAGGGGACTCAGGAATCCATTCTTCGCACGATGTATTAGATGGTTTTAAAATTAATGAAGAACCATTGGAGAAATTGATAACCATACGGTTGGATTGAAAACTTAAAACAGTATTTTCTAATTTTTTTTCTGTTTTTTCATCCAGTTTATTATCATTAACAGAAACATTTCCTTGTTTATCAATTTCATAAGTAGGGAATTCTTCATTTAATACAATAGTTGTTGGTTTTTGGCAACCAAAAGTAATAAAGAGCAAGGCGGTAAAAAATCCTAACCTAAACATTTTTTATTATAACAGTGCAAAGTTAAAAAAAGTTACTATTTAACTCAAATATTTTTTTAATTGCGTTAATTTATTTACAAAAGATCATCAAAATACAAAAGCAAAAGAACTACCTAAGAGTAGGGTAGTTCTTTCGGTTATTGTATAAAAGCAATTTAATTGCCGCCCATGGGGAACCAGAAACCGATATTCAAACCTATATAGTTTAAACGAGCTCTTAAATTTTCGTATGGTTTAAACTTAAATGTGGTGCCACTTACTTGTCCTTCTACTTCGTAGTTCGGTTTGATAATGTTAGAGAGCCCCAGGTTGTAAATCAAGGCAATGTCTAACATACCGACGCCTTCAATATCCCAATCGATACCTGCACCGAAAGCAAACCAAGTGTAAAAAGGTTGGAAATGATTGGTAATGGTGTTTTTGCCTTTTTCGTATAAAGGAAGTTGATTAGCATTTGCATCCACTTTTGCACCAACATTGAGACCTAAGGCACCACCAAAATAACCTTTCGCATGAATACCGGAAGCCAAATCGTTGGTACGCATCTTCAGCAACAAAGGAATTTCAACAGCGGTAAGAGAATATTTGTTAGTAGGATTAGGGGTCACAGATTTGATTTTTTGACTGAAACCGACCATCAAAATATCTAAGCCGGTTTGAATTCCCACGTTTTCTGCGAAGCCATATCCAACCATTAAACCACCTTTAAAACCCATACGAGATTTATTCTCGGCACTTTTTAGTTCTTTTTTTGAACTATCCCAACGAGTAGAACTAATAATTGGGGCTATGTTTAACCCAAAATTAAAGCCTTTTTGACCAAAACTTGTTTGGAAGGCGAATATTAACAACGTTAAAAATGAAATTTTTTTCATAACTATATCAATTGATTAATAATCTCAGAAATTTTTTGAAGAGCAAGAGAAACTTTTTGAATATAGTAGTTTTTAAGGTTTTCAACTTCAAACCTTATCGTATCAATATCAGCGGTAATTAAAAATGGTTGATTGTCGAAGGCAACAGAATTTGCTACAAAATCACTTTCGATTTCGTGTTCTTTGTCTTTTGGTTTAAACCCTCTTTTGCTTTGATATTTAATTTTTTCTAAATATTCAAAGAAAGGAAGGATAACAATTTTGTTTTGGTTTTTTTGAAAAAATATGCAAAACACTATACGAAACTTAATTCCTTTGGAAAGTATGAAGCTAATTTTGAACCAGCCTCTTGGTAAAAAGCGGTTGGCTTCGATTTGAAGTTGTTTGCAATAATAATCAATTTGTTCATTATAATGGTAGTAATAAGGAGAGTCAGGATAAGCTTTAGCCATTCTTGCAATAGCAATTTCGTTAAGCGGTTCTTGAATTTTGCTTGTGATAGCACTTAAAATTTCCTCACTTTCCTCAAATAGTACATGCAAAATTTCCATTGCTGGTACCTCAAATTCTGCCCAATTTTTATTTTTTAGGGCAGTTACACTTTCCACAAACTTATTGAGTTCTTGTTCAAACATTGGTGACATCTGTATTTTATTGGTATAATTGTGTGCTGCAAATTTTAGCATTATTTTGATACAAAATGCAAAAATATAAAAAATTTTTTAAGGTCGTAATTTTCCGAGTACTTTTTGTCCTTTATAGATTACTTCATAACGATAGGGCATACCTTCTTCAATTTTTTTTCTTGAAAAAGTTATCATACTATCCCCTTTTTCGCAAATCAGTTGAGTTCTTAAAATTCCCTTATTATTTATATCATCAAACAAATAAAATTCTACCATACCTGCATTAGGAATATTGAAAGGTATAACAATTACATCGGTTTGATAGATGGGGGGCTTTATAGTAATATTTTTATTACTTTGTGCATTGCAAAAAAATATGAATGGGAAAAAATACCACCAAATTACAAGCCAATGAATCTTCATGAATGCACAAATTTAATATTTTAGATTTATAGTTTTGAATAATAACAAGGATTGTGTGCAAAAATTATTCCATTATTAACACTTCTCCTGTCATAGAATTCGGAATAGGTAGGTTTAAGATTTTTAGTATTGTAGGGGCAATATCCCCTAATTTACCTAATTTTTTTAGTTTAAAATGATCATTTTTTGAGACAAAAATACAAGGAACCAAAGAAGTAGTATGAGCGGTATGAGGAGAACCATCTTCATTCATCATTTTATCCACATTACCATGGTCTGCTAAAATAATGGCATCGTAACCAAAGTTCATTGCACATTCTATTACTGCCTCTAAGCATTCAATTACCACTTCGCAAGCTTTGATTGCTGCTTCCCAAACACCAGTATGACCCACCATGTCTGGGTTAGCAAAGTTTAAACAAATAAAATCCGCTTCATTTTTTTTTATTTCCGGTAAAATTTGGTCTCTAATATCATAAGCACTCATTTCAGGTTTTAAATCATAAGTAGCGACTTTTGGGGAAGGGCAAAGTATTCTTTTTTCTCCTTTAAAAGGCTTTTCTTTTCCTCCATTAAAGAAAAAAGTTACGTGCGGGTATTTTTCTGTTTCAGCAATTCGGATTTGTTTTTTTCCAAATTTTGAAAGGGTTTCGCCTAACGTTTCCCTTATATCCTCTTTTTCAAAAACTACGTCAACATTTTGAAAAGTAGCATTATACTTTGTGAAAGTTACAAATTTTAAAGGAATTTTCCACATATCATATTCAGGAAAATCTCTTTGAGTTAATACTTGTGTTAATTCTCGACCACGGTCGGTTCTAAAATTAAAAAATAATACCGCATCATCTTTCTTGATAGATTGATAATCAGGTAATAAAATCGGTTCAATGAATTCATCGGTAATTCCTTGTTGATAATAAAACTCAATGGCTTGTTTAGCATTATGAAAAAAATTACCTTTTTGATTTACTAATAAATGGTAGGCTTTGGAAATTCTTTCCCAACGATTATCTCTATCCATGGCGTAATAACGCCCTATTATTGATGCAATTTTAGCTATTTGATGTTTTTGAATGAACAGTTCTAATTCTTGAATAAATTGAATTCCGCTTTTAGGGTCAGTATCCCTGCCATCTAAAAAAGCATGGATATAAACATCAGTTAAATTTTGAGTTTTTAGGAATTTTAAAATTTCATAAAGATGAATTATGTGTGAATGCACTCCACCATCGGAAACTAATCCTATTAAATGTAAAGGTTTATCATTTTTTTTGCAATAATTTATTAATTCTAATAAAACTTGGTTAGTATTAACCTCTTTATTTAAAAAAGCATTAGAAATACGTTGAAGTTCTTGGAAGACGATTCTCCCGGCGCCCAGGTTCATGTGACCTACCTCAGAATTTCCCATTTGACCATCTGGTAATCCTACTGATTTTCCTGAGGCTTCTAATAAAGTATGCGGATAAGTGTTCCAAAGTTTCCAAAAGTAATCTATATTGGCGTGGTCAATGGCTGAATATTTAGGATTTTCTGCTACCCCCCAACCATCTAATATTACTAAAATTACCTTTTTATTCATCTTTTTGAAGGCACAAAGTTAGTAATTTTCCATATACTTTATAACTACTTTCTTGAAAAGTGTTATAGATCGATTGAAACTTCTCTTTCCACTTAAATTTTTGATTCTTTTTTTTATATTTATAGACTTCTTCCAAAAAACGTAGATAATTTACATAATTAGATTCCCATAGTTTTAATCCTTTACTTTTTAAATATTTGTATTGTTTTTTTAGTGTAGTTAAAAAAAAGTTTGTATCTTCGGTAAAAAAATACAAAGTGCTTTCTAACAAACGAATTTCAAATTCATAGGGTAAGTAGAAATTTTTATCATTTAAAAAACGAGCTTTTTGAAGGGCATAATTCGCTTCTTTAAAGTCTTTTTGTAACAAAAATAATTTGGTATAATTGATGGCTGCCATAGTCCCTCTCGTTGGATGCAGGATTTTTAAATAATTGAGAAAATGATTTTTTAAAATTTCTTCTGCCTTTTCCCATTTTTCTAAGATTAATAGCACTTGAACATACTTAGTAAGATGATAAAAATCTTCATAAAATATCTCAGGATATTCTTCCTGGATTTCTTCATAGAGATGGTAAGACTCCAAAAAATTAGAATGATAATATAAATTTTCTGCAATTTTTAACTTAGTGATGGATAAATCTTCTAAGTCTAAAAGTTCTTTTTCATTTTTACAAGCCTCTAAGGCATTTATTAATAAATTATGAGAATTTTCTAATTGATTGTCAAAAAAAATATGATAATTGTAAAGTCCATGATATAAATGAAAAAATGCTAATGAATGTTGAGATTTGTCCATTTGATTAGAAAGTTCCAAAAGCCTGTTTTTATATTTTTCAGCTTCTAATGAATTTTGAAGTGCCGCTAACTCAAACATTTTAGAACGTATACGACGCACTTCAACGTAATAATTGAATTTCTCATATTCTTTTTCATTCGACTTAACAATATTAAGAATTTGATTAGCAAAGTATTGTATGATATTTTCTTCATGATTCTTATAAGAACCTCTTTGTAATAACTCAAAGGCAAGTAAATTAAATGCTAAATCATTGGAATAATTTTTTTCCTGTTGAAAAATTTCATGCTTCAAATTTTGATATAAATCTCTTTTACTTAAAAATTTAAGTATTTTAAAAACATTATTTTCAAACATAAACTGGTAGCATTTGTCCAAAAGTACAGAACAAGCCTTATAAAAGTGATTTTCACTTAATTGTAATTTTTCTAAAATAATTTCCTTCGGCAAATTTTTATTTTTATAATCAATTAAAATCTCCAATAACTTTTTTTCTTTTCCGATGAGTTGAATTTGCTTTAATTTTTCAATTTCGTTGTCTTTTAAAACGGTAAGAAACTGTATAAGATAATTCATTTATTTTTTTCAGTGATTTTTATCAACGCAAAAATTGCATAATTAACGCAGTCAATATAATTGTTATCGACACCCTCTGATGCAATAAGTTCTTGATGATTATCTTCAATTTGTTTAATTCTCATAAGTTTAACCAAAATCATATCCGTAAATGAAGAAATTCTCATTTCTCTCCAAGCTTCGCCGTAATCATGATTTTTTTTTTGCATCGTTTCATAACATAATTTGACTTGTTGGTTATAACATTCTAACAAATCTGATTGAATTTGTTCTGGTTTACAACGAATCAAAATTAAAGCCATTAAACAATAATTAATAATTCCGATGTATTCGTTTTGAATATTTTCACCTACTAAATTGATTTTAGTTTCTTCAATAGAACGAATGCGTTTAGCTTTAATGTAAATTTGGTCTGTTAAGGAAGAAAGTCTAAAGATAGTCCAGGAAGTGCCGTAATCATGATTTTTTTTTAGAAAAATATCTTTGCAGCAGTCAATTACTGCAAAGTATTGATTTTCCGTATTCATTTTTTGATAGTATTTTGTGGCTTATCTTTTTTACCGAATAATGAAAAATGAACAAAACGTTTAGGATGTTCTTTGAATTCTACTAATAAAGCATTTAAACTTTCGGTAGTTTTGATAATGGATTGATGTAGTTCATCGCCTTTTAATAATTTACCAATGGTTCCTTCACCTTTATTGATGGATTCAGTAATGTTCTGTAATTGGTTTAAAGTTTTTTGAGCGTTTTGCATAAGTTGTTTGATATCACCTGCACCGGAAGCTAAGGAATCGGAAAGTAATTTAACGTTTTGAACGATTTTTTGAAAGTTATTTTTTTCTTGTGCTAACGTGGAAGTAAATGTACGGGTATTAGCGGCAATGGTGTCAAATTTTGTAATTAACTGTGGTAATTTTTGGGTAGTTTGTGCTAAGTGTTGTGTAGTAGCTTGAAAATTCGCTAACATAGTTTTGATACGATAATGAGAGGAGTCTTCAATTAAATTTCTTATAGATTTTGCTAACAAATTTACTTCTGTTAAAGTACTTTCTAATTTTATTTTAACGGGTTCAATTTCTGTCATGGCTTTGTTAATCATACCTACTTCTAAAGAGTCTTTTAAAGTATCTCCTGTTATACAAGGTTCACCATTGCCCATAAGTATTTGAATACCTTTGGTTCCTAAGAAGTCGGTAGAATGTATCATAGCGATAGAGTTTTTGGGAATATCGAATACATGAGCCACATCAAAAGTAACAATAATATCTTTAGAAATAGGGTCAATTTGGATAGCATTAACACGCCCTAAATGATATCCATTAAATAAAACTTTTCCACCAACCATCAATCCATCAATATTTTTATACCTTGCATTTAATGAAATTCGACTTTGAAAAAATGAAGTACCTTTTAAATAGTTCATTCCAATAATAAACATAATCACAACGATAGTAGTAAAAATACCAACTTTGACTTCTTTGGAATATTTATTCATGGTGGCAAAAATAAGATTTTTTTAGTTTGTAAAGAATTAAGATTAAAAGATAGAGTAGATAAAGAGAATAAGAAGATTAGTTGTTACTATTCAGGGCGTGCCCCTTGCACTGCGTGCACCTCCCTAGGGAGGTTGCTCAGCAATCCTTTGCTCGGTATTTTTGCAAGCTCAATGCCTCACAAAGGCAGTGCCGCCTTTGCCCCTCCTAACATTGGAGGGGTGTCCGAAGGACGGGGTGGTTTCGCCGCCCTCCGCATCCCTCACGCTTACTCTATCGAAAGCTTCCTTTAATTACGTACCGCTTTTTCAGAATCAAATTTTAGTTATCTTTCAATTTTTTTATTTCGCTTATTGTTGAACTGTATCAGTTCTATCAGTTTATCAAAATCTTTTTTAAAAAAGATTCCTACTCCACGATTGGTTGAAAGCAATGTATTCGATAAACCTAAACTTTCTCGATTG
>Ga0272446_1003855_pt1 | contig 18415 bp, 15 predicted proteins | sample YNPCB0061_FD_194587 | JGI IMG/M metagenome (GOLD analysis project Ga0272446, IMG submission 194587) | Hot spring microbial mat communities from Yellowstone National Park, WY, United States - YNP-CB-006-1 | ecosystem: Environmental > Aquatic > Thermal springs > Hot (42-90C) > Sediment | place... | reverse complement strand
TACTCCATCCAGGAGCTGCATGACTTCGCTCGCTTCGCCTTCCCAGACCTCTACCAGCAAAGATGGGGAGTTGTGTAGATGCCTATGCCCCGAGGGGGAGGGGAGTTATTCAGCACTTCCCTAACGGACATGGCGACGGCCACCCCGAAACATGAATGTCGCCACGTCCTCTCCCTCATCCCCAGCCCTTCTCCGCAAGGGAGAAGGGCGCTTCGAGGTCGGCTTACGCCGACATTCACGCTAAACTGGCCCCATGCCCGCCCCATGGGGTGTTTTCGGAGATTCACCATGCAAAACTGCCATACCTGCGCCCCCCGCCCCCAGACCTTTATCGGCCTGGCCCTCATGGCCTTCATGCTGGCCACCCGCTTCCATCACTTCGGCGATGCCTTGCACCTGCCGGATGCCTCCTGGGCCCTTTTCTTCCTCGCCGGTTTCTATCTGAACCCCCTATGGCTGGGAGCGTTGATGCTGGAGGCCGTGGCCATCGACGCCGTCGCCATCGGCTGGATGGGGGTGTCCGGTTACTGCCTGACGGCGGCCTACGGCGCCCTGCAACTGGCCCATGGCGTGTTGTGGCTGGGGGGGCGCTGGCTGCGCCGACACGGGGTTCCCGGCCTGGCGGGGGTGGGGTCCCTGGCGGTCGCGGTGCTGGTTTCCGGCCTGGGGGCCTTCGCCCTGTCCAATGGCGCCTTCTACTGGCTGGGCGGCCGGGTGGTCGAACCCAACTGGGCCCAGTTCCTGCAGACCTGGGTGGACTACGCCCCGGCCTACCTGGGCATCATGGCCCTGTATGTGGGGGTGGCGGGTCTCGTCCACGGGGTGTTGACGGCCTCGTCGGAGCAGAGGTACCAAGCCTGAGTGCCCGTTTCCCCGTGAGTGCCCCGGTCTGACCGGGGTTTTTGTCATTCCAGCATTCACCCTGACGCCATGGCCGATAAACTCAGCATGGCCTATACCCAGGCGGACATCGCCCGCTGGTTCGATCTGCACACCCTGCGCAAGGCGGCGGGCTACGAGCGCCGGGTGACCAACCTGCGCTATCTGCCCGACATGCTGGCGGCCTCGGTCCAGGGCAGCAGGCCCGAGCCCTATGAGGTGTTGGTGCGCTTCACCCAGCGGGGCGAGACGCTGACGGCCATGGGGGTCTGCACCTGTCCGGTGGGTGTCAATTGCAAACACGTGGTGGCGGCCCTGGTGGCGGGCCAGAGCCAGCGGAGCCGGGGAGCGCGGGCCAACCCCCTGGTGCTGGACTGGGCAGCCCGGATCCGGGCAGACCTGGCGCGGGATGTCCGTCCCAAGGCACCGGCCAAACCCGGCAGCCGGCTGCATTACCTCATCTTTCTCCCCACCCGGAGGCCGGCCACGCCCAGCCTGATGGTGTTCAAGGGGGTGGTGCATCCGCATGGCACGCGCCGGGGCCAGCCCTGGAACAATATCGAGCGGGCCATGCTGCAGCCGCCCCAGTTCGTGGATGAGGCGGATCTGGCCATCTTTCGTCCCCTGTGGCAGTGGGCTCGACAAGCCGTCGGTTCCTACTGGCAGAACCTGCCCTTTGACCGGGCGCTTGCGGCCCAGGCCCTGGAGGCCATGCTGCCCACGGGGCGGACCTGGTTCGTCCAGGCCGAGCATCTCCATGCCCCCACGGCCACCTGGCACTTCACGCCCTTGAAGGCGGGCGGCCCCCGTCCCGGCAGCCTGGCCTGGCGCGCCGACGAACAGGATCGGCGCACACCGGAGCTGGTGGCGGAGCCGGCGGCAACCCTGGTCCTGCCCTGTGATCCGCCCTGGTATGTGGATGTGGGCCGGGGGGAAGCCGGTCCTTTGGAGTGTGGTCCCCACCAGAAGCTGCTGCGCCAGTTGCTGCAACTGCCGCCCCTGGGGGAGGTGGATGTGCCCATCGTGTCCGGCCTTCTGGAAGACCTGGCCCCGGAACTGCCCCGCCCCGATGCGGCGCGAGGCCACGCCCTGGTGGAGGTGGGGGGCGAACCCCGGCCCCTGCTGCGCCTTCAGACCCTGCGGGTCTGGGGCATGCAGGCCTACCGGGGCTACAAAGCCCACGGCTTTAGCCAGTCCCTGCTGGACTGCGCCATCCCCGTATTCCAGTACGGCGCCGGCGACACGCTGCTGGAGGTGCTGCCGGATGCGGCCACGGAATTCCATGTGCGGGCTGATGGCAAGGTGCTGCGCCTGCGCCGCCAGGCGGCCGTCGAGGCGGAACGCCTGGGGCAGCTGGCCGCAGCGGGCTTCAGCCCCATCCCCCGCCAAGTGTTCTACAGCGAGACGCCGCCCGGCCTCTGGGGCCTGGAAAGCGAAGACCTCTGGCTCAACTTCTTCCAGGATGTGGCCCCGACCCTGCGGGCCCAGGGCTGGTCCATCGAAATCCCCCCGGGTTTCCGCCACCACGTGCTGGAGCCGGAGGCCTGGGAGGCTGAGCTGGGGCAGGAGGAGAACGGCTGGTTCAGCCTCAGCATGGGCATCGTCGTGGAAGGGACGCGTTTGCCCCTGGCCCCCCTGCTGGCGGACCTGTTTCGTCAGGATGGACGCTGGCTCACCCCCGGCAAGCTCAAGCGCATCAAGAACACCGAGCCCATCACCCTCAATACCCCCGATGGCAAGCGGGTACGGGTGCCCGCCGAGCGCATCAAGCCCCTGGCCGCCACCCTCATCGATCTGTTCGACCAGGTGCCCCCCAGTGGCGAATTGCGGGTTTCGAAGCTGGACGCCCCCCGCCTGGCGGCGTTGGCGGACACTCAGCGCTGGCAGTTCAAAGGGGCGGATGCGGTGCGGGACCTGGCCAAAAAGCTCCAGGCCAGCCAGGGGGTGAAGCCCGTGCCGGAGCCGCCGGGCTTCGCCCTGGCGCTGCGGCCCTATCAGCAGGAAGGCCTGGCCTGGCTGCAATACCTGCGCGCCCAGGACCTGGGGGGCATCCTGGCGGACGACATGGGCCTGGGCAAGACCGCCCAGACCCTGGCCCACCTGCTCACGGAAAAGCAGGCCGGCCGCCTGGATAAGCCCGCCCTGGTGGTGCTGCCCACCTCCCTGGTGTTCAACTGGCAGCGGGAGGCGGAACGCTGCGCCCCGGGCCTGAAGGTGCTGTCCTTGCACGGCAAGGCGCGTGCCGAGTCCTTCCCCCGCATCCCCGAACACGACGTCTGCCTCACCACCTACCCCCTGCTGTGGCGGGACGAGGCGGAACTGCTCCAGCATGAGTTCAGCACCCTGATCCTGGACGAGGCCCAGACCGTGAAGAACGCCCAGGCCAAGGCGGCGGCGGTGGTGCGCAAGCTCCGGGCACGGCACCGTCTGTGCCTCACCGGCACCCCCCTGGAAAACCACCTGGGGGAACTGTGGGCCCAGTTCGATTTCCTGCTGCCGGGCCTGTTGGGGGATAGCAAGCAATTCGCCCGGACCTGGCGCACCCCCATCGAAAAGCAGGGCGATGTCCTGCGTCGGGATTTGCTGGCCCGGCGTCTGGCCCCCTTCATTCTTCGCCGCAAGAAGGAGGAGGTGGCCCGGGAGTTGCCGGAGAAGACCGTCATCGTCCGCACGGTGGAACTGGCAGGGGGGCAGCGGGACCTCTACGAGACCGTGCGCGCCGCCATGGACGTGAAGGTGCGGGAGGAAATCGCCGCCAAGGGCTTCAACCGCAGCCAGATCGTCATCCTGGACGCCCTGCTGAAGCTGCGTCAGGTGTGCTGCGACCCGCGTCTGTTGAAGACCGTGCAGGCGGCGGAGAAGGTGAAGGAGCATGCCAAGCTGGACCTGCTCATGGACATGCTGCCGGAACTGGTGGCCGAGGGGCGCCGCGTGCTGGTGTTCTCCCAGTTCACCGCCATGCTGGAGCTCATCGCCCAGGCCCTGGACAAGGCGGGCATCGCCCATCTCAGCCTCACCGGCCAGACCGTGGCGCGGGAGAAGGTGGTGGCCGAATTCCAGGCCGGCCTGGCGCCGGTGTTCCTCATCAGCCTCAAGGCGGGGGGCGTGGGCCTCAACCTCACCGCCGCCGACACGGTGATCCATTACGATCCCTGGTGGAACCCGGCGGCGGAAAACCAGGCCACGGACCGGGCTCACCGCATCGGCCAGAAAAACCGGGTGTTCGTCTACAAGCTGGTGGTGGCGGGCAGCATCGAGGAACGCATCGTCGCCCTCCAGGACAAGAAGGCGGCCCTGGCGGAAGGGGTGTTGTCCGAGGACGCCGGGGCCCTGGCCAAATTCAGCGAGGAGGATATCCGCGCCTTGCTGGCCCCGTTGCCGGGGAAGTGAGCAGCGGCCACCCCCAGCAAGTCACGCCTTGCTGGCTTTGCGTGCCTTTTTGCGGCGGTACATGCGCTCATCGGCGGCCTTGAGCAATTGCTCCATGGTTTCGCCATCCCGGGGGAACAGCACGCACCCCAGACTGCCGGCAGGGATGATCGGCACGTTTTCCAGGACCGCCGGCCGGGCGATTTCCCGTTCGATCTTGTGCAGGATGTCCGCGCACTGTTCAGCGTTGGCCATGCCCGTGAGGATGACGGCAAACTCGTCGCCCCCCAGGCGGGCCACGGTATCCACGGAGCGGACCACGTGGCGCAGGCGCTGGGCGATTTCCTGCAACAGGGCATCCCCCACGGCGTGGCCGTGGAGGTCATTGACCTGCTTGAAGTCATCCAAATCCAGATAAACGACGCCCATCAGGAAATGGTCCTGGTGGGCATGGACAAGGGCTTCGGCCATGCGTCTCTGGAACAGGGCGCGGTTGGCCAGGCCGGTGAGGGGGTCGTGGGTGGCCTGGTGTTCCAGGTGGGTGCCCGCCTCCTCCAGGGCCGCCATCTGCTGGCAGATGGTGTGGGCGTGGCGGGCCAGCAGCCTGCGGGTGGCCAGGGCGATGAGCCCGGCCAGCAGCAGGCTGCCTACCCCCAGGGCCAGGTGCAGGCGAATGGCATCTCGGGTGGCGCCCTGGGTGGTCACCAGGGCAGCGCGGATGCGGTCCCGCTCATAGCGGCGCAATTCCTCCACCACGTTGGTGAATTCCAGGTTCAGGGGGCGCAGGTCCCCGGCCATGGTGGCGTGGGCCTGGGCGACTTCCTCCCGGGAGGCCAGGTCGGCGATTTCTTCCTGCACCAGCACGATCTTTTCCACCAGCTTGTCCTGACGGGCGAGATTCCCACGCTCGAACGCGTCCAGCGGCATGGCTTTCAAGTCGTTGCGGGCCTTGCCCACCGCGTAGCCCCATTTGATGTAGAGCTGGAAGGCCTCATCCCGCGCGAAGGGGTCTGCGGCCAGGGTTTGATACACCAGGGAGGAGTGGCGGTTGTAGGCGGCCTCCTGGAGGTCGGTGGCCAGCTGGATCTTGCGGTTGTGGGTTTCCACGATCACCCGCATCTGGTTGTCCAGGTCGTTGATGTGCCATACGGCATGACCCACCAGGGCCAGCATCAACAGCAGCAGCAGCCCGAAGGACCAGCCCATGGGCAGGCTCATGCCCCGGGCCAGATCCCGGTGCTTCAGGCTGCGTGTATGCTTGTTGCTGGCTGTCATAATTCTGTTTACATCGGCATGAATCATGCTTACTTGAGGGATGAGGTGCGAATGGCGTGCCTTGGGGCCTTGCTGGAGTTGCCATGAATGGGTTTCTGGTGGTTGTGCCCGCCCGTTACGCTTCCACCCGTTTGCCGGCCAAGCCCTTGGCGGACATTGCCGGCAAGCCCATGGTGGTCCGGGTGTTGGAGCGTGCCCAACACAGCGGCGCGGCGGGCATGTGGGCGGCCACGGACCATGAGGAGGTCTTCGCCGCGGTCAAGGCACACGGATTCCAGGCCGTGATGACCTCGCCGGACTGCGCCTCGGGCACGGATCGCCTGGCGGAGGTGGCGACCCAGCTGGGCTGGAGCGACGACACGGTGGTGGTGAACGTGCAAGGGGACGAGCCCCTCATCGATCCCGCCCTTATCCGGGCCACCGCCGCCGCCCTCTTCGACCACCCCGCCGCCAGCATGGCCACGGTCTGCCATCCCATCCATGACGGGGCCGAGGTGTTCAACCCCAATGTGGTGAAAGTGGTCACGGACAAGGACGGCTATGCCCTGTATTTTTCCCGGGCCCCCATCCCCTGGGCCCGGGATGACTGGGCAGGAGGCCAGGCGTCCGTTATCCCCAAAGACCTGCCCGTCATGCGCCACATCGGCCTGTACGCCTACCGGGTGGGATTCCTCAAGGCCTATCCGGGCTTGCCGCGTCCGGCCCTGGAGACCTTTGAATGCCTCGAACAACTGCGCGCCCTGTGGCACGGTCACCGCATCGCGGTCATCACCAGCGACCGGCCCAGTCCCCCCGGAGTGGATACCGCCGAGGACCTGGAAACCGTGCGCCGCCGGTTCAAGGAAGATGGAGCTCAAGGAAGTGCTGAATAACGCCCCTCCCCCTCGGGAGGAGGGGTGGGGGAGAGGGAGTGTGTCCGAGAAAAATCAATCAGTTGCCCTCTCCCCACCCTCTCCCCGCGGGAGAGGGGGCAATCAATCAGCGTTTCCCTAATGGACAATCTGGGTTAACGTGGGTTAAAGCGGGCTGCCCATTGGGCCGATAATCACTCTATGGACATCAACAGCGCCAGCGCCTCCTCCCTCTTCGTCACCCGCGCCGACCAGCAGAGGCAACTGGAGAACCTCGCCCAGCGGCAGCTTTCCAGCGCGCTGGAATTGTTCACCGGGAAGAAGTACGACGAGGCCATCGCCACCTTCAAGCGCGCCATCGCCCTGGCCCCCCTGTCGTCCACGGCCACCCATGCCTACGACTACATGGCCCGCGCCTATTTGATGAAGGAGGACGTGAAGTCGGCCATCGCCGCCTATGAGCAATCCCTGCGGGGGGACCCCACCAACGCGGACACCTACGCCGCCCTGGGCAATATCCACGTGACGCAGGGGGACATGGAAAAGGCCAAGGCCGCCTATCTCAAGGCCGTGCAGTTGGATCCCAGTTCCGCCAACCGCTACTCCCTGGGCCAGGCCTATCTTGAGCTGGGCGATTACGGCAACGCCGCGGCCCAGTTCAAGGCGGTCAAGGAACTGGAGCCCGCCAAGGCCAACGGCGACTATGGTCTGGGGCTGGTCTATGCCAAGCAGGGCAATACCCAGGAGGCCATCAACGCCTTCGAGCGGGCCATCAGCCTCGAGAAGGATTTCTGGTATGCCCATGTGGAACTGGGCTATGCGCTGGCCGACCTCGGTGACCGGGATCGGGCAAGAGAGTTGGTGGACGGGATGCGGGGCAAGGCGGATGATCTGGCCAATACCCTTAGCGCCTATCTCTACGAAAAGACGCCGGCGCAGATGGTGGCCGTGTTCGCCACCAGCACCTTCCCGAAAAGCCTGGGGCCGAAGACTACGGTGGCCAGCCTGGGGGGGTATTTGTCCAACCCCGGCGCCCAGCAGACCTTTTCCATGATCTTTGCCTTTGACAAGGCCATGGATGAGCAGTCCGTGGAAAACGTGCGGAACTGGACCATCAGCCGGGCCTACGACTACGGCCGGGGCACCACCTACAACTTCGGCATGCCGGTGGCGGAAACGGAAGTCTCCCTGGACCGCCACCCGGTCTCTGTCAGCTATGACGCCAAGGAGCAAACCGCCACGGTGTTGTTCCGGGTGACCCAGAACGCCAGCGGCGACGGCACCCTGGACCCCTCCCACATCAAGTTCACCTTCAGCGGCAACGATGTGCTGGGTCTGAGGATCAGCGACAAGGCAGACGAGTATTCCGGCTTCAGCGGCTTCGCCTGACCCCGGGCGGGGCATCCTGCCCGTTGCGGTCGCCGCCGTCCTCCTGCTGGATCAGTGGGTGTGGTTCTTCCAATAACCTGACCTTATAACCAAATACAAAAAATTAACTGTCCACTGGCGGGGCGCGCGAATACCCTACTGGCCGCCCAAGGTTTATCCGGCTGTAGTTCAACCACTCCAACCCGCATCCCTGGACGATGTCCACTAAGGGATTGATTCAAAGAGGTTTTTTCATGCGACTCATTCTTCTCGGCGGCCCCGGCGCGGGCAAAGGCACCCAGGCCAACTACATCAAGGAAAGGTACGGCATCCCCCAGATTTCCACCGGCGACATGCTGCGCGCCCACGTGAAGGCCGGCACCGAGCTGGGCATCAAGGCCAAGGCCATCATGGACGCGGGGGGGCTGGTGTCCGATGACATCATCATCGGCATGGTGAAGGAGCGTCTGACCCAGGACGACTGCAAGGCCGGCTATCTGTTCGACGGCTTCCCCCGCACCATCCCCCAGGCCGAAGCCATGAAGGCCGCCGGCGTGCCCATCGATGCCGTGGTGGAGATCGACGTGCCCGACGAGGAGATCATCAAGCGCATGTCCGGCCGCCGCGTGCATGTGGCCTCCGGCCGCACCTACCACGTGGTGTTCAATCCGCCCAAGGTGGAAGGCAAGGATGACGTCACCGGCGAGGATCTGATCCAGCGGGACGACGACAAGGAAGAGACCGTGAAGAAGCGCCTGGACGTGTACCACGCCCAGACCGAGCCCCTGGTGAAGTTCTACGGCGACTGGGCCGCCACCGGCGATGCGAACGCGCCCAAGTACATCAAGGTGTCCGGCGTGGGCTCCGTGGAGAGCATCACCGCCGCCGTCTTCGCCGGCCTGGATGCCGTCAAGAAGTAACCCATGAGCGGTATTCCCGAGTTCTCCGAATCCGACATCAAGCTGGTGCAGGCCACCCTGAAGGAGCGCTTCGGCGCTCAGGTGGCCGGCCAGGTGGAGATCAAGGAGGTGGAGACCGAGGTGCGCCTGTCCCCGGGGGATCGGGAGTTGACCGTGTGTCCGGCCCTGTTCTGGATCGTGGGGGATTGCGCCTTCGTGGTGTCCCGCACGGGTCTGGCCGAGTACCGGGCCATGTTCTACTACTCGGTCAAGGACCGTTTCGCCACCGGCAAGGAAACCTACGACAACCTGGGAGACTGCATCATCAGTCTCCTCAAGGTCCAGGAAGAGGAAGAAGCCAAGCGTCGGGGCGAAACCGGCATTCAATGAATTCGTGAAGTCAAGGCGCGGGCAACCGCGCCTTTTGCTTAGGAGAAGATCCACATGGCCAAAAAGAAGAATGCGTTCTACGCCCAGTCCGGTGGTGTGACCGCCGTCATCAACGCCTCCGCCTGCGGGGTCATCGAGACCGCCCGCAAGCACAAGGACGTCATCGGCAAGGTGTACGCCGGCCGCAACGGCATCATCGGCGCCTTGACCGAAGACCTGATCGACACCAGCAAGGAGAGCGATGCCGCCATCGCCGCCTTGCGTTACACCCCTTCCGGCGCCTTCGGCTCCTGCCGCTACAAGCTCAAGTCCCTGGAAGCCAACAAGCGGGAGTACGAGCGCCTCATCGAGGTGTTCAAGGCCCATAACATCGGCTACTTCTTCTACAACGGCGGCGGCGACTCGGCGGACACCTGCTACAAGGTGAGCCAGCTGTCCGAGGCCATGGGCTACCCCATCCAGGCCATCCACGTACCCAAGACCGTGGACAACGACCTGCCCATCACCGACTGCTGTCCTGGCTTCGGCTCCGTGGCCAAGTACATTGCCGTGTCCACCCTGGAAGCCTCCTACGACGTGCGTTCCATGGCCAAGACATCCACCAAGATCTTCGTGGTGGAAGTCATGGGTCGCCATGCCGGCTGGATCGCCGCCGCCGGCGGCCTGGTGGCGGACCAGGGCATCCCCGTGGTGATCCTGTTCCCCGAGATCGAGTTCGACCAGAAGAAATTCCTCGCCGCCGTGAAGAAAAAGGTGGAGGAGCATGGCTACTGCACCGTCGTGGTGTCCGAAGGCTGCCACTATCCCGATGGCACCTTCCTGGCCGAGCAGGGCACCCGGGATGCCTTCGGCCATGCCCAGCTGGGGGGCGCCGCCCCCGTGGTGGCCAACATGATCAAGGACGCCCTGGGCTACAAGTTCCACTGGGCCGTGGCCGACTACCTGCAACGGGCCGCCCGCCACATCGCCTCCAAGACCGACGTGAAGCAGGCCTATGAGCTGGGTAAGAAGGCCGTGGAGCTGGCCATCAAGGGCCACAACTCCGTGATGCCCACCGTGGACCGCATCTCCGACGTCCCCTACAAGTACAAGATCGGCATGGCACCCCTGTCCAAGGTGGCCAACGTGGAGAAGTTCATGCCCCGGGATTTCATCAGCAAGGACGGCTACGGTATCACCGAGAAATGCAAGCGCTATCTCACGCCGCTGATCCAGGGCGAGGACTATCCCAAGTACGCGGACGGCCTGCCGGTCTACGTCACGCTGAAGAACGTGGCGGTGGCCAGGAAGCTGCCCGAGTTCAAGCTTTAACCAAGATCAAGGGCGCCTCGGGCGCCCTTGTTTATGTTTATACTCGCGTGCCATGACCCTGGACCGTGCCCGACAGCTGTTGAAAGTGCAGGCGGATTTCGGCGGTTTCTACAACGCCAACTCGGCCAAGCTCATCCTCTCCGAGGTGCAGAAGGAACATGGCCAGGTGGCGGTGGACGGCCTCATCCGGGAATTGCGGCTGGACGAGGTCTTCGGCTTCGAGCCCGGCACCCGCTTCGAGGGTGGCCTGGCCCTGGGCCGGGAATGACCAGGATTGGCATCCGAGCGGAGGAAACGAAGGGCAAGACAAGCAGCGGGCAGAGGAGGGCTGTACGGTGTGTCGTCTCAACGTATTCATGTGGCTGTTCAAGGAGATAGATGATGAATGAAGGATTGATGTTCGCCCTGGTGGCGGGGGCCTTGGCCATCGCCTATGGAGTCATGTCCATTGGCTGGATCAACGGCTTGCCCACGGGCAACGAGCGGATGCGGGCCATCGCGGCGGCGGTGCAGGAGGGGGCCCAGGCCTACCTGAAACGCCAGTACACCACTATCGGCATGGTGGGTGTGGTGCTGTTCGTGCTCATCGGGGTATTCCTGCATTGGACCACCGCCATCGGCTTCGCCCTGGGGGCCATCCTGTCCGGCGCCGCCGGCTTCATCGGCATGAACGTCTCCGTGCGGGCCAACATTCGTACCGCCGAGGCGGCCCACCAAGGGCTCAATGCCGCTCTGAACGTGGCCTTCAAGGGGGGCGCCATCACCGGCCTGCTGGTGGTGGGTCTGGGCCTGCTGGGCGTGGCCGGCTACTACGCCGTGCTCACCTCCACCGGCATGAGTACCAATGACGCCATCCACGCCCTGGTGGGCCTGGGCTTCGGCGGCTCCCTCATCTCCATCTTCGCCCGTCTGGGCGGCGGCATCTTCACCAAGGGCGCGGACGTGGGTGCCGACCTGGTGGGCAAGGTGGAAGCGGGCATTCCCGAGGATGACCCGCGCAACCCCGCCGTGATCGCCGACAATGTGGGCGACAACGTGGGCGACTGCGCCGGCATGGCCGCCGACCTGTTCGAGACCTATGCCGTGACCATCATCGCCACCATGCTGCTGGGCGGCCTCATGGTGACCGGTATGGCCGCCGCCAACGCAGTGGTCTACCCCCTGGTGCTGGGCGGCGTGTCCATCATCGCCTCCATCATCGGCACCTTCTTCGTGAAGGCCCGGGAAGGGGGCAAGATCATGAACGCCCTGTACCGCGGCCTGGCCGTGGCCGGCGTGATCGCCCTGGTCGCCTTCTACCCCATCACCACCACGATGTTCCCGGAAGGCATCAGCGTGTCGGATATGGCCCAGCCCATTTCCGCCATGAACCTGTACCTGGCCTCTCTCATCGGGCTTGTGCTGACCGCCGCCATGGTGGTGATCACCGAGTACTACACCGCCACGGAATACAGCCCGGTACGCCACATCGCCCAGGCCTCCACCACCGGCCATGGCACCAACATCATCGCCGGTCTGGGGGTCTCCATGAAGGCCACCGCCGCCCCGGTGCTGGCCGTGTGCGCCGCCATCTGGGCCGCCTATGACCTGGGCGGCCTGTACGGCATCGCCATCGCCGCCACGTCCATGCTGTCCATGACCGGCATCATCGTGGCCCTGGACGCCTATGGCCCCGTCACCGACAACGCCGGCGGCATTGCCGAGATGGCGGAGCTGCCCGATGAAATCCGCAACATCACCGATCCCCTGGATGCCGTGGGCAATACCACCAAGGCCGTGACCAAGGGCTATGCCATCGGCTCTGCCGGTCTGGCCGCCCTGGTGCTGTTCGCCGACTACACCCATGCCCTGCAGGCCAAGCTGGGGGTGACCACCGCCTTCGACCTGTCCGACCACATGGTCATCATCGGTTTGCTGATCGGCGGCCTGGTGCCCTATCTGTTCGGTGCCATGGGCATGGAGGCCGTGGGTCGCGCCGCCGGTTCGGTGGTGGTGGAGGTGCGCCGCCAGTTCAAGGAAATCCCCGGCATCATGGAAGGCACCGCCAAGCCCGAGTACGGCACCTGCGTGGACATGCTCACCAAGGCCGCCATCAAGGAGATGATGATCCCCTCCCTGCTGCCCGTGCTGGTGCCCGTGCTGGTGGGACTGCTCCTGGGGCCCAAGGCCCTGGGCGGCGTCCTGCTGGGCAGCATCGTCACCGGCATCTTCGTGGCCATCTCCATGACCACTGGCGGCGGCGCCTGGGACAACGCCAAGAAGTACATCGAGGAAGGGCACCACGGCGGTAAGGGTTCCGAGGCCCACAAGGCCGCGGTGACCGGCGACACCGTGGGGGATCCCTATAAGGACACCGCCGGCCCCGCCGTGAACCCCCTCATCAAGATCATCAACATCGTGGCCCTGCTCATCGTGCCGCTGATTGCCTGATGCGGGCTTGAACCGTGAATCGGGCCGGGTTTCCGGCCCGATTTTTTTCTGACGGATATTCTTGCAACAGCCGGCAGGTGGATTCACCGGGATATGGATACGCAGGTTTACCGTCGCAATGAGGCATGACTAGAATCTCACCGTTTACTGATATAGCCGTGTTTACCGGTCTTTCACGAAAGGGGTCGTCATGAAACTGAAGCTCATCACCCTGGCGCTGGCCTTCACCGCCGTGCCCGCCCATGCCGCCATGGGCACCACCGAGATCCCCACCTTTGCGGGTCAGGCTGCGGCCGCCGAGGCCGCCAAGAACGCCACGCCCACCACGCCGGAAGGCTGGCTCAACCGCATGACCGACTTCACCCGCAACATGTCCGCTTTCAAGGACCCGAAGGTGTTCCTGCCCTGGTCCAATGCGGTGACCGAACCCAATTTCTACGTGGCCATGATGAACGGCATGATGGACCCGGGCGGCTGGTTGAACATGATGAACAGCATGGCCCATCCCGATGCTGTTCGTAACGTCGTGCAGTTTGCCGACCCCAACATCTATCTGAAGTGGACCGCGGCCAGCCTGGACCCCAACTTCTCCGTGGCCCTGCTGACCCAGCTGTCGGATCCGGGCAAGCTGATGCGCTGGGCCATGTTGCCGGTGGATCCCAAGCTGTGGAACGTTTTCCTGAACGGTCTGAACCCCAACACCTACATCCGCTGGGGCATGGCCCCCCTGGATCCCCGTGCCTGGAACCTGGCCGCTACCGTGGCCAATCCTGCTCTCTATACCGGCATGGCTGGCGCCATCGTCAATCCCAATTCCTATGGTCAGGGCACCAACGCTTGGCTGGCCTGGAAACCTGCTCCCGCCATCCAGGGGGCCGGCAGCTTCGCCATGTGGGACCCGGTGGCCATGCTGGGCAACCTGTCCGGTTTCATCCCCGGCCTGCAGGGCATCTCCCTCCCGCAGTTGCCCCAGATCGGTCTGCCCTCCTTCCCCGTGGCGCCCGTCCAGGCCCCCGCGCCCACGCAGGCCCCGGCAGCCCCCTCCGGCCAGGCCCCTGCCTCCACGGCCAAACCTGCACCCGCCGCCGTCCCCGCTCCGGCCGCCGTACCCGTTCCGGCTGCCAAGCCGGAGGCAGCAGCCCATGGGCCCGCGCCTGTGGCGCCGGTCGCCCCCGCCGCGCCGGCCACCCCTGCCGTCAACAAGGTGGTGCTGGCTGGTGACGCCCTGTTCAAGCTGGGCAAATCCGGCATCAAGGATTTGTCCCAGGATGGCAAGGCCAAGCTGGACGAGGTGGTGTCCAAGCTGAAAGGCATGGGCGAGATCGACCAGATCAAGGTGGTGGGCCATGCGGATCCCACCGGCGACGCCAAGGCCAACATGAAGCTGTCCGAGGCCCGCGCCAAGTCCATCAAGTCCTACCTGATCGCCAAGGGTGTGAAGCCCAACGTGATCATCACCAGCGGCCTGGGCGACACCCAACCGGTGGTGCAGTGCGCCGCCGACCTGCCCAAGGATCGGCTGAAGGAATGCCACGCCCCCAACCGCCGCGTGGAGATCGAGATCGTGGCCAAGGCCAAGTAAGCCCGGGTTCGACCTGTGCAAAGGCCGCCCCCGGGCGGCCTTTTTGTCGTCGGCTTCAATACGTGGGGTTTTCGGGCTCGGGAAATTCTGCCTCGAAGTAGCCCACCCGCTGCCAGGAGTTTTCGTTCAGGGCCACCTCATAGCGGGCCCAGCGGCGAAACTCGTCCAGCGTGCATTCCCCCACCTTGCGCCGGCAGGCGCCGGCCATGCCGCGGAAACGTACCATCTCCTCGCCACACTCCGGATCCAGGGCGAATTCGACCACCTGCCTCACGCCCCAGGAACGGCCGTAGGCCCCGTTGCTGTAGTAGGCGTCCTGTCTGATCTCGAGGGGTTTTTGCATGGCTCTGGCGGTCAGGTGGTGAGGCGGCGGTAGATGTCCGACACCTTCATGGGTAGTTGTCGCACGTCGTCCAGGATGATGTAGCGGGCGGCGCCGTACATGTGGGGCAGGTAGTCCCGGGCTTCCTTGTCGATGGTGATGCAGAAGGGATGGATGCCGGCCCGGCGGGCCTCCAGCAGGGCCATGCGGGTGTCCTCGATGCCGTAGGGGCCCCGATAACCGTCGAAGTAGTCGTCCGGCCGGCCGTCGGACAGGGTGATCAGCACCTTGGTCTTGGCCTCCACGCCCTTGAGCAGTTCGGTGAGGTGGCGAATGGCGAAGCCCATGCGCGTGTACTCCTGGGCGCGGATGCCGGAGATGCGGGCCTTCACCTCGTCCGAATAGGGCTCGTCGAAGGTCTTGACGCGAAACAATTCACACCGCTTGCGGGTGATGCCTGAGAAGCCATAGATGGCGTAACGATCCCCCAAAAGCTCCAGAGCCTCGCACAGCAGGATCAGCGCCTCCCGCTCCGCCTCGTTGATCCAGCCCCGGGTGGAGCCGGACATGTCCACCATGAAGGCGACGGCGATGTTGCGCTCCGTCCGGTGCAGGCGCACGAACAGGCGCTCACTCATCTCGCGGCCGTCCCGGGCGTCCGCCAGGGCTTCCACCAGGGCGTCGATGTCCACGTCGTCGCCCTGGTGCTGGCGTTTCTCGATGCGGTTCTCATCCCGCAGGGCCTCGAAGCTCTTGCGCAAATGCTTCACCAGGCCGGCGTATTTCTCCAGGGTGGCGCGGTGGAAACCATCCTCCACGGGGGTTACCTCCTTCTCCCGCATGACACACCAGTTCTTGCGGTAGTGCTCCCGGCCCATGTCCCACTCGTCGTAGAAGGTGGCGCCTTCCTCGTGGTAGGTGCCCTGCCACACGGCGTCGGGGTCGGCGGTCTGGTCCATCAGCAGGCTGGGGTCGTAGTCCCCGTCCCCGGCGGGCACCAGGTAGTCCGGTGGAATCTCGCCGAAATCCAGGTAAATGGAGGAGAGCAGGGCCTTCACGTCCTCCGGCGGCGCCACGGGCAGGCCATCCAGGGTGAGCGTCATGTCCAGGCGGCCGGCTTCGTCCCGGGCCTCGGCCTCGAAGGCGGGAATGGGCCTTTCTTCGCCCGGCGTGGCAGGGGCTTCGTGCCGGGTGTGTTCTTCAAGAAGTTGCGACAACTTCACCCGCAGGCGGGCCTTTTCCTTCTCCCGGCGGGCCTCGAAGGTGGCGGCTGCGGCTTCCGGCCTGAGTTCCCCCTGGTAGCACCAGGGGGTGAAGTCGGGCAGGCGGGTCGCGTGCCCCAAGAGGGCCAGGCTGTCCGCCAGACTTGCCTCCGGCTGGGTCAGGCGACGGGCCAGGGGTTCCCAGCCTGCGGGTAGCCCCTCGCCCAGGGCCGTCCTGAGCCGTTCCATCTCCCGATGAAGACCGGGCAGTTCCCGGGCGATGCAGGCGGACAGGCGCAGAGTCTCCAGGCCGTGGAGTTGTCCCAGGGCGCGTGCGGGGTCGGGGAAGGAGGCGCAGGCCTGGATGAGATCGGCGCGGAAGGTGCCGAAGCGGGTCTGGGCCCACATCATGGCCACCATGGCCTTGGCCAGCTTGAAATTGTCGGCGGGGTCCGGAAAGCGGGCCAGCACGCCGGGCAGGTACAGCTTCTCCGTGTCGGTGTAGATGTGCTGCCCCTGTTCCAGGGCCAGACGCCGGCCGGACAGGCCGCGCACGAAATTGCCCAGTACACCGGCCACGTCCTCGAACAGCACCCCGGCGGTCATTTCCAGTTGGCGTTCCGCGAAGTGGTCAGCCGCCTCCATCACCGTGAGGGCGTGGCGCAACCCCTGGCGGTCGTATACGTCGCAGGCCCCCAGCACCCAGGCCTCCATGAGGCGGCGGTCCATGCTGTCCATGAGGGCCGGGGCCCGGCGGGCGAACTGCCAGGCCACCTCCAGATTGGAACTGGCCACCCGCTTGGTCCAGTCCAGGATGAAGTTTTGGTCGTCCACGGGCAGGGCAGCGATCTTTTCCGCCGTGGGCCCCACCTTGCGGAAGCTGAAATCCGCCTCCAGCCAGCCTTCCAGCAGTTGGGTGATTTCCCCAGCGTTCACACGGGCCTCAGAAGATGGAGGAGGACAGTTCCTGGATGGCCGCCAGCATGTCGACATCGTCGGTGACCGCCTGGGCCACGGCGCTGCGGCATGCGGTGACCGGATCGATGCCTCCGGCGATGAGCTTGCCCGCGTGCACCAGCAGACGGGTGGAGGCCCCTTCCTCCAGGCCGCTGCCTTTGAGGTTGCGCGTCATCCGGGCGAACTTCACCAGGCGCTCGGCCATGGCGGGGTCCACGCCGGACTCGTTGGCGACGATCCTGCGTTCCAACTCGGGGTTGGGATAGTCGAACTCCAGGGCCACGAAACGCTGACGGGTGGACTGCTTCAGATCCTTCAGCACGCTCTGGTAGCCGGGGTTGTAGGAGATGGCCAGGCAGAAGGCATCCGGCGCTTCCAGCAGCCGGCCCAGTTTCTCCATGGGCAGGGTGCGGCGGTCGTCCGCCAGGGGATGGATGACCACCATGGTGTCCTTGCGGGCCTCCACCACTTCGTCCAGATAGCAGATGCCCCCCACCCGCACGGCCCGGGTGAGGGGGCCGTCCACCCAGGTGGTCTCGCCGCCCTTCACCAGGTAGCGGCCCACCAGGTCCGAGGCGGTGAGGTCGTCATGGCAGGACACGGTGATGAGGGGCAGCTTCAGGCGCCAGGCCATGTACTCCATGAAGCGGGTCTTGCCACAACCCGTGGGGCCCTTGAGCAGCACCGGCAGCTTGTGGCGCCAGGCCGCCTCGAAAATGGCGATCTCATTGCTGACGGCTTCGTAGTAGGGCTCTTTTTGGATGAAGTGTTCTTCCGGGGCGAGGCTGTGGGCGTCCACGGGGGGTGACCTTTCGTGGGGGGGTTATAGATGACAGATTTTATCGGGAATCAGCCCGTTTCCGGGGACGAGCCGCTCGTCCCACGGCCGGTAACAAGTACTTACATCTTGTCTTAGGCAAGACACAGATCACTCACAGGGGCTCCCTAAAGTGAGAACCGTCCGCTGCTGAATGGTTCACGGCGGAAACCAACCGAGATCAGGAGCAACATCATGAAATTCGCCAACACCATGAAAACCCTCTGCATCGTGGGCCTGACCACCCTGGGTCTGTATGCCGGCGCGGGCCATGCCGATTTCGATGGCTTTGGCCAGCGCGGCTATCAGAACCCCTATATGCCCACGCCAGAGGTGCGGCATTTTCAGGGCTTCAGGCAGCAGATCGGGCAGTTCGAACTGCGCATGGACCAGCATTTACAGAGAATCCTCTACGGTATGGAGTCTGGCCGCCTGACCATGCGGGAGGCCGTGGGGCTGTTGCGGGAGCACCAGGCCATCAATGCCCTGGAGCGTCAATATCTGGCGGATGGCCGTTTGGGTCCACGGGAACTGTTTGATCTGGACCGTCGCCTGGATCAGGCCAGCCGCAACATCGCCATGGAAATGCGGGACAGCGAACGCCTGGGCTACAACCGCCACCACGATGAATGGCCCCATTGAACCTAAAAACCTCAGTTGACCGCTGGGTGGCCATTGAGAAGGCGCATGGATTGTGACGTTTGTGGCTGTGTTCACGCTCACCCGGAAGGTGAGCCCGCTACGCGCCCGCTTTCCGGCCCAG
>Ga0272446_1003854_pt1 | contig 18420 bp, 12 predicted proteins | sample YNPCB0061_FD_194587 | JGI IMG/M metagenome (GOLD analysis project Ga0272446, IMG submission 194587) | Hot spring microbial mat communities from Yellowstone National Park, WY, United States - YNP-CB-006-1 | ecosystem: Environmental > Aquatic > Thermal springs > Hot (42-90C) > Sediment | place... | reverse complement strand
GCTCACCTTCCGGGTGAGCGTGAATACAGCAACAAACGTCACGATTCATGCGACTTCTCAAAGGCTATGAAGCGGTCAACTGAGGTTTTTAGGATGATTTACCGCCCTTACTGGCTCGCCCTGGGCTGGCTGCTGGTGGCGGCAGTCTGCTGGCTGTCCCTCACGCCCAGCCCGGTGGAAACCGGCATCGACCAGGGCGACAAGATCGGCCACCTGCTGGCCTATTTCAGCCTCATGGCCTGGTGGGGGCAGTTGGATCCCCGCCGGGGAAGGCTGCTGGTCCTTTTCCTGTTCATGGGCTTGCTCCTGGAAGGGCTCCAGGGCCTGACCCCCACGCGCCAGCCCAGCGGCCTGGACATGCTGGCCAATGCTGCCGGAGCAGGCCTGGGCTGGCTGGCCACCCGGACCTGGCCGGACTGGCTGGCCCGGCTGGACAGACAGTGGTCGGCTTGAGCCCGTTGCAGCAGGCCGTCCAGGCGACCCTGACGCTCCGGAACGTGGATGCCAAACTGTCGGCCGCCGAAAGGCTCTGGGCGGACTGGCAGGCGGGCAAGCTGGCCCTGGACGCCTTCACGGCCCCCATCGACGAGGCGGGCATCCCGGACCGGCCCGTGCTGGCCGATCCCCGCGCCATGCCCCGGCGCCAGCTCAGCAATCCGGAAAACCACGCCGCCCTCATCCACGCCCTGGCCCACATCGAGTTCAACGCCATCAACCTGGCCCTGGACGCGGCGCAGCGCTTTCCGGGCTTTCCGCCGGATTATTACGGCGACTGGCTGCGGGTGGCGGCGGAGGAGGCCTACCACTTCCGGCTGTTGCGGGACCACCTGCGCAGCCTGGGCCGGGACTCCGGCGCTCATGACTACGGTTCCTTTCCCGCCCACGCCGGCCTGTGGGAACTGGCGCAGAAGACCGCCCATGATCCCCTGGCCCGCATGGCCCTGGTGCCCCGCCTCATGGAGGCCCGGGGTCTGGACGTGACCCCGGACATCCAGCGCAAGCTCACCGGCTTCGGCGACCGGACGGGGGCGGCCATCCTGGACATCATCCTGAAGGACGAGATCGGCCACGTGGCGGCCGGCGACCGCTGGTTCCGCTGGCTGTGCGCGGAACGGGGGCTGGACGCGGAGGCCACCTACCGGGAACTGGTCGCCACGCCCTGGGTGCCCCGGCCCCGAAGGCCCTTCAACGAAAGCGCCCGGATAGCCGCCGGTTTCAGCCCCGAAGAACTCGCCGAGCTGTAACAATAAAAAGACACAATCGTCGGCTTGCCCGGGGGGGACCCCCCGGGCATAATCCCCGGCTCTTCTAGGTTTCTCCTTGTTTTTTCTGGATTTTCGGAGGGATTGGGGATCATGTCCGAACTCAACGCTTCCGCACTGCTCACCAAGGTTTCCCCCGCCTTGCCGGTGCACTGGTATTTCGACCCCAAAATCTATGAACTGGAGATGGAACTCCTGTTCAAACGGGGTTCCAACTACGTCGGCCACGCGCTGATGACCCCCAATCCGGGGGATTATCACGTCCTCGACTGGCTGCACGACGGCGGCAAGATGCTGGTCCACAATGCCAACGGCGTGGAACTGCTCTCCAACGTGTGCCGCCACCGCCAGGCCCGGATGCTGCAGGGACGCGGCACCGCGACCAACATCGTCTGCCCCTTTCACCGCTGGACCTACGACAGGCAGGGCCAGTTGCTGGGCGCGCCCCACTTCCCCGAGAACCCCTGCCTACACCTGAACAAGACCGCCCTGCGGAACTGGAACGGCCTGCTGTTCGCCGGTCCCCGGGACGTGCACACGGACCTGGCCCGGCTGGGCGTGAAAGCAGACCTGGATTTCTCCGGCTTCCTGTATGAGAGCACCCACATCACGAAGTACGACTTCAACTGGAAGACCTTCATCGAGGTCTACCTGGAGGACTACCACGTGGTGCCCTACCACCCGGGCCTGGGCAATTTCGTCAACTGCGACGAGTTGAAGTGGGAATACGGCGAGATGTATTCCGTGCAGACCGTGGGGGTGAACAACCATCTGGCCAAGCCCGGCAGCGCCGTGTACAACCGCTGGCACCAGCAGGTGAAACGCTATGGCGAAGGGAAGGATCCGGCCCACGGCGCCATCTGGCTGACCTACTACCCCACCCTCATGGTGGAGTGGTATCCCCACACCCTGGTGGTGAGCAACATCATCCCCACGGGCATCGAATCCTGCCTCAACGTGGTGGAGTTCTATTATCCCGAGGACGTAGCCCTGTTCGAGCGGGAGTTCATCGAGGCCGAGCAGGCCGCCTACCGGGAAACCGCCATCGAGGACGACGACATCTGCTACGGCATGCACAAGGGCCGCAAGGCCCTGTACCAGCAGGGCATCAGCCAGGAAGGGCCCTACCAGTCCCCCATGGAGGATGGCATGGTGCACTTCCACGAATGGCTGCGGCGCATGATCGAGCCCCATCTGTAAGGGCCTGTTTCAGTAGGCATCATGCCCCCCATGGAAAATGGCCCGCTTGCGGGCCTTTTTCACTGCGTGATGACCCGCGTCACATACCCAGTCGACCGATTCGCTCGGGCATGTTGCCGGCCCGTTTGCCATCCCCCGCGCGGCCGGCCCACAATGGCGCCATGCCCGCCGCCCCACACTTCGCCGCCATGCTGCCCGCCCCTTTCGGCGCCCTGGGGGTGCGGGTCGCGGAAGGCTGTCTGGCGGGCCTGGAATTCCTCCCGCCCGGCACCGCCACCCGAGCGCCGGACACCCCCTTCCTGCGGCGCGTGGCGGCGGAACTGGCGGCCTACTACGCCGATCCGGCCCACCCCTTCTCCCTGCCCCTGGCCCCGGCCGGGACCCCTTTCCGCCAGCGGGTGTGGGCCGCCCTGCTGGCCATCCCCGTGGGCCGCACCATGACCTACGGCGAACTGGCGCAGCGGCTGGATTCGGCGCCCCGGGCCGTGGGCCAGGCGGTGGGGGACAACCCCATCCCCATCCTCATCCCCTGCCACCGGGTGGTGGCCGCGGGCTTTCCCGAAAAAGGCGGGCTGGGCGGCTTCAACCACAGCCGGACCGGCTTCTCCCAGGACATCAAACGCTGGCTGCTGACGCATGAACGCATCCTCTGAGCCGGCCTTCACGGCGGAGCTGGACCGCTTCTGCGACGCCCTCTGGCTGGAGGACGGCCTCTCGCCCCGCTCCCTGGAGAGCTACCGCCGGGACCTGACCCAGCTCTTCGCCTGGCTGGAAAAACAGGGGGTGGCGCCGGATGGGGCCCGGCGGGACCACCTCCAGGCCTTTCTGGCCCACCGCACCCTGGAGCAAAAGGTGGCGGCCCGCAGCCTGGCCCGCCAGCTCACCGCCATCAAGCGCTACCACCGCTGGCTGCTGCGGGAAGGCCGCCGCACCGATGACCCCACCTTGACCGTGGACGCCCCCCGCCTGCCCAAGCCCCTGCCCAAGAGCCTGTCAGAGGCGGAAGTGGAGGCCCTGCTGGCGGCGCCGGACGTGGAGACCCCCCTGGGCCTGCGGGACCGGGCCATGCTGGAGGCCCTGTATGCCGCCGGCTTCCGCGTTTCCGAGCTGGTAGCCCTGCCCGTGGCGGCGGTGAGCCTGACGGATGGCGTGGCCCGGGTCTTCGGCAAGGGGGGCAAGGAACGCCTGGTGCCCCTGGGGGAAGTGGCCCAGGACTGGATCATCCGCTATGCCCGAGAGGCCCGTCCTCTGTTGCTGAAGGGCCGCAGCAGCGAGGCCCTGTTCGTCACCGAGCGAGGCGGCCCCATGACCCGGCAGATGTTCTGGTATCTGATCAAGCGGCATGCGAAGCAGGCCGGCATCACCGCCCACCTCTCCCCCCACACCCTGCGCCATGCCTTCGCCACCCACCTGCTCAACCACGGCGCCGACCTGCGGGTGGTGCAGATGCTGCTGGGCCACGCCGACATCGCCACCACCCAGATCTACACCCACGTGGCCCGGGAGCGGCTGAAGAACCTGCATGCCCAGCACCATCCTCGCGGCTAAGGACTGATGGACTGGTTATGAGGGAATCACTGATTGGTTGTCCCCCTTCCCTTGGGGACGGCAACGGGTTGATTTGACGTTGACGCACCCTCTCCCCCGCCCCCTACCCCCGAGGAGGAGGGGAGTGATTCAGCGCCCAATGGACGATCTGAGTTCAAACCGCGTTGCGCCACTCGGTGTCCTCGGCGTCGAACAGACGGTTGCACTCATGGGGCCCCCAGGTGCCCGCCGGATAGGTGTGGATGAAGTCCCGCTCCTGGGCCCAGTACTTGAGGATGGGGTCCACCACACGCCAGGCCCATTCCACCTCGTCGAAGCGGATGAACAGGGTACGATCCCCCTCGATCACGTCCAGCAACAGGGCCTCGTAGGCATCCAGGGGGGATTCGTCTGGCGTGCGATAGCTGGCGTTGAGGCGCACCACCCGGGTGTCCATGCCCAGCCCCGGCTGCTTGGCGTGGATCTCCATGTGCATGCCCTCCTCCGGCTGGATGGAGAGCACGATCCAGTTGGGCTCCAGCACCTCCAGGGGTGTCTCCCGGAACAGTTGTTGCGGCGGGTGGCGCAGGCGGATGGCGATCATGGAAAGCTGTTGCTTCATGCGCTTGCCGGTGCGCAGGTAAAAGGGCACGCCGCGCCAGCGCCAGTTGTCGATGTACAGCTTGGCGGCGACGAAGGTTTCGGTGACCGAATCCGGCTCTACCCCCGGTTCCTCCTGATAGCCCGGCACGTGCTCGCCTGCCGAGATGCCGGCCTTGTACTGGGCGCGGAAGGCGTGGGCGTGGACCGAGCGCTTGGAGATGGGGCGGATGGAACGCAGCACCTTCACCTTCTCGTCCCGCAGGGCGTCCGCCTCCAGGGCCGGGGGCGGCTCCATGGCCACCAGGGTGAGGAGCTGCATCAGGTGGTTTTGCAGCATGTCGCGCAGGGCGCCCGCCTTGTCGTAGTAGTCCGCCCGCCTGCCGATGCCCACATCCTCCGCCACGGTGATCTGGACGTGGTCGATGAAGTTGCGGTTCCACAGGGGCTCGATGAGGGTGTTGGCGAAGCGGAACACCAGGAGGTTCTGCACCGTCTCCTTGCCCAGGTAGTGATCGATGCGGAACACCTGGGACTCGTCGAAGTAGCGGTGCAGCAGCTGGTTCAGCACCTGGGCGGATTCGATGTCGATGCCGAAGGGTTTCTCCACCACGATGCGGTGCAGTCCCCGGGGTTTGGAAAGGCCCACGCCGTCCAGGTTCTTGATCACCGCGCCGAAGTCGTTGGGCTTGATGGCTAGGTAGAACACCACGTTGGAGCACACCCCCAGCTTGGGCTTGGCCAGGACCTCCTTCAAGCGCGCGTAGGCCGCCGGATCGTCCAGATCCCCCCGCAGGTAATCGAAGCGATTGGCGAAGCGTTCCAGGGACTCGCCTTCAGCCCTGAGCTTCTGCGCCAGGAGATCCTTCACATAGGCACGCCAGGCCGCGTCGTCCATCTCCCTGCGGGCGAAAGCCACGAAGTTGAGCCCGTCCGGCAGCTTGCCCGCCAGTTCCAGGCGGTACAGGGCGGGCAGCAGCTTGATGGAGGCCAGGTTGCCGGTGGCGCCGAAGATGACGAAGTTGCACGGAGGCAGGGGGACTTCCTGGTCGAACATGGCCGTCTCCGGTTATTTCTGGACCGCGTGGCCGCCGAAGCCCTTACGCATCATGGCCAGCACCTTGTTGGCGTAGTCCCCCTTGCCCTGACTGGAGAAGCGGGCCATGAGGGCCTGGGTCATCACCGGTGTGGGCACCCCCAGGTGGATGGACTCCAGGGCCGTCCAGCGGCCTTCGCCGGAGTCCGCCACCACGGGGGCGATGGCCTCCAGCTTCTGGTCGTGCTTCAGGAAGTCGGCGGTGAGATCCAGCAGCCAGGAACGCACCACGGAACTGTGGCGCCACAGTTCGGCGACGGCGGCCAGGTCCAGATGGAATTCCTCCTTGGCGGCCAGGAGGGAAAATCCTTCCGCCAGGGCCTGCATCATGCCGTACTCGATGCCGTTGTGGACCATCTTGGTAAAGTGGCCCGCGCCCACCGGGCCCGCATGCAGCCACCCCGTATCCGGCGTGGGGGCCAGCACCTTCAGGAAGGGGGCGAGCCGTTCCAGGTCTTCAGCGGGGCCGCCGGCCATGAGGCAGTAGCCGTTGGCCAGACCCCACACGCCACCGGACACCCCCACATCCACGAACGAGATGCCCTGGGCGCGCAGCCGCTCCGCCCGGGTCATGGCGTCCTGGTAGAAACCGTTGGCGCCATCCACCACCAGGTCGCCGGGGGACAGCAGGGCCGCCACATCGCGGATGGCCTGCTCCGTGGCGTCCCCCGCCGGCAGCATGAGCCAGACGATGCGGGGCGTCGCCAGGCCCTGAATCATCTCCTTCAGGGACTTGCAGGCCACGACGTTGGCCTCTTCCCCGGCCAGGGACTCCGCCACGGCCACGTTGCGGTTGTAGGCCAGCACCCGGACCCCGCCCCGGCTCAGGCGACGGGCCATGTTCCCCCCCATGCGGCCCAGGCCGTACAAACCGATTTCCAGCATGTTTTTCTCCTTGCTCTCGGGCCTCCAGGATAGTCCTATCGTGGCTCCTTACCCGGGCGGGTTGGGTCAGATCTTGTACATATCGGCGAGCCGGCGCAGTTCCGTCGCCAGGCCCGCCACTTCCTCCGCCACGTGAGAAGTCTCCTGGCTGGAACGGGAACCCCGCTCGGTCATCAGGGCTACCCGTTCCACGTTCTGGGCGATCTCCCGGGCGGCCACGGCCTGCTCCCGCAGGGCGTTGCTGATCTCGGCCACGGCGTTCACCACCTGCCCGGACGTGGATTCGATGGCGGCGATGGAATCTCCCGCCTTGTGGGCCAGTTGCACACCCTCGCCCACCCGGCTGACGCCGGTTTCCATCTCCGCCACGGCGCGGCGGGCGCCCTGCTGCACCTTGTCGATCATGCCGCTGATCTGCATCGTGGAATTGGCGGTGCGCTCCGCCAGTTTGCGCACCTCGTCCGCCACCACGGCGAAACCCCGTCCCTGCTCCCCGGCCCGGGCCGCCTCGATGGCGGCGTTGAGGGCCAGCAGGTTGGTCTGCTCGGCGATCTCGCGGATCACCTCCACGATGGCGGAGATGTCCGTGGAGAAGGTCTCCAGTTCCCGGATGGTGGCGGCGGAGGCATTCACGGAACCCGCCACGCGGCCGATCTCGTCTGCGGTATGGTGCACCACCCGGCTGCCTTCCCGGGAGGCCTCGCCCGCTTGGGACGCCACCGAGCTGGCCTCCCTGGCGTGCTCCTCCATCTGGTCGATGGACACGGACAATTCCTCCACCGCCGCCGCCATGCTGGAAGATGCATCGGACTGTTCCGCGGCGGCATGGGCCGAGGCCCGGCTGCTGTCCTTCAGCACCTGCACCGCCCCATCCAGGCGCCGGGCATTCTGCTGGATCAGCACCGCCCCTTCCTGCAGGTTGTTGCGCATGATGGCGAACTGCCGCAGCAGCTGGCCCACCTCGTCCCCCCCGGCCAGGGGCACGGGCTTGGAAAAGTCGAAGGCGGCGATGCCCTTGGCGGCCTCCACGGCCTGCTGCAGGGGCCGGTTCAGGTGGCGGATCACCCACCAGGCCACCAGGGGCCACACCACCAGGGTCACGCCCACCACCGCCAGCAGGCCCGTCCGGTAGGGGGCAATCGCCTGGGCGGACCGGGGCGGCAGATCCCCCAACACCAAGCCCAGGGCGGACCAGCCCAGCATGGCTGCCGCCAGCACCGCCACCATGGACGCCAGGGTGGTGATCCACAGCTTGGTGGCCAGGCCGATGTCCATGAAATGGCCCATGAGGGCGGCCAACCCGCCCTTGCGCAATTGGCCGCCCTCCAGGCGGATGCTCGGGTCCTGGCGCATCCGCGCGTAAAGGGCCTCCGCCGCCCGCACCTCATCCCGGCTGGGCTTGACCCGCACGGACATGTAGCCCCCATCCGGTGTGGGCGTGGCGGTGGCCTTCACCCAGTAATGGTCGCCGTTCTTGCAGCGGTTCTTCACCACGCCTGTCCATGGTCGGCCGGCCTGGAGGGTGTCCCACAGGTCGCGGAAAGCTTCCGGAGGCATGTCCGGGTGGCGCACGATATTGTGGGGCTGTCCGACCAACTCCGCGCGGGTGAAGCCGGACAACGCCACGAAGTCATCATTCACATGGGTGATGATGCCCTTTGCGTCCGTCCGGCTGATAATGGCGGCCTGGTCCGGGACCGGACATTCCTTTTGGCTTACGGGCTGATTGATTCGCATGGCTGTTTTCTCGATGGGACTATCGCTGGGCATGAACCGCGCGGGACGATTCAGACCCGGTTATCGGTATACCCCTATTATCACTTGTTAGTACGTTCGTACCAGCACATGACCCTGAACGTTCTTTTTTGTACTTCCGAAGCGGTTCCCCTCATCAAGACCGGGGGCCTGGCGGATGTGTCGGGCGCCCTGCCCATTGCCCTGCGGGACATCGGCGTGGACTGCCGCGTGCTGCTGCCCGGCTACCCGCGCGTATTGGAAAAGGCCGGGCCGCTCCGGCCCTTGTGCGATCTGCACGGCCTGCCGGGCAAGCCGGCAGCCCGTCTCCTGGAGGGCCGCCTGGATGGGCGCGAAGTCCCCCTCTACGTGCTGGATGTGCCTGCCGCCTATGACCGTAACGGCGGCCCCTATCAGGATGAGCATGGCCAGGATCACATGGACAATGCCTGGCGCTTCGCCCTCCTGTCCAAGGCCGCCGCCCTCCTGGCCAGCCCCGGTTCCCCCCTGGACTGGCGCCCGGAGCTTGTGCACTGCAACGACTGGCAGACGGGCCTGGCCCCCGCCTACCTGCATTTCATGGGCCTGCCGGTGCCCAGCCTGATGACGGTGCACAACCTGGCCTACCAGGGTATTTTCCCGCCGGACGTGCTGCCTCGGCTGGAACTGCCGCCGGAGAGTTTCTCCATTGCAGGCCTGGAGTATTACGGCAACGTGTCCCTGCTCAAGGCCGGCCTTTACTATGCCACCCAAATCAGCACCGTCTCTCCGACCTATGCCCGGGAGATCCAGCATGCCCCGCTGGGCATGGGCATGCAGGGACTGCTGGCCAGCCGCGCCCACCAGCTCACCGGCATCCTCAATGGCATCGACACCGCCGACTGGAATCCGTCCTCCGACCTGCATCTGCCCTGCTCCTATCACGCACGCGCCACGGGCGACAAACGCCGCTGCAAGCTACGCCTGCAGGAACGCATGGGCCTGGATCCCCAAGCGGAAGCGCCCCTGTTCGGCCTCATCGCCCGCATGACCCACCAGAAGGGCCTGGACCTGGTGCTGGCGGTGGCCGAGGGCATCATCCACCGGGGCGGCCAGCTGGTGATGCTGGGCACGGGCGACAAGGCCATCGAGCAGGCGGTGCGCGAGACCTGTGCCAAGCATCCTGGCCGGGCCGCCTGCCATATCGGCTATGACGAAGCCCTGTCTCACCAGATCGAGGCGGGGGCCGATATTTTCCTCATGCCCTCCCGCTTCGAGCCCTGCGGCCTGAACCAGATGTACAGCCTGCGCTACGGCGCCGTGCCCATCGTGCATGCCACCGGCGGCCTGGCGGATACGGTGGAGGACGGCGTGACCGGCTTCGTCTTCACCGAACCCACCGCCCATGCCCTGTGGCTGGCGGTGGAGCAGGCCCTGGACCTCTACCCCATCAAGCCCGCCTGGCGGCGCATGATGCAGAACGGCATGAAGCAGGACTTCAGCTGGGAGCACAGCGCCAAGGCATATGCGGCCCTGTATCGGCGCATGCTGTAGCGGGAGGCGGCGACGCGAGCCGGTAAACTCCGACCACAAACAACCACGCCCAGGGAATACGCCATGCTTGCATACCTCCGCGCTCTCCTGCTGACCCTGCTGATGCTGCCCCTGGCCACCCGGGCGGCGGGGGTGGAACAGTTCTCCCCCCAGGGGGAGGTCAAGGGGGTGCGCCAGGTGAGCGTCCGCTTTGACGCCGACATGGTGCCGCTGGGGAACCCCGGACTGGCCGATCCCTTCATCGCCACCTGTGCCATCCAGGGCACGGGCCGCTGGGTGGACAGCCGCAACTGGACGTACGATTTCGCCGCAGACTTGCCAGCGGGCCTCCAGTGCGAATTCAGGCTGGCCCCCGGGGTGAAGACCCTGGCGGGAGAGCACCTGGCCCCGGCCAGCTTCCGCTTCACCACCGGCGGGCCGGCCATCGTCACTTCCATCCCGGAGGAAGGCGCGGAATACATCCACGAGGACCAGGTCTTCGTCCTGGGCCTGGACGCGCCCGTGCGGGAAGCCAGTCTGGCAGGCCGCCTGTGGTGCGTGGCCGAGGGCGTGGCGGAAAAGATACCCGCCAAGCTGCTGACCGGCGCGGACAAGCGCAAGGTGCTGGAAGCCAGCCAGCGCTTTTTCCAGGACTACTTCCAAGCCGTGGACCGGGCACTGAACCCGGTGTTTACCTTCCGCGCCCCCGGCAGCGACAGGCGCACCACCCTGCTGGCGGCCGCCACCCGACCCGACGCGCCGGTAGTGGTGGCCCGCTGCGGCCGGCCTCTGCCCGCCAACGCCAGGATCGGCCTGGTCTGGGAGGCGGGCATCGAATCCGCCAGTGATAGCGCCGGCGGCGTGGCCACCTCCCGGCCCCAGATCCTGGCATTCCGCACCCGGCCTGAGTTCACTGCGAAGCTCCACTGCCAGAAGCTCAACGCCCGGGCCCCCTGCCTGCCAGTGCTACCCATGCGGCTGAATTTCACTGCCCCGGTGGACGTCGGTCTGGCGCGCCAGATCATCCTGAAGGGGAGCGGCAAAACCTGGAAGGCCCAGCTTACGGACGAGGACCTGAAGTCCCGCCAAACCCAATCCGTGGTCTTCCCCGGCCCTTTCCCGGAGAACGCCGTCCTCACCCTGAGCCTGCCCAAGGGCCTGAAGGACGACGCCGGCCGGCCCCTGCTCAACGCCAGGCGCTTTCCCCTGACGGTAAAAACGGACCTGGCCCCGCCCCTGGCCAAGTTCTCCAGCGGCTTCGGCATCTACGAGCTGAACGCGGACCCGGCCCTGCCCCTCACCCTGCGCTATGTGGACCCGGTCACATCCAGCCACGCCCACCTTTCCGCTGGGATGTTGAGCACCAAAGACCCCCTGGAGATCATCGCCTGGCTGCGCCGCATCCAGCAGAAGGACCAGGATGTGTGGGGCCGGCCCGACCCGGATAAGGATGTCACCGCCATCACCCGCTTCGGCGCCGAGGATTCCATCTTCGAGCCGCGCCACAAGATCGCCTCCGTGCCCCTGCCCAAGCCCCTGCCGGACAAGGAGACCGAGGTCATCGGCATTCCACTGAAAGGCGCCGGCTTCCATATCGTGGAGGTGGCCAGCCCCCGCCTGGGGACTGCCCTCATGGACAAAGCCCGGCCCTACCACGTGCGCGCCTCGGGCCTGGTCACCAACCTGGCCCTCCACTTCAAGCTGGGGGGCGAATCCTCCCTGGCCTGGGTCACCCGCCTGGACGACGGCCAGCCCGTGGCCGACGCAGTGGTGACGGTCATGGACTGCGGCGGCAAGATCCACGCCCAGGGCCGCACCGGCAAGGACGGCATCCTGCGCATCAACAAGGCCCTGCCGGACACCAGCACCCTGCCCGGCTGCCTGGACCAGAACGAGCGCCAGTGGTTCGTCACGGCGAAAAGCGGCGACGACTTCAGCTTCCTGCTGTCGGACTGGAACGACGGCATCTCCCCCTGGCGCTTCAACCTCTACGTCGACAACTGGGGAGGCCCCTACATCGCCCACGCCGTGCTGGACCGGGGCCTGTACCGGGGCGGCGAGGAAGTCGGAATAAAACTCTTCGTGCGCCGCAAGAAGTTCGTGGGCTTCGGCTTCGTGGACAGGGCCGAACTGGGCAATGAGGTGATCCTCCGCCACCTGGGCAGCGGCGAGGAGGTGAAGCTGCCCGTGGCTTGGGACGGCCAGGGCATCGCCGACCTCGCCTACACCCTGCCCAAGGAAGCGAAGCAGGGGGTGTGGCGCATCATCGTGCCCCACACCCAGAAGAAGCAGGGCCGCAGCGAGCTGGTGGCCGGCGAGTTCAAGGTGGCCGCCTTCCGGGTGCCCAACATGCGGGCACGCCTGTCGGGTCCGACCCAGGCGGTGAATCCCGGCGAGATCCACGTGGACATGCAGGCCAGCTACCTGGCGGGCGGCGCCGCCAGCCAGTTGCCCATCACCCTGCGGGGCCAGCTGCTGGCCACCAGCGTGCATTTCGAGGACTACCCCCAGGCCACCTTCGCCAACGGCCCGGTGAAGGCAGGACGCCAGCATGAGAACGCGGACTGGCGCATCGGCGACTATGAAGTCGGCGATGCCCCTGTCTCGGTGGAGGACGACCAGCCCATCCGCCTCGAGACCCTCCACTTCAAGCTGGATGGCGGCGGCGCCGGCCGGGCCGGCTGGGACAAGCTGCCCCCACTGGATACGCCCCGCATCCTGGTGGCGGAGGCGGCGTATCGGGACGCCAACGGCGAGACCCGCAGTACCGCCGCCCGGGTGCCCATCTATCCTTCCAAAGTGCTGGTGGGCGTCGAGGCGGTCGAGACTGGCGACAACGGGGTCCAGACCAAGGGCGTGCAGCGTTTCCGCATCTATGCCGTCGATGCCGCTGGCAAACCCCTGGCCGGGGTGCCGGTCCAGGGTCGCCTGTTCCGGCGGGACTGGCATTCCTATCGCAAGCGCATCATCGGCGGCTTCTACGCCTATGAGCACGCGGAAGAAATCACCCCCCTGAAAGAAGCATGCGCCGGCGTCAGTGACGACAAGGGCCTGTTCCTCTGCGAGACCCGCAGCCCCGCCACGGGCACTCTGGTGCTGGAAGCCACGGCCCGGGACAGGGAAGGCCGGGCCAGCCACGCCCACGTGGATAGGTGGGTGCCGGAGGGCGACGGCTGGGTGGACGCCTCGGACAACGACCGCATGGACCTGGTGCCGGAGAAGCGCCGCTACGACATTGGCGAGACCGCCCGCCTGCGCCTGGCCATGCCCTTCGAGTCCGCCCGGGTGCTGGTGGGTGTGGAGCGGGAAGGGGTGCTGGACGCCTGGGTCACGGAGGTGAAGCGGGACAACCCGTTCATCCAGGTGCCCATCAAGCCGGAATACGGCCCCAACGTGTTCGTCACCGCCCTGGCGGTACGAGGCCGGGTGGCGGGCATCCAGCCCACCGCCATGATCGACCTGGGCAAGCCCGCCTTCCGCATGGGCGCCACGGAGATCCAGGCCGGCTGGTCCGGCTACGCCCTGGACGTGAAGCTGGCCACGGACAAGGCCACCTATCGGGTCCGGGAGAAAGTGAAGGTGAAAGTCCAGGTGAGACGCCCGGACGGCAGCGTTCCCAAGGGGGCCGAAGTGGCTTTGGCGGCCGTGGACGAGGGCCTGCTGGAACTGGCCCCCAACACCAGTTGGAAACTGCTGGACGCCATGATGCAGCGGCGCGGCATCCAGGTGACCACCAGCACCGCCCAGATGCAGGTGGTGGGCAAGCGCCACTTCGGCCGCAAGGCCGTGGCCAGCGGCGGCGGCGGCGGCCAGGGCAGCGCCCGGGAGCTGTTCGACACCCGTATCTTCTGGCAGGGCCGGGTACGCCTGGACGACCAGGGCGAGGCCAGCGTGGAGGTGCCCCTCAACGACAGCCTCACCCGCTTCCGCATCGTCGCCGTGGCCAACGCCGGCGTGGGCCGCTTTGGCACCGGCGAGGCCAGCGTGGCCGTCACCCAGGATTTGCAACTGCTCTCCGGCGCCGCGCCCCTGGTGCGTGAGGGAGACCGGCTCAAGACCTACTTCACCCTGCGCAACGCCGGCGACAAGGACCTGACCGTGGACGTGAGCCCCCGCCTCAATGGGCAGCCCCTGGCCCCTCTCGCGGAAACCCTGGCCCCGGGCCAGGGCAGGGAACTGGCCCTGCCCGTGGAGGTGCCCGCAGGCGTGGACAAACTGGTGTGGGACATCACCGCCCAGGCGCGGGGCAACCCGGCGGTGAGCGACCGGCTGCGCATCACCCAGCTGGTGAAGGCGGCGGTGCCCGTGCGCACCTTCCAGGCCACCCTGGCGCAACTGGACGGGACGCGCTCCGTGCCCGTCCAGCAGCCCGCCGACGCCCTGCCGGGCCGGGGCGGCGTGGGCGTGAAGTTCCAGCCCAGGCTGGCCGGCGACCTGGCGGGCGTACAGGAATACATGGCGGACTACCCCTGGACCTGCCTGGAGCAGAAAGCCTCCCGGGCCGTGGCCCTCCAGGACGCGGCGATGTGGAAGTCCGTCGCCAACGCCCTGCCCGCCTACCTGGACAAGGACGGCCTGGCCAAGTACTGGCCGGACCTGTTCCAGGGCAGCGACACCCTCACCGCCTACCTGCTCAGCATCAGCGATGCCGCCGGCCTGGAACTGCCCCTTGATGCCCGGGTGCGCATGCTGGAAGGCCTGCAGGGCTTCGTCACCGGCCGGGTGGTGCGCAATTCCGAACTGGCCACGGCGGACCTGGCGGTGCGCAAACTGGCAGCCATGGCGGCCATGGCCCGCCTGGCCAAGGACCACCCGGACTTCAGCGTGCGGGCGGAATGGCTGGACAGCTTCGCCCTCACCCCCAACCTGTGGCCCACCTCCGCCGTGCTGGACTGGATCGACATCCTGGTGCGCAGCCCCGCTCTGCCGGATCAGGCGGCCAAGTTGCAGGAGGCCCGCACCATTCTTCGGGCCCGCCTCAACTTCTCCGGCACGGTCATGGGTTTCTCCACCGAGCGCACGGATGCCTGGTGGTGGCTCATGACCGGCGGTGACGTGAATGCCAACCGGGTCATCCTGGCGGCCCTGGAAGACCCGGCCACCCAGCCAGCGGACGCGGGTCGCCTCATGAGCGGCGCCCTGGCCCGCCAGCAGCGGGGCCACTGGAACACCACCGTGGCCAACGCCTGGGGTGTGGTGGCCACCCGGGCCTTCTCGCAGAAGCTGGAAAGCCAGCCCGTCACCGGCCAGAGCCGGGCCAGCCTGGACGGTAAAACCGTGACGCGGGATTGGCGTGAAGAAAAAGGCGGCGGCCTGCTGCCCTGGCCCGCCGGCGCCCAAACCCTGACCTTGGAGCACCAGGGTCAGGGCCGGCCCTGGGTCACCCTCTCCAGCCAGGCGGCCATTCCCCTGAAAGCGCCCCTCAACGCCGGCTATCGCATCACCCGGGAGATATCCCCCATCAGCCAGGCCCAGCCCGGCGTCTGGCACCGGGGCGACCTCATGCGGGTGAAGCTCAGCGTGGATGCCCAGACGGACATGGCCTGGGTGGCCCTGCTGGACCCCATCCCCGCCGGCGCCACCATCCTGGGCACGGGCCTGGGAGGCGACTCCGCCCTGCGCTCCGGCGATGAAATACGCCAAGGCTCGGTCTGGCCAGCCTATGAAGAACGCACCCACGACAGCTTCCGGGCCTACTACCGCTTCGTGCCCAAGGGCCGGTTCAGCGTGGAATACACCCTGCGCCTGAACAACGAGGGCCACTTCAATCTGCCCCCCGCCCGGGTAGAGGCCATGTATGCCCCCGAGCTGTTCGGCGAGACCCCGGTGCCTTCGGTGGAAGTAAAGCCGTGATCGCTTTATCTCCCCTCTTGGAAAAGGGGGGAGCCGGCCGGCTGCTTCGCCCCATCGTCTTCGCTACCTTTCTTGTTGCCCAGGCCCTCCCCGCCCTGGCCGCCCTGCCCCGCTTCGAGGCGGTGCGAAGCGCCTACACCCCTTCCGAAGCCTGGCTGCTGGACCGCAACGGTCTGCCCCTGCAAACCCTGCGGGTCAACGCCAAGGTGCGTCGCCTGCCCTGGGTGAAGCTGGATGAACTTTCCCCCGCCATGACCCAGGCCCTGCTGGTGTCGGAGGACAAGCGCTTCCTGGAGCATGCCGGTGTGGACTGGCGGGCCGTGGTGTCCGCCATGTGGGACAACCTGTCCGGCGCCAGCCGTCGGGGGGCGTCCACCCTCACCATGCAGCTGGTGGGCCTGCTGGCCCCGGAGCTCTACCGCCCCACCGGCGGCCGCAGCCTGGGCCAGAAGTGGGACCAGATACAGGAGGCCCGGAACCTGGAAAGACACTGGACCAAGCAGCAGATCCTGGAGGCCTACCTGAACCTGGTGAACTTCCGGGGCGAGTTGGCGGGCATCCACGCCGCCGCCGAAGGTCTGTTCCACAAACACCCTTCCGGCCTCGACAAGGCGGAGGCCAGCCTGCTGGCGGCCCTGCTGCGGGGTCCCAACGCAGAACCGGCCGTGGTGGGCAAACGGGCCTGCGGCGTAGCGGCGCAAATGGGCAAACCCCACCCGAGGTGCACCGACGTGCAGCGTCTGGCCCGCACGGCCTTGAGCGGCCCGCCTCGCATCGAAATCGAACCCCAGCTGGCGCCCCACTTCGCGCGACAATTCGTTACCCACCTGGCCACACCCCTGGGCGGCGGCCAAAGCCTGCGTACCAGCCTGGACGCCCGCCTCCAGCGCATCGCCACCGAGGCCCTGCAACGCCACCTGGCGGAGCTGAAGGGCCGGGAGGTAGCGGATGGTGCCGTGGTGGTGCTGGACAACCGGAGCGGCGAACTTCTGGCCTATGTGGGGGCCAGCGGCCTCACCTCCCTGAGCCCGGAGGTGGACGGCGTCATCGCGCCACGGCTGCCCGGCTCCGCCCTCAAGCCCTTCCTCTACGGCCTGGCCATGGAGCAGGGCCTGCTCACCGCCGCCTCCCCCATCGAGGACAGCCCCCTGGCCCTGGACACCCCCACGGGCCAGTACGTGCCCCAGAACTACGAGCGGGATTTCAAGGGCTGGGTGAGCGTGCGCACTGCCCTGGCTTCCAGCCTCAACGTGCCCGCCGTGCGCACCCTGGTGCTGGTGGGGGCGGAACGCTTCCTGCAGCGCCTGCGGGACCTGGGCCTGGCCACCCTGAAGGAGGACGCGGACTTCTACGGCTACGCCCTGGCCCTGGGGGGCGGCGAGGTCACCCTGCTGGACCTGGCCAACGCCTATCGGGCCCTGGCCAACGGCGGCCTGCTCAAGCCCGTGGCCTGGCTGCCCACCAATAACCCCCCCTCCCCCCCCGGGGGAGGGCCGGGGAGAGGGCAGCGCCCGTCAGGGCGCCCAGAAGCCACAGGCGCTGCCCTGCATAGCAAGCGCATCATGTCCCTCCCCGCCGCCTGGATCATCGGCGACATCCTCTCCGACAAAGGTGCCCGGGCCCTCACCTTCGGCCTGGCCAGCCCCCTGGAGACCCGGGGCTGGGCCGCCGTGAAGACGGGCACCAGCAAGGACATGCGGGACAACTGGTGCCTGGGCTACACGCCGAAGTACACCGTGGGCGTGTGGGTGGGCAATGCCTCCGGCGAGCCCATGCACGACGTCTCCGGCATCAGCGGCGCCGCCCCCGTGTGGCAGGCGGTGATGAACGCCCTCCAGGCGGGCCAGCCCGCCATCGCCCCCGACATGCCCGTCGGCGTGGAACGCCGTTCCATCCGCTACGAACCGCCCATCGAACCCGAGCGCCAGGAGGTCTTCCTGGCCGGCACCGGCCAGGACGTCATCAGCCTTGCCCGGGCGGAAGCACGCCAGGCTCGCATCGAAGGCCCCGGCAACGGCGCCGTCCTGGCCCTGGACCCGGACATCCCCGCCGGCCACCAGCAGGTCTCCTTCCGCGCCGTTCCAGCCCGCCCGGGCCTCTTCTGGCAGATCGATGGCCAACTCCCGGACGCCGCCTGGCTGGAAGCCGATGGCCGCCTTCTCTGGCCGCCCCGCAAGGGCGCCCACCGGGTTACGCTGCATGCCGAGGACGGCAAAACGCTGGACGCCGTGTTTCTCACCGTGAAGTAGGCGCAAGGAATCCGCCCATGCAGCTCAAGGAATCATTGCAGGCCTGGGGCACCCCGGTCTTCCGGGACACCCTGAAGGCGGAGATCGCCCGCCTGGGTCCGGCGGACCTGCCCCTCCAGCAGGGCCTGTCCGGCAGCAGCCACGCCACCGACACCCCGCCCCAGGCCGTGATCCTCAGCGCCACGGACGAGGGCGACAACCTGCGGATCAAGGCCGGCCTGTTCTATGCCGGCGTCATCGCCGGTTGCAGCTGCGCCGACGACCCCACACCCGTCGATGAACAGACCGAGTATTGCGAGGTGTTGTTGGAGATCGACAAAGGCAGCGGGGAGACCCGGGTGACACTGTTGCAGGAGTAGGATCAACCGCCGGATGTCACCCCTCTGCCGGAGCCGAGGAGGGCGGTCTTGAGGAAGTGCTGAATAACGCCCCTCCCCCTCGGGGCATAGGCATCTACACAACTCCCCATCTTTGCTGGTAGAGGTCTGGGAAGGCGAAGCGA
>Ga0272446_1003853_pt1 | contig 18420 bp, 10 predicted proteins | sample YNPCB0061_FD_194587 | JGI IMG/M metagenome (GOLD analysis project Ga0272446, IMG submission 194587) | Hot spring microbial mat communities from Yellowstone National Park, WY, United States - YNP-CB-006-1 | ecosystem: Environmental > Aquatic > Thermal springs > Hot (42-90C) > Sediment | place... | reverse complement strand
GGCGCACCTGGCCGCTGTGCGCGCCTATATTCGAGAGAATCCGGTCAAGGCCGGGCTCTGTGCCCGCCCGGAGGAGTGGCGGTGGTCGTCGGCAGGGGTGGGGGCGGAGGCGGGCGGGACGCCCGCGGACCCAGGAGGGGGCGGGACGCCTGCGGACCCGGGTGCGGGCGAGACGCCTGCGCACCCAGGAGCGGGCGGGCTGCCTGCGGACCCGGGTGCGGGCGGGACGCCCGCGCACCCAGGAGCGGGCGGGACGCCTGCGCACCCGGGTGCGGGCGAGACGACCGCGCACCCGGGTGCGGGCGGGACGCCCGCGCACCCAGGAGCGGGCGAGACGCCTGCGGACCCGGGGGCGGGCGAGACGACCGCGCACCCAGGAGGGGGCGGGACGCCTGCGTCCATGGCGGCGCGGGAACCGCCGGGTGCGCGGGCCTCTGGCCCGCCTGGAGCGGGCGGGACGCCCGCGCACCCGGGGGACGACGACCGCCCCCTCCACGCCGGCGGCACCGGCGCGACGGCGTATGCCCAGGCCGTGGGGGTGTATCTGGCGTTGGCGGTGAGCAAGATGAGTGACGCCCAGTCGTCGTTGTGTCGCTGGAAAACGACGATGGATCAGTCAATTGCGACGTTTGGGCGACAGGCTTTGCCGATGATATGGGACTACTCCGAAGCCAATGCCTTCGGCGGTATGGCTGGTGACTTTACTGTGTCCCTCAAAAACATGATGCGTGTCCTGGACGAACTACCTGATGGAAGACCGGCTAGAGTAATCCAAGCCGACGCTCAATCCCAAACCATCAGCGCCAACACCATCATCTCCACCGACCCGCCCTACTACGACAACATCGGCTACGCCGACCTCTCCGACTTCTTCTACGTCTGGCTGCGGCGGGCGCTGCGCCCGGTCTTCCCCGACCTCTTCGCCACTCTGGCCGTGCCCAAAGCCGAGGAACTGGTCGCCACGCCCTACCGCCACGGGGGCAAGGAGCAGGCCGAGCGCTTCTTCATGGAGGGCATGACCCGCGCCCTGCGCAACCTGGCCGCCCAGGCCCACCCCGCCTTCCCCGTCACCATCTACTACGCCTACAAGCAGCAAGAAGTGCGGGAAGAGCAGAGCGCGAAGAGCGAGCAGAGCAAGAAGAGCAAGCAGAGCGCGAAGAGCGAGCAGAGCGCTTCGCTCGATCACACCTCTCACTCCTCACTCCTCTCCCCTCACTCCTCTCACGCCTCTCACTCCTCACTCCTCTCCCCTCACTCCTCCACCGGGTGGGAAACCTTCCTGGAGGCGGTCATCCAGGCCGGCTTCGCCATCAGCGGCACCTGGCCGATGCGCACAGAGCTGGGCAACCGCATGCTCGGGCAGGGCACCAACGCCCTGGCCTCCAGCATCGTGCTGGTCTGCCGGCCGCGCCCGGGAGATGCCCCCACCGTCACCCGGCGCGACTTCGTGGCCGCGCTGCGGGCCGAGCTGCCGGCGGCGCTCAAGGCCATGCAGCGCGGCAGCATCGCCCCGGTGGACCTGGCCCAGGCGGCCATCGGCCCCGGCATGGCCGTCTTCACCCGCTACGGCAAGGTGATCGACGCCGGCGGCGCGCCGCTCAGCGTGCGCGAGGCGCTGGCGCTGATCAACGCGGCCCTCGACGAGGCCCTGGCCGAGCAGGAGGGCGACTTCGACGCCGAGACGCGCTGGGCGCTGGCCTGGTTCGAGCAGCACGGCTTCGGCGAGGGCGAGTTCGGGGTGGCCGAGACCCTCTCCAAGGCCAAGAACACCAGCGTGGAGGGGCTGGCCGGGGCGGGCATGGTGGCGGCGAAGCGGGGCAAGGTGCGGCTGCTCAAGCCCGCCGAACTGGCCCCCGACTGGGACCCGTCCGGCGATGCGCGCGTCACGCATTGGAAAGGGGTGCATTCCTTGATCCGCGCGCTGGAGCGCGGCGGCGAGACGGCGGCGGCGGAGCTGGCGGCGAAGCTGGGCGGCCAGGCCGATGTGGCCCGCGAGCTGGCCTACCGGCTCTACGCCATCTGCGAGCGCAAGAAGCGCCCCGCCGAGGCGTGGAGCTACAACGCGCTGGCGCAGAGCTGGCCGGAGCTGGCGCGGCTGGCGGCGCAACGGGGCGCGGCGGTGCAGAGTAGTATGTTTACCGCAGAGGACGCAGAGGAACGCAGAGGGCAAGAATAAAGCAAAAACCTCTGCGCGCCTCTGCGTCCTCTGCGGTGAGAAAAGCATCTATGGAACTGAACCAGATTAGCGGCCAGATCGTGGATGCGGCGATGAAGGTGCATACGGCCCTGGGGCCGGGGCTGCTCGAGAGCGCCTATGAGGTCTGTCTGGCGCACGAGTTGCGCAAGCGCGGCCTCAAGGTGCTCACCCAGGTCACCCTGCCAGTTGTGTACGATGGTGTCGAGATTGATGCTGGCTATCGGCTGGATCTGTTAGTTGAAGATGCGGTCATCGTGGAGCTAAAGGCAGTCGCTAACGTGTTGCCGATCCACGAGGCCCAGCTGCTCTCATACCTGAAACTCAGTGGCTGTAAGCTTGGCCTGCTGATCAACTTCCATGTCCTGCATCTGAAAGATGGCATCAAGCGCATCGTTCATAAGTTATGATCTTACCGTAGAGGACGCCGAGGAACGCAGAGAAATAAAAAATATAAAAAAACCTCTGCGAACCTCTGCGCCCTCTGCGGTAAAAAGGAGACCCCGTGGCCACCACCAACTCCGAGCGCGTCGGCAAGGCAATGGACCTGCTGCGCCAGGGCTTGCAGCCCTTCATCGAGCGCGAGTTGCAGGCCCAGTACGGCAAGTACTGGGTGTCGCGCGTCACCGAGAAATGGCCCAATGAACTGACCTGGCGCGATGACGAAACGCCGCACCTCGACATCGCCGCGCTGCTCAAGCTGATGTGGGAGCAGTGGCACGAGGTCTTCCGCAAGACGCTGGGCCACGCCGAGCGCTCGCTGGTGAGCGAGTTGCGCGAGTTTCGCAACAAGTGGGCCCACCAGGAGCCTTTCTCGACCGACGATGCCTACCGCGCCCTCGACTCGGCCGCGCGCCTGCTCACCGCTATCTCCGCGCCCCAGGCCGATGAGCTGGAACGGATGAAGATGGAACTGTTGCGCCTGCGCTTCGATGAGCAGGTGCGCAGCGAGCGCCGCAAGGTCGCCACCGGCCCCCTGGAGAGCCGCGCTGTGAGCGGGCTCAAGCCCTGGCGCGAGGTGATGACGCCCCACCCCGACGTGGCCAGCGGGCGTTACCAGCAGGCCGAGTTCGCCGCCGATCTCTGGCAGGTGCACCTCGGCGAGGGCGGCGACGAGTACCGCGACCCGGTGGAGTTCTTCCGCCGCACCTACCTCACCGAGAGCCTGACCCGCCTGCTCGCCGGGGCCATCCAGCGGCTGAGCGGAGCCGGCGGCGACCCGGTGGTGCAACTCCAGACCAACTTCGGCGGCGGTAAGACCCACTCGATGCTGGCCCTCTACCACCTCTTCGGCGGGGTCAATCCCACCGAACTGGCGGGCATTGACCGGGTGCTGCAGGAGGCGGCAGGGCAGAAGCAACGGCCATCCTCCCCTCCCACCCTCCCCCCGCCGGGGGCCGGCCCCCCTCCCACCCTCCCCCCGCTGGGGGCCGGCCCCCCTCCCACCCTCCCCCCGCTGGGGGGAGGAGTCGGGCGCCCTCCTCCAGAGGGGGAGCGCGAGGGCGGCTCGATCACCGCGCCCACGGCGCGCCGGGTGGTGCTGGTGGGCAACAAGATCTCGCCCGGCAACCCTGCGCGCAAGCCCGACGGCACGCTGGTGCGCACGCTGTGGGGCGAGCTGGCATGGCAACTCGGCGGGCGCGACGCCTTCGAGCGCGTGCGCCTCGACGACGAGCGCGCCACCAGCCCCGGCGATACCCTGCGCGCGCTGTTCAACGACTACGGGCCGTGCCTCATCCTGATCGACGAGTGGGTGGCCTACGCCCGCCAGCTCCACGACCAGAGCGACCTGCCGGGGGGCAGTTTCGAGACCCAGTTCAGCTTCGCCCAGGCCCTGACCGAGTCGGCCAGGCTGGCGAAGAACTGCCTGCTGGTGATCAGTCTGCCCGCTTCCGATACCGCCGGCTCGCCCTACACCCGGGCCGACGACGCCGAGGTGGGCGGGCAACGGGGCCGCGAGGCCCTCGACCGGCTGCGCAACGTCATCGGGCGCCTCGAGTCCTCGTGGCGCCCGGCCAGCGCCGAAGAGGGCTTCGAGATCGTCCGGCGGCGGCTCTTCGAGCCGCTGCGCGACCCGGCCCAGTTCAAGGACCGCGACGTGGTGGCGCGGGCCTTCGCCGACCTCTACCGCGGCCAGGCCCAGGAGTTCCCCCCCGAGTGTCGCGACAGCAGCTACGAGCAGCGCCTCAAGGCCGCTTACCCCATCCACCCCGAGGTCTTCGACCGCCTCTACACCGACTGGTCGACCCTGGTCAAGTTCCAGCGCACCCGTGGCGTGCTGCGCCTGATGGCGGCGGTGATCCATAGCCTGTGGGAGAAGGGCGACCGCAACCCGCTGATTATGCCGGCGAACATCCCGCTCGACGAGCCGCGGGTGCAGTTCGAACTGACCCGCTACCTCTCCGACAACTGGACGCCCATCCTGGAAAAGGACGTGGACGGCCCGGCGTCGCTGCCGGTGCAGATTGACCGCGAGGTGTCCGGCCTGGGCAAATACGCCGCCACGCGGCGCGTGGCGCGCGCCATTTACCTCGGCTCGGCCCCGACGTTCACCGCGGCCAATCGCGGCATCGAGGACCGGCGCATCAAACTCGGCTGCGTGATGCCGGGCGAGTCGCCGGCGATCTTCGGCGACGCCCTGCGCCGCCTGGCGGCCGCAGCGACCTACCTCTACCAGGACGGGCCGCGCTACTGGTACGCCACCCAGCCCACGGTCACCAGACTCGCCGAGGACCGCGCCGAGCAGCTCAGGCGCGACCCCGACCGGGTGCTGGCCGAACTGGAGCGGCGCCTGCGGGCCGACCTGCGCCACACGGGCGACTTCCGCCGCATCCACCCGCTGCCCGGCGCCAGCGCCGACGTGCCCGACGATCTCGACGCCCGGCTGGTGGTGCTGGGCGTTGACGCGCCCTATAGCAAAGCCGCGGACAATCCCGCCGAAGCCCGGGCCAGAGCGATTCTGGAGCAACGCGGGAACGCCCCGCGGCTCTACCGCAACAGCCTGGTCTTCCTGGCCGCCGACAGCATGCGGGTGCAGGATCTGGACGAGGCGCTGCGCAAATACCTGGCCTGGGAGTCGATCCTCGCCGACAAGGAGACCCTCGACCTGTCGCCCAACCAGGTGCGGCAGGCCGAGACGCAGCGGGCCAACGCCGACAGCGTGGTGACGGCGCGCCTGCCGGAGACCTACCAGTGGTTGCTGGCGCCGACGCAGGCCACGCCGCAGGCCCCGGTGGAGTGGAAGGCCCTCCGCCTGAGCGGGCAGGAGGCGCTGGCTGCGCGGGCGAGCAAGAAGCTGCGGAGCGACGATCTGCTCATCCTCAGCCTGGCTCCCTCCAGCCTGCGACTGGAGCTGGACCGCGTGCCGCTGTGGCGCGGCGACCACGTGAGCGTGCGGCAGCTCATCGAGGACTTCGGGCGCTACCACTACCTGCCGCGCCTGCGCGACCCGGAGGTGCTGCTGGCGGCCATCCGCGCGGGGGTGAACTCGGTGACCTGGGAGACGGAGGCCTTCGCCTACGCCGAGGGCTACGACGAGGCGGCCGGGCGCTACCGCGGGCTGCGCGCGATGACCCTGGTGGAGCCTGGCGAGCACGACGGGGGGCTGATCGTCCGGCCGGAGGTCGCCAGGCGCCAGCTCGACGCCGAGGCCGCCGCGCGCTGGCGGCGCGAGGAGGAGGAGCAGCAACGAGCGGGCGCCGCGGGCGCCATGCCCGGCGATAGCGGCGCTCCAACCATCGCCGGCGAGGGTGTGGGCGCAGACACCGGCGCCGCCAGGCCCGGCGGCGGGGTCAGCGCCGGCGGCGTCAGCGGCCGGCCGCGCCTGCTGCGGCGCTTCCACGGCAGCGTCGCATTGAGCGCCGAGCGCGCCGGGCGCGACGCCAGCCGCATCGCCGAGGAGGTCATCGCCCACCTGACGGCGCTGGTGGGGGCCAGGGTGCGCGTGACCCTGGAGATCGAGGCCGACATCCCCGACGGCGTCCCCGACCACGTCGTGCGCGTGGTGACCGAAAACAGCCGGACGCTGAAGTTTACGCAGGCGGGGTTCGAGGAAGAGTAGGGGCGGGTTGGGAACCCGCCCCGCCGCAGCGGCGCGCGGCCGCGCGCCCACGCGCCGGGTGAGGATGGGGGATGGGGAAACCGGGTTTCCCCATACCCCCGCCCGCGGGAGGGGTTGGGAGGGCACAGCCCTCCCGGGAAGAACGGCGCGGGGAGCGCGGGCAGCGTGCCCGCGCTCCCGGGTTATGGTCTTTGAATACATACTCCGCTCTAGCCCGCGCAGGCGGGCTTCGCATTCCGTAGCCGAGGGCTTTAGCCCCACGGCCAGCCCGGCATAGCGGATGAATTGCTCAAAGACCATAACCCGGCGGTCATTCGCGCTAACAAAACGTTTCGTCACACCCGCTCAGGTGTCCTGCCCGGCGCCCCAGGCCACACCCACGCCCTGGCCACTCCCGCGCATGGTGCGGGTCAAGAGGTAGAAATGCGCGCAGCGGGCGGCGCGGGCGCCATCGCCGATGGCGGTGAGCACCTGCTCGCCCTCGGGGCGGGTGACGTCGCCGGCGGCGAAGAGGCCGGGGATACGGGTGGCGCCATCGCGATCCACCTGCACAAACCCGCCTGGCCCGACCACCCCCAGGTCGCGCACCACGGCGCTCGCCGGCTCATAGCCCAGATCGGCGAAGGCCACATCCGCCACCAGCCGGCTCACCTCGTCGCCGCGGCGGACCACCAGGACGCGCATGCCGCCTTCGGCTGCCACATCAATCACCTGGTAGCCCGGCAGAACGGCGATGTTGGGCCGCTGCTGCAGCAGGCGCACCTCGGCGCGGTCGGCCGCCGCCTCGGTGGGCAGCACCAGATAGACCTGCAGGGCGGTCGCGGCGAACTCCGCCGCACTGTAGAGCGCCTGCAATGTATCACCCACCACCACCACCCGCTTGCCAACCAGCGCGCCGGCATGCTGCGTCGCGCTATGGCCCAGGTCGGCCAGCAAACCGGCGCTGCCGTTCAGCCGCAGATCGCGGCGCGGGGTGACGCCGGTGGCGACAATCACGCTGGCGGTGGCGATCGGCCCGGAACGTTCCGTTTCGACCAGAAACGCATCGCTCTCACGGCGCACCGCTTTGACGCGGTCGTTGAGCATGAACTCCTGATGCGAACGCAACAGATCCTCAAACAGATGCACCGCCGAACTGCCGATCAACGCGCGCTCCTCATCCTCGGGGTCGGGGCCGTCATAGTGGACCAGGATGCTGCCTAACAGATAATCCTTCTCGACAGGCGCCGGCCGCTCAACGCGCCCACCAAGCTGATCACAGATCAACAGAAAATCCAGATCCTTGCCCAGCGCATACATCGCCGCCGCCTGACCCGCCGCGCCGCCGCCAATGATGACCAGGTCGCGCATAGTTCCTCCCCGTGCGATCCCTCGCACATTGTCCACTTCCTGGCGTAACGTCTGGCCATACGCCGCGCTACGCTTCGGAGATCCCGCCAGAAGCGTGACCACGCTGTCATCGCTTAAAGCCTGGTTAAAGTTTCACAGGTGTGTAGGGCTATCTTAGCAGCATTCGATTGAGATTTCAATAATTTGAGAGGCTGATATCCAATGAATATGAAAAATTCGGAATTTGCCTCCTTTTGCATAAATGCAGGTATTTCAATATAATCACCAATTGCGTGGCGGTATAATATCAATTCCGGTTGAACAGAGTGCCGGCGTGTGGGGAAACCAGGTTTCCCCTTGCCCCCGCCCGCCGGAGGGTCGGGGAGGACGCAGCCCGCCCGCAGGGGGATGGGGCAACCGGGTTGCCCCATCCCCCCACCCGGTGGGAGGGTCTGGGAGGGCGCAGCCTTCCCAGGAACAACCGGTATTCATCCCGTCGGCGCGCGGCGGAGCCGCATGGACGGCTGCGGTGACCATAGGCTACGAGAGCCTATCCCTTCCACCTCAGCGCAGGCGGCGCCCCAGCCCCCCTCCCAACCTCCCCCCGCTGGGGGGAGGAGCCGGACTCCCTCCCCAGCGGGGGGAGGGCTGGGGAGGGGGCCATCACCTTCGTTGCAACGGATTGCCGCTTAAGCAGGGGGATGGGGCAACCGGTTGCCCCATCCCCCCACCCGGTGGGAGGGTGTGGGAAGGCGTCGCCCTCCCAGGAACAACCGGTATTCATCCCGTCGGCGCGCGGCGCAGCCGCATGGACGGCTGCGGTGACCATAGGCTACGAGAGCCTATCCCTTCCACCTCAGCGCAGGCGGCGCCCCAGCCCCCCTCCCAACCTCCCCCCGCTGGGGGGAGGAGCCGGACTCCCTCCCCCCAGCGGGGGGAGGGCTGGGGAGGGGGGCCATCACCTTCGTTGCAACGGATTGCCGCTTAAGCAGGAGGATGGGGAAACCGGGTTTCCCCATCCCCCCACCCGGTGGGAGGGTGTGGGAAGGCGTCGCCCTCCCAAGAATAACCTTATGTTCATTACGGCGTTGTGCGGCGGAGCCGCATGGACGGCTGACGTGAACATGGGGGAATCAGGTTCCCCCATACCCCCGTTTTCATTGGGCGGTGTGCCGCCCGGCGGCATGCACATTCATGCGGTGGCGCGCCCTTTCCGGCCGCTGCGCAGCCGCAGCCAGCCCCAGCGGGCCAGCAACAGCAGCGGCAACCAGACCGGCGACCAGATCAGCAAGATAATGCCGAGATCCACCAGCCTCTGCCCGAAGGCGATCAGGTCGCGCAGGGCCTCGCGGGCCACGTTGAGCGGCTTCCATCCATCTTCCTCGATGATCGCCGGCGGGGGCGGCACCGGACGCACCTCGACCGTGATGGTCGAAAAGGCCGCGCTCTGTTGCAGGTACTTCATGCGCCCCTGGATCTGCTCGATCTCCCCCTGCACATCAGTGAGGGCCTGGTTGACCTGCAAGGCGTCCTCCACCTCATCGGCCCGGCTCAACAGGTCGAGCAAGCGGTCGCGGGTGGCTTCGAGGTTACGTAGCCGCGATTCGAGATCAACGAACTCTTCGGTCACGTCATCACCGCTGATCGTCCGCGAGAAGACCTTGCGCGCCAGCCCTTCGACGCCGCTGAGAGCTTCGTCGAAACGCTGGGCCGGCACGCGGATGGTGATCACCGCGGTGCGTTGCGCCTCGGCTCCTCTGGTCTCCAGGGAGACGACGTAGCCGCCGAGTTCCTGCGCGCGGGCGCTGATGCGCGTTTCGGCTTCGGCGACGTTCTCGACTTCAATGCTCAGGGTTGCCGTTTTGATCACCAGGCGCGGGAAGCCTGGCTGGGCCGCTGCGTCAGGCGCCCTTGACGCGCTGCCCGCCGCTTCGTTGCCATACCCCGGCTCGATGGCCGCCGGCCCCGCCGTCGGCATGGGCATCGGCGCGCCGGCCTCGACCGAGTCGCTCCTTGAAATGCCGCCGACCTCCGGGTTCGGGACGCTGCTGGCTGGGGCCATAGCCCCGCATCCGGCCAGGAACAGAGCCGCCAGGAGGAGAAGAATTCGCAGGTGTCGCATGGGTGGCTCCTTTGGTGAGTGTTTGTCGCCATTCGTATGGATAAACGCTCTGGAGCGCCGAAAGGTTCCCGCGTACCCCCACCCGCAGGAGGGTTTGGGCGGGCTGCGCCCTCAAGCAGGGGTAGGGGGAAACCTCGTTTCCCCCTACCCTCACCCGGCGGGAGAGTTTGGGAGGGCGTAGCCCTCCCAGGAACAACCTATGTTCGTGCTGTTCGTGTGCGGCGGAGCCGCGCGGGGGAGAGTCAGGGAGGGGGCAAGCCGGCGCCTGTGGCCTCAGGGCGCGATGTTCAGTGCGCTGATGCCGCGCTCGGCGCGGAGCAACTCGCCGCGCTGGCCTCCGGCAATGTCCCATGCCCAGAGGCTGGCCGGGCCGCGCGGGCGCCGTGCCTGGGGGCCACGGGCGCCGGGAGGCGCCGTGTCGGTGAGGACGTAGAGGAGGCGCTGGCCTTCCATGGCCGCTGCGCCGATGCCACCGAGACTGCTCCCGGTCAGGATCATCTCGCTGCGGCGCGCGCCGGCCCAGCGGTACACCTGGTACTCCTGCACGACCTGGCTCGCGCACAGGGTGGTGAGGTAGATCAGGCGTCCTTGAGCGTCCCAGGCGAGGGGACGAGTCCAGTACGGGCCTTCGCGACGCGGTTCGGCCGGGGGTTCAGGTTCCAGGGTGGGCGATGGCGCCGGGGTTGCCGTAGGTGTGCCGCCCTGCTCAGGGGTGGCGCTGGCAGTCGGCATGCCCGTCGCGGTGACGGTGGCGCTGGCCGTTGGCGTTGCGGTGGCCGCGGGTGAAGCGGTCACATTTGCGGGCGCGGTCGGGCTGCCCGTGGCGGCGGCAGCCGCGGTGGGAGCAGCGGCGGTGGCGCGCGCGGTCGGGCTGCCCGTGGCGGCGCTAGCCGCAGTGGGAGAGGCGGCGGCGGCGGGCGCGGTGGGGCTGCCCGTGGCGGCGGCGCGCGCGGTCGGGCTGCCCGTGGCGGCGACGGGCGCGGTCGGGCTGCCCGTGGCGTCGGGCGGGGTCGCGGTGCCTGCCGCCGGTGTGGCGGCGGCGGCCGCGGTGGGAGCAGCGGCGGTGGCGCGCGCGGTGGGGCTGCCTTCAGCCGCGCCACCGGTCGGGGCGCCGGTGGCTGCGGGTTCGCCGGTGGCGACGGTCGTCGGGGTTGGCGAAGGCGTCGGCGTAGGTGTCGGCAGCACTTCTCTGGCGGCGCCGATGACCTCGAGGATGCCGCCGCCAGCGTCAAACACGAGCAGATCCGCCCCCAGGCCATCATTGCGCAGCGCCTCAACGGCGAAGCGGCTGCCGTCGGGGGCGGCGAGGGGCCGGCCCAGGGCGCGGTAGATCGCCTCGCCAGTATCGTTCACCAGCGCGCTGGCGCCCACGTCGCTGATCTCCCCGCGCGGATTCCGCAAAAAGAGGGTGCTGCGCCCATCCTGCGCCTCGGCGGCGAAGATCACCGCCCCCCCTTCGAGCCACTGGGGCGCGAAGCGACTCCACTCATCATTGCCATCAATCAGGCGCTGCGGCCGGCCGCCTTCGAGCGGCACGGCGTAGAGCGTGCGCTGGATCGGCGTGACGCCGGTCTCATCAACCGCGAAGGCCACCCGCGCCCCATCGGGGCTGAAGGCCGGATCGGCGCATCCGACCCCCACCTGGGCCAGGGGGCGCGCGCCGGAGCCGTCGGCGTTCATGATCCAGAGGACCCCCGGCACGGGCAGTTCGGCGTCGGCGGGGTCGAGGCCGGGCGCGGAGCGACAGAAGGCCACCCGCGCCCCATCGGGGCTGACGGCCAGGGCGGTCTCGGTGTCCGGCGAAGCGGTGAGATTGGTCGCCCCGGCCGCGACGGGGGCGAGGCCCGGGCCGGCGTCCCGCTGCCCTGCCTCGACGCGCCAGATGTCGCCGTCGAAGATGATGAACGCGGGGCCATCAAGGTCGGGCGGGCCGCCGCTGGTGGGCGCCCGCAACTGGTCGCTGGCGGCGACAATCGGCGAACTGCGGGCGACGGCCAGCGTCAGGCGGGTGGGGTTCCGCTCGACGGTCAGGCGGAACGGCAGGGGTTCGGGCAGGCCGATCAGCAGATCGACACCGGCATCGGGGTCCGCGGCGGGAAGCAGGCGCGCGCCGGTGAGCAGGCGCGTCCCGCTGAAGGTCAGGGTCGCGGTGATCGGCGAGGAGCGGAAGGCCTCATCGCGGAGCCAGCCGGGCAGGCGCACCCGCAGGGCATAGGCGCCCTCGAGGTCCGCCGCGACCTGCGCGTCCAGATCGGTGGCCGGAGCGCAGTCGGCCATGGCGCCGAGGGGCGCGGAGCCGGGCGCCAGTTCAAAGCGCAGCGTGACCTGTTCAAAGGCGGGGGCGCCACTGGCATCGGCGGCGAGCAGGCGCGCGGAGAAGCGCCCATCGAGCGGCCCGACGCGCTGGTCGCAGAAGCCGAAACCGAGCAGGGCCGGGTTAGGCGTGGGAGTGGGCGGCAACGGCGTAGGGCTGGGGGTCGCCGTGGGGCCAACGGTCGGGGTGGCCGTGGCGGTGGGCGAGGGGGTCGGCGTAGCCGTTGGCGTAGCCGTCGGCGAGGGCGTGCCGGCGCGGATGGTCTCGATATTGGCGATCTGCTCGGTCTCGCCAACAGTGGTCAGATCGCAGGCGGAGAGGGCCAGGAGCAGGGCGAGCGGGAGAACGAGCAGGGTGCGGGAGAGTCTCTGCGAAAACGGCTTCACGGGTCGGTAGCCTTCTCCCCCTGGCGGCGCCTCGAGCGGGCAAGGCGTGGGGGCATCGGGCGGCGCGCGTCCGCCCAGAGAGAGCCACGGGCGCGCTCACTCGCCGGGCAGCACCACTTTGATCCAGCCGCGGCGCATGGCGTAGACCACGGCCTGGGTGCGGTCGTTGACGGCCAGTTTGCGCAAGATGGACGACACGTGGTTCTTCACCGTCTGGTTGCTGATGTCGAGCTGCTGGGCAATCTCTTTATTGGTGCGGCCAGCCGCCACCAGTTCGAGCACCTCGAGCTCGCGGGGCGAGAGGGGCGAATAAATGTTTTGAACGTCCTCATCAACGACCATCTGACGGAAGGCGGCCAGCACCTGGCTGGCCACATCGGGCAGGGAGAGCACCAGGTCGTTGATCGGGTAGCCCCCACGGCGCACCTCGTGCAGCGTGGCGAGCAGAGCGCTCCAATCCACATTTCGGGGAAGATAGGCCGCCACGCCCGCGCGAATGGCCTTGACCACATGGTCGCCGTCCATATCCGAGCTGAACAGGATGATGCCGATGTGCGGGTGGGTGCGCTTGATCGCCCGTGACACCTCAAGGCCGTTGACGCCGGGCAGATCCACTTCCATCAGGACAATATCGGGATCGCCGTAGTCAACCATCTGGATGGCCTGCTGCCCATTGCTCGCCTCACCCACGATCCGGAACTCCGGATGAGCCAGGAGGTGCTGCCGCAAGCCTTCGCGGAACAGCGTATGGGCATGCACCACGACAACTGAGGTTACACTCACGATCAGCGTTCCTCACGAAGATCGGCCCGACACCGCGCGACGGGACACGCGGAGAGCCACGGGACATGAACGGATGTACAGGGTTACGGTTGCGGCCATTATAGCCGATCGCGTTATGTTCTACAAGGCAGGGGTCTGGGGAAACCTGGTTTCCCCATCCGCTCACCCAATAGGAGGGTGTGGGCGGGCGCGGCCCGCGCGCAGGGAGCCGGGGAAAGCGGGTTTCCCCATCTTCTCACCCGGTGAGTGGGTTGGGGCGGGCGCGGCCCGCGCGCGGGGAGCCGGGGAAACCGGGTTCCCCAATCTTCTCACCCGCCGGGAGGGTGTGGGCGAGCGCGGCCCCCGCGGCAGATGCGGGCGGCCCGCCCGCGTCGCCTCTCCGCGGGCAAACTGCCCGCGCCCCCAGGAGCAAGGTGAACACGCGCGGCGAAGACCGGCCCCGCGGGAGGTTTCGGGAGGGTGAAGCCCCAGACCGGCGTGCTGGTTCCGTTGCGCCGTGCCTGCGCCTCAACGACCGGATGTGCGCGGTGGCGGGGCGCAGAGAAGCAGCGCCTCCCCGCCGCCGGCGGGGGCGCTGCCGATGGGGAGGCGGGCCGCTGATTGCCGGGTTGACCCGCGGCAGCGCGCCGCGCGCGGTGGTACGCCCCCCCTCCCAGCCTCCCCCCGCCGGGGGGAGGGGCGCGACGAGTTGCTCCCGGACGCACCGCGCCTCAGCGAATACTCATCGGCATAATAATGTGCAGGTACCCCTCCTGCCCCACCGGCTTGAACACGCCGGGGCTTTGCGGGGACTGGGTTTCGATCGCCAGTTGCGCGGTCTTCACCACCCCCAGCAGATCGCTCAGGTAGCGCACGTTCAGCGCGATCTGGCCGCCCTCGCCCTGCACCATGCAGTCCAGTTCCCCCCGGTTATCGCCCACATCCGCGGCATTGGCACTGATCACCAGGCGCCCCGGGCCCAGCTCGCCGCCCGCTTCCATCGTCAGCTTGATCGCATTCTGGCTGGCGGTCGCAAAATACGAAGCCAGCTTGACCGCCTTGGCCAGTTCCGCCGTGTCCACGAGCACCCGTGTGGCGTACTGTTGGGGAATGACCCGCTCGATGTCCGGGAACTTACCGTCAATCAGGCTGGACACGAACTCGGTGGTCGCAGTATGGAAGAGCACCTGGCCTCCGCCAGGGGTTACGATCATGCCGACATTGCCCTCGACTTCTCCGGCGATGCGCGCCAGCTCCAGCAGGGCGCGGGCCGGCACGATAAACTCCACCGGTTTGCTGACCACCTCGGCCAGGGGGACCTGACGGGTCGCCAGCCGGAAGCCGTCGGCGGCGGCCATGAACATGGTCTGCTCGCGCAGGCGCACCAGGACGCCCACCAGCACGGGGCGCGACTCGTCGGTGGCGGCGGCGAAGGCCACCTGTTCGATCGCCTGGCGCAGCACATCGGCGGGCAGGCTGGTCGTCGCCTCGCGATCGGCGATCGAGGGGATGGTGGGAAAATCATCGGCGTCGGCGCCTTTGATGTTGCTGACGAAGCGTCCCCCCTCCACCCGCAAGGTCTGGGTGCGCCCGTCGAGGGTGAGGGTCACGCGATCGTTCGGCAGGCCCCCCACGACATCGGCAAGGAGTCGGGCCGGGACGGTGATGGCTCCCTCTTCCTGCACCTGGGCCCCGATCCAGTGGGTGATGCCGATCTCCAGGTTCGTCGCGGCGAGCTTGAGCCGGCCGCCATCGGTAGCCAGCAACACGTTCGCAAGGATCGGCAGCGTGCTCTTGCCAGCTACAGCGTGACTGACGGTGGCAAGGCCGCGCTTGAGGTTCTCTTGCAGACAGGTCAGCTTCATCGGCGTAACTCCTCTTCAGCCGTCCATGCGGCTGCGCCGCACAACGCCGCAATGAACATACGTTTGTTCTTGGGAGGGCGTAGCCCTCCCAGACCCTCCCACGGGTGGGGGCATGGGGAAACCCGGTGTTTCCCCATGCCCCTGCGGGGCGGGGACGTGGGGAAACCCGGTTTCCCCACACCCCTCTTCGAGAGCCTATGTTCACGTGAGCCGTCCATGCGGCTGCGCCGCACAACGCCGCAATGAACATACGTTTGTTCCTGGGAGGGCGTAGCCCTCCCAGACCCTCCCACGGGTGGGGGCATGGGGAAACCCGGTGTTTCCCCATTCCCCTCTCCGAGGGCCTACGGTTCACGTGAGCGCCGGGCAACCCTGCGCCGATGGAGCGAGAGGATTTCCGGCGCAGTGGCATTGGCGCGCAGTGCGCCCTGTGGAAGGGCCTGGAGAAGTGTCGCGATTATAGCATACCAACCGGCGCGGTCCTGCCGAATCAACCGGGCAAGCGGCTTGCCCCAGGCTCCTCAGGCCCCGGCAGGGCCACCACCGCCATCCCCAACCCCAGCGTCCCCCAGAGCAAGGCGCTCATATGGCTGAACTCGATATTGAAGAAGTAGTGGTCGGCCAGACCGACGGCCAGGGCGGCGACCACGCCGGCCTGGCAGCCGAGGAGCCAGTTGACCCGTTCATCATCGAGGGCGGGCAGGCTGGCGATGGTGCGCGCGAACCAGGCGGCGACGATGCCCAGAAACGCCGCCAGGCCCACCAGCCCCATGCGCTGGGCGATGGCCAGGTAGATGTTGCTCACCCCGGCGGTCAGGTCGAGATCAGGCGCCTGGCCGAACCCGATGCCGAAGAAGGGGTAGCGTTGAATGATGGCGATCGCGTTGCGAAACTCGGCCAGGCGCATCTGCTGAGCCTGGTCGCGGAACTGCAACCCGCTGACCAGCCGCTCGATGAAGGCCCCGGCGTACCCCAGGCCAAAGAGCAGCAGGGCGCCCAGCAGGGCGGCGGCGATGATGCCCCACCAGAGGCGGCGATAGCGCAGCGTGGCCAGGTAGGCCGCCGCGATGATCAGCCCGAGCAGCGCCGCCCGCGAGAAGGTGAGCAGCAGAGCCAGGAGCATCACGGCGACAAGGGCGCCCAGCAGCCAGCGGCGCATCACCGGCCGGCGGGCCACCAGTTGCGCCGCGGCCAGGGCCAGCACCAGGGCCAGCATGCCGCCGAAGCTGTTCGGGTCCACTGCGAAGCCAATCGCCCGCTCCAGCCCGGCGGGGTCGTCCTCGACGAAGCGCAGGACGCGCCCGCTGGTGGGGTAGCCCAGCGGCCCGAGACTGAGCAAGATGCGCAGGGTCAGGTCGGCGTTCAACGCCCAGAGGACCAGGCCGATCAGGGCCGCCAGGCTGCCGCTGAGGATCAGGCCGCGCAGGATCAGGCGGGCCTCGGCGCGGGTGCGCACGCAGTTGATCACGCTGAAGTAGAGCAGCACGCCCAGCACATACTTGGCGTAGTTGTGCAGCGTCGCCGGATCGGGCAGGCCGCGGGCGCCCAGGTAGAGCGAGAAGAAGGTCAGGCCAAGGAAGGCCAGGATGGGCAGGCCCAGCGGGCTGAGCCGCAGTTCGAACCCGGTGGGGTGGGCCAGCATGCGCAGCACCCACACCCCGAGCAGCGCGAGGAGGGCCAGGGTCAGGAAGTTGGGGGTGATGATCGCCTTGAACGGCAGGGTAGCGAAGGGCAGCACGGCGCTGATGGCGAAGACGCTGAGCAGGCCGGCCGCGGTGGATACGAGGATCGCATAGCCGGCCAGCAGCGCAAGCATGCCCGCCAGAACATAGAGCGGCCCGAAGGCCGCCGCTCCGCCGACGATCCCGCCCAGCGCCAGGGCCAGCGCGGCGACGCGCCCCGGCGATTGCGCCAGGTTCAGGCGCCGGCGCGCCCCGGTATCAACCCGCACACCCATCATCCATAGGGCATATTCGAGATGCGCATGAGCTTATCCCAGCGATGGGTAGCATCAATATAGCGCACCGTGCCGGAGCGGGAGCGCATCACCACGCTGTGGGTGCGGGCGCCGCCGCCGAAGTACTCCGTGCCGCGCAGGAACTCGCCGGGGGTGATGCCGGTCGCGGCGACGTAGACATTTTCGCCTTTGACCAGATCGCTGGTCGTGTAGACCTTGTTGACATCAATGCCCAGTTCGGCGACCGTGGCGCGCTCCTCATCATTGCGGGGCCAGATCTTGCACTGGATCTCGCCCCCCAGGCACTTGAGCGCCGCCGCGGTGATCACCGCCTCGGGCGCGCCGCCGATGCCCATCAGGATGTCGGCTGGCGGGTTCTCGATGGCGGTCATGATCCCGGCGCTGACATCGCCGTGGAGGATCAGTTTGATCCGCGCCCCCGTCTCGCGGATCTCTTTGATCAACTCCTTATGCCGGGGACGATCCAGCACCACCACGGTCACATCTTCGAGTTGCTTGCCGAGCGTGCGAGCGACGGCGCGCACGTTGTAGGCCACCGGCGCATTGATGTCGATCACCCCGCGGGCGCGCTCGCCGACGGCCAGTTTGTCCATGTAGGCGATGCCCTGCCAGTTGTAGAACGACCCGCGTTCGGCAATGGCCACGATGGCGATGGCGCCGGGCATGCCCTCGGCCAGCAGCGTCGTGCCTTCGACCGGATCGACGGCCACGTCCATCTCAGGACCTTCGCCGCTGCCCAGGCGTTCGCCGATGTACAGCATCGGCGCTTCGTCTTTTTCTCCTTCGCCGATCACCACCACGCCGTTCATTGGCACGCTGTCGAGCGCGTAGCGCATCGCATCGACGGCGGCCTGGTCGGCGCGGTTCTTGTCGCCGCGTCCCATCCAGCGGCCGCTACGCAGCGCTGCGGCCTCTGTGGCACGCACCAGGTCCATGCCCAGATTACGCTCGATCCGCATGGGTCCCTCCAGGTACGGTTGATGGCGCCATGGCTCCAGATTGTAGCACAGGCCCGGGTTGCTGTCGAACGACGGAGAAGGGCGTACGTGTTCACAGTTCTCCTGGGAGCGCGGACGTCCCGCCCGCGCCACGGCGCCGCGGGCACGGTGACCGCCCCTTCCCTGACCCCCCGCCGGGGGCGGGAACCCGGCGCCTCCCCCCGGCGGGGGGAGGCTGGGAGGGGGGCGGAACCCTGCGCGCGATGGTCACCGCAGCCATCCATGCGGCTCCGCCGCACCACGCCGTAATGAACATACGGTTCTTCTTGGGAGGGCTACGCCCTCCCAAACCCTCCCAGGGGCCGGGGCCTGGGTGCGCGGGCCTCCGGCCCGCGTCCGCTGAGGGATGGGGAAACCCGGTTTCCCCATCCCCCTCCTCCGAGGGGCTATGTTCACGTTAGCCATCCATGCG